>WNGI01020883.1_pt1 | contig 13020 bp, 10 predicted proteins | sample 5400621 | NCBI WGS metagenome assembly WNGI01 (sample SAMN13153374, study PRJNA577476) | soil metagenome | isolation source: 20 cm soil or saprolite under Garry oak tree replicate 1 | place: USA:California | collected 2016-06-15 | reverse complement strand
CGAGATTGCCCGTGAAATTCGAAACGACGCCCAGCCGATAGCCGCCTCGGCTCCCCTGCCCTGCGCCTCGCAGCCGATCCAGCAGGGGGCGGTTGCGGGTAACCGTCGCCACCGCTGCCGCATGAAACGCCTGTGCGATAGCGCCCGGGTCGACACCCGCGCCGTCCGGCACCAGGCGGCATACGAGTTGTGCCTGCGCCTCGACGAGGGACCGGAAGCCGAAGCCCTTGATCCCCGGCAGCCGCCCGAGCTCGCGGTCCGAGGCGCTGAAGTGACGCTCAAAAGCGGGATAGTCGAGCTGGCCACCGGCGGCGCGGTAGGCCGCGTGGAACCGCGGGGCCCAATGGACGCCGTCGGCGTCCAGCGTCCCCCCGAAGTCGAACAGCACGACCGCAGCGTCGCGTCCGCCCTCAGCGAGCGTGATGCCCCGCTCCGTGGCCCATGTCCATCTTCATCATCATAGCGCTGCCGCCGAGCCGCATCGCGTGCCGCAAGTCGCGCTGATACAGGGAATCGCCCATGTCGGTCGAGGGCCACTGCGCACCGCGGTCGGGGACGAAGAGACCGCCGACGACGCCCATGCCGCCGTCCGGGATCAACCGGCCGGTCGGATTGTCGTAGAACACCGTCACGCGATAGCGATGGGTAGGCTCGATGTGGACGCCGAGCCGGGACCAGCGGTACAGGCGCTCGACCGGGACCCCGACAATCTGCCCCGCCGCGTCCGTCTGGGGGGTGGCCCGATAGATGACCTCCCCCGTCGTCGCGTCGCTGAACTCGATGCGCTGCGCGTAGTCGTGGACGTGGCCCCCGATGCCGACGATCGTCCCGGGCACGGCCGGGGTGCCCTCGTAAGAGCGCGCCGAGCGCCCGGGAGGGAGGTCGAAGGACTTGTCCCCCACGGGAAACGCGACGTCCAGCTGGAACGGCTCCGCTCGGAAGAGCGGCCAGGGGCGATCCGCCGGAGTGTACTGGAGCACGAGGCGCGCGAGTCGGTCAGGTTCTCGAGCATGGCGCTCACCAGCACCCGTTCCCCCTTAACTACGGGGAACCCGAACAGGAGCCATGGGACACTCATGGCACCCGTCTCATGCCCCGCGGCGATCATGCGCCGCGAGATCGGCAGGAACAGCTCGCGGTGATCAGGATCGATGAGGTTGAAGTGGTGGAGCAGCGCTGCGGGCAACGGACGGCCCGCGCTGTCCACGATCACCACTCGGAAGCCGTACAGCGACCCGCTGGCGGGCAACCGCAACAGCGCGACCGGCGGCTGCACGAGGTCGTGATGGGACGCGTGCGCGGGCAGGTCCACCGGTGCCAAGTCGAGGAACATCGTGCCGGTGGCGGGATCCACCAGGGCGCGGGGGCCGCCCGCGTCCACAGGCCCCGAGCCCGGTCCCGCTCCCAGTGCGGCCAGCGCGGCGATGAAACAGAGCATCGATCGCTTCACGCGACGAATTGTAACGGAGGGCTCCGGCCTCACCAACCCCCGCGACCGCACGCTCGCGCGGCGCGCGACGTCACTGGCAGGCCGGGAGGGCGGGCGGCGCGCCCGTGACGAACGTGTTCGCGCTCCAGCAGTCTCCCGTCCCCGACCCGTCCCAGAGCAGGTCCGCCGCCGGCAGGAACGGGACAGGCGACGGCACGGTGCCGTTCCCCGTCACGACGTTCTCCTCGATCGTATCGTGATCGGGGTTCGTCTCGATGTCGGCGAAATATTCCGGCGGCAAGCCGGCGAGCAGACCGAGCAGCAGGCTGCTGCCGACGGCGATCCCCGTAAACTGGTTGCCGCTGACTGTGTTGCCTTCGACCGTGGTGCGATCGGCGCCGACGACGAGGATGCCTGACCCGCTCGGTACGAACGACGCCAGATCGCCCGGCGGGGCAAAGTTGGGATGATTGTTGTCGTGCACCCGATTCCCCGCCAGCAGCACATCGCTCGTCACCTTGACCTCGAGCTGCGGCAGGAGGACCACGAGAATGCCCACGACGTTGTCGTAGGTGTCGTTCGCGATGGCCCTCACGTGCGTCGAGTTCTCGAACTCGATGCCGTTCACGTTGGCGGAGGTCACGCTCTGACGGACCGTGACGTCGTGCGACTGCCCCACGTAGATGCCCGTGTCGTCGTGCCCGGACGCGCGGCATCGCTCGATCACGCCATTCCCTGAGTGCACCGGGTACAGGCCGTACTCCCCGTCGTCCACTGCCGTGATCTGCGACAGCAGAAATCCCTCGACGCCGGACAACTTGACGCCGTTCTCATCGAAGCCGCGCACCGTCACATTCACCAGTGCGAAGCCCTGGGCACTCGCGTTCACGGTGACGCCGTTGTCCGCTCCGCTCGGATTCTCGATCACCACGCCAGCGCCATGCGGGTCGAGGGCACCGACGAGGGCGAGCCTCGGGGTGTTGACAGTCACGGCTTCCCGATCACGGTCCCCGGCGCCGCTCCGGCGACGGCGGCCTGAATCGAGCCGCCCGGGTGGACGACGATGTCGGGACGCCCGAAGCGGTCGGCAGAGAGGCCGGTCGGCGGGGCCATGGGTCCGTCGGCGGTGTCGCAGGCAGCGATCGCCAGGAGGGCGCACACGACGCTGATCGGTCGAGACATGTTGACCTCCAGCACTCGATGGGCAGTCAAATCTATCGCCCTTGCGCTGCTGCCGCCGCGAGCAGGCGCTGCCGCTGCCCCGGCGTCACCATATCCCGCTCGATCACGTCGCGCACGATGCGGGCGACGAAGGCGTAGCCGCGCGGCTCGGCAGCGAGCCAGCGGTGCCACTCCAGTTCGTCGAGCGCCGCCGTGAGGCGCTCGCCCTCGAATCCTGTCGCTTGGCCGAGGTGGGCGGCCGGCACCCGGTCGGCCAGCACCGCCGCGGCGACTAGCAGGTGCTGCGCGTCGGCGCTGCGGCGACGAAACTCGACGCGGATCGCGGCGACCACGGCGTCCGGCAGCTCGCCGGGCAGCGTCTGATCGAGGGTGCGGAGCGGCTCCGGCCACGCGCCCGGCGACTCCCGCAGCTCGAGCCCCGACGCGACGGCCTGGAGCAGCGCGATAGCGAGCAGGGGCACGCCCGCCGAATCCACGGCGACGCGGCGCGTCACGCGATCGATTTGGACCTCGTCATAGCGGGGCAGCGCCCAGCGGGCGAGATCCTGCAGCGCGGCCGGACCGAGCGGCCCGAGGCGAACGGCGGCGCCGGCCAGGTCGCGGCCCAGCCGGGCGCGCATCTCGTCCAGCTCGGCGCGGGCCGGCTGGGGATTGGTCGTGAGCAGCACCGTGAGGGGCGCGCCCGCCAAGTCCCGGAGCGCCGCGACGACGGCGAGCAACGACTCGCGATCGAGCCAGTGCGCGTCGTCGAGCAACAGCAGCACCGGTTGCTCGTCGCACACCGCCGCGAGTACGTCGCTGAACGCGCGCCCCAGTGCGGGAGGCGGCCCGGCCCGGAGTGCGGTGAGAGCGGCCGGGGGCGCGGCGGCGACGCCGGGCGCGTCGAGTAGGCCGCCGCGCGCCAGGCCCACGATGCCGCTCCACGCGTCGCTCTGGTCCGCCTCGACCGCGCGGATCGCGGCCGTCGTGGCGCCCTCAAGCCGAGCCCGCGCGAGCACTTCCTCCGCCAGCCGGCTCTTCCCGGTGCCTGAGTCTCCCGTGATGATGCACACCGCCGGACGGCGGCCCCGTCGGGAGTCGGCCCACACCGCGAGCAGGCGTTCGAGCTCGGCCGCCCGCCCCGCGAGCGGCCCCGGGCGCGCAGCGCTCTCCTCCGCGGGCTGCGGCTCGCGCTGCGGCAGGCGCCACGCCCGCTCGCGCCGCACGCGATCCACCAGGGCCTGCGTTTCGGCGTCGGGTGCGGTGCCCAGGTCGGCGAGCCGCCTCGCCAGCTCCTCGAAGCAGGCCAACGCTGCGGCGCGGTCGCCCGCCAGCGTGCGCGCCCGCATCGCCGTGCGAACCGCCCGCTCGGAATGGCGATCGAGCGTCAGGGCGCGCTGGGCCATCTGCCCGGCCGCCCCGACATCGCCCGCCTGGAGCAGCTCCTCCGCCCGCCGCGTGACCACGTCGATGGACCGGACCCGCCACGCCTCGCGCTCCGCCGCGACCCAATTTTCGAAGTCCGAAGCGCCCCGAAGGCCGAACCCCTCCAGGAACTCTCCCTGCACCAGCTCCGCCGCTCCGCGAAAATCCTGCGCCGCCGCGAGCGCGTCGAAGCGGTCGAGGTCCAGCGCCACCGCCCCTGCAGTCAGCCGGATCTGTTCGGCGTCGCTGTCGAGCCCTCCCTCACCCGCGTGGCGCCGCAGCACGCCCAGCGCAACGTTGAGCGAATGACGCGCCGCCTCCTCGGGCTTGTCGGCCCAGAGGAGGCCAATGAGATGGTCGCGCGTGCGCGTCCGCTTGGGGGAGCGCGCGAGGTAGACGAGGAGCGCCAGGTTCTTGCGCCACAGCAGCTCCGCCGGCGCCGCCGCGCCATCCACGCTCGCCTCGACGGGGCCGAGCGTCCGGCAGTGGATCATGGACGGCACGCGGCCGCCAGGCGCTGCGCGCGCGAGACGACGTCCGCGAGTTCCGCATCCGCTTCCGCCCACAGCTCGACCACCCGCCGCAGGTGGCCGCAGCCACGCGACGGGTCGCCACGCGACAGCGCGAGCGCGCCGCGCCGCAGGCGGGCGTACACTCCGAACACCCAGTCCACTTCGCCCGCTTGCGCTTCACCGGTGGGCCACCCCTGGATGTCGGCGTTCTCGTACCACAGCCACTCGCGCTCGGCGTCGCTCGCACGACCCAGGGCCTCGTACCATTCGGCGCGCTCGATGTGCAGGGCGGCGCGCACGAACGGATCGCCACCCCGATCCTCCAGGTACGCCGGGATAAGAGAGTCGGTCGCGGCGATCGCGCCGAGCTCGTCTCCTGTCGTCGCGAGCTGCAGGGCGCCCGCGAACTCCGCCAGGCGACGGGCTTCGGCGCCCGCGCCCGGCCGCGCCAGGGCAGCCCACCGCCGCACGTCGCTCGTGTCGCGCCGCGCGAAGCCGTCGAGCGCCAGGGCCCAGGCCCCGCGCGCCCCCCCCCCACGGGCCGGATCGCGCGTCGCGTCGCGGAGCGCGGCGCGCGCGCGCGCGACCTCCCCCGCGGGAACGAGGGGGAGGCCGAGGGCGCCGGCGAGCAGGCGCCACTCCAAAGCCTGGAATCGCGCCTCAGCGGTGCCATACAGACCCGCCGCCGAGTCGAGCTGAGCGAGCCCGCGACGCCCGCGCCCGAGCGCGAGCAGCGCCAGCCCTGCCGCCTCGTGACCGTCTGCTCGCACCGCAGGCGGCGCCCCTCGCGCCCCGCTGATGAGCCGGCCGAGAGCGAGCTCCGTCCCGGGGATGTCCATGCTGAGGGCGAACCGGAACGCTTGCGCGAGCCCTCTGGGCGGCGACGCCGCGAGTGGGGAGGGGGGACCCACACCCTGCGCTGAGCCGAAGCGCCCGGCGAACGCCAGATCCCACAAGGCCGGCAGATCGAGGTCCAAGTCTCCCCGTCCGGCGGTCACCTCGCGGAGATGGCGCAGCGCTCGCTCGGCGGAGTCGCGCTGCCCGAGGCGGATCCACACCCACGCGAGCCCGGTGTAGGCCTGGCCGAGCGACGGGTTCCTGCCCGCCGCCACCGCGAGCACCCGAGCGGCACTATCGAGGGGGACACCGGCGAGCGCGCCGCGGTGCAGCAGCTCCCAGCCGTACAGCATCGGCGCCGTGGCGCTCGTGGGGAAGCGCTGCACGGCGGAGTCGAATGCCGCGAAGCGCACGGGACCGCTCGGCGCGACCATCGCCGCCAGCAGCTCCCGGTCCAGCTCGCTCAGCCCCGACGCGCGCGCCCGGTACAGGCGCGCCAGCGCGACCTGCCCGGGGCCCACGCGGGTCCAATACTGGGCCAGCGCCAGCCGCCAGCGGACGTAGTCGAGGGTCGAGTCGAGGGTGAGTGCTTGCTGATAGTGGCGTTGCGCCGTCTGCCACGCTTCCTGCTCGAAGGCGTCTTCCCCGCGCTGAAACTCCCGCAGCGCCCCCACGGTGGCGTTCGAGAGCCCGGCCACGGGGCGGAACTTGGACAGCAGGTCGGGACGCACCGAGCGCGCGATCTCACTGCCGATCTCGAAGCCGAGGGTCGCAGGGTCTGCCGTCGTGCCGTGCAGCGGCGCGCTCGCCTGGCGATGGCCCGCCGCATCGAACACGGTGACGCGCACCTCTACCTTGCCGTCCCGTTCGGCGACCACCCCCTGCACCCAATGCTTGGTGCGCAGATGCGCGGGCGCGGCCCGCTGCAGCGCGACGGGATCGCCGCGGGCGGAGTCCCACCACGTGAACGCCCGCTCCCGGGGGGTGAGGGTCAGCCCGTACTCCTCGAGTCCTTCCAGGTGCACCGCGGCGAGTCGCGCGAGGTCCTTGCCGAGCAAGCTGTCCGAGCCTTGCCGGACGGCGAAAGGCAGGATCGCGAGCTCGCTCTCGCGGACGGGGGGCGCTCTCGGGCCGCGTCGTGCCTCGAGGATCATGCCCGCGATCAGGGTCAGTGCCGCCAGGGCGGCCGTGCGCCACGCGTACCGCCGCGTGCGCGTGCGCCACAGGGCGCGCCGGAACGTGGCCGCATCTGGCCAGCGTTCCTCGGGAGCCACCGCCAGCGCGCGCCGCAGCACGCGCGCGATGCCGCGCGGCACCCCGGACCACTCGGCGCGCTCGGGACGATCCCACGACCAATGCCGGCCGGTGAGCGCCTCGTACAGCACCATGCCCACCGCGTACAGATCCGTCCTCGGCGTCACCTCACCGCCCGCCGCCTGCTCCGGTGGCATGTAGTCGAGCGTGCCCACCACAGCGCCGGGGGCGGTAAGCGCGCTGTCGCCTCCCACCGCGCGCGTCTTGGCGACGCCGAAGTCCACGAGCACCGCGCGGCCGTTCGCAAGGAACACGTTGCCCGGCTTGACGTCGCGGTGCACCACGCCGGTGCGGTGCGCCGCTTCGAGACCGTCGAGCAGGTCGCGCCCCAGCTTCCTCGCCTCGTCGAGGGACAGCGGCCCGCGCTCGAGCCGGGTCGCGAGCGTGTCGCCGACCAGGTAGTCCATTTCGTAGTACGGCATCCCATCCGCGTCGGCCGCGTCGTGGATCGGGACGATGTTCGGGTGGCTGAACGAGCCGAGGGTCTTCGCCTCCAGGCGGAATCGCTCAGCCGCTTGCGCGGTGTGCAGCTCGGGTCGGATGATCTTGATCGCGACGAGCCGGTCGAGCCGGCGGTGGCGCGCGAGGAACACCGTACCCATACCGCCGCTCTCCAGCTCGCGCTCGACGTCGTAGCCCTGCGGGGCCAGGGCGGCCCGCACGCGCTCCAGCCAGGGCGTCACTATTTCACGATGATCGCGACGCGCATCCCGAGGACGATGTGCGGCTGGCAATAGCCCTTGTACAGGCCGACGGGAGCGCCGGTGAACGCAACGTCGTAGTGGTCGTTCGCCTGCGTGAGGAAGGGGCCGGTCAGGGTCGTCATCTGATTGGGCATGCTGGCTTTCAGGGCCGCGGCACCGCCCGGCGGGAGTGACTCCGGCCAGAAGGCGACGTTATGCGGGCCGCCCGACACGTTGACGAAGCGCACAGTGGTGCCAGGGGTCACGGTCAGCACGCTTGGCTCGAACGCCGCTTTCCTCGTCCCGTCCCCGGTCATGCGCACCTCGATCAGAGGGCCGGCGGCAGCGGCGGCCGGAGCGGCGCCGCCGGACGCCGCAGGCGCGCTCGACGACGTTTGCGTCGTATCGGGTTTCTTCTCGCCGCCGCAGCCCAGGGCCACGGCAGCGATCGTGGTGAGCGGGATGAACCGCATTGCGCGTGCCCTCCCCTCCGGTTTCCGGTGGCTCGTGCAGCGGTCCCAATATATCGCGGGCCCGGCGCGTTGCATTTTCCACCCGGCGGCATGACACTAGAACTCATGGCCGACGCTGCGGCGTCCGAGATCCCCGCCGAGGAGCTCGCCCGGCGACTCGACGGTGGCGAGCGCATCCAGCTGCTGGACGTGCGCTCGTCCGAGCGCGTCGCCCTGGGCCGCACCGCGCTCGGGCCCGGCCTCGAATTTCACGCCCTTCCCGCGTCGCGGCTGTACGACCTGGCATCGCTCGACCCGTTGGAGCTCGATCGCTCCCACCAGGTGCTGGTGATCTGCGGGCACGGCAACAGCAGCGCCCAGGCGGCCGAGTTCCTGCGGCAGCGGGGGTTCGACGCCCGCTCGGTGACGGGGGGCATGGCGGCGTGGGAAGCGGTCTACCTGCCGCGGCGGCTCTCACCGACGCGCGCGCTCGAGCACGTCGTGCAGCTCGATCGCGTCGGCAAGGGTGCCCTGAGCTACATCCTCGTGAGCGACGGCGATGCCGTCGTGGTTGATCCGGGACGGCACGTCGAGCGCTACGAGACGGTGCTGGAGCAGCTCCGGGCCACGCCCGCGGCGGTCATCGACACGCACATGCACGCCGACTATCTGAGTGCGCGCCGGCGACACGATCGCCTGCGGCCGCGCCACGCTCCGCGCCGAGCACGTTCCCGGCCACACGCTGGGCAGCCTGGCGCTGATCGCGGACGGGAGTCTGGCCCTCACCGGTGACTTTCTGTTCGTGCAATCGGTCGGGCGGCCGGACCTGGGCGGAGCGGCAACGCCCTGGGGGCGGCAGCTGTGGCACAGTCTCGAGGACGCCCGCCGCCGCTGGCCCGGCGAGCTGCTCGTGCTGCCTGCCCACTACGCGAGCGAACTGGAGCGACGCGCCGACCGCAGCGTGGGCGCGCGGCTGGACGTCATCAGGGCAACCAACGCCGCCGCGGGCGTGGCCGACGAGGCCACGTTCCTGCGCTTGCTGAGCGAGCACGAATCCCCGCCCCCGGACGGCTACCGCACGATCAAGCTGGCGAACCTGGGCCTGGTGGAGCTCTCCGACGCCGAGGCGGAAGCCGTCGAGATCGGCGCCAACCAGTGCGCCGTCGCGCCGGGATAAGCGCCGCGGACGTCAGTCGCCCGCCCCCTCCCCCTCGCGCGACTGCACAACCAGGTACACCCAGTCCGTCCCGCCGAGCGTCTGCAGGCCGCAGGGACAACCGGCGGGAACGAAGACGACCTCGGTCGCCGACACCTCGATGCGGTCGCCGTCCAACAGCATGACGCCTCGTCCGAGGACCGTCACGAAGAGTCGGCTCACGTCCTCAGGAGCCACGGGGAATTCGGCACCTGGGCGCATCACGGTGCGTCGCACCGCCACGCCGGGCAGCGCGTCGGGTGCGTTGAGCTCGACGTAACGCCGCAGCCCTTCCTCGTTCAGAGGAAGCTTCGAGAGGCGACGAAAGGTGTAGCGCGGCACGTCGGGTGATCCCCGTCCCGTAGGGCGCGACAGCGTGTGGTGCCAGCGGCGCTCCGGCCCGTCTAAGATGAGACCCCCCAAGGGGTTTCCGCAACCCTGTGCACGATTCCCCGCCGCCGACGTCTCTCATGGCATCTCTCACAAGGATGGGTGTCATGATCTCGCAGCTCCGAGGGGCCGCAACCGCTGGCGCACTGTTCCTGGGCCTCACCACGGCGCTCGCCGGGCAGGGCTGGATCGAGCCGGTCCGTCCCCTTCCCACGGGCCGGATCGAGAAGCTCAGAAGCGCCGTGCAGGTCGCCGTGACGGGACGCGTCGCGCGCGTGACGGTGGAGGAGTGGTTCCGCAACGGCGGGGCTGCGATGGACGAGGGGACGTACCTCTATCCCATGCCGGGCGAAGCGGTGTTCAGCGACTTATCTCTCTGGCAAGGGGATCGCGAGCTCAAAGGCGAAATGATGGACGCGGCCCAGGCGCGGTCGCTGTACGAGTCGATCGTCCGGCGCAAGCGCGACCCAGCGCTGATCGAGCTGGCAGGCCACGGCCTGATCCGCGCTCGCGTCTTCCCGATCAACCCGGGCGAGACGCGCAAGATCACTCTGCGCTACACCCAGGTCCTCGACCGCGTGGGCGACGCGTGGCGCTTCCGGTTCGCGAGCGGCCCGGGCTCGACCGCCCGCAGCTTCCACATGCAGGTGGACGGGGCGAGCGGCATCGGCGCTCCCTATTCCCCGACGCATCACGTCACGACCGTGCGCAACGGCGATCACCTCGACCTGACCCTCGGCGACGCGAGCTGGAACGGTGATCTCGAGCTGCTGCTCCCGCTCACCCGAAGTCTGGTGGGCGTGTCGCTCCTCGGGCACCGCCCCGCAGGCGAGGCGGATGGCTACTTCATGGCTCTGGTCGCGCCGGGCCGGTCCAGCGACGCCGCGCAGGTGCGACGCGACCTGGTGGCCGTGCTCGACATTTCGGGCTCGATGTCCGGCGACAAGCTGAATCAGGCCCAAGCCGCGCTGGTGCAGCTGCTCGGCACGCTGCAGGCCGGCGACCGCTTCCGCCTGATCGCCTTTTCGAGTGCCGTCCGACCCGAAGCGACGGGATGGAGCGAAGCGAGCCCCGACAACCTGCGCCGGGCGCAGGCGTGGGTGCGCTCGCTCGGCGCCGAAGGGGGAACCAATATCGCGGGCGCGCTGGGCGAGGCGTTCGCGACACTACCGGCGGAAGGCCACCTCGGTGTAGTCGTCTTTCTCACCGACGGGCTCCCGACGGTGGGAGACACCGACCCCGAGCGGATCGCCGATGCCGCGGAGCGGCAGCGCGGGCCGTTCCGGGTGTTCGCCTTCGGGATCGGGTACGACGTCAATACCTACCTGCTCGACCGCCTCACCGAGCGGGCGCGCGGGGTGAGCGAGTACATCCAGCCGGGCGCCGACATCGAGCGGGCGGTGGGCGCGCTCGCGGCGAAGATCGCGAGCCCTGTGATGACCGATCTCGCGCTCTCAGCAGACGGCGGGGAGCTGTACGACCTGCAACCCGCGAGTCTCCCCGACCTCTTTTCGGGCGACGAGGTCATCGTCTTCGGACGGTACCGCGGCATGGGAGGGGGGAGCGTGGCCGTGACCGTCTCGGGACGACGCAACGGTCATGACGAGCGGTTCACGGCCAGCCTGGCGGGCGAGAACCAAGGGGCCAACGGCTACGTGCGGCAGTTGTGGGCGGCGCGCAAAGCGGGCGCCCTGGCACGCGAGATCCGGCTCCACGGGCAGACGGCTGAAGTGATGAACGCGCTCAAGGACCTCGCGCTGCGCTACGGCATCCTCACCGACTACACCGCGTACCTGGTGCAGGAGCCGGGTGTGACGGCATTCAGACCGATGCCCATCGAGGACCGCATCGCTCCCCCGCGCGCCCCGGCACCCTCGCAGCAGGTCGGGGCGGCATCCGTGGCGCAAGCTCGTCGCGAGGCGATGGCAGCCCGCGCCAGCGTCGCCGCAGACGCCCTCGAGCCCGCCGCGACCCCCAGCGCGACCGGCGGGGTGGCGACCCGGCGCGCCGGCGACCGCCTGTTCGCGTGGCGGGACAGCACGTGGACCGACCTGCGGCACGAGAGCTCGCTGCCGGTCGTGACCGTGGAGCCGTTCAGCGAGGCGTATTTCGAGCTGCTGCGCGCGCTCCCCGAGCTCGCTAAGCCTGCCGCCCTCGAGCCGGCGGTCCTCGTAGCGGGACAGCGGGTGAGCATCAAGATTGGAGCCGGGGGCAAGACGACGTGGGATTGGGGCGAGCTCGAGCGTCTCGTGAACGAGTTTCGGAGCTGAGAAGAATGCGGAATTCGGAGTGCGGAATGCGGAATGGAAGTTCGACCGTTCGCTCGGAAGGTCGCGCGTCCATTCCACATTCCGCATTCCACATTCCGCATTGACTCTCATGCCCGACGATCTAGCGGAGATCTACCGCACCACCTACCGCGCGCTCGTGCGGTTCCTGTACCGCAAGGTGTGGGATGTCGATCGCGCGGAGGATCTGGCGCAGGAGGCGTTCGCGCGGGCGGTCGAGCACCGGCCAGACAACCCGCGCGGCTGGCTGTTCGTGGTGGCGGCGAACATGGCGCGCGATGATGCCCGGCGCGCCGCCCGGGAGCGGCGTCACCTGACCCTGCTCTCCGGGGAGGGGGAGGCGCCACCGACCGCGCCACCCTCGGACGACGCGCTGCACGCGGAGCTCGAGCGCTCGCTGGTGCGCGCCGCGCTCGACCAGCTCACGCCGCGGGACCGCGAAGTGCTGCTGCTCTGGGACTCGGGGCTATCGTACGACGAGATCGCCGCCCAGACCGGCTTGGCCCGCGGTGCGGTGGGTACCACGCTGGCCCGTGCCCGGCGCCGACTAGTGGAGGCATACGAGACTGGAAGCGGGAGGCCACATGTCGCACGTGGATGAAGGCACGCTGCACGCATACTTGGACGGCGAGCTGCCCGCGCCCGAGCGCGAGCGCTGGGCCGTCCACATCGCCGCGTGCGCCGAGTGCCGCACGCGTCTGGAGGAGGAGCGCGCGCTCGCCGCGCGGGCGCGGGAGCTCTTGGCCCACGTCGCCCCGCCTGCGAGGGCGCCTGTGGCGCCACGCGCGCGTCGCCCGGCGCGTGCGTGGCGCAGCGTCCGCCTCCCGCTCGCGTGGGCGGCCACGGTCACGATCGCATTCGCGGTCGGTTGGTACCTCCAGGGCGCACGCGTGATACGCGCGCCCGTGCCGGGAACGGGTGAATCGGGCGGCGTAGCGCCGGCGCCGGTCGCCGTTACCCCGCCACCCTCCCCGCCGCCGCCCGCAGCCACCGCGCATCCACGGCCCCCCGAACGAGCGGCAGTGCCGGTGGGGGCGCCGCACCTCCAGGCCGAGCCGAGCGAGCGGGCGGCGCCTGCCGCAGGCGCGGCGCTGCCGGAGGCGGACGCTGGGATAGAGGAAGCCCGGCGCCTCCTCGGCCAAGCCCCCGCGGTGCTCGCGGGGCTAGCGATCCGGCGCGTGAGCGTGGCGGACGACGGCGCCGTCGTCGTCGAGCAGCAGCTCGAGTCGGGAACGGTGATCCGCCTCTACGAGCGACCGGCGAGCGGCGCCACACCCTCCCCTGCCGCCGACGCTGTCGCACCGCCATCACGCGCCGCCGCCTCCCGCCGCGCC
>WNGI01006628.1_pt1 | contig 13022 bp, 9 predicted proteins | sample 5400621 | NCBI WGS metagenome assembly WNGI01 (sample SAMN13153374, study PRJNA577476) | soil metagenome | isolation source: 20 cm soil or saprolite under Garry oak tree replicate 1 | place: USA:California | collected 2016-06-15 | reverse complement strand
CGCAATGCGCCGCAAATCTGAGAAGGACACGCCGGCGAGCATCGTACGTTGCTCGCGCTGCGTGAGGTAACCAGGATTTGGACGGCTGCGGGCAACTACCGAAAGAGTGCCCTGGCTCGGTATGGTGGCGCTGGCTTCAGCTCGAAACTTGACTTCACCGCCCTTGGCGAGAATGGGACTGTTCCAGCCGGCGGGAAGGGTGGGAAGTGCTACCGTCGAAACGTCCGGGTTTTTCGAATTGGAAAAAACCGGCCCAAGCGGTGCGTTGCGATGCGCCATGGCAGCAGCGCGGCGTAGTCTCATGCGGGTGCGATGGCGACGCCACCAGGCACGCGAGTGATGCCGATAGCGGCGGTGTTGCGGAGCTGCGGAGCTTTGACGGATACCATGCGCCGTAGAACCGGCAAAGGGAAGCATGATTCCGACTGAAATCAACATCAAGAGTGACAGTGTGATTGTGCGCAACATAGTATTCCTCTTTTCAGTTAGGCCACCGTCTCGCGGACTACTTCCTCGAGCGTGGTTAATCCGGCGCGAATCTTCTGCAATCCGGATTCGCGTAGAGTGATCATGCCGTCTTCAATCGCTTTCTTTCTCAATTCCAGGGACGAAGCGCCGATCAGGATCAGTTCACGAAGTTCATCGTTGACTTCCATTACTTCATAAAGACCAATGCGCCCTTTGTAGCCGGTGTTGTTACAAGTAGCACAGCCCTTTCCTTTGAAGGTCTTGAGTGACTTGGCTTCGTCCGCGCTGAACCCGACTTCAATAAGCGCCTCCGGCGGCATTTCGTGATCGCGTTTGCAATCTTTACAGACGCGCCGGATGAGTCGCTGCGCCTGAATCAAGTTCACGCTGGTCGCTACCAGGAAGGGCTCTATACCCATGTTCATTAATCGCGAAATTGTGGATGGAGCATCGTTCGTGTGCAGCGTTGAGAGTACGAGGTGGCCCGTCAACGCAGCCTTGATCGCAATCTCCGCGGTTTCAAAGTCGCGAATTTCACCGACGAGAACGATGTTGGGATCCTGGCGGAGAAAGGCGCGCAGGGCAGCGGCAAAGTTCAAGCCGATCTGCTCCTTCATCTGGACCTGGTTGATGCCCATCAGGTTAAACTCAACCGGATCTTCGGCAGTCATGATGTTAGTCTGAACTGTATTAAGAGACTGGAGCGCAGAATAAAGCGTGTTAGTTTTTCCGCTTCCAGTTGGGCCAGTGACCAGAACCATTCCATAAGGTCTTGAAATGTTCCGTTGAAACTTAACGAGTGATTCGGGTTCAAAACCAAGCTTCGTCATGTCGAGCATCAGGTTTTCTTTATCGAGCAGACGAAGCACAACCTTCTCGCCAAACAGAGTCGGCAGCGTAGAAACACGAAAATCGAGTTCTCGCGAGCGGGAGTCAACCTTGACCTTGATTTTTATGCGACCGTCCTGTGGCAGGCGCTTTTCGGAAATGTCGAGCTTCGACATGATCTTGATACGCGAAATTAAAGCATCGCGCATTTTCAGTGGTGGGCGCATCACGTCGTACAAAACACCGTCGATACGGAAACGAATGCGAAGCTCTTTCTCATAAGGCTCTACGTGAATGTCAGAGGCGCCACGCCGAAGCGCGTCCACTAAGAGCACATTCACCAGTCTGACGACCGGAGCGTCTTCGCTAATTCTTGAGAGGGTGGAGAGGTCAATCTCTTCGTTGTCTTCAACTACCTCGACGTCTTCGGTGCGGTCTGTGTCGAAGTCAATGGTATCCAGTGAAACAAGGTCTGCGTGGGTAATTGTGCCGGCTCCGTTGGAACCTTTTGACACTGCGGCATCAAAAACAACATCCTCCACCGCGATTGAGGACAGCTCAATCTCCTTGGAGGAGCCGTAGTACTTGGCGATCGCTTGCTGGATACTTGCCTCGGCAACTACAACCGGCTCAACGTTGAGGCCAGTCATAAACTTGACGTCGTCCATGGCAAAGACGTTCGTTGGATCGACCATGGCGAGCGTGAGGCTGGCGCCAACGCGCGAGAGTGGGAGGACCGAGTATTTCTGCGCAACTTCCTGGGGAATGAGGTGGAGTACTTGGGTATCAATCTGGAAGAGCTCCAAATTAACGGAAGGAATGCCGTATTGCCGCGAGAGGACGGCAGTGATCATGTCATCGGAGACCAGCCCCAACTTCACAAGGTTAAAGCCCAATCGACCGCCATGCTCGCGCTGATAATCCAGCGCCTCACGGAGATGTTGCGGACTTATGAGATTCTCCCTGACGAGAATTTCGCCTAGTTTTGCGGACATTTGTACCCCGGTGTTGAGATATCTAAGAGTTGATCCACGAGATGGGCCAGTGATTCTGCGAGAAATGACTATGCAGAATGGGAGTTATGGACAACGGCGGAACGGTGCGGAAAACACCGTTGGGCAAACATAGTACAAGTTGATCTGAGTAGTGTCAAGGTCAATTTTTTCGAGAAAATCGGCGGGAGGATTTTTTCGAGAAAATCGGCGGGAGGAGCCGGTTTCTGGAATCCCCAAGCCTCGATTCCAGGCGGGTTGGTTTGGGTCCAGAAGGGGGTAAATCTGCCGGGTGGAGGCGCCCCAAAATCAAGCAAAACTGTAAGGCCGCGCCAGGAAGTCACCTCCCTAATGCGGCCTTTTTATGGTCTGGCGATTATTTTGCTCTTTAGGGTCGCCGCGTACGGCGAACTGGGGTTGCTGTCTTTTCGGGCTTGATGTTTTCCTGGTCCTTCAAAGTATCGAGGATTGCCTTGGCGTCGACCTTAAATGGGTTAGTATCCGGAGCTTTTTCGACAAATCGAGCCAGATAGTTGGCCGCTTCGTGATACTTGGCCTTATCGGTATTGATGGCGCCAATATTAAATAGCGCCTGCCCGGAGCGGAGCAACGCATCCAGGTCATCGGGATTAGCCTCAAGAATCTTCTGATACGCCAACAGCGCTCGATCGAAGGCATTGGCGTCAAAAAGCATTTGCGCCAGATCGTGCTCGGCTTTTGACTTTTTGACCGGATCGACTTCCGCCGCGATGTAATCCTGATATGCCGCTACCCCCTCATCAGCCTTCGTCTGATCGACTTTTGTGACAAAGAGACGCATGGCCTCGGCCCTGGCGATGAGCGCCAAATAAAGACTTATCTTAGCATTGTTAGCTGCTGCGGCATCGGCGGGCACCGGCGCAGCTTTTAGCAGAGTGACAGCTCTGGTCGACGCTTCGCTCGCCGCTTGCCAATCCTTCTTCGCGGCCTCGATGCCGGCCGTTTTTGCAGCGTCATCCGTAGTCTTTACGGCGGCATTGTATTTTTCCACCGCACGAGCATTCAAAGCCATAGTCTTGTTGGTCAACAACGCTGGCGCACCTGGATGGTCTGGATCAGCGCTTAGCCCTTCATCATATTGCGCAATCGCTACGTCATAGTTTTTGGCCTTAAGTGCTTCGTTACCCGCTTTGAAGCTTTGCGCGATTATTGCATTTGACGACTCGGCTCTTTTGTTGGCGGCTTCTATTTCCGCATTCCTCTTTATGAGTTCCTCGCGCTTGGCCTTGTCTTCCGATGACATTTTTGTGTCGCTAGCGCCGCCCGGGGTTTTCGCCGTTAGCGTCTTGATATCATCCCGCGTAAGACGTTTGCCATCACCTACCCCCAACTCAAGCTTATAGTCCTCGTCTCTTCCAGATCTCACTCCGGGCAGGAAGTAGGGCCGAGCTCCAGGCATACTAGCCGCGAGTGTATATGTACCTTGAAGCGGCAAACCAGCGTGAACAAACTCGCCCTTCTTATTAGTCTTCATTTGGAAATCACCAGGCAGATCCGTGCGGAAGACATCAACGATGGCATCGGCGGCCGGCACTATCGTTCCATCAGCTTGCTTGAGAGTTACATGCCCACGGAGCTGACCATTCTGTGCCGAAGCCAACGGGCTGGTGGAAAGGACGAAGGCAATGCTAGCGAGGAGCGGTAACAAATTTCTACGAAACATCTAAGATTCCTCCAAAGATGATGTACCTAATTTCGAATTTCAGGAGAGCCCATTTGATGCACCGGCTCAGCTTCTGGTTGTAAATTGGGTCACTAGGATCGACCTAACGTTAATAAGCAAATCTCTTACTGTCAAGCAGATATGGAATTGGATCTCTCACGCCGGCAGCGCGAAAAGCTCGTAGACGCAGAGCACACGAATCGCAGTCGCCGCAAGCCTCTTCCGACCGTGTATAGCACGACCACGTGAGTTCGAAGGGAGCGTTGAGTTTTTGTCCCAGTTCCACTATTTGCGACTTCTTCATGGCGATGACCGGAGTCTTGATCTCAATTTGAGTGTCCGGTTTTGTGCCCAGCGTTATTGCTCGCTGAAACGCTTCGTAGAACTCAGGGCGACAGTCAGGGTAACCCGACGAATCCTCCGCGACAGCGCCGATGTAAACGTAATGGGCGCCGATCACCTCAGCCCAACTTGTGGCAACGGATAAAAGATGCGCATTCCGAAAAGGCACGTAGCTTGTGGGTATGCCATGACCTGAAAGATTTGCTGGCGTGACTGCGACAGCTAGATCAGTTAGCGATGAGCCGCCAATTTTTGCTAAGTGTTCCAGAGAAACGGCCAGGCGTTGTTTGACTTCATAATGGTCCGCAATTTCTTCAAAGGCGCGACGTTCACGCTCTTCTGTTCGCTGGCCATAGGAGACGTGAAGAAAGGCGAGACTCTCGGTCGCTTCGTTGGCGATGGCGGCAGTTACGCAAGAGTCCAAGCCACCGGACACCAGGCAAACGGCCAGGCCTGAGTGCTCTCGCTCGGGTTCTCCTAATTCAGAAGCCTCGTAGGCTGCTTCGTCATGACCACCCATTAAACTCCCCGTGTCGCCGGTCCCCAAATATACTTGTGAAGTTGAAGCTGCATGCGGACATCAAGCCCGCAGGTAGATATCCAGTCCGCCATGTCCTTTAGATCCACCGTGTCCCAGGCAGGTGAAATAAGAACGGCCTGTGCGGTCTTACCTAAATCGTAGCGTTTGATTACTTCAAGCGCATACGTCCAATCCGCGAAATCCGTTATCACAAATTTGACTTCGTCTTTATCCGCTCGCAAGCGTTCGAGGTTTGGCCAATGGTTACGCGCCTCTTCACCGGAGCCGGGACACTTTACGTCCAGGATAATTCTGGATCTCGGATCGACGTCTGCGGTGGAAACATAGCCGCCCGTTTCCAGCAGCACTTCAAAGCCTTCGGAACACAACCGTTCGATTAGCGTAAACGCCTCGCGCTGGGCAAGCGGCTCGCCCCCGGTTACTTCCACGAGCTTACAACCAAACGCCCGCACCTGGTCCAGCACATTGTCCAGCGCGACATACTCGCCGCCGGTGAACGTGTATTCGCTATCGCACCAAACACAGCGCATTGGGCAACCCGTTAAGCGGACAAACGTACAGGGCCGCCCGGCATGGGTGGATTCACCTTGAATCGAGCGAAATATCTCTGTAACCCTTAGCATTGAAAAACCAACTCCAGCCCACTGCCGCCCCAGAACGTTGCCGGCCCAACCCGCGAAATCATACGGACGGTGGGAAGGACCGGTTACTAATGTTGTCGAAATTTGAATCTAGCCCAGAGACTAAGGCGTGTCAAAGTTATGGCTAAGAGCATAAGCCCGGCAACTTGAACACGCGCAGAACATCCAAGCTTACGGCGCGAGCGGACAATTGGCGACGTCGAAGCGTGATAGCATAAGATTGCAGATGGTTGCAAAAATCCCCTGTGAGTCCTCAAGTGAATAAACGAAGTGAGCAAATCGAAAGCCTCTTTGCTGAAGGCGCTGGCCGTTTGCTCGCGCGTGCCGCCGACAATCATTCATTGACTGGGGAGAACCTAATACCGCGAATTAGGGCTGCGGTTGACAAATATGTTTTGCGTGACGATCCGCAGGCGGCGACGGAGGTGGTGAAGGATTTCATCGATAAACTTCAGGCCGATGACCTCTGCCTGATTGTTGCCTGCGAACAGGGTAATCAAAAGGCCTGGAGTGATCTCGTCGAGCGCTTCTCTGCAACAGTCCGTTCAGCGGCCCGCTCTGCAAGTTCCAATGAAGAAGGCGCCGAAGATCTGGCGCAATCAATCTGGGCGGAACTGCACGGCCTGCGAGTTCGCGATGACGGAAAGCCGGCAGGGAAACTCGCCTACTACTCCGGTCGGGGCTCACTGGCCGGTTGGCTTCGAGCAGTTGTCGCGCAACTTGCCATTGATCAGCATCGTAAACAATCGCGGCTGGTGCAGACGGAAGAAGACGCGGATTTCGATCGAATCATTCAACATGGGCCGGAGGAGAAGATGTGGTCCGGACACGCTGACGTGGTCAATCCGGAACTGCAGATCTCACAGAAAATCGCCGGCGCCGAAATGCAAAAGGCGCTGGCCAAATCGATCGGCGAACTTTCAGCAGAGGATCGTTTGTTGGTAAAGCTTTACTATTTTGACGGGCTACGGTTGCGCGAGGCGGGCGCGGTGCTGGGTGTGCACGAAGCAACCGCAAGCCGCCGGCTCACGCGCGTTCATGCTGAACTGCGGCAGCAGGTAGAAAGGATCCTGGCTGACCAGGGCTGGACTAAATCGGAAACCGAACGAGCATTTTCCGAGGTGGCGCTACACCTGGAAGCGGATATCGAACCCTTACTGGCAACTGAGGGAGTATTAATGAAGGAAGAAAACGAGATCGCAGGGTGAAAATCAGATTATAAGGGTCTTTCGCTGAACGTTCTTGCGCAAGCAGACACGTCCGAGAGCGTTCTCTAGAGGGCACAGAATTAGCCAGATGAAACAAGCTGACAACAACGAGGTCGATCTTCTACTCCGCTCTCTCGCGAAGGGGCGAGATGCTGCTACATTGCAGAGCGGATCGAAGTCTGGGGATGGGAACCGACCCGTTTCCGATCATCTCGATGCAGACGAATTAAACTCCTACGCGGAAGGCGTAGCGCCTGCTCCAGCACGTGCTCGCTATACCGAACATCTCGCTGATTGTGAGGTGTGTCGCGGCATCGTCGTCGGTTTGGTGTCGGCGACCGGTGCTGCTACTCGCTCTGAGACTCCGGAGCAAAAAGGTGGGCTAAGTTTATGGCAGACACTCGCCATGCTCTTCTCGCCTGCCGTTTTACGTTACGCGTTTCCGGCGCTGGTGCTGACTGCCGCCATCGGCATTAGTTTGCTGGCACTGCGACAACAAAGAGGACACGAATTCTTAGCCAGAAACGAACCAGACTCCTCGACTCCTAAAGCGCAACTTACGCAAACTGAGTCGCCTACGAGTTTGTCGCCCAATGAGGCCCCCACAATAACGAAAAAGAATGCCGAATCACCCGCGCCTAATGATTCAATGAAAGAACAGAAGGCGCTCCTGGACGATAAGAGGCATGTTAGCGAGGAGACGGGCACCCAGACTGGCGCAGGCGCAGGCAGCGTGGCGGCAGCTAAGGACGCAGGACAAATTGCAGAAACGACCAGCCGATCGGAGTTGCGACCCGGTTATGCTGCAGAGCCCAAGGCGGCGCCTGCTGCGCCGGCGTCGAATGTCACCGAAGCCGACACGACAAGTCGGGTTGCAAAAGAGCAACCTGCAAAGCTTGAAGATCAGGCCCGTCAGCGAGACGCTTACCAGAATGCGCCCAGTGATGAACACGGCCCCAATCGGTCTACCGTGCCAAAAACAGCCGGGGCCCCGCTTAGTAACGGACGGATTGATGGTGTCTCAGCAAGCCGCGTTGGGCCCTATGGCCAGGAGAAGAAAGACAAGGCTGGTGAGAGAGCCGGTGAGAAAGCTAATGAGGTTGAAACTCGCACTGTTTCGGGAAGACGCTTCGCGCGTGAAGGCAATGCCTGGGTTGATACTGCTTATGACTCATCGCGAACACCGATCAGAGTCACGCGAGGCTCGGAGCAATTTCGCGCGCTGGTAGCTGATGAACCCGAGTTGCGCGCCATCACTGAAAAGCTAAGCGGCGTGGTAATTGTCGTCTGGAAAAATAGAGTCTACCGAATTCAGTAACTTTTTAAGAATCTTGTAAAGCGAACTGTTAGTTTGCGATGGTGGCCAAAACGCCAGTGAGTGGTAACGGAGCGTCGCAAACTAACAGTTGCTTTACACTTGAGGCAAGGACGAGCCATCTACCGCTCATTTGTAACTCTGTTAGGTAATGTTACATTACGAAGTAGTCTTTTAGATTAAGGCAGCGATCTCCCGGAGGTTTTATGTATTGTCCATCCTGTGGCAACGAAATTACAGTTGAGCTCAAATATTGCAATCGTTGCGGCGCTAATCTGTCGGCAATTCCTTCAGACTACTCAACGCCCGTGGTGGTCAAGCCAATGCGATTGGGTTTCCCCGCCATCGTGCTCGGATTAACGGTTACCATAGGGATTGGGATTATCTTTAGCAGCGCGACGGAATTGGCGCAGAGGCAACTTCATCCTGCCGCCATCGCGTGGATGGTTATTTTCGCCCTGGGCACATTATTTGGTTGCACCGCACTAATGATTCGCTTCTGGCTCAAGGTGTTGTCAATGAATCGAGAATCTCGTCAGCCGCAGACCCAGAATCAACTGCGGCCGCCAATGCATGCAACTCTGCCACGCCAGCAATTTCCACCTCGTCTTGAACCAATGCCGAGCGTAACCGAACACACCACGCGTACGTTTAGCCCGGCATATAGAGAAAGGTCGGATCCTGACGCCCGCTAGCATGATAGCGACTTAAGATCCTACCGATGAATGACGTAAGCAGATGATTGCAGGGAAACGCAGGCGAACCCCAATCTTAGATCCAACGCTCCTCGTCGCAATTTCCAATCTTTCACTATTAACAAACTCAGCAACTGAGCAAATGGTTGGCATGACAAGAAAGCCAGCTGGCGCATCGCAGCTAGCCGGGCCTCCCCTCGCGGGCGTGATCCAGTTCCAAAGCCTTTCTGCTCGCTAGTTATCCGTGTCTGTTAGTTAAAGAACGAATCATGTTGTCCTGGTTCCGCACTCAAGTGAAGGGGCATGGCCTGGTGCCGGCGACTCGGCTGCTTTCTCGAGTCGTGCGTTACCGAATTCCCGTAGTGCTAAGTAATCGACTACTGCCTGACAAACTTGAATGTCCATGTTGTGGTTGGAAGGGAAGGAGGTTTTTGGATTACATCGAGTTGGGATATCGCGTTCCCAATGCAGCTTGTCCAGGTTGTGATAGCCACTCAAGGCACCGCGCGCTATATCTTTGGCTGAAGAATGAATTCCAAATAGAGGAGAAAAGCGGCAGGGCACTCATTTTTGCTCCTGAACGAGCGCTGGCTCCTCTGTGGCAGTCCGCTCGAAATCTTCGCGCCATCAAGGTCGACATTGAGGCTAGCCGGGGTGTCGACCTTCTGGCCGATGTTATGCGACTCCCATTTGCCAACGAATCCGTTGAACTCATTTGGTGTCATCATGTGCTTGAACAGGTAGAAGACGATCGGGCAGCGCTCCGGGAACTGTACCGGGCATTGACCCCAACTGCTGGAGAGCTTTTGGTTTCAGCCGGCTTCACAGGACAAGAAACGACTCAGGAATTTGGTTACGCGAATAAGATGCTGTCCGGAAATCGGCGGCTCTATGGTAGTGATTTTAGCAAACGTCTGGAGGAGGCGGGGTTCGTGGTTAAGCCTATGACTTATACCCTAAGCACTGAGGAATCTGAGCGGTACGCGGTCTATCCGGAAACCTTTTACCACTGCACAAGATTAAACCAGGCGTCTGACGCCAGTGTCTGATTAGGCCTCTTCTGCAACTATCGGGTCGCAACAATTATTAGAGGATTCAGAGGCCCTGTTTCTTTCTCCATTGAAGAGCGCTGAAACCCGGGAGTACCAAAAGGTGAGGCCTGACACGCGAGCCGCAAACGTCGGCAGGTCATCATCCGAAGCGATAACAGTTCTTCGCAACGCAAAAAGATCGCATTCCGTATCATTCTGGCCAAGCCTCGTCGTAACCGCGCAAGAGTAGCCAAGAGACTGTGCTAGCCCTTCGATTCTTTTCGACGTCCTGCCGTGGGGATATGAGAGTGGAAAAGAGTTGGGACCAAGATAGGTGTAAAGCGTCTTGAGTGATTCTTCTAATTCGCCGCGAGCTTTAGCGTTAAGAATATCCGGGAGCGCGTGATGATTGCAGGTGTGAGAGCCAAAATCCAATCCCTGGCCTGCCAACTGACAAACTTCGCTCCACGACAGGTAAGAATCGTCGTCCTCAGGCGTCCACTGGCCGTTTAGAGTCGAGACCTCCCGAGTAAAGTTCTCGCCCGTCACAATAAACGAGGTGGCGGGTATTCTCCTTTCCAGGAGAATTGGCGCGACCACGGTAAGAAAGTTTCTGACGCCATCATCGAAAGTCAGGACCGCAGCGTTGGAAGGCAGCTTGATGTTTTCGCGGTGGGCCCTGACGAATTCAGCCAGCGAGATAATTCGATAATTAGCTTGCAGATAGTCCAGATGATGGAGGAACGAGTCGATTCGGAGATGTAGTTTATGGGGATCGTTAGGAATAGCTTCCAGCTGCTTGGTGACGCTATGGTAACAAAGGATGGTTACCTTCTTACGATTAAGCCACGCCGCGAGTCGTGTCAGACGCGTAGCGAAGAGCAGGGCAAAGAGAAATCTTTTCGTCATGCGCTATTTTGGCGTTAACGGGGCGGCACGCTCAATTCGCACAAGCTTCACACGTCAGAATGACGTTACCGCGGTAGCTCCGGCAAGTGAACTACCGCTTCAGAAAATAATTGATCTTCCCGACTGGATGGCCAAGGCGCAAAGGCTACTACATGCAAAGATTTTCGACAAGCAGATAAAAGATAAAAGGCGTTGCATTCTTGCCAAACGCAACGCCTGCTTCCCATGGAAAAGCCCGCTGGGAAAAATCATCGCCAGACTCTCTTTGCCCGATTGTTCAGCGATGGTTTTGCATTTGACGCCTGAGCGTGCGATTTGGTCTTACTTTTCATAAGCGTCGTTGAATGCCGCGGGAACAAAAAAAGCCCCGGAGATGATCTGAAGGGGCCACAGCAGACTCCTGCGCCGCGGGCAAATTTGTCAAACTTCGAGGCGGACGGAAGCGTCTAATACATCGGTGCACGATCCCGACTTCTCATAAACGACAACACTCTAATTGAATGGTGCGCAGAATTATGATTCATACCCGAAATGACCAGTTTAGTATCGCTTTCAGCCCGCGTCTGCTGGTTTCCTTTGTGGCTATCGCGGCAGTGCTATTCAGTGTCTGCCCGTCCGGGGCCCAGGGGCAGCTACGATCGACCGTCCGCTTAAACGAGGATCAGCGAATACTGCACGTTCTAAACCGGTTGGGTTTTGGCGCCAGGCCCGGGGACCTTGAACGTGTGAAGTCGATCGGCATGGACAATTACATAAACCAGCAACTCAATCCCGAAAAGATTAATGATGCGGTAGCCGACGCCAAGCTCAGGGATCTTGCCACCCTATCAATGTCGACCGCTGAGTTGTACGAGAAATATCCGCAGCCCGGTCAGCTCCTTCGCCAGCTGCAACGCCGTGGCGACCTGCCGGCCGGCCTGGCCGAAGCACAGAAGAATAGAACCAAAGATGGCGGCGCACCCCAACCAGCACCGCCGCAATCCGATAACGGAGCGACAATGCCGTCCGCCCCCAGGGCGAAGGATGAAAATGCTGCGACAGGCAATCCTGTTGCGCCGGCCGCGCGGGACAACGAAGCGTATCGCCGCGCCATTCGCGAATACTACCTGCAAAATGGTTTACAAGTGCCGCAGCGAATCACCGTTGAGCTACAAACGTCGCGAATTCTGCGAGCCGTTTATAGCGAACGGCAGTTGCAGGAAGTGATGGTCGATTTCTGGACTAACCACTTCAATGTGTTTGCCGGGAAAGGCGCCGATCGCTGGCTGTTGGTTTCTTATGATCGCGACACGATCCGGCCCAACGCGATGGGAAAATTTTCTGATCTCCTGCAGGCCACGGCCCAGAGTCCCGCAATGCTCTTCTACCTTGATAATTTTCAGAGCGTTAGTCCCAACGCCCAATCGGGCGACAACCGTTCGCGTGCGCAACGCGGTCCGCTGGCCCAACTGCTAATGGGTGACCGCCTTAACAATCGGCCGCAAGTCAGGATGAGCAACAACCCGGCGCAGCAGCGACCACAGCAACAGGCGCGGCGAGGCATCAATGAAAACTACGCGCGCGAGTTGATGGAACTGCACACGCTGGGCGTGGACGGTGGCTACACGCAGAAAGACGTTCAGGAAGTTGCACGTTGCTTTACCGGTTGGACCATCTTCGCGCCGCGCGGCGGGGGAGCGGCCCCCCCAACGATGCTGAACGGACCACGGGCCGATATGTTACGCGAAAACGCGGGCAAGTTTTACTTCAATCCGCGCGCGCATGACGATGGTGAAAAGATTGTCCTGGGCCACAAGATTCCCGCGGGAGGCGGATTGAAAGACGGCCTGATGGTGCTCGACATTCTGGCGCACAATTCTGCGACCGCGAAGTATATAGCCACAAAACTTGTACGCCACTTTGTTTCAGATAATCCACCGCTCGCTCTGGTTGATCGGGTCTCGGCTGCATTCACAAAAAGCGATGGCGATATTCGGGAAACGTTGCGAGCAATCTTCTTCTCGCCGGAGTTCAACTCGCCCGAGGCTTATCGCGCCAAGGTAAAACGTCCGTTCGAGCTCGCAATCAGTGCGATCCGCACGCTGGGAGCAGAAACTAACGGCGGACCACAAGTGCACCAGTGGATTGCCCGCATGGGCGAGCCGCTCTATGGATTTCAGACGCCTAACGGTTATTCCGACACCGCTGAAAGCTGGGTTAACACCGGCGGACTGCTGGAGCGCTTGAATTTCGGGTTGATGCTCGCCAGCAATCGCATACCCGGAACACGCGTGGACCTGAAACGCTTTTTGGGAAATGCGGCGCCGGACCAGTCTCTCGACAAGGTCCAAATCATGGATCGATTCCTGAG
>WNGI01005309.1_pt1 | contig 13022 bp, 14 predicted proteins | sample 5400621 | NCBI WGS metagenome assembly WNGI01 (sample SAMN13153374, study PRJNA577476) | soil metagenome | isolation source: 20 cm soil or saprolite under Garry oak tree replicate 1 | place: USA:California | collected 2016-06-15 | reverse complement strand
ATTCTCTGGACGTTGAGTTTCATCTACGCCGCCTACGGCAACGTCCCGTGGATCGCAGCGATTTTTTATGGACTCAAACCTGCCGTGACTGCGATCGTGTTGACGGCGGTCATTCGCATCGGCCGGAAAGCGCTTAAGAACGAAGTCATGTGGGCGCTGGCTGCGCTCGCTTTCGTCGCGATCTATTTTTTCAAAGCGCCATTTCCCGCGATCGTTCTCAGCGCTGGGATCGTTGGATTTCTCGGCGGACTGCTTTGGAAATCAAAATTCGACACCGGATCGAAAGAGCATTCGGGATTGACCGTGTCCGTCATCGGCGACGAGGAGGAATCGCCCCCGCATACGAAACCAAATTTGGCGCGCGCGTTTCGGGTCTCGGTTCTTTGGCTGGCGCTCTGGTTGACGCCGACATTGATCGTTGGTGCGATGCGCGGTTGGGAGAGCACGCTCTTTAAAGAAGGTTTGTTTTTCAGCAAAGCGGCGGTGGTCACGTTCGGCGGCGCATACGCAGTCCTCCCCTACGTTGCACAGCAAGCGCTCTTTCATTATGGCTGGCTGAAACCGGGCCAGATGGTGGATGGTCTGGGTCTGGCGGAAACTACGCCGGGTCCCCTGATCATGGTTCTGCAATTCGTCGGTTTCATGGGGGCGTGGCAACATCCGGAAGGTTTATCGCCCCTGGTTGCGGCCACAATTGGCGCGCTGATTACAACATGGGCGACATTCACGCCGTGCTTTCTTTGGATTTTCCTGGGCGGCCCTTACATCGAACAATTGCGTGGTAATCTAAGACTAACGGCCGCGCTCAGTGCCATCACAGCGGCGATCGTCGGGGTCGTGCTCAATCTCGCGGTCTGGTTCGGGCTCCGGGTTTTCTTTCCCGGCAACGGCACGGTGGATTGGTTTGCAATTTTGCTTTGCGCCGCCGCCTTTGTCGCAATGCTACGCTACAAGATCGACATCATTCCGGTAATAATCGGAGCAGGAATTCTTGGCCTCTTATATAATTTCCTCCCGGGTTTCAGCTAACACGGCCTTTTGATGCTGCGCACCGGGCTCAACCGCGCGATATGACTTTGCGGTAATGACAAAGACGACGTTTGTTTTTACGGTTCCGTCACCGGCTGGAAGTTGAGCCTTTTTCAGAAAACTCGCACCAATTTTCGCAACTGCCTTCTGGGAACGAATATTATTCTCTCCGACAACAAAGACAACGCGATCCACAAATCGGAAGGCGTGATCGAGCATGAGTTGCTTCAACTCGTGATTGTAGGTTCCGCCCCAGAATTCGCGCTCCAGAAATGTCCAACCCACCTCTACTTCACGATTCGTTAGGTCCAGATTGCAATATCTCGAGCTTCCAATGATTCGGCCCGATTCGCGTTCAATGATCGCGAATGCGCCTCTGGACTCTAACGCACCGTCGAAAAATCTCTGGAAGGATGCTGTTCCCAAATCTTCGGGTCGCTGGCGGCGGAAAAAAGCGCATCGAAATCCTGCGGCCGAAGCGGCCGCAGCTCGATCAGTTTTCCTTTCAATGTGGGTTGGAGATCAAAATCCACGGTCCGAGCCGGACTGGCGGTTGCTGTCAATCAACTTAAAGCTCACTTTTTGAGTTTAACATAGCGCAGAGATTCCGGGGAGCGCGGGCTGCTTGCCTGCCGTGTTCGGCAGCTTGCCGAAACACAAATTTCGTCGGCAGGCTGGCAGCCTGCGCTCCGCGGAAAAGATCAACGGGCACGATGCCCGTTGGCCCCACAGCCAAGATGGCTGTGCTACCTTTTTTTCCATTGGGCGCCGGCGAGCAGCGGCAAGACGAAGAGGTTTGCCAGGATGTCAATGACACAGCCGGCGAGCACCGCCAGACCGAACCGTTGCGTCGGTGGAAAATCGGACAACACGAAAATGGCAAAACCGGCGGCGATGATCACGTCGGAATAGACGATGCCACGCCATTGTTCCTTGCGTGCGGCTACCCAGGCTGTCCAGCCTTTCTCTCCATCGCGTTGCGCGCGGCGAACGCCGAAGACAAGATGGATCATCGAATCGATCGCGATCCCGATGCAGACATTGGTGGCCGGCGCGGAGATCACATCCATCGGCACGCGCAGCCAGCCAATCCCGCCAAGCATGCAGAGCGGCACCAGAGTCAAGCTCACGATCATCGCTAACGCCCCTCGCACCGAGCGGGCGACAATCCACGCGATCACAATGAACAAGAGATTGAGCCAGAACAGACCAGTCACGAGACTGGAGGCGACCAGCTGCGCCAGTCGGCCCTGCAAGTAGTAGACGCCCCCGACCAGCTCCGGTTTAAACCCATACTTCCGGCAAATTGCGCGCAAATCATCGACAACCTCGAGGCGATGCTTATCGCGACGCGCTTCGACCATTCGAACCATGAACATCGCGCGGGTGCGATCCTTAGTGACAAAACTTTTCGCCACCCGGGCGTACTTGGGTTGCTCCATCATCTCCGTCATCTTTTCGTAGCTCAACAGAAACGAGAACGGCGTCCGGTCGCCTTCCGCCAGAAGCGTCGGAAGCGATATCACGGTGCCGACATCTTTGTAGTTTTCGAGCGCACCATGCAGTCTCCACATTTTCTCGTAAGCGGCGTCGGTATTTAGCAAGCTGCCCTCTGCTGCGGAAACGACGAGGTTGAGCGGGTTGCAGCCGCCGCTGCTGTCCACATATTCCAGTCCGTCACGCAATTCCGAGTGCGGCTTAAAATAATCGAGCAGGCTCGGATCGGTGTTTACTTTGATCAGGCCCAGGCCCAGGCCGGCACTAACCAGAATAACGCCTAACGACAATAACACAAAACGCCGCGACCAAAATGCGCGCGGAGGTTCCTGCTCAATCAATTTGCTTTTCCGCGGCACGGCCCAACGCAGAAAGGGCGGATACATCACATAGGCGCAAATGAATGCCACCACCGTTCCGAGTACGCCGCCGAATCCCAGCTCGCGCAACGGTTTGGCCTGGACAATTAACAAGCTCCCGAAACCTAACGAGGCACAGACCATCGACCAAAACGACGGCGGAAAAGTCATACGCCGGGCATCGGCCGCAAGATTCGGCGATTGTTTGCCCAGGCGATGACCGCGGTCGGCCAGCGTCTGCCAGTTAAAGGTCATGTAAACGAGATGCGACAAGGCCACGACAAAGACGATCGTGCCGAGATTGACGGTGAGGATGCCAATCTTTCTGCCGAAGATTGATTGCAGCAGCAAGGTCAACAACACTGCGCTGGCACAGGTCGCGAGCATCCCCAGAAACACCCGGGCCGACCGGAACATCGCGGCCATGGTCAGGCCAAACAGAACCACGGCAGTGAGACTGAAATACCAGAAATCGTGCGCCAGGCTGCGCCGAATCATCTCCACCACATAGGGCGGACCAGCGATATGAATTCGAAAATCCTTTTCATCGAGTTCGTGAATGATCCGTTCGATCCGCTTGATCGGTTTCTCAGGATCCTTGTCCTCGAGGAAAACGATCACATTGCTCGAGTTGCGATCTTTCGCAATCAAGAGCCGCTTCCAAAATGGGCCTTCCACCGCGTCCTGAAAACTTTTCGGTCCAACGGTCAAACTTTTGACCGCGCTCACTTCATCGATCGCTTCGATCTCTTGGGTGAGGCGTTGGATTCGACCAAGGTATCGCGGGGAAGAAATATCCTGAGATGACACCGCCAGAATAAGCTGCGGCTGCGACGGGAAACGTTGTTCGACCTTCTTGGATTCACGGACACCAGGATCGCTGGTGGAAAAGAAAAAATTTTCATCTACCGCCGGCTTGAGATCGACAAAAACGGCCACCACGACGAACAACAAGGCGGTGAACCCGAGCATTTCCCAGTGCGTGCCCAACCAGACTCGCCTCTTCGCCATGGAACGAAACATCACCCGATTTGATCGCTCCGACCAGTGCGACTGGTCTTATTCGCTGCCTTACGCTTTTTTGCCTCCTTATTTTCGTTAGATGTAGGTCACGCCCATGAGATCACGGCCAGGTACAAACGGCTTTAGCCCGGCTGAGTTGCGAAAACTGCGGGCCCTGAAAACGCCGGCGGGAGTGCAACGTTTTCTCGACAGTCTTCCTTATCATCTGGCTGATACCTCCTGGTCGCCGCGAAAAGTTTTGCAGGAAAAGACGGCGCATTGTCTTGAAGGAGCCATCTTCGGCGCCGCTGCGTTACGTGTTCTGGGCTTTCCGCCGTTGCTCTGGGACCTCGAAGCAGTGAACGATACGGATCACGTCCTCGCAATTTTTAAGGTGCGCGGTTGCTGGGGTGCAGTGGCAAAATCCAATTTCAGTGGCTGCCGTTATCGCGAGCCGGTCTATCGCACCTTGCGCGAGCTGGCTATGAGTTACTTCAACATCTACTTCAACCTTCGCGGCGAACGCACCCTGCGTCGTTACTCGCAGCCGGTCGATCTCTCGCGCTTCGATGACCGCCATTGGATGACTTCCGCGCGCAGCATTTGGTTCATCGCGGAATACCTTTGCACAATTCCGCACACGTCATTGCTTACGCCCGCCCAGTCCCGCCAGCTAACGAGACTTGACCAACGCAGCCGCACTGCCGAAATGGTCGGGCACCGCAAGAAACGGTAGTAGCGAAGGGGCTGCGATCAACGGGCAGGATGCCCGTTGGCCCCACCGCCAAGATGGCCGTGCTCCAAGCGGGTATTGACCATTACCACACGGCTCGGTTAGCGTGTTTGATGTGGAGGTTCTATGCCGTTTTGTTCGGCGTCGTAATCCGGACATCGGTCATTCAAGCGGAATGGCCAATACCAACCGCAGACGGCACGACCTGGCAATACGCCTTGACTCGCGAGGGCGAGACCGAGCCAGTAACATTAACGCGCCAGGTCTTTGCTCCAAAAAGCCCAGAGGAACAAAATACCTTGCGGATCGAAACTGCGATCAATGGCGTTGCCCATTCGACAGAGTTTTTGAAAAATGAGGGCAAGGCCATTTTGGCAACCGCTCAGCGTGGCGAAGGCGGAAGCACCGAAGCTTTTGATCCCCCAATCACAATCTTGCCCGGGGAACTGAGCTTCGGCGCCGAATGGAAATATCGCGGCTCTGTTGCCGGACTCGATCTCAATTTGCCGCTCAAGATTGTCGGTGAAGGCGAGATCGAAGTGCCGGCGGGAAAATTCCGCGCGCTGCATTTTCGCGGAGAAAAAAACGACGGCTTTTTTACCGTGGCCGACTTTTGGTTTGTCCGCGGTGTCGGATCGATCAAAGAAACGGCTACCCAGCGGTCGCCCGGCGGCGATCTTCTCAGCCGGAACACGATCGAACTCGTTAAACTTCCCGCGCCGCACCAGGCCGAGCCGGCGGAAAAAAAGAAACTGGAAGCTTCCGTTTCCACCAGCAGCGACGGCGATCCGCTCAACGTCATTTCCGACGACGCGCTGCAAATCGTGGCGCGCTGGCGCGGTCATGGCCTGCGAAGAAATGCCAGGGTCCGCGCCGTTTGGATCGCGCAAGATACCGGGATCGCTCCGATTGACTACAAAGTGGACGAAGCAACCGCCATCGCTCCCATAGGCGGCGCGTTCGGCAAATTCACTCTCTCCCGGCCCCCCGATGGCTGGGCGACAGGAAAATATCGAGTCGAGTTTTATGTCGATGACAAATTGACCGAGACAGTGGATTTAACCATAACTCCTTCTTCACCGCGGTCGCGCTCGATTCTAGATTTTTGAATCCAAACCGGCCGCTGCCTGCGTCCAACTCCTAAAATCTTTCTATGAAGAAGAATATTTTTGCCGTCTGCTTCCTTTTCGCCCTCGCGGGGTGCGACATCGGTGGCATTCGCGGCAACGGCCGTTTGGTTAGCGAACAGCGGAAGGTCGATCCCTTTGTTAACATCGAGACCGGCGGCGCTTTCCGGGTCGAATGGCACAGCGGTGCGCCTTCCGCCTCAATCACAGTCGACGAAAACCTGATGCAGTACGTGGAGATGGATGTTAGAGACAAGGTCCTGCATGTGCGGACCACGCGCTCGGTCCGGCCGACGCATTCGATCAAATTAGAGCTGACTAGCAATGCGCTGGAAGGGGCAAGCTTTAGTGGCGCGTCACGATTGAATGCGCATCAACTTAGCGGGACAAAGTTCTATCTTGAGACAACGGGTGCATCCAACGTGGTGTTGGATGGCGCGGTGGATGAACTGGTGGCCAACATGACTGGCGCAAGCGATCTGCGCGCGGAATCGTTGCAAACTAAAGCGGCTGAGCTTTCGGTCACGGGTGCGGGCGACGCGCGCGTAGCGGTGAGCGACACGCTCAAAGTTTCCATCACCGGCGCCGGCAAAGTGGAATACCTCGGAAATCCGCCGCACATTGAGCGCGAAATTACCGGCGCCGGTTCAATTCGGAAGCGCGAGAAGTAGGCATCATCGTGTCGTCATCAGGAGCGGAAATGCCACTCCAGCTCGGAGTCGAGGGATCCCGAGGAAGTTACCTTTAAGCTTCCGCAACGGGAGCCCTCGACTTTCGCTCGGGATGACGGACTACTTCCCGCGGACGGATGGAAAACTTTATCTGCGTGCAGTGCGGGGCGCAGTTTAGCCAAACTGAGGAGCCGCCGCCACGATGTCCGATTTGCCAGGACGAACGGCAATTCGTTCGTCATGATGGACAGGAGTGGACTACACTGAAGAAGCTGGCGCTGCATCATCGCAACCGTTTCGAAGAAGAGGCGCCGCAACTTCTTGGCATCGGAACGGAACCGGAATTCGCTATTGGCCAACGCGCTCTGCTCATGCAGTCGCCCGCGGGAAATTTGTTGTGGGATTGCATTTCATTGCTCGAGGATAGGACGATCGCGGAAGTCAGGGCACGCGGCGGTATTCGGGCGATCGCGATCTCGCATCCGCACTTTTATTCCTCAATGGTCGAGTGGGCAGAGCGTTTCGATGCGCAAATATATTTACACATCGCTGACCGTCAGTGGGTCATGCGCAAGAGTCCGCGGATTCATTTTTGGGAAGGCACAACTTTTTCACTTTGGGATGATTTGACCCTGATCAACTGCGGCGGCCATTTCGAAGGTGGCACCGTTCTTCATTGGCCGGCATGCGGGAAGGGCAAAGGTGCGTTGCTCACGAGCGATATCCTTACGGTAGTGCAGGATCGGCGTTACGTTAGTTTCATGCGCAGTTATCCCAATCTGATTCCGCTTGGCTCGGCCGCTATCCATCGGATTCTTGAAACGCTCGAGCCGTTTTCATTCGACCAAATCTACGGCGGTTGGTGGAAGGCGAACGTTCTAGCCGATGGCAAAGCGGCAGTCGCGCGGTCGGCAGAGCGCTATCTGCGGGCAATCAGCACGTAATTCCGGGGAGCGCAGGCTGCCGACCTGCAGTTGACGGCAGCTTGCCGGCGACATGTTTTCAAACTAACGACAAAGCCGCTACCAGAATTAAGGTTCACTTCGGTCGAGCGCCTTTTTTGTCATTCCGAGCGCAGTCGAGGAATCTCTAATTTTAACAGGGTAATAGTAAGAGATGTCTCGACTACGCTCGACATGACAAAAGAAGCTCTGCCACGATGTAGGAGTTGGTAGCCCTCCCAGGAATCCGTTCATCTGTTTCCGCTCCTCTGGACGGAGAAGAAGCGTTACGGTGCGAAGTTGTTTAAGAGTTCGTCTACGAGCCGCGGTAAGACAACGCCGGCCGGTTCGCGGAACGACTTGGTCGCAAATTGCGACAATGACGTTTCTTCAGGATTCACTTCTATCAGTTGACCAACCTGACCTCGTGCTCGCAGCGCCCAATCAATAATGTAACCAAAAAGGGCGGTCGTTCCGGCGACGATAACCAAATCGCAATCGCCAACACTCATAAAATTTCCCACTATCTCGATCTTGGCTGCGTCCAACTGCTCACCGAACCAGACCACGCCCGGTCGCATAAGCGCGCCGCACTCCGGGCACTTCGGCAGACTGCCAACGTTATGCTCATGCTCATATCTTCTGAATTCACAACGCGAACAGTGTGTCATGAAAATGTCGCCGTGGATTTGCACCATCTTATCTGCCGGGACTCCCGCACGAAGGTGAAGATCGTCCACGTTTTGGGTCACGAGCAAAAATTCGCCTGCCTGCACCGCCAATTTAGCGATCGCTCGGTGGGCGGGATTCGGCTGCGCCTTACGAATCCGTTGACGCCGTTCTCGGTACCATTCCCAAACCAGCTTTGGGTCGCGCGCGAACGCTTCCGGCGTCGCCAGTTTCGTCGGATCAAGATTTCGCCAGTAACCGTCCTTGCCACGGAAAGTCGGGATCCCGCTTTCGGAGGAAACGCCTGCGCCAGTGATTATGAGAACGCGGCCGTCAAACATGTCAGAACGTAGCGGTGGTGGGATATCGAGCACCGATCTATTAAACAGGCTTGGCACAACCATCTCCACACGGCAAGCGATGCGCTTGCCCTACAAAATCTCTCCTCTGATCGCCGACCTCTGACCTCTGATCCTATTCCCAGCCGATCTGGCGGCCTTTGTTTTGTTCTTCCAGCCAACGTTGTAATGGTTTGAAGTAATCGGCCATCGCTCGAGTGGAAATATCTTCGCCAGTCGCTTCCTTCAATACTTTCCGCCAATCCTCTGTGCTGCCCTTTTTCAGAATGTTATTCAGCCACGTCCCGACTTCCTTGTTGTCGGCATAGTTACAGGATTGTGGTGGCTGATGCAGGATTTTGCGGGCGATGTAATCATGTAGCTGAAACTTAAATACGGTCGCGAACGCATAGTTATAATAGTAGGCCGGATTATCGTTAATGTGGGTCTTGGTTGCGGCGTCGCACCATTCTTCGCCGCGCGATGAAGGCGGCTCGATTCCCTGCACGTCGCTAACGTATTTCCACCAGCGCGCGTTCCACTGATCCGCCGGTAGATTGTGCGCGTAAATATCGGCCTCCCAGTGCGGCATCGTTCCGCAGGAGAAGTAAACGAACGGGATGGCGCGGGCTAGCGCGTCATCGAGCAGAAACGCATTCATATCCGGCTTGAAATCCTTGGGCAAAATTCCTCGCGATTGCAGATACGGCACCTGACTTGAAGCCAGCGAAATCAACTCGCCAACACCTTCGTGAAACCCAGGGGCAGCGCCTGTCCGGAGCAAATAGGGAACTTCCGGTCGGCTGTAAGCCTTAAAATAATATCCGTGACCCAGCTCGTGGTGCGCGGTGAAAAACCAGCGTGCGTTCGGCTCGATGCTCTGGAGCGAGCGGATGTCGTTCTCCAGATCGATGTGCCAGCACGAAGCATGAGTGTTTTTCTTGCGCTTCGAGTCCGGCGGCAGCGGATATAAATCCGATTTTTTCCAGAAACTTTCAGGTAAGGGGGAAAATCCAAGGCCGGTATAGAATTGCTCTGCCGTCTTGATAATCCATTCCGCCTGACGGCCCTCGAAATATTTGTCGATGTTAGCCGCTTCAACCAGGTCGGGCCATTCCTGCGCCCAACGGTTGTTGATCCAGTGCGCCGGAATTTTCTTGGGGACCGCCTGATGATATCTCTCGGCCAGCTTGTACTTCGCCCAGGTATGCAGTTGGAGATAAAGTGGACGAAGCGTCGCCATCCAGTCATCCAGCATTTTCAACATCTCGTCCGTCGTCATCCCGTAGCTGGCGACTTCTAACGAGAAGTAGTCCGGATACTTCATCTCCCTGGCGACGCCGTTCCGGAGATCGCGCAGGACAACCAGATTTGGTTTGAGCGCGGGCCCGGATTCCTTGGAGGCTTCCCAAATCGCCTTGCGCTCTGCCAGGTCCGTACTCTTTTCCAGTTTGTTGTCGATTTCGTTGGCTGTGATCTTTTGGCCGTTAAGTTTGAATTCAAAACTGTTCAGAATTGAGGCCTGCTTGGTTTCGGCCTCGACGCGTTTTGCAACAAGGTCCGGATTCGTCATCGGCCCTTCCGCCGCGTTCAGGAGCAGTTGTTTCAACTGCCGAACGCTGAGCGGGGTTAATTCTTTCTCTTGTGTGAGCAGATCGCGCGCTTCGGTTATGATGACCGAGTTGCCATTGAACGCGGCGTAAGCTTTGCCGGTTGCTTCGACGGCGGCGTCGTGCCCGGGCGTAACGTCAGTCACCGCGAGCCACTGTGCTTCACTGTTAACGCGATAAAGCGCCTGGTATCCGGCATTCGTCAGTTTGAGGAAACGATCGGCGCGTTCCTGGACGGGCGAAGCGGAGAAAGCTGTCAGCCGGAGTAAGAATAAGAGTAAGAGCGAAAAAAGTGTCCGGCAATGCACGCGCCAAACTAATCGCAACATGCCGCTGTTGTGAAGAGCAGTTTTCATTTCTCTCTCCGACTTTGATCTCAGACTTCTGGATTTCTGATTTCGAATAGGCTGACGACCTAGCGCTGACGCCGATCACTTGGAAAACGCTGAGTTTTTGTGAATCTTGTTCCCATGAAAGGCCGGCCGATCACTGGAGGATGTTACTGCGGAAACGTGCGCTTTCGAGCCACACACAAGCCTATGCACCAGGCCAATTGTCACTGCGCCAATTGCCGGCGCGCTGCCGGAGCGCAGGCCGTAGCCTGGATCACGGTGCCGCAATCGAGTTTCGAAATTGAAAAGGGTAAATTAAAACGATATCGAACCGAGACGGGTGCGGTGAGAACTTTTTGCGACCTCTGCGGCACATCGCTCACTTACGAGATAAGCAATCGTCCAGGTGAGATCGACATCACCACCGGGAGCCTCGACCATCCGGAGGATTTTCAGCCGACCAAGGATGTGTTCCCTGACGAGAAACTGCCCTGGGTTCACTTAGTCGATGAAAAACATTGAGACGGTTATCAGTGAAAGATCGATCCACCTGTTACCGCACGAGAAAAAGAGCCGCGATTACCACGAGTAGAAGTGTCTGAGTCTTCTTTTATGGCGCTGACGGCGGGGAAGCATCGGCCGAATAAAGATTCAGCGAATCCAGTCTAAAGGGGGTCAAAGAGAGAATAACAATGAAAACGAGGAACCTAATTACCGCAGGAATCATCAGCGCTGGCCTCACCTTCGGGGTGGTGGCACAGGCGGCGCACGAGGAAACGCAGGTCGAGATGAAGGATGTGCCGGAAGCAGCCCAAACCACCATCAAGGAGAAGGCTGGCAACGATCAAATCCTTCGAATCGAAAAAGAAACTCGCAAGGGCAAGGAATGCTACGAAGCAATCGTGAGCAAGGATGGCAAGGAAACAGCCATCCAGGTCGATGCCAGTGGCAAATACCTCGGCACTCATGATGAGAAAACCGAGCACAAGGAAAAAGGCGAGAAACACTAACATTAAATAGCGTGGCGGTTCTGGAGTGTTGATGCGCTCCAGAACCAAAACGGTCGCGCTGCGGCCGGGATATCAGAACTTCCAAGTCGCCCAGCTAAACACAAACTCGCCGCCGGGCGCGAGGGCTACGGAAAAACACCATTGGGATGCTCGGGGCAGCCCGGTAATATTCCGGCATGAAATGGATCACGCGTGAAAAAATTAAGGTCGATCGCGTGGCGTGTCCGTGGTTGATCAGGAAGTTTGTCGATCCTGAAGCGGAGTTTGTCTTTCTCCCGCCTCAGACGGAGTGGGGGAAAATCGATAAAGGAACCGTATTCGACGTTCCGAACTGCGAACTCGGACATCACGGCGAGGATGTCTCCTTCAATTCTATCCTCAAAAAATACAATCTGACTGAGCCCGCCCTTTTACTTCTCGGCGAAATTGTCCGCGCAGCTGATTCGCGTCCAACCAATCCGCACCCCGCTGGTGAAGGTTTGCGTTGGATCGCGGGCGGCTTTGGCGCCCTTGGACTAACAGACCACGAAATTCTCGAGCGTGAGTTTGTTGTTTACGATGCGCTTTATGCGGAATGTAAACGCATGATCAATCAGCAGTAGTGGATTGGACTCTGCGTTCCTTGCCGTTCCCAAACGGAGTTTGGGAACGATAAAATGAAAGCGACCGAGGGCTGGCGCACTCCAAAACGATTCGCGAATTGCGAGGCCGCGTCGAAGATGCAGCAGCTTTTGGAGTGCGCAGCCTTCTCCCGCTTGGAGGAAGTGCGGCAAATGAGATTAAGACTTTCACTGGAGTGAAATGTCTCGATAAATAATAAAGGAAATGATCGTATTTATTCGCATTGCTGCGGCCCTTTGCTTCCTCGCCGTGGCGCTTGGCGCATTCGGCGCGCACGCTCTCAAACCCATAATCGATCGCCACGGAATGCTCGAGGTTTGGAACAAGGCCGTTTTTTATCATTTTATTCACGCCATCGCGCTCCTGCTCCTCGCCTTTTTCGGCGCAACTAACCGTGGCGCCTACTGGTTGTTTTGTGCTGGCATTCTCCTTTTTAGCGGGAGTTTGTACACCATGGCATTAACAAATATCCGTTGGCTCGGAGCAATCACACCGCTGGGCGGACTTTGCTTCCTCGCCGGTTGGGCCTGGCTATTTTTCGCACCGCGCGCCTAACGAACCACGGACAGCTATTTGCCCTGAAAAACACTGCCGGCCTTGGCGCGGTTCTCTTATAAACTTCCGAGATCGGCCAAGTCGAGGCAGGTGTTACGCTCGCGCTTGTTCCACTGCCTGTTTATCGGTAAAATCGGATGCCGATGATTCAGGCCTTCATTAGCTCTCAGCGCGCTGCCGCGACCGCCGTCGCGTTTATCCTCACCTACTTCGTTGCACTCACTCTCGGTCGCTTTTTCAAACGGCGCGCGCAAGTGCCGCTTGGATTATTCTTCCAAACCTTCTGTCTCACCCTCGCGTTCTATGCCGCCATCACCGTTTATGGCGTCCAGGCCGATTGGCGCAAGCACGTTGGCGCCGCGCTGGCTTTGCTTAGTCCGGCTTTCATCATCGCTTTAGCGAACCATTATCTCTGGGACTTCTACTTCGAAAAGAAGCGGCAAACACCCATCCCGCACATTCTGCGCGAGATCTTTGCCCTCATCGTTTTTCTCATCACTCTTCTTCTCGTCCTCAGCTTCGGCTATC
>WNGI01006183.1_pt1 | contig 13025 bp, 9 predicted proteins | sample 5400621 | NCBI WGS metagenome assembly WNGI01 (sample SAMN13153374, study PRJNA577476) | soil metagenome | isolation source: 20 cm soil or saprolite under Garry oak tree replicate 1 | place: USA:California | collected 2016-06-15 | reverse complement strand
CGAGCAACTCCTTGACGGTCGTCGCGTCCTCGGGTCCCTTGTCCTCCCGCCAGCGGCCCGTAAAGCGCGGGAATCGGATAGCGAGCCCTGCCCCAGGTCGAATGGTCCCGGCCGCGGCCGTGTGGACCGGACTGACCGTCAACTCCGCTCCGCGGACCTCGAGGACGATTTCCGGATTGAACCACACATCCGCTTCCAATTTGGAGTCCACGCGGGCGGGCCGTCGATCCTGCCGCGCCCCCTTCAATTTCTCCGGGAGTTTCCGCAGGGTTTCGTCGTCGAAACCGGTCCCGAGTTTGCAGGTCGTACGGAACATGTCCGTCTCTTCGTCGTAGGCCGCCATCAGCAAGGCTCCATAGCTCCCCGCTCGCTTCCCGCGACCCGCGAACGCGCCGACCACGACAAGATCGATCGTGTCGCTCAGCGCGGCGCTGTATTCCTTCTTGAACTTGATCCACTGAAAGCCGCGGGCTCCGGCTTCATACGGAGAATCGAGGGCTTTGGCCATGAGGCCTTCGCATCCGGCCTGCAACGCTTCGTCGAAGAATTTCTCCGCTTCTTTCACGCTGTCGGTCACGCGGGACGTGGAATGCCGAATCGTCTCGCCGGCTCCGACGACGGCGTCCAGTGCCTTCCGACGTTCGGTGTAGGGGCGCGGGGTGAGATCCTCGCCGTCGCGCAAGAGACAATCGAAGGAGAACAGTGTCACCGGGAATTCCTTGGCCATCCGGTCGACGTCGGTCTTCCGTCCCCGCCGGCGGCTGACTTCCTGGAACGGGAGGAACTCTCCCGTGTTCGAGTCCACCGGGACCGCTTCCCCCTCGACGATCGCATCCCGACCCCGGATCGCGGTGCGGAGGCCCGCCACGATTTCCGGGAACTGCTCCGTGATGTTCTCCAGATGCCGCGAGAAGAGCTCGATCTTCGTCCGCGAGACGTGGGCCTGGACCCGAAGTCCGTCGTACTTGTACTCCAGGGCGGCCTTCCCCATCCGCGTGAAGATCTCCTCGAGCGTCTCCAAGCGCTCCGCGAGCATCGCGCGGATCGGGCGGAACAGTTTCAGGCGGATCTCGTCGAGGCCCTTGAGTCCCTTCGTGGAGATGACCCGCGCCACCTCTCCCAGGTCCGAGGAGACATTGTAGGCCCGTTCCACGCGGTCTCGATCCGCCTTCGTCGCGAAGGTGAGGGCCAGGGCGTCGACGATCGTCATGTCCGCGACGCCGAGCCGCATCTTGCCCACGACCATCCGTACGATGTACTTCGCCTCCCGCGGCGTCGCGGTGCCCAGGAGGTCGGAGAGGAGTCGGACCTTGCGTTCTTGGCTCCCCTCTCCCGATTCGCGGGCGATCGCGTCGAGGTTCTCGTAGACCTTGGCGACCGTGAGCGGTGTCGACTCCAGCGGCTTCTGACGTCGGCCCGAGATGGCGTCCTCCGCCACCAACCCGAGGTCTCCTTGGTCCTTCCACATTCGATTGACGTTCGATTCGTCGAGCCCCGTTGCGTGCATGAGCACGCGGAGGACCATCTTCTCCGCGAGACCGAGCTCGATGCCCATGTAATCGGGATGGATGCGGCCCTGGGTTAGGTACACGACCTTGTCGAGATCCTCCAGGGGCGTGAGGCGCAGCAGCCTCACGAGGAGGTCTGTCATCTCGAGGCGTTTCGTCGTCGCCTCGATCTTGTCGTACACCTCCACGACCTTCGCGAACTGCATCCGTCGTCGGAACTCGCGGAGGCCTCTTAAGGGTTCTCGGGACCGTCGGAAATGGAAGGAGGCGACACGTTGTTAACCCCGCGAATCCTTCGGGCCCCGATGACCTTGCGGGCGTTCGTAACGGGAGGCACCGGCTTCGTCGGTCGCCGCGTCGTGCGACGCTTGTTGGACGGCGGATGGAAGGTCCGCGCGTTGGTCCTCGAGGCGGAGCGGAATCGCCTTCCCGAGGACTCGAATCTGGAGGCTGCGGTCGGCGATGTGACCCGTCCCGAAACGATCCGCGGCCGGATGGACGACGTCGATGGGGTCTTTCACCTCGCGGCCCTCGTGGAATCGTGGGTCCGCAAGCCCGAAGAATTCGTTCGGGTGAACGTGACCGGGACGGACCACATGATCGATGAGGCCTTGCGCGCTTCGGTCCACCGGTTTGTCTTCACGAGCAGCCTGTCCGGCATCGGCGTGACGCCGGGCGTCCGGATCCGCGAGGACAGTCCGCCCGGCAAGGTGTTCGGCGCCTACGAGGAGTCGAAGGCCGAAGCGGAGCGTCACGTCGCGGCCGCCTACCGCCAGCGAGGTCTCCCGGCGATCACATTGATTCCCGGCGTCATCATGGGACCCGGGGATACGCGGAATACGGGGAAGTACCTCCTCTCCTTCGTAAACGGGGAATGGCCGGGCACGTTCGCGGAGGAATCGTTCCTGCCCGTAGTCGATGTGGACGACGTGGCCCGCGCGCATCTCCTGGCGTACGAGCGCGGACGCATCGGCGAACGATACATCATCTCGGGCGAGGACCGGAAGTGGGGCGATCTCATCCGAGTGGCGAGCTCGATCTCCGGGACGCCGGTGCCTTCGCGGCACATCGGCGGGAGGGCGCTGTGGCTCGCTTCGCGGGCGGGGGACGCGTGGGCCCACGTGACCCGGGCCTCGCCGCGGCTCCCCGCGTGGCTCGCGGATTTCCTCCTGACCGGGGCCATGATGGACAACGGCAAATCGATTCGAGAGCTCGGGATGACCTACCGTCCGATCGAAGGAACAATCCGTGATGCGATCGAGTGGTTCCGCGAGGAAGGCCTATTTCCGACGCGTTCGGCGGCCGAGACCGCAGGGAGACTTGTGCAGCCGATTGAGAATCCACCCACGTCGATAGAAAGGGATCTCGGATCGAGGACTCCCGACGAACGGACACCCGCCTCCGATGAACCGCGACGCCCGAAACGACGGGAGCCGCCGAGCTAGCGCAGTCGCTTGATGGTGGCCTCGACGATCGCCACGCTCTGTCCCAGGTAGGCTTCCGGGTTCAGGGCGGCATCGATCTCGGCTTTCGAGAGGAGCTTGGAGATTCGTGGCTCGGCAAGGAGGGCCTCGCGCAAGTGGATTCCTTTCGTCCGAGCGGCTTGCGCGGCCTCCCGCACGAGCTTGTGCGCCTCCTGACGACCGAGTTCCTTGCCGGCGAGCGCCATCATCACGGCCTCCGCCATGACCTGGCCTTTGGTCGCCTCGAGGTTCGCCCTCATGCGGTCCGGGAACACGCGGAGGGTCCGGAAGACCTCCGTCGTGCGCGCCAGCATCTCGTCGATTAGGACGCAGGCGTGCGGCAGCAAGATCCGCTCGGCGGCGCTGTTCGTCAGGTCCCGTTCGTGCCAGAGAGGCACGTCCTCCAGCGCCGGGATGACGAGGGACCGCACGATCCGGGCGAGGGAGCAGACGTTCTCCGATGCGACCGGGTTCTCCTTGTTCGCCATCGTGGAACTCCCGACCTGTGACTCCGCGTCGAACGCCTCCGCGACCTCCCCGATTTCCGTCCGCTGAAGGTTGCGCACCTCCGTGCAGAACTTCTCGAGCGAGGCGGCGAGGTTCGCGACGACGCCGATGAACTCCGCGTGACGATCGCGGCCCACGACTTGGGTCGCCGCTTCCTCCGTCCCGATCCCGAGGTCGCTCATCGCCGCGGACTGGATGTCCATCGCCCTCGGCCCGAACGCAGCTCCGGTGCCGACGGCCCCCGACATCTTGCCGACGACGATCCGCGGGGCGACCTCTCGCAGGCGCTCTCGCTGTCGCGCGACCTCGGAGGCGAACACCGCCATCTTGAGCCCGAAGGTGATCGGCACCGCCGCTTGACCGTGGGTGCGGCCGAGCATGATCGTCTTCTTGTGCTTCATCGCGAGGTCCGCAAGGGCGTCGATCAGTCCCGCGAGATCCTCGTCGAGGACGCGGATCGCGTCGCGGATCTGGAGGGCCGTGGCGCTATCCTGGATGTCGTTGCTCGTCGCGCCGAGATGCACATACTTTCCGGCGTCTCCGGAGCAGGCTTCCGTGAGGGCCAGGACTACGGCCATCAGATCGTGCCTCGTCTGCCGTTCGAGCTCCTCGACCCGCCGGACGGTGACCTGCTTCGTCGTCGCTTTCTTCGTGATCTCCGCGGCGGCCTCGCGCGGCACGAGGCCCACCTTCGCCTCCGCGCGGGCGAGCGCCGCCTCGACTTCGAGCAGCCGCTGGAGCCGGGCCTCCTCCTCGAAGATGCTTTTCATCTTCGGCCGGCCGTACCGGAAATCGATGGGGCAGAGGAGGGACATGCCTCTCCACGACGGCAAAGTCCCCGGCGGTTATGGAGCTTTTGGCATCGGCTCGGGAGCCGTCGAAAGGGCGGGCCCCTTGGGCGCGTCCACAGTCCCTATGGGTAGCGTGATCGTGAAGGTCGACCCGATGCCGGGGTCCGAGACCACCGCGATCGAACCTTCGTGGGATTCGATGACCTGCTTCGTGAAGACCAGCCCGAGCCCGAGGCCCTCGAGGCGAGGCTTCGTCGTGACGAACGGCTGGAAAAGCCGAGCCCGCACCTCCGCGTCCATCCCGCTGCCCGTGTCGATGACCGCGATCGTGACTTGATCGCCCTCCCGGCGAAGCCGGATCGTGACGGACCCGAGGGTCGTCGCCTCGAAGGCATTCTTCAGGAGGTTGATGAGGGCCTGCTGCAGGCGGAGCGGGTCGACCGAGGCGACGATCGGATTCCGCGGGATCTCCTCGACGAGCTTGACGTCCGCCTTTTTCAATTCGATGATCTGCTCGATCGCGGAGGCGACGACGCTGCGCACATCGACCGGGATGCGCCTCAACTCGTGCGAACGACTCAGCGACAGCAGTTCGGTCACGATCGTCCCCGCCAATCTCCTCTGGCGATCGAGTTTCTGGAGCTTCTCGAGGACGACGGGATCCTGCACGCCGCGGGCGATGCTCGCCGACAGGAGGGCGATGTTCGTGAGCGGCGTGTTGATCTCGTGGGCGACGAACGCGGCGACCTGCCCCATCGAGGCCCGGCGCTCGCTCTCGACCAGGCGACGTTGGTATTCCTTCTCCGGCGTCACATCGCGCGCGACGACTTGCACGTAGGGGTCCACACCCTCTTCCCGGATGACGCGGGACCGGACCTGGAGGAAACGCCGCGCGCCGTCCTTGAGTTCCAAGTGGGTCTCGAACGGCTCCGCGACCGATCGATCGCGCAGGAGATCCCGGAGGTACTGACGGCACCGCTCGAGTTCTCGCGAGGGCAGGAGTTCCCCGAGGTTGATCCCCCGGAGGGCGGCAGGGTCCTTCGTGCCGACCATCCCCGCGCCGGCGGGGTTCGCGTCGAGGATCGTGCCGCGTCGATCGATCAAGAACGTGGCATCGGCGGCGACCTCGAACAACTGCCGGAACCGGGCCTCCGATCGCCGAACGAGCTGCTCGGAGCGCTTGCGTTCCGTGATGTCGCGGGCGACGGTCGAGCCGCCGATCAGTCGACCTACACCGTCGCGCAGGGGGGAGACCGAGACGGAGACGACGATCTTGTGCCCATCCTTGCGGATCCGCACGGTTTCGAAAGGCTCGATCCGCTCGCCGTTCCGGAGCCTCGCCATGACCCGCTCGAACTCGCTCCGTCGATCGTCGGGGACGATCAGGTCGACCTTCTGGCCGATCGCCTCGGCCGCCGCGTATCCGTAGAGGCGTTCCGCGCCCGCGTTCCAACTCGTGATTTCCCCCGCGAGCGTCTTCCCGAAGATCGCATCGTCGGAGTTCTGCACGATCGAAGCGAGTCGCGCCTGGGATTCCCGGGCCCCGACGAACTCCGTGATGTCGACGAGGGTCGTGATGATCGTCGGTTGGTTCCCCAGGTCGAGGTATTCGATTGACATGAGCGCGCGACGGACGTCCCCCGCCTTCGTGCGGACCTGGACCTCCTCGTCCCGGATCGTCCCGCGTTCCGGGAGCCGTTCGCCGAGGACCCGCCGTTGCTGCTGATCGACCCACAGGTCGAGGTCCAGCGACGATCGTCCGATCACCTCGTCCCGATCGTACCCGAACATGCGGAGGAACTGGAGGTTCACCTCGAGGAAGCGGCCGTCCTGCAGCGAGCTGATGCCCATCGGCACTGGGCTCGCATGGAACGCCTTCTGGAAGGCCTCGACCGAGGCCCGTCGGGCGGCCTCGACCTGGTCCCTCTCGAAGACCTGCCCGACCCGGCTACCGATGTCCGCGAGGAGGTCCAACAGCGGCTCGTCCGGCTCCCGGATCGTTTGGCTGAAGAGGACCACGACCGCCTCGACCCCGGAGCGGGCCCGGATCGGGAAGCCGACCGCGGACCGCAATCCGAGCTGGTCCGTGAGTTCGGTCCGCCCGAGTTCGGGCTCCTCGCGGAGGTCCCGGATCCAGACGGGGGCATCGTGCTGCCACACCCGCCCGACGAGGCCCAGGCCGGGTCGGGTCATGGCGCCCGCGTTCGCCCGCTCGACCCCGCGGACGTCCTGCAGGTCAGGCGCATGCCAGCTCCCATCGAGCCGGAGGACCGATGCGGCGGAATCGTAGAGCCAGACCTCGCCGAGGACCCATTCCTCCGCCTCGCAGATCGCGGCGAGGACTTTCGGCGCGGCCTCGAAGAACGACTTCGCATCGATCAGGGCGCGGGTCACGGCGATCTCCGTCGCCCGATGGCGGTCGTTGCGCATCCGCTGCGTGACGTCGTTGATGAGGGCGAGTCGGGCCCGGCGGGTGAGGATCGTCACTTCGGACGAGAGGACTTCCACGTCGAACGTCGTCCCGTCCTTCTTGCGGTGGCGCCAGAGACCGATCATGCGGTCGTTCGGCTTGAGGACCCGCAAGGCTTCGCGGAGCCGCGGGGCGTCCTCTTGCAGGCGGATGTCCTCGAGGGTCATCGACAAGAATTCGGACCGCGAATAGCCGTACTTCTCGACCGCCGCGTCGTTCACGTCGAGGAACCGGAGGGTCTCCAGGTCGAACACCCACATCGGCAAGGGGTTCTTCTCGAACAGGAGTCGATAGGACTCCGTTTCGGCGCTGGAACTTCCTTGCCGGCGCTTCTGGTCCGTATCCGACGGTCTCCCCGCGACGGCGATCTCGCTCGGACCGGTGAAGGACTGGAATCGACGAAGCCAGCTCGCCGTCCTCGGTTTCCCATCAAGGCGGAGAGCTTAATGATATCCCGCGAAATGTCCCCTTTTGGTAACTTGCTAACCGGACTCGTTCCCCGCAGGTGCGGCCGGACTCAGCGCGATTCGGAGCCCTCCCCATGGCTCGGAATGACTTCTTGTCCACCCATGTGCGGGCGCAACGCCTTCGGGACCGTCACCGTGCCGTCCGCGTTCTGGTAGTTCTCCAGGACCGCGACGAGGCCGCGGGAGGTTGCCATCGCCGTCGAGTTCAACGTGTGCGGCACGAACTTGTCCCCGCCGACCTTGCCCGCCCGGATGTTCAGCCGGCGCGCCTGGTAATCCGTGCAGTTGCTACAGCTGATCACCTCGCGGTACGCCTTCTGCCGCGGGGACCAGGCTTCGATATCGTACTTCTTCGCCGCGACGGTGCCGATGTCGCCCGTGCAGACATTCACCGTGCGGTGCGGGATCTCCAGGGCGCGGTAGATGCCCTCGCCGTTCGCGCGGAGCTTCTCATGCCACGTCGGGCTTTCTTCGGGACGGCAGAAGACGAACTGTTCGATCTTGTTGAACTGGTGCATGCGGAACAGCCCCTTCGTGTCGACGCCGTGGGCCCCGATCTCCCGGCGGAACTGGGTCGCCAAGCCTGCGAAACGGATGGGGAGCTGGCGGTCGTCGATCACCTCGTCCATGTACATCGCGCCGAGGGGATGCTCCGACGTCGCGATGAGGTACAGGTCCTCCCCATCGACCTTGTACATGACGCTCTCAAAGTCGGAGAGGTCCACGACGCCTTCGTAGGCGGACCGGCGCATCATGAGAGGCGGGAAGACGGGGGTGAAGCCCTGCTTGACCATGTACCCGAGCGCGAAGGCGAGGAGCGCCTGGTCCAATCGGACGAGGTCTCCCATCATGTAGACGAAGCCGGCGCCGGCGATCTTCCGTGCGCGCTCGAAGTCCGCGAGCTTCAGGGCCTCCAACAGTTCTCCGTGAGGCCGGAGCTCGTAATCGAAGGATCGCGGGGTGCCCCAGCGGGACACCTCCACGTTCTCCGTGTCGTCCTTGCCGACAGGGACGCTCTCGTCGAGGAGGTTGGGGAGACGCATCAGGCCGTCTCGGACCTTCGCGGCGAGTTCGTCGATCTCGCGGTCGAGGGCCTCGATTTTCTTCGGCAGCGCCGCAGCTTCCGTCCGGAGTTTGTCCGTGCTCTTGCCGCCCTTCTTCGCGGCAGCGATCTCCTTCGTGATTTCGTTCCGCCGGCGCTTCAGGCCGTCCGCCTCGGCGAGCGCCTTCCGCCAGGCCCGGTCCCAGCGGACCACGTCCTCGAGCAACTTCTCCTTGTCGGGGTCGTGACGCCTCACGAGGTTCTTGCGGATCATCTCGGGATTCTCCCGGATGAGCCGGATATCGAGCATGGCGCCGACACGATGTGACGGAGCCTATTTGTAGGTTATTCGGAGGGCGCCGCTCACATCATTTCGTCGAGGATTTCGCGGATCTCTCGACCGCGGGCCTTCATCGCGAGTTTGATCAGGCCCAGGTTCTCGTCCGCGGGCAGCACGCAGGTCAGAGTGTACCCGCCGCCGAGCAGCTGGACCAGGACGCACCAGCCGCCCGCTTCAATCAGGATATCCTCGGGTTCGGGGAGCTTCAGGCCCGACGTGACCTTCGTCGCGGCGGACAGCGCCAGCGTCGCCATCGCGGTCATCATGAGCGAGGTCGGTCCGCGGAACGTGGACACGATCGGGAGGCCTGCCCGGTCTCCGACGACGAGGGCGCGAACCCCGCCGATCTCGGAAGCGAGGGACTCGAGCGTTTGCGCGAGCCCTCGGTCGGTGGAGATGGAATTCGGGTCAATCGATCCATCGATCGTCACGGCGTCCTTCCTCTCTGTTGTCCGCGTCCTTAACGCCATGAAGACGGTCTTGACCGGAGGAGGAGATAAAGCGCCCAGGCAACTCCACTTGACCGGCGTCGGCCGCGGGCGGGCGAGTCTGTTCTCGCGATCGAAACCACGGTTGTTATTGTCACGGGCGATAACCGAGGACGGACGCTTAATATGGAGAATCGACCCGCTATAGTTCGGGACGATTTCTCATGGTCCGCCAACGACTCGTCATCGCCACCCTCCTGTTCCTCGGGGCCTTCGCGGTCGTCGCCCAACTGGCTTGGAACACCGCCGAGTCTACGGACCGCCCTTGGTTCTCCACGTCGATCTCGCGGGACGTCTACTCGACCGTCTTGATTTCCGCCACGATCCTCGTCGGAATCCTCGCAGCGCTGGCGGCCGGCCTGTCGGGCCTCGCCGCTCGGGAAGCACGGGCCCTCGACCTGCGATTGAACATCCTCCGATCGAGCGGCGTCGTCACCCCCGTCGCGGGAGGCATCGACATCGACCGGGACATCGAGGACACCCTCGACGAGATCCTCGGCTCGGTGGCCGGTGCGTCCGCAGCTCCCCTGGTCACCGTCGACCGAGAGGCCCACGATACCCTCATCGCGGTCGCGACGGAGGGCCGGGTCCTCCAGCAAGACGTCGTGCTCCGCGAGTTCGCGCGGGCGCGGGCGTCTCTGCACAAGGCAGCCTCGCGGATCTGGGCCGGCGTCGCAGGACCGATGGCGGCGGGACTCCTCTTCCTCGGAATCTCGGGGGCCATGCTCCCGGGCGCGGAGGGCTTCGCCGAGACCCATTTCATCCTGAACACGGCTTTGGTCCTGTTCCTCGGCTACGGCTGGCCGATCCTCGCCGGTTGGACCGCGGTGGGCCTTTGGTTCGCCCGAGCGCACGAAGGAAAGCCCGCGACCGCGGCGAAGGCGGCCGCGTAGGCCCTCGCTTCGAGACGGCTCGAAGGAACGTCGGCGATCACAGGAAGAGCGAACTGTTCTCCCCGATGATCAGCTGCTGGCCTTTCGGAAGGCGCCCGTCCGCGGAACGGATGGTCGCATAGCGGCCGATGAGGCTGTTCACGATCTTGTGGCGGGTCTCGATGATCGCCTCTCCGATCACGATGGACGACTCGATGTCCGCGCCGACGAGCTGCGATGCGTCCCCGATGGAGGTGTACGGCCCGATATAGGTCTCGGGTCCGACGACGCAATCTTGCCCGATCACGACGGGACCGCGAATCACGCTCCCGGACTTCACGACGGTCCGCGCCCCGATCCGGACGCGGCCCTCGACCCGGGCCCCGGCCTCGACCGTCCCCTCGATCTTGCGGTCGATGTCTTCCAGGAGGAGATGGTTCGCCTCGAGGATGTCTTCCGGCTTGCCCGTGTCCTTCCACCAGCCCGTGACGATGTGGGCCTTGAGCTTTCCTCCCTGGACCCGCAGATGGTCGAGGGCCTCCGTGATCTCGAGCTCGTTCCGCCAGGACGGTTTGAGGTCGTGGATGATCGGGAAAATCGATGCGCGGAGCAGGTAGATCCCGACGAGGGCCAGGTCGCTCTTGGGCAGCTTCGGCTTCTCGACGAGGGAGACGATGTGCCCCTGCCCGTCGAGTTCCGCCACGCCGAACTTCTCCGGGTTGGGGACGCGGCAGAGCATGACCTCCGCGTCGTACCGATGCGCCTCGAACTCTTCGACCATCGGTCCCTCGAACTCTTCGACCATCGGTCGGATCCCGCCCTTCAGGACATTGTCGCCGAGGTACGCGCAGAACGGCTCCGGCCCCATGAACGACTCCGCGCATTGGATCGCGTGGGCGATCCCGGCGGGGAAGCCTTGGACCAGATACGTGATCCGCACCTTGAAGGCGCTGCCGTCTCCAAGGAGTTCCTTCACCTTCTCGGGCATGATGTCTCCGAGGATCACGCCGATGTCCGTGATGCCGGCGTCCCGCAGGTCCTCGAGGCAGTAGAGGATGTTCGCCTTGTTCGCGAGCGGGATGAGCTGCTTGGGTCCCGTGTGCGTCAGGGGCCGGAGCCGGGTGCCGTGGCCGCCGGCCAAGATGAGTCCTTTCATGCGGGGCCTCACGACTTGAACCGCGCCGGGGGCACAAAGCTATCGAGGCTTCGCTGCTCCTTCATCGCGGCGATCCCCTCGTCGGCCGAGACCACCGCGATCCGGTGCCGTTTCGCCTTCGCGCTCGTGAGGGAGGAGTTCGGAGGCCGAGGCGCCTTCATGTTCAGGTCCGCCGACCGGACCGGCTTGGCCAGCGAAGGGTCGAGGCCGAAGGCCTTCAGCAACCGCACGGCGAACTCGTGCCGGCTCATCGCCTCGGCTCCCGCGAGATGGTACACGCCGCCGTCCGGGAGCTCGAGGAGCCGGAGGATCGCGGCGGCGAGGCCGTCCGCGAAGGTCGGGGAACCGATCCAGTCCGTGACGACGTTGATCGACTTGCCCTCCCGCGCGTTGGTCAGGACCCACGTCGCGAAGTTCAGCCGCGTGTCGTCCCATCCGTAGATCACGCTGGGACGCGTGACCAGATTGACGGCGCTCGCCGCGAGGGCCGCATGCTCTCCCGCGAGCTTCGTCTCCCCGTAATAGTTCACGGGCCGCGCGACGTCCTCCTCGCGGTACCGGCCCCGCTGGCCGTCGAACACGAAATCGGTCGAGACGAACAGGTAGCGGGCCCCGATGTCCGTCGCGACCCGGGCGATCGCGCCGGTCGACCCCGCGTTCACCTGCCACGCGAGCTCCCTCTCGTCCTCGCAGCGGTCCACGTTGTGCATCGCGGCCGTGTCCACGACGGAGGCGGGCTTCGTCCGGCGGACCAGGGCCATCGCGTCTTCGACGCGCTCTTTGTGCAGCGGGACGAACTCGACGCCCGCGATCTTGGGCTTCGTTTCGCGGTACGTCGCGACGACGTGGAACGCCTTCGACGCGAGGCTCGCGACCTTCGCCCCGACGAGCCCGCTGCCGCCGACGACCAGGAGCGTCTCCATGGCGCTAGGCTTCCAAGGTCGGCGCGGGGAGGGGGACCGGTTGAATGCAGTGAAACTTCTCCGCCAAGGCCCGGACGCCTTCGACGATGCCCACCTTCGGCCGGAACCCGAGCTCGCGGAAGCGGCTCCCGTCGACCTCGTAGGACAGCTGGTTGAGGCTCGGCGTCTGCGTCGTCGTGACCTCCACCGCGGGGAACACGTTCCGGATCGCGCCGATGATCGCCTCCATGTTCGCGTTCTCATGGACCGCGTTGAAGATGAGCCCCTTCGCCTTCCCGTGGCTCGCGGCGATCCGGTACGCCTGCATCGCGTCCGCCGCCGACAGGTACGGCCGCTTCTCGCGCCAGGCCGTGTCGTACACCGTCAGAGGCCGTCCCTGGGCCGCGAGGTACGTGAAGCGATTGATGATCGTGTCGAATCGCATCCCGATCGTCCAGCCGTAGATCGTGCCGAGCCGGAGGGCCGTCCAGTCGAAACCGGTCTCCGCGGCCCGTCGGTTCATCTCCTGCTCCGCCGCGAGCTTCGATTCGCCGTAGGGGGAGGCGGGCTTGCACTCCGCGTCTTCCGTCACGATCCCGGGCGTGGGGCCGTAGACGCTGCAGGTCGACGTGTAGACGAACTTCCGGACGCCCGCGCGGACGGCGCGGTCGAACAGGTTGAGGACCCCCTTGTGGTTCGTCTCCCAGGTCAACTCCTTCCGTTCGAACGAGACGGGCGCGTTCGTGATGTCGGAGAGGGAGAAGACGACGTCCGCATCGCGGAGGGCTTGCGCGACGGCCTCCCCGTTCCGGACGTCGCCCTCGAGGAATTCGTAGCGGACGTTCTTCGGCAGGTCCCAGAGGGAGACGTACCGTTCCCGGAACTGGTTGTCGAGGATCCGGATCGTCTCGCCTTTGAAGGCGGTCATCTTCGGGAGGTCGCGGATCAGCTGCGACCCGAGGTAGCCCGTTCCGCCGGTAACGAGGACGACCATGCTCCGACCTACTTCATCACGATGT
>WNGI01004052.1_pt2 | contig 13028 bp, 16 predicted proteins | sample 5400621 | NCBI WGS metagenome assembly WNGI01 (sample SAMN13153374, study PRJNA577476) | soil metagenome | isolation source: 20 cm soil or saprolite under Garry oak tree replicate 1 | place: USA:California | collected 2016-06-15 | reverse complement strand
GCACGGAGATGCCATAAGTAGATTCCAAATGTATTTAGATACCTTAAGGTTTCACAAATACATGGTGCCCTTGGTTGTAGCATCTCACCCTTGTATTCTTTTGTACTCTACTATGCCTCCAAAGAAAAAAAATCTGAAAAATACTGAAAAAAATGGTACTAACTGCATAATATTAATTGTGTTGGTTGTACAAGGTAGCTCACATAACATGTAGATTCTCAACTCTCAGAACCTGCAGCTGTTCATTTTCAGCCAGTTGGCACAGGTGAATACCATCATTACTCTTTGCTTTGTTATGTCTAAGCTATTTGGACAGACAAACTCCAGAAGAGGAGACAGTTAGATGACAGAGACCATTGTGAGAGATATGCTGGTATTCAACTTGCAAAATTGTTTCTTAACTGGTGCCTCAAGCTGAACAACCTCTGTTGACTGGGCAACAACAATCAGATGAAGTCCTTGGTCAGCAACAATTTGGGTAGTCAATTATTCCAAAACTAAAATGTAAAATAGGAGTAAGGAGTCGCAAATCAACATGGCGTGCTCTTGGGGTAAGCAACATCAGTGTGGAATATAACAAAATCTCATTTAGTCAACTAATATGTCTAGGTTGATCCACTGGAGGCATTCTCCCCCACAAAGCCCACCATGAGACAGACTGTACCAATTACACCATCCAAGTCCACTAGAGTGCTATTCACACCACATAAGAAGCAAAATCACAAACAGCGACAGGATCAACCATCACCTACACCAATGGGAAGAACAGTGCCAACTGAGCCACTATACTTGCTGGGTTCTGATCAAGAGTCACCAACTGGGTTATCCCCTCAGCTGGAAACTTTATCTTTGGGATCAAGTGACTCTCAGGCAGCATCCAAGGGGTGGAAGAAATCACAGAAGCAGCCAAAGAAGAAGAAAGGAGCAGCAAAGGATGTGTGGGATTTTTTTCAGCAGGGTGAGGGGAAAAGGGAAAGGAGATGGAGATGGGATAGTGAATATTTGCAAATTTTGCATGTGAGCCTTGAAAATCTGACCTATTCCAGTGTTTCATTTACATTATTTCTCCCTCAGTACAGTTCAAGCACATGATAAAGAACATACCATTGCAACCTTTCAGACTGGGACTGGGATATCAAACCTCAGGAAGCACCTGGTGAAGAACCATCTACAGGCATGGATTAAGGCCTGCTCTGATAATGGGATTACAATGAGTGATGCCTCATTGGAAGGCATAAAGGGACTTCATGGGGATGAAATTGAGGGAGAGGAGCATCCCCTATTCACTAAGGAAGCATTTTCAGAGGCCTTGATAGAATTTGTTGTTGGTGATGATGTGGTGAGTAAAAATGGGCACATGGACTATATTCTTTTCTCATTTAGATTAGCCCCTGAGGATTGTGGAGTCTCCAAGACTCTGCAGAATTTTCTTTATGCTTAGGAATGAATTAAAAAGGTCTGATATCCCAGTCCGTGCAACCATTTGAAAGCATATTATGGAGAAGATGTCTGAGTACATTGGGAAGCTAGGGGAGGAAATGAAGGTCAAAAATATTTTTTATTGCTTTCTTTTGCTCAACATGTTGACAGAAATCTCTTGGCAAAATCTCTTTTACCACAGATGCCTGGTCTGACCCAAACCTTGTTTCATTCATGGCTGTCACAGCCCATTGGATTGAAGGGGTTGAGGTGAAGACCATGACAGGCCTACAGAAGAACATGCAACTGAGGTCAGACCTTGTGGGCTTCCTCCATATTCCAGGGAGACACACAGGCAAGCATCTTGCTGAGTGTTTCTTATTCATTCTGGATAGATTGGACATAACTGAGAAGGTCTCATCTGGTTCTATCTGTCTGTTTGCTTGGCTTCTGATATTTTTACAGATTGGATGCATCACCTGTGACAATGCTAGTAACAATAACACTATGATGACACACCTACAAGCCATGCTTCAGAAGAAGAAGGTGAAATTTCATGCTGTTGAGAACAGAATCAGGTATGCTTCTGGATGACTGGTAACTATTTACTTTTCCTACCTCACTTTACTTTAGATGCTTTCCACACATTGTAAATCTGGCATGCAAGGCAACTCTTGGTGCCATCACAGACCTGACATATGCAGATGATGGAGAATCAACAGAACATGTACCAACTGGGCAGGGAAATGATTGTATTGCAACAGTTCGAAGCCTAATCACTGTGGTAATGTTTTAACAATATTTTGATCTCATTATTTATTGATGAGTACAGATTCGAAACAGTAACATTAAGAAACAGTGCTTCTCAGAGTATGTGAAGCAGAATTATGGCTATGACTACCAGCTCCTTCGAGATGTTTCAACACGCTGGTCTTCAACACTCCTCATGATTGAGAGAGTGTTGAAACTAAAGCAGGTATGCAGTTTTGAAATTAAAACCATATTTCCTTAGTCAAATGCACATAGGCTATCATTGATATCACCTATGATAGTGAATTCCCAGATTTACTGAAATATAAATTGACCAATCAAGATTGGGCATTATTAGAGGATTACCAGATGATCCTTCAGGTAAAAACCTGTGTTTAGAATAAATAAATATTTGCTTACTTCCAAAACCAAGATTCCACATGCATTCCAGGATATTCTTGGAACTGAAAAGACTCCCAGTCTCCCCTACACCATCAGAGCATTTTATGCATTTATCCAGAGGTGGAAAGAATTTGCAAAATCAAATCCTAAGTGGGAAGGGATTATCAGACCAGGTTTGGAAAAGACAGAGGCATATGAAGAGGAGCTGGAAAAGACACCAGTATACATTCTTGCAATGGGTAAGTTAAATAATCTCTGTCACTATTGTTAATGAAAGAGATTCCTAGCTGTTGATCACAAGAATAAGCTGAATCACTTCTTACAAATATCTTCTTTTGCATTCAACTCAGCCAAACAAGTATTTCTGAATGCTGTCAGCTATTTATTACTCTTGATTATTTTTTTCTGATTTGATAACAGTTGAAGGCTTATGACAAGTCAGGTGCTCTGCCCAATGCACATCAGCAGCAGCCTGCACGAAAAACCAGGAGGACTGCAAATGATATCTTATACCCAGAAGATAAAGAACAAACCACAGCAGCACCCACTTTGAAATTGGAGATGGAGCAGTACCTGGCTTCCATGGATGGTAAAAAGCTAGGTGTTTTTGAATTTTGGCAGGCAAGTAACTAATGGTGCATTATTCCTTTATTATCTAACCTTAAGACAGGCAAATCAAGGGCAATATCCTCACATTTTTCAGCTTGCTATGGACATTCTCCCCATTCAAGCTACCAGTGTCCCTTGTGAAAGGGTATTCTCATCAGGGAAGGAGACAATGACAGCTCGACGAAACAGAATTGTTCCTGATCTGATGGAAGCACTCCAAATTCTGAAGTACTCAGTTCGCAAAGGCAGATCACTTAATTTTACAGAAGGGATGTCATGGGATGAGGAACTCAAAGAATTTGAATATTTGGCAAGGACATATACCTCTGAAGATCCAGACACCTTTGGCAAAAATCTGAATGTTGCACACCAAGATGAGGATCAACTTGAGGCACTTATTACAGAAGCTACTGGAGCTTTACAGGAGCTTGAGAAGGCAGTGTTTGAAGGGTCAGATGAGGAATATGGCATGAGTGAGTAATGGTTTGTACAATAACAGTGTACTTCACAAAAAGAAATGATCTATGCCTTATTGATGTTTCATCTATCCATTGTTCTATAGTAATTTGCCTTCCAGCATCTGACTCAGCACTTAGCCAGTTTGCAAATGACTGACCCTTGCATCCTGTAACATTATGGCATGATTATTGCATTCATACATTTTCCTCTCATCCAGCACTTTGATCTATCTCACACTGCTATACTAAAGAGTGATCAGGAAATGTACATAGTACAAGAGAATCTATTGTTTTAGTACACTTCCATTTTTTTTGTGATTGTTTTACAGGTACATATGATGTCAGGAATTTAAGAGAGCAGCAGGGACAGGGCAGTGCAAGATGATGAGAGTAAAGCTGGTAACTAGAGCTGCAGGTGTGAGCATGAGAGGTTGTGGGTCAAGGAACAAATATAAGAGGTCTGGTCAGACTCTGAGTGTGAGTCATGTGGTTTGGGCTCCAGGTGCAAGCATGAGGTGGTGTCTGTGAACAAGTGCATGGCTACATAGATGGGGCTAGTTGGGTGTGAGCAAAATCACAAGTGCTGCACAGAGAGTTAGCACCTGGCAAAAAGAGTTACAGGTCATAGGTGCAACTTTGCAAGAGCTGGGTGGTGGGGTATGTGAGCTGGAGAGTAGTTGAGCACAAGGAGCAAGGAAGGAGCTGCTAGTGAGTGCTGGATGCTGAGGGAAAAAGTGGATGGGAAGTGCCAGTCACAGCTAGGGCCACTGAGCTGGCATATCAGTGCTAGTGTTGCCAATGGCTTAGCCAGTAAATTCCGAAAAAAAAGGATATAGCTTCAAATAAAATGGTTAAATTCCTGAGAATATTTGAGGGCATAGATCTCTCAGAATGCTGATGGGCTCTCTGCAAACACTACGCAAGACTGTCAATAATTCCAAAGGTATTTGACTGGCCACAATGCAGCTCAATTTTTGAGCCATTCTGATAGCCAGTCAAATACCTCAACACCAAGTGCCCAGATCACTTAGCGTTGGCAGAGGACCCATTGGGTCTTAGGTTGCTTTATCCACTCAAATATTTTCAGAATTATCACAATTTTATTCAGAGCTGTATTTAAGATTTGTCAAAACTGACTACATAGCTTAACAGTGGTAACACTACATGATATCATACCCCTTTGCTACATCCACAGCCTGCCAAAGAAGTTGTCAAAAGTTGTCAAAATACATGGCTTTAGCCAGCTCTGAGCCTTAGCTGAGCCACCTGGAGCCAGCTCCAAAATTTGGCTCCAGCTCAGCTCCAGGTTAGGCTCAGCTAAGCTCAGAGCCAGCTAAAGCCGAGCCTTTTTACAACACTAGGTAAAGGGGGGTAAGGGTAGGGGTCCAGGCTCGAAAACCTGGGGGTAACCCCTGCTGATCCCTAAGAGCATCAGGGGGGAGCCAAGGGGAGCTGAAGAGGTGCAAGGAAGGGGTGGTGGGTGACAACAAGCAGAATGGCACAGAAGGGTGCAGGAACACTCAGATTGATGCAGAAATACTCATATTGTGTTTTTTCTACCAGCTAATGCAAAGTGTGTCTGTAACATCTACTATGAGCCCAAAAGCCTTTGAGCATCATGCCCAGTGAGAAATGCCTCATGGGGGATCTGTTTTGATTGGGGGAGTGGAGGAAAGTGAGGGGAAACAGGAGGAATGGCTGCATCATCAGAATTATCTGATGTTTTCTGTTGGACAAAACGTGTTGGGATAGATTTGCATACAAAAATACCAAGCTACAGTAGCATATGTACAATGAATATGGCAAACCAGTGCCTTCACCCCATCTCATCCTAACATGGGTACAGGTTTGAGCATGGGTCTACTCTGTAGACCCCCACCTGTACCCTCTACACATGCAGGTAATGCCAACCCCTTAAACCCTCCAGACTCAGGATTCCAAGTCATACAATAGAAAAGACCAGCACTGAAATTACACCCGAAACCTCAGATATGCCATTAAAAGGGCAGAACATCCAGTCACTTATTGCAGAGATCAAACAAACTTCAAAGCCAAAGTGCAACCATAACATACCAAAACCAACCAGATATTGTAGAGTTGTTGCCTACATTGTCATAATGAGACTGCTGTCGATTCAATGTAGCATAGTACTCACCTTGGATGTTTGTATTGCTGTTCTCAGACCAGCAATTTCTTGTTCTATCTTGGTGTCGACTTCCTTTATCTTTAGCTCCTGTCGACTGCTCTCCTCGCGCATACGTCCCTTTTCTAAGTTCAAATCTAATCTGACACCAGCTTGCGTTCGAGTTATTTCCTCTCGAAGACGCTGCTTCAGCTTCTCGATATCAGCTATCAGACGGTCGTTTTCGGCTCTCAGCATGGCCAGATCATTCTTTTCCATCAATTGCAATTCAGATTTGATTTGAGCAAAATCCACTTGTTGGGTGTACTGAAGCTGCGGATTGTGAATCAGTCAGCAATTACTAAACAAATAATATCCAAAGGGGACTTGCCTTCTCTTGCTCAGCTTTTGTTACCATGTTGCTAGTCATATTCCGTATACTCTCATCGATCACTTCGGCCATCGCGGACATGATGCCCTCAGCTTGAGCACGATTCAAGCCTTCACGTTCAAGACGCTGAACAAAGTGATGTGTATCGAAGTGAAAATCAAGCAGGGGTCGAGAAGAAGATAATGAGCGAATGATAGGAGGACATGGCGTAAAGGATCGTTTTGGAAAGTTAATTCGCAGCATAGCGTTATTGAAAGCTTGCAGTAACCATGCGATCAGTGTTGCACTGGTGATACACACGGTCAAACAAAGGTATTATTGACCTTTAGTTTCCGCCCAAAACGACATGCAGAGCGATGATGTGATTTGGTCCGTCATTGGGAACCAGTTTTGCTCTTACAAAGTCAAGTAAGCTTCCCTCTTCTTTCAAACTATAGATTCATGATACGTTGTTCCAGAACTACAACACAGAATTTTTGCCGCAATGAATACAACGTCACCGGTTTTTGCAATCGTCAATCGTGTCCACTAGCAAACTCGCGATACGCCACAGTAAGGGAGAGGGAAGGTGATGTCACCCTTTTTTGCATGCTACTCTCGTATTGAATGGAATTCAGGCACATTATACCTCTATGTAAAAACCATTGAACGAGCTCATTCCCCCGCCCGCATGTGGGAGCGGATAAAACTTTCTAATAATTATTCGAAGGCCCTCACACAGATCGATAATGAATTGTTACACTGGCCAAACTTTACAATCCACAAGTGCAAGCAACGAGTCACCAAGATAACACAGTACCTCATAAAGATGAGGAGGCTAAAGCTACGCCAAGAGTAAGCTAAAGCTAGGCGTTGAGCCATTACAAACTTATTTCTCAATATCAACTTACAGGCCTAAACTTACTGGAGTAAAGAAGAAGTTAGATCGTCGTGAAGCTGTACGGGAGCGCAAGGCACTTGCCGCGGCCCATCTCGAAAAGTCCATTGAAAAGGAACTTCTTGAGCGGCTGAAATCAAAAGCTTACGGCGACGTGCCACTCAACGTGAATGAGCACGTCTGGCAAGCGATCCTAGATCGCGAAAAAGGCTTAAAATCTACTTCTGGCTTAACAGAGCTTGACATGCGAGACGAAGAGACAGATGAAGAGGAACTGGAAGAGGAGCTTGAGGAAGACTGGCCCGAACAGGAATATGTGAGCGACATTAGTGACGAAGACATGAGTGACCTGGAGGAAACGAGTGTAAGTTTCTGTTGACGCAATGTGACTCAGGCTCACAAGAGGATCAGAACTACCGTGGTGATACCGGACACCGTGTGGGCAGACCAAAAGTGGAAATCGAATATGAACAAGAAATGGAAAATCCATCATTGACTAAACCGACATCTACCAATTGGTGATGCGAGAGAGCTAGTAAACAAGTCTATACACTATATTATCATTATCGTTTCACGGTTTTCATAAAGCTGTGCCGGGCTTCGTCACTTTTTTTTTCCTTCCATCTCTTGACGACGACGTAAAACATCCTGTCGTGTCAAACGTGTACCTAGGATGGCATCCCAGTGGACAAAAAAAGGCTGTGCAAAATTGGATTTGATGCCAAAGGCCTGATACCTGTCAGCTGTATTCTTATATATAGAAGTGTAATCGTACCTGATGATGAATGTCGTGATAATCTGCATTATTGCCTGTCATAAGCTGAAGGGGATCGAAAGGCAGGTTATAGCCACAATGGTCATCCACGGTCTTGAGCGTTGACAAGATGAAAAGGACCATGGCCTGCCGAGTCGTCAAACCAGCAAGATGCTCTGCAAGACCAGCACCTAAAGAATCCAGCAGGAAACCTTCAACAGGGTGGTTATATAGAGCGCCAAAGGCATATGGCACGTATAAACGATGGTGCCATGAATGTAAATGTCGATATAGGAATTTATTGGTATGCATGAGGCGGTGAAGGAAATACTGCCAGGTATCGATGATAAATCTATATATATAAAACGTTAGGGTTTGAAAGTGGATATTTTGTATCTGAATCTCACATGGCGAAAGCAAATTGAGCGGCAGGTATAAACCACCAGTACATTAGATGTGTTACCCGGGGTAGCATGGTTCGTCCCCAACCCCCCAAATATCGAGTTAGAAGAGGTTGGAAGAACGTTCCAATATCTCGCATCCTCTCCGCATGATTGAGAATCCGCTTTTCCGACACCCACCCGAGGCCAAATAATGTTTGGATGACTTGCTGGAGAGTGACAGCACCAACGACGTGCAACCGCGATACGAGATTTCTCTGCTTCGCCTCATCTGACTCGTGGATTCTATATTTTTCTAGCCATTTCCAGCCAGACACGTCGAGGCAGTGAAAGACCATGGAAAGGAACCAATAAGCAACGATTGGCGAAGCGACTGCGATGAACCGGTCAGGTACTCCATTGACCAAGCACTCTTTCGAAGAGTAATAGAATGGGACGTTGGCTGGGCCAAACCATTCGTCCTCGGAGCCATTGGCGCATGATGTCTGGTTCATGTGCATGACGATGATGGCGGTGCCACAAAGAGCAGCTCAAGTGATGCGTGGGAAAAGGTACGAATGATGGCATGTGCTGCATCAGCTGCATCGGGCCATAAAATAACTGCCGGTCTGGTACTTCAACGGTCAATATTTATCCTGTTCCCTAGTTACACTTCTTCAGGATATTATATGTACGTATTTTTACACCTATGTTAAAAGTCCACATCCGGTTGACCTAATGATTATGGTTCATTTAGATTATTGAGAAGCGTCGTGAGGCACCGTTTGGTGACCATGTCTCCCTATGAGCAAGCAACATTAAAGTTCAACACGCTCATCTCAGAAGGACAACAGGAGATGTACCTTGAGCAGGTTGTTGAACGTCTGATCACGTAGTGGTTCAGGTAAACAAGCTCTGAGTGCCTCCCGTGCCCTATATATAATATGACGTTAGTGGCAGTAGAGAACAAGTAGAGAACAAACCTCAGGTTGTCACTCAGCCGCAGATAACAGCGCACGACATGCTTCAACAAACGAACAGCTTGCGTCTCCACAAGTTGATTCACCATATTGCTCAGAACAGTTCCAACTGCATAAAACCTTTCGTACGTGTGACAGATGTATGTCAAACCAGTTTCGTCGAGCAAGATTTTTTGTACGATGAAAATCGCTACGGTTTTTGAAAGTTCAGAACCAGTTTCCATGATACGAAGACAAAGAGGAATGATTTCAGTTGACAGGAGGAAATGAATGACCGTGTTGTTATCGTTTTGCTGGACATCTATCAGCGGAATTATACCAATAGTGAGTGAAGACCCACCTTGACCAATGCGCCAATGACTCCGAGGGACGTAAGCCGAAGATACTCGAATGGCCGTGTTTTCGATGTCGTGTTCAAGAAGGGATACAAAAACAACGGAATGTGAGCTAGTAATTCACAATGAGACAACAAATGCAGCACAACGCTAATATATCACCGTTAAGAAATAATTGCCGTGTCTCTGTATGCGATGCCACGCATTGCAAGAGAGCCAGCGCGTTACAAACACGGTTTGAGATGTGCGCAGTTAAGTTAGGCGGAGAGAGAAGCGGATACACTGAGACGATTTCTTGCAGCAGTGCAGGCATTATGCCTAGAACAAGCGCATTGGCGAAAATACTTAGAACATGACGCAGGTACGCACCAAAGGAGTGCCATAGCACAAGAGCTAGGTCCTCATATTGCTCTCGTTTCTTGCTAAGTTCCAACAACGCACTCTCTCTTGTATTGGGGTCCAACAATTCAATTACGAGGCTGTGTATCCTGCCTTCTTCATGGACACCTAGCGGAGCAGCAGCACTAGCATTAGGCAAGTACTGGCCGACTGGTTGATGGGGAACGGGATGGGCTAAAGGCGCCGCAGAAATCGGGGGTGTCTCAGAATACGCAGAGATGCCTCTCGCATAGGGATTATACTGAGCATGTTGCTGCAGATACGACAAAGGCTTGGGAGATATGAGGCCAGCCATGAAAGGAGAGCCTATGACATGTGACTGTGACTACGTTACAAGATCGATCGATCACATTTGCCATCCTGCTACATGATATAGGTATCCAAGAATCATACACTACACCAGCATTCAGAACAATTAATTTGCAAGCAAAGAATGTTTTACCTTGTCTTCTTCGCTGTCAGTATACATCATCCAGATCTTGCCTCGTTCCGTAAACTCCATTGCAAAAGAATTCGGAATCGCCCGCAATTCTTCATAACCCTCATCCCACTCCTTGACGCCCCGCACTTCATTACAAATAGTGACTTCTTCTATCAGATCCTTTAATGTCTGTTGTGCATTCTGTCTGATCTTTGCATTATCTTCTCGATCTCTCGCTCGCTTACCTTCGCATCCCGATAAAGGCACAACTTGCCATCGTCGAGCTTGAAGAAACGCCTTTTCCAAACGACTGATTCAGTCGTTTGAATTGTTGCCCATCCGTGGTTCAGAGTCGCATGTTGTCGGAGCCGGGCCTGCGCCTGGTTTATTCGTTCCCTTCTCTCTTCCAACGACCGTAGCTTTATTTCTTCTGATTCACGTCGAGCCTTTTCTTGCAACCATAGTTGCTCTTTGCGCCACTGTTCTGTTTTATGATACTCCTCCAGTCGCTTCTCCTTCTCAACTCGTCTCCTTAACTCATGAAGACGTCGTAATCGATCTTCCGCGGCCTTTTCCATATGCTCTCGACGACGACGTTCTGCAGTTGCGCGTTTCAAATCTTCTTCGAGAAGAGCCTTCCGCCGTGCCTCATCCTCTAATTCTCGCTCTATGGCGTCCTGTTTTCTCCGTTCTTTATCAGCCTGCCGCCTTTGTTCATCCTCCATTGCTTCCTTCTCCTCTCGTTGGCGAACTAGTTGTGCTTGCAACCTCACCCTCGCTCGTTCTGCAGGGTCTGTCATCATAGTTCCAGCCCACTTTCCTCGCAGGGGAATGTGTAGCGATTGCAAGGTACTTGATATATCTTGAGCCTCGTCAGAAGCATGAGAATGTACGGCCTCAGTGATGCTAGGTGCATTGTCGCCGCCTTCCCATCCGAGGCAATTATCCAGACGCTGAGAAGATATTCCAAGTTCCAAATCTTGTGAATCCTCGGTAGTCTGTAATGTGTCCAAACAGTCTTTAGGAGGAGTATCTGGCGGGACATCCGTTGGTGAAGAGGCACGGACCACCCTACTTCTTTGTAACATCTTTGAAATAAACTTTGGTTGTGTAAACGGAATGTGCAGCTTTTTTTCGGTATAGGTCGAGTTTTCGGAATAAGCTCGTCTCACCACATCCGGTGACGATTGTTTCAAAAGATGGGCCGTAGATTCGGAAGAAGAACGATGTACGATTTTTTCTCGGCGTTGCGCCAGCAATGCCCGGTGGACAGATTCATGTGTTAGCTCTGATGGCTTATTCAATATCATCAACACTCCGCATTCCTAATCGCAAAAGTCCGTCAATTCACTCGGTTCACGTCCAAAAACTCACCTGCAGCAGCCCCGCAACATATTGTGCGTTAGCAAGAGCTCGCGCTTGAGAATGGTTAGCACAACGCTTGAAATAATCATGATGGACATTCCTGACCTCTCTGCCTACCAGAGGTGATATCCGGAAGATAAGTAATCATAACTGTTTCCGAACCCGAACCCAAGTCCTCGCGGTATACTGCATGCTGAACTCCATTTGCGCGGAAGGAAGACTTCAACTCTCCTAGCCCGTGTGCTCCTTGAGCACAGGGGGCCAAATGCTGCAACTATCGACCTTGTCAACTCGTGATTGATCAACTGGGTAATAACATCACCTACAGTTATTTCATTTGCATAGTGAAGCAGCAGCCTGTAAGATCATAAATTTCAGATAATCCGAGACCACATCGCTCCTACCAGTCATTATCTCCACGAAGAATGGATTGATAAGCATTATGTAGCGCTATCATTTGAGCCTGATCCATCGCTGCTGGCGCTGACTTGGACGAGCGGTAGTCGGGGGTGTGCGGAGAAAATGGACATATTTAAGCTGACCCTCAGTCGGTTTACCCTGTAAACTGAACAATGAGATTGATGGTTGTCAACAACACGTTTTTAAATAAGCTTCTTCGTCTAAAGCACCTAATACTCTACAAAAGTAGCAAACAAGGCTATTGTGATCCCCGGACTTCTTCGACGGCAGGACAACCATCTGTGTTCTCTCAAATTTATAGCAGCAAGACCATCGTCTTGTAGCGCTTCATCCTCCCCCGCATTCACTGTCTCCCCTGCCTGTAATTTCAAGTACAATCTGCTATGACTGGGGAAAATGGGGGGAATTGCATTGTTGCGGGTTCTGCCGCGCACGCGGGCGTAAGGCCATAATATAAAAAAGACAATAACGTTGTCAGTTAAAAATATGAGGGCATGAGGCAGGAAGAGACAAACCTAGTTCTGGGGGAGGTTGAAGTAGAGGTTGGCACCTGGGAATTGGGGCTTGATGACGTCTTCCCAGAGCCAGTATATCGGGGTGCCATAGGTGATGTCGGACGAGTCGGTCGGACCAGTGCCACCGGTGAGGAGGGCAGTGAACTCGGCTTCGGGACCGGCGATAAGGGCCCCAGAGTCCCCGCCTCTGGAGAATGGACCGGAGTCGTTGTCGTAGGGGTAAACTGCGGCTTCGACGGAATCGAAGGTGCCGACGAGGTCGTAGCGGCGCTGATGAGACTCGAACCCAGTAAGACGACCAATCGTGGTGAGCGTGGTATGACCGCGTTTGATCACGAATCGCACGGGGTCGCCCTTTAAGTCCTGATTGTCGGGTTGGCTTATCTGAGCAGCGGTGATGCCTCTGAGCTTGAAAAGACGATCCTCGGGGT
>WNGI01004994.1_pt1 | contig 13031 bp, 12 predicted proteins | sample 5400621 | NCBI WGS metagenome assembly WNGI01 (sample SAMN13153374, study PRJNA577476) | soil metagenome | isolation source: 20 cm soil or saprolite under Garry oak tree replicate 1 | place: USA:California | collected 2016-06-15 | reverse complement strand
TTACAGTGCATTTGCGGAACCCCTCCTAATACGCCGAAGTGTTGTGTATTCGGCTTTATGCATCACGGGCTCATACCTACCCGCATTTGTATGCAAACTATTCTCAAAGAGATACGAAGTCAATAGGGTTTGTATAACGCCTCTAATAGTTGGCGACTGCGGGGTTCGTGCGCAGCGCTCGGCAGCTATGCTTGACGCTCCCCTCGAATCACCCTATTCTTTTTGTATACAAAACAAGAGACCCTGCATGCCAGCCTGCCGCACCAATCCACTGAGGAGGACACCATGAACGTCATTCGCCGTCGCCTGGTCTCGGGCGCCATCGCCACGCTGCCGCTCGCGTTTGCCGGTTCAAACGCGTTTGCTCAAAGCGCCACGACGCTGAAGATCTCCCACCAGTTTCCCGGCGGAACGATCGATCAAGGCGATTTCCGCGATCGCCTCGTGCGCAAATTCGCGGCCGACGTCGAAAAGCGCACGAACGGCGCGCTCAAGTTCGACATTTATCCGAATTCGTCGCTCGTCAAGGTGAACTCCCAGTTCAGCGCATTGCGGCGCGGCGCGCTCGATTTGTCGCTGGTCCCATTGTCCTATGCGGGGGGCGAAGTCCCCGAAACGAACATTGGTCTCCTGCCGGCGCTCGTCCCGTCATACGATGTCGGCAGCAAATGGAAGAACGCCGAGATCGGCAAATTCCTGTCGCAGGTTTTGGCGGAGAAAGGCGTGATCGTCGTGACCTGGATATGGCAGGCGGGTGGTGTCGCGAGCCGTTCGAGGCCGCTCGTCACTCCCGACGACGCGAAGGGCACCAAGGTGCGCGGCGGCAGCCGTGAGATGGACATGATGTTCAAGGACGCCGGCGCATCGGTTCTTTCGCTGCCTTCGAACGAGATTTATGCGGCGATGCAGACCGGCGCGATGGACGCCGCGCTCACGTCATCGACGAGTCTCATTTCCTTCCGCCTCGAGGAAGTATCGAAGTTCCTGACCAGCGGCCGCGGCAAATCGTACTGGTTCATGTTCGAGCCGTTGATGATGTCGAAGCAGGTGTTCGATAAACTGCCGAAGCCGCAGCAGGACGCGATCATGGCCGTCGGTGCCGAGCTCGAGAAATTCGCCGTCGACAGCGCGAAGGCAGATGACATCGCCGTCGCCAACGTCTACACAAAGGCCGGCGCGAAAGTGTCCGACCTGGACGATGCGACGCTTGCGAAGTGGCAGACGATCGCGAAGCCGGTGTGGAAGGACTTCGCCGACAAGAACGAGAACTGCGCGAAGCTGTTAGCGCTGGCTCAGAAGGTCTTGTGAGCGCCGCTATCTTAGGGGTCCAGTGAACCCGGACATCGACCTCGAAGGCGCCGTCGAAAGGCAGCCGGCGATCCACGAGGGAACGCTGGGCGTGCTCGAGCGCGCGATGAGCGGCGTCAACAAGCTGATGGCCGTCTTCGGCATGATCGCGCTCCTCGTCGCGTCGTTCGTGCTGACCTACAGCGTGTTCTCGCGCTACTTGTTTCGCGCGGCAACGGATTGGCAGGACGAGGTCGCCGTATTTTCCATCGTCGGCGCCGTCTTTCTGGCAGGCGCATGGGTTCAGGCGCAGCGCGGTCATATCGGCATCGAAGCCGTGGCATCGATTCTTCCGCCGTCAGTCAATCGGGTGCGGGTCGTCATCGTCGACGTCATGACCCTCGCGTTTTGCGCGTTCTTCGCCTGGAAATCGTGGACGCTGTTTCACGAAGCCTGGGTCGACAAGATGACGACATCGTCGACGTTCTCGCCGCCGCTGACGATTCCGTACGGCCTGATGGCGTTCGGAATGACGCTCCTCGTCGTCCAGATTGCGCTGCAGTTGGCGGCGTACTTTGCGGGAAGGGAGCGGCGACCAGCATGAGCGTACTTTCCCTCGGACTGCTGTTCGGCGGAGTGACGCTGATCGTGATGTTCTCGGGAATGCCGATCTCGTTCTCGCTCGGGTTCGTTGCGATCTTGTTCATGGCGGTGTTCATGCCGGCGTCGTCGCTCGATACGGTCACGCAAAATGTCTACGAGGAAATGGCGAGCATTACGCTTCTGTCAATTCCGCTCTTCATCCTCAAAGGCGCGGCAATCGGTCGCTCCGACGCGGGCCGCGATCTCTACCTCGCAATGCATGCGTGGATGCAGCGCATCCCGGGCGGGCTTGGCATCGCCAACGTTTTCACCTGCGCGCTGTTCGCGGCAATGGCAGGTTCAAGTCCCGCAACCTGCTCCGCGATTGGCAGCGCGGGCATTCCGGAAATGCGCAAGCGCGGCTACTCGCCGGGATTCGCGGCCGGCATCATCGCCGCCGGCGGCACGCTCGGCATCCTGCTGCCGCCGTCGATCACGATGATTCTCTACGCGGTCGCAGCCGAGGTTTCGCTCGGCCGATTGTTTCTTGCGGGGATCGGCCCGGGTTTACTGCTCGTCGCGCTGTTCGCACTCTATGCCGCCTACCGTTACCGGAAGGAATATGCAGCGGCACACACCGCGTTCACGCGCGCGGGCACGGCGTCGGCGTATCTCGAGCAGAAGCAATACACGTTGCACGAGAAAGTCGAGATGCTTCCGCGGGTGTTGCCGTTCGTCATTCTGCTGATCGGCGTGATGGTCGCGCTGTACGGCGGCTATGCGACGCCATCGGAGACCGCGGGCCTGGGTGCGGTGCTCGCGCTTCTTTTGATCGCCGTCGTCTATCACGTCTGGCGACCGAAGGACGTGCGGCCGATTCTCGGCGCAACCCTTAAAGAATCGACGATGCTGATGTTCATCATCGGCATGTCGCTCCTCTTTTCCTACGTGATGAGCTATCTGCACATCAGCCAATCCGCTGCGCAGGGCATCGTCGATCTGCAATTGTCGAAGTGGTTCCTGCTCGCCGCCATCTTGTTCATGGTGATCGTCCTCGGATTCTTCCTGCCGCCGGTGTCGATCATCCTGATGACCGCGCCGATTATCCTTCCGCCGCTCAAGACTGCCGGCTTCGACTTGATCTGGTTCGGCGTGCTGATGACAATCGTCATGGAGATGGGGCTCATCCATCCGCCGGTCGGTCTCAATATCTTCGTCATCAAAAACATCGCACCGGATATCCCGCTGCGCGACGTCGTGTGGGGTGTCATGCCCTTCGTCGCACTGATGTTCGTCGCGATCTTCTTGATCTGCATCTTTCCGGGAATCGCCACGGGATTCCCGAATTGGGTGATGAGCTCGCGATGAATGCGCGCACGGCGCCACCGCGAATTTGGAACAAGCGCGCGCAGCGGCGTGCGAGCCGACTCGAACGTGCCGCTACGCGCCTGGGGACGCGCCTCACCGGCAAGCTGGTCGACGCCGATGCGATCGTCGCGCTGCTCGAAGAAGCGATCGAGGCCGGCGATCGCGTCTGCATCGAAGGCAACAACCAGAAGCAGGCCGATTTTCTCGCGCGTGCGCTGATCGATGTCGACCGCGCGCGCGTCCACGATCTGCACATCGTCCAGTCGGTGCTCGCGTTGCCCGAGCATCTCGACGTGTTCGAGCGCGGCATCGCGTCGCGGCTCGATTTTTCATTTTCCGGTCCGCAGGCGGCGCGTCTCGCGAAACTGGCAGGCAACGGTCAAATCGCGATCGGTGCGATCCATACCTACCTCGAATTGTTCGGCCGCTATTTCATCGATCTCACGCCCGACGTTGCACTCGTTGCCGCACAGGCAGCGGACCGCGACGGCAATTTGTATACGGGGCCGAACACCGAGGACACGCCGGTCATCGCCGAAGCGACGGCGTTCAAAAGCGGTCTGGTCATCGCGCAGGTGAACGAATTGGTCGACGTGTTGCCGCGGATTGACATTCCATCGGATTGGGTCGACTTCGTCGTCCAAAGCCCTACGCCGCACAACATCGAACCGCTCTTCACGCGCGATCCCGCGATGATCTCGGAGATCCAGGTGCTGATGGCGATGATGGCCATCAAAGGAATCTATGCCGAATACGGCGTCAACCGGCTGAACCACGGCATCGGCTTCGACACTGCCGCGATCGAACTGTTGTTACCGACTTACGCCGAAGCATTGGGCTTGCGCGGGAAAATTTGCCGCTATTGGGCTTTGAATCCCCATCCGACGCTGATCCCGGCCATCGAAGGGGGTTTTGTCGAATCCGTGCATTCGTTCGGATCCGAGCTGGGAATGGAGGATTACATCCGCGCGCGGCCCGACATTTTCTTCACCGGCCCCGACGGGTCGATGCGCAGCAACCGTGCGTTCTGTCAGATGGCCGGGCATTACGCCTGCGACATGTTCATCGGCTCGACGCTGCAAATCGATCTCGGCGGCAACAGCTCGACCGCAACGCTCGGAAGGATCGCCGGATTCGGCGGTGCCCCGAACATGGGCTCCGACGCGCGCGGCCGACGCCACGCGACGCAAGCATGGCTCACAGCCGGAACCGAGGCGCATCGCGGCAATGGCGCAGCGCCGCGCGGACGCAAGCTCGTCGTGCAGATGGTCGAGACGTTTCGCGAGCACATGGAGCCGGCGTTCGTCGAACGGCTCGATGCGTGGGACTTGGCCGAGTCGGCACGAATGGCATTGCCGCCGATCATGATCTACGGTGACGACGTCACGCACATTCTGACCGAGGAGGGGATTGCCAATTTGCTGTTGTGTCGCGACGCCGCCGAACGCGAGCAGGCGATTCGCGGTGTCGCCGGCTATACGGCTGTCGGCTTGAAACGCGACCGCGGCGCGGTTGCGAAGTTGCGCGAACGCGGCGTGATCCGTCGTGCCGAAGATCTCGGCATCGACAAGCGGGAAGCGACCAGGGATCTCCTTGCGGCGCGGTCGATCAAGGATCTCGTGCGCGCGTCGGGTGGCCTTTACCAACCGCCGAAGCGGTTTCGTAATTGGTGAAAATGTTGAACCCCCACGCTTGCGGCTTCGCCGCTACGCTCTGCACTCTGCCCCCAACGGGGGAGCATTCGCGCCTTGGGGCGGCCCTGCGGCGCGAATGATGGAACGATTGCAATTCCGATTCGACGGCGGCCATCGCGCCGCCGTGTCGAACGCTTGCATCGTCGGCGTCGTCGCGTCGGGCAATCTGGAAATTCTGATCGAGCCGGCGCCGCAAACCGACGCGTGTGCAATTGAAATCAGCACGGCGGCGAATGGTTTTGGTGACGTCTGGCAGGCGGTCATGGCCGACTTCTTCGAGCGCCATCGCTTGGGCGGCATTCGTATTTCGATCAATGACGCCGGTGCAACGCCCGCGATCGTCTCGTTGCGGCTTGATCAGGCGATCGAAGCGTTCACGCGAAGCGCTCCGACCTGACCATGCAAAGCTATTACGAAGCGACCGCACGCGAGCGCATCGCCGGCATTCTCGATACGGGATCGTGGCGCGAGATCTTGCCGCCGACGGCGAGAACGCTGTCGCCGCATCTCACGGCGCTCGATCTGCCAGTAGCATTCGACGATGGCGTCGTGATCGGCAGCGGCATGCTGGAAGGGCTGACTGTTCTCGTCGCTGCGCAAGAAGGCGGTTTCATGGGCGGCGCCGTCGGCGAAGTTCAGGGCGCGAAGATCGTCGGATTGTTCGAGCGCGTTAAAACGCATCGCGTTGCCGGCGTCGTGCTGCTGATCGAGTCAGGCGGCGTGCGGTTGCAGGAGGCCAATGCCGGCCTGATCGCGGTATCCGAAGTGATTCGCGCGATCTGCGCGACGCGCGTCCGCGGAATTCCGGTCGTGGCTGCGATTGGCGGAAAGTTCGGCTGCTTCGGCGGCATGGGCATCGCCGCCGGATGTTGCACGAGCATCGTCATGTCCGAGGAAGGCCGCTTGGGCCTCTCAGGCCCCGAAGTGATCGAAACAGCGCACGGCGTCGAGGAGTTCGATTCGCTGGACCGCGCGCTCGTCTGGCGCACCGTAGGCGGCAAGCACCGTTTCCTGCTTGGAGATTGCGCAACGCTAGTCGACGATCGTCAGGCTGCGTTTCGGTCCGCGCTCGCACAAGCACTGCGCAAAGGTGAAAAGCTCGACCTTGCGGCGGTCGAACGCGAGCAGCGAATGCTCGATCAGCGCCTCGAACGCTTCGGCGCTTACACCGACGGCGAGGACATCTGGCGTGATCTCGGCTTCGACAAGCCGGCGAACGTGCCCCTTCTCGCGACCGATGCGTTGATCGCACTCTCGAAGCGCTTGCGCGCAGCGTAGGAAGACACGGATGGATTGGCATGCTGTCGCCGAAGGCCTTTTCGACCGCGGTCACGATATTGTCGCGACCGGCAATCTGTTGTCCGGTACCGGGCATTGCGGCGATACGGTGTTCGCCGTCGTGGGATCGACAAACCATGCCGAGATCGGTGTCGAGCTGACGCTGGCGATGGCGAAGCGCGTGGTCGCGACGGTGCGCGATCATCCCGCCCGTCCGATCCTGTTTCTCGTCGATACGCAAGGTCAACGATTGCGGCATCGCGACGAACTGCTCGGCATCCATCGGTACATGGCGCATCTCGCGCAATGCGTCGAGGTCGCGCGAGCCCGGGGTCATCGCGTGTTGGCGCTGGTCTACGATCAAGCGCTGTCGGGCGGCTTTCTCGCGAGCGGCATGATGGCCGATCTATGCGCTGCGCTGCCGGCGGCGGAAATACGCGTGATGAATCTTCCCGCGATGGCGCGCGTGACGCGGCTTCCGGAAGAGCGCCTGCGCGCGTTGGCCGTGACATCGCCCGTGTTCGCACCCGGCGCGGAAAACTACGTGCAGATGGGCGCAATCGACGCACTTTGGGATGGCGATCTCGCCGCGCACCTGCTGGCCGCGCTGCGCGATGCTGCAACGATCGACACGCGTCGCGAGCTCGGACGTGCGCGCGGCGGCCGCAAGCTCGCCGCTATGATTGCTGAGCGGGCGGCCAGCGAATGACTGCAATCTACGACGGGATTGTGCTCGCCCGGCACATGCGCGTGTGGCCGACGGCGTTTGCGTGGGCTTCGATGGCCGACGGCGCTCGCGACCCGACCGCGCGTGCCGCGATCGGGCTTTGGTCCGCGCGCGGGTGGCCGTTGGTCGTGCGCCGGCCCGACGATGGTGGATCCTTTTGCGCAGACGAGAACATTAGCGTCGGGCTCGCGCTCCCTCCGGCGCTTGGCAAAGGACGGCTCAAGTTCAAGATCACGAGCGACGGCGTTAAGGCGCAGGCACGGCCGCTCGCACTCGACGATGTCGTCGCGGCGATGGAACCCGCATGGCAACGCGCTCTAGGGCCACTCGCCCGTGACGCAGCCAGCACAGGCGTCACGCTGCGGGTCTTCGGATCTGCTGCCTGGCAGACGCAGACCGGACTCGTCTACCTTCACGAGCGGTCCGATATCGACGTGCTCGTTGAGCCAGCGAATAGGGATGAGCTCGACACAGCGCTCGCGTTGTTCGAGCGCTTCGAGCGCCAAACGCCTGTTCGTCTCGACGGTGAAATCGTGTTTCCCGGCGGCGGTGCGGTGGCATGGCGCGAATGGGCGACGTCCGATGAACGCGTCCTGGCGAAGAGCCTGACGCGGGCGGCGCTGGTCCCAAAGACCGCGCTCGCCGAGCAACTCGACCGCGTGCCGGCGTGAAGGCGGCGTTCATTGCCGTGCCGGCCGCGCATCGAGCGCGCCTCGCGGATGGCAATCATGCAATTGCACGCGCCGCGATGCGGAGCCTTTGGCATGAGCTCGTGCTGTATCCGAAACCGGGACTCGTCAGCCTCCGCGACAGCGGCGCTCATGCGGACATGGATGCGGACACATTCGTTCGCAGCTTGTTTGCGCTGTCACGCTATTGGATGGAGATCGCGCAAGCGGGCGCAACCGCTGCACCCTTCGAGACGCTGCGCCGCCTTGGTATAGACGCGGAGTCACGAATGCTCGTTGCGACCGGCGGTGTCAATACGCATCGCGGCGCTATTTTCGCGCTGGGTCTTCTGTGCGCGGCCGCTGCGCGAACCCATGCCAGAGGCGAAATACCGGATGATGCAACGCTGCGGCGTGTGTTGATCGCTCGATGGAGCGCAGCGCTGATGGCGGCGCGACCCCCGCCTTTACCGGCCTCCCATGGAATGCGAGCAAGGAACCGCTATGGCGTCGGCGGTGCGCGCGACCAGGCGCGGTGCGCCTTTCCCGCGGTTTTCGACGTTGCACTTCCGGCATTGCGGAGCGCACTCGCGCGCGGTTGCGATGAGCGCCACGCGCGCATTTCGGCGTTTTTTGCACTGCTTGCGCATTTGGACGACACGAATCTTCTTCATCGCGGGGGTGTGGAAGGGCTTGCGTTCGTGCACCGCCGCGCGCGCGAGTTCAAAGACGCAGGCGATGTGCTTGCGAACGACGCTCTTGCACGCGCTGAAGCCATCCACCGCGAATTCATCGCGCGACGCCTGTCTCCGGGCGGCTCCGCCGATCTTCTCGCGGCCACAATGTTCGTCCACGAGATTCAGCAAACGATCCGATGACGCTTGCCGTGCTGTGCCCGGGTCAGGGCGCCCAGCACCCGGCACTCTTTGATCAAGTCGGCGCACACGCCGAAAGCGCGCGCGTGATCGACGACGCCGCGCAATCGCTCGGCGAGGATCCCCGCGAATGGCTCCGGCAAGGCGACGCGATTTTCCGCAATGCGATCGCGCAGCCGTTGATCTGCATTTCGCAGCTCGCGCAGTGGACACTGTTGCGAAGCCATCTGCCCGAACCGGCGGCACTTGCGGGTTACAGCGTCGGCGAGCTCGCTTGCTACGGGGTCAGCGGCGCGCTCGGCACCGCCGAAGTCGTCCGTCTTGCGCGTGCGCGCGCCACCGCAATGGACGCTGCAGCCGCTGCAAACCCAGGACGGCTGATCGGCATTCGCGGTCTCTCACGGACGGCATTGCGTGCTCTATGCGAAGCGACCCACGCGTTCATCGCGATCGTAACAGCCGACGACGCATTCGTTGTCGGCGGCAGCGACACGGCGCTCGATCGAATTTGGGAGCGCTGCGAACGGGTGGGTGCCAAGCTTACCGATCTGCGCGTCGGCATTGCATCGCACACGCCGCTCCTCGCCGCGGCGACGGGCCAGTTTCAAATCGCGCTCGACGGTTCGACATTGAAGGCGACGCCAGTACCGGTTATTGCCGGCGTCGACGCCGGCTTGGTCACGACCCGCGACCGCGCGATTGGGACGCTGTCTGCGCAGATCTCCCAGACAGTCGAATGGGCGCAATGTTTGGACACGTTGCACGAGCGAGGATGTCGTGTATTCGTCGAGCTCGGGCCCGGCCGCGCGCTCTCACGCATGCTGCGCGAGCGCTTCGACGACGTTGAGGCGCGTTCGGTCGACGAGTTCCGCGACCTCGCGGGTGTGGCGCGCTGGGCGCAGCGAAAAGTGTCCGAGTGACCGCAATCCCTTGCGAGGCGGTGCACACAAGAATTGGCGCGCCACGGAACTCGGGGCCGCCGGGCGATTCACAGTTAGCGAGCCGCATCGCTATTCGAGGAGGCACGCGATGACCAAGCCGCCGGTCGAGCCACTACCGGAAAAAAGTGACATCGACGCATGCCGCCGCTGCGAGTTGTGGGAGCGCGCGACGCAGGGCGTAGCCGGTGAAGGTTCGCGCAAGGCTCGGTTGATGCTCGTGGGCGAGGTGCCCGGCGATGATGAGGATCGGCAAGGCAAACCCTTCGTCGGACCTGCCGGCAAGCTGCTGCGACGACTTCTCGGCGAGGCCGGCATCGCGACCGCCGATTTCTACCTCACCAACGCGGTCAAGCATTTCAGCTGGGAGCCGCGCGGCAAGCGCCGCATCCATAAGACGCCGACACAGCGGCAGATGGTCGCGTGCAACGAATGGCTGGAACGCGAAATTGGCGCCGTCCGCCCTAAAGTCATCGTCGCGCTGGGCGCGACGGCGCTGCGCGCGGTGACCGGCACGCGTGTGACGATCACCGCGGCGCGTGAGAGCGATCTACACCATTCAGCGGGTGCGCGCATCTTTGCCACTTATCACCCGTCCGCCGTGCTGCGCGCGCCGGACGACGACGCGAAGGAAACGTTGATGCGCGCACTCGTCGACGATTTGAAACGCGCCGCGGCGCTCGCGCGCGAAGAGGAACGAAAATGATCGAATTACAACGCCAACGCGACGCGCGTCCCCTGATCGATCGCGCGCTTTGCGTCGAGCTCCAACGCCACGTCGGCGCCGCCGATCACCGTCGCTTTGATGCCCAGCCGTTCTAGATCAGGCACCAGATCGCGCCGCGATTCCTGTCCCGCGCAAATCACGATCGTGTCGACGTCGTAGCGCTGCGGCTGGCCATCGACGTTGACGTGAATCCCCGCGTCGTCGATGTGCTGGTATTCGACGCCGGCAATCATCGCAACGCCGCGCTTGCGAAGGAGCGTCCGCCGAATCCAGCCCGTCGTTTTCGCAAGGCCGGCGCCAACTTTCGCGTCTTTGCGCTGCAGCAGCCATAGTCGTCGCGGCGAAACGTCCACGCGCGCCGGCTTGAGCCCGCCACGCAGCTTGTAGTCGGCGTCGATTCCCCATTCGTCGCGAAAGGCCATGATCGACGGGTCGTCGCGTCGGCCGTCGCTCGTGTGCCCATCGACTTTATCGACGGCCGTAAGAAGCTCGGCGACATCGAATCCGATACCGCCTGCGCCTACGATCGCAACCTTCTCGCCGGCGCGTTTGCGTCCTTCGATGATGTCGACATAGCTTGCGACTTTCGGATGGTCGATGCCGGGAATTGCCGGACGGCGCGGAACGACGCCGGTCGCCACGATCACCTCGTCGAAACGGCATAGTTCATCGGCCACGACGCGACGGTTCAATTGCACGTTGACGCCGAATCGCGCAAGCCGCGCGCGGAAATAGCGCAGCGTCTCCGCAAATTCCTCCTTGCCGGGAATACGCTTCGCCAGATTGAACTGCCCGCCAATTTCACCGGCGGCTTCGTACAACGTGACATCGTGTCCGCGTTCCGCGGCGACCGTCGCTGCCGCGAGACCTGCCGGACCCGCACCCACGACCGCGATCTTGCGTCGCTTGCGTGTCGGAACGCATTTCAACTCGGTCTCGCGGCACGCGAACGGATTGACGAGGCACGACGCGATCGTTCGCTCGAAGATATGATCAAGGCAGGCTTGGTTGCAGCCGATGCACGTATTGATTTCGTCGGCGCGTCCTTCCGCCGCTTTGGTCACGAACGCGGGATCGGCGAGGAACGGCCGCGCCATCGACACCATGTCGGCATCGCCCCGCGCGATGACCTCTTCCGCCACGGCCGGATCGTTGATGCGATTGGTTGCAATCAGCGGAATCGAAACCGCGCCCTTCAAGCGACGTGTCACCCATGCGAACGCCGCGCGCGGCACCATCGTCGCAATCGTCGGAATGCGCGCCTCGTGCCAGCCGATGCCGGTGTTGATGATCGTTGCGCCCGCCGCTTCGACGCGCTCCGCCAATGTCACGACCTCGTCCCAGGCGCTGCCGCCCTCAACCAGATCGAGCATCGACAACCGATAAATGATGATGAACTCGCGTCCCACGGCTTCGCGCGTGCGCCGCACGATGTCGACCGCAAGACGAATTCGATTGTCGAACGTTCCACCCCATTCGTCGTCGCGAAAATTGGTTTGGGGCGCGATGAATTGATTGATCAGGTAGCCCTCGGACCCCATGATCTCTACGCCGTCGTAGCCGGCGCGCTGCGCAAGCGTTGCGCACCGGTTTGAACGGCGTGATCGGGGAACGGACCGCCGACGGCGCCACCGCGAACGGATGATAGGCGTAGCGGCCGGCATGGAGTATCTGCAATGCGATCCGTCCGCCAGCTGCGTGCACGGCGTCAGTCACGATGCGATGACGCCTGAGCTGCCAACCGAACGAGAGTTGCGCAGCGCGCGGCTCGAGCCGTCCGCGCAAACTCGGTGCGATTCCACCGGTGACGATCAGCGCAACGCCGCCACGGGCGCGCTCCGCGTAGAACGCCGCGAGCTTGGCGTGCCCATCCGGCGCTTCCTCGAGCCCCGTGTGCATCGAGCCCATGAGCACACGGTTCTTGAGTGTGGTGAAACCGAGATCGAGCGGCGCGAGCAGATGAGGGTAAGCGGACATCCGCGAAGAACTCTCGAATCGACAAAGCCGCCAGCTTAATCGATTCGACCCAGGAGGAACCTTAGCCGATGCGCCTGATCTCCGCGGGCTCCTGCGCCGCTCGCACGCGCGACACGCTGCGTATCCACGTCACGACATCGGTCGCCATCAACGGCTTGCTCAGATGGTAGCCCTGCGCCATGTCGCAGCTCATGCTGCGGAGACGCTCGAGCGTCACTTCGTCCTCGACGCCTTCGGCCACGACGGTGAGACCCATGTTATGCGCGAGATCGATCGTCGAGCGCACGATGACGGCATCGCTGGCATCGCGCGCCATCCGCTGGACGAACGACTTATCGATCTTGATCTCGTGCAGCGGCAGTCGCCGCAAGTAGGCGAGCGATGAATAGCCGGTGCCGTAGTCGTCGATGGCGAGGTGGCAACCCAGCGAATGCAATAGTTGGAGGTTTTCGACCGCATGGCCCTGGTCGTCGAGAATCGCGCTTTCGGTGATCTCGAGTGTGATCCATTGCGCCTTGCAATCGTATTGCTCGAGCATGGCTGCGAAGCGGACCGGCAACTCCGCGTCCATCAAATCGCGCGCCGAGATGTTTACCGACATGTTCATCGGCACGCCCTCGCGACGCCACGCCGCGCATTGTTGGACGGCATGCGCGACAACCCAATGCGTGATCGCGCGAATTGAGCCGGTCTGTTCCGCAAACGGAATGAATTCCATCGGCGGCACCATTCCGCGGCCGGGGTGCTGCCAGCGCACGAGCGCCTCAACGTGAAACTCGCGGTCGCGGCCGAGTGGCACCTTCGGCTGATACATGAGCAGCAACTCGTCGTTGTCGATTGCGCGGCGGAGGTCGCTGATCAGCGAGAGGCGTTCATGACCGTGCTGTTCGTAACGTTCGTGCCAGATCAA
>WNGI01011642.1_pt1 | contig 13032 bp, 9 predicted proteins | sample 5400621 | NCBI WGS metagenome assembly WNGI01 (sample SAMN13153374, study PRJNA577476) | soil metagenome | isolation source: 20 cm soil or saprolite under Garry oak tree replicate 1 | place: USA:California | collected 2016-06-15 | reverse complement strand
GGAGCCGATGCAGCCTGGCGCCGATTTCGGGGAGAACGACGACCTCCAGGGCGTCGCTCGAGAACGTAAGAGCCCTCATGCCTCGGGGTGATGCAGAGGCGGAATGATGGTGCTAGCTGACGGGAGGGGCCTGCCCGGCGTAGTAGCGCTCAGCGAGCGCCCAGGCATCCTTGCCGCACTGCGACCCGATCCGCCGCCCAGTCAGGTCATCGGCGGAGATATGGATTCCGCCATACAGGCGCGAGATACCGGCCTGGTCCGCCGCATCGTAATAGGTTGCCCATTCCAGGGTGACGGGCTGGGCGGGGCCAGCCTCCGTTTTCAGTGAGCCGGCCTTGATGGTCCATTCGCTGAGCCCCCCAGGGAAGAACGCGCTCCCGGTGAAGCCGGTCAGTACCTCTGCGGCGGCCCGGCTGAAGGTGCTGTGCCCGGATATGTATCCCTGGAAGGCGGGGGTTACGAACGTGGGGGCCTGGTAGGGAACCCATTCAACGGCGCGGATCCACCGGACTCCGCCCGTCTGCGCCTTGGGGTCCTTGGGGTTTCCGGCCCAGGCGCGGATGGCGATTTCGCCCTCGTGGCCGCGGAGCGCGGCGTGCCGTTCCCCGGGCCGCGTGGTCTCCGGGGTGATGAGCTCGATGAGTCCCGGCACCAGCGGCAACCCCTCCCGATTGTAGGAGGGACGCTTCGGGTCGCTCGACTGGCCTAACCCACCGAGGTAGCGGATCATCGAGATCGGGCGGATGCTGTCGTACCTGCCCTTCAGGCCCCACGCCGCGATCGCCGCGTCATGGACGGCACCGTTCAGCGCGAGGTAGAGCTCCACGTCCCACTCCAAGCGATCGACGGCGGCCCCCTTGCCACCGATCCTCAGGTTCGACCCCAGTTGGTCGGAGATGGTGTTTGCGATGACGTTCCAGTGCCCAGGCGGCGTCTCGGACTTCGGTCCATCCGCCCAGAATTCGGCCAACGCCCTCGCGAAATCGCCCTGGTTGACAATTTCCGGCTGGTACGGCTGGCCTGTCACCGGGTTGACGCTTCGACCTTGGCCATCGTTGGTGCCCAATGAATTGTTGCCGCGAGCCGCGGGCGATATGTCGATCATCACGCCCTGGGCCGGATCAAGCCGGCTGCTGTCGCGGATTACCTCGACTGCTTGATCCTTGTATGCCTGGTCTGTCGCCGGATCGCCGAGACGGGGTGGAGGACCAGGATCCATCGGTACCCCTGACGCGCCACCATCGGGGATGCCAAAGCCCTTCACGTTACCCCACTGCGGTCCGACGGCCTGCTGAACGCCATTGGTCACCGGAATCCCGTTCTGGCTGATCATGTGTTCGATCTGCAACGGCTGCCAACGGTTGGGATCGACTAGTTTCGTGCCTGGGTTCTTGACAACCAGCGGTGGGTTCACCGGTTTGTAATTGGGATCGGCGTAGCCGCCCGCCTCGTTGGACCCATCGGTCCGTCCGTACGCCAGCACGGCCGCGGCGATCCGGTTCCCCAGCGCTGCCGCGGAGTCGCCGCTGACCGTCCGGTTGGCGATCGGGTAGCACAGCGACGCCATCAGCTGGTCAAACTCCGCCAGCGACTCCTGGGCTCCCACTGACCGTAGGAACCTCGCGGTCAGGACGCCATAGGCGGCATAGCTGATGGCCTCCTCGCGCGCCGAGGGCGGATTCGAGGACTGCACCTTCTCCGTCGAGATGTACCCGGACGCGTTGGGGTCGTAGGCCGCCCAGGCGTCCCACATGGCGATCGAGGTGTGGAACAAGTTCCGGGCGTGTAACGGAGGGTTTGGCAGGGCGCGACGGATGGCGTCCAGCAGGGCCTCGTCCCACATGCGTGCCACCGACCAGGCGGGATGGGTCGGCGCCGGCTGGCAGGCCGCCGATCGGTCCCACGGCCTGACGACCGCGGTTACGCCGCCGAGCATGACAGCGCCGACGAGGGCGCCTGCGATCAGGATGGTGCGCCGGCGCTGGCTTCGGGTTGGGTTGGCCCTGGTGTCTCCTGCCGCTGCGTGCACTAGGCTGCTCCTAGCTGCCCGGCTGCCAGTACGCGATGGCGCCTACCTGGCGATCGACGACTCCGAACCGGTTCGCGGTCATCGACATCCAGCCAGTCGTCGCCCCGTCAGGCCACTCGACCCGAACTTGGGCTGCGCCGGCGACGCCCAAACCAAAATGCAGCCAGCCAAGCTGACCGCCCGCGTGTCCACCGCCGATGGTGAGCTCCTGACGCACGACGCGGTCTCCGACCTTGACCTCTACCCACGAACCGATGGCGTCGTGGTTCCCTCCGGGTTGCGTCAGCCGCAGCGCCAGCCAGCTCCCCATTGGCTGCGGCCGGTCCGCGGTGCCGGATCCGACGTTGCGCCACAGGCGGGTCGGGGCACCGTAGTTGACCTCGACCAGGTCAAGCTGCCCGTCCAGGTTGAAATCCGCCAGGCCGGCGCCTCGTCCGCGGTCGAAGCTCAGGATTCCGGCGACGTCGGCGACCTCGCGGAATGTGCCATCGGGCTGGCCGAGAAACAGGTTGCTCGGGTCGCGCTGGGCGTAGTCGGTCTGCTCCTGCACGTTGCCTTTCGAGACGAAGAGATCTGCGAAGCCATCGTTGTTCACATCGGCGAATTCTGCGTGCCAGGCAGTGGACGGGCGCTTGTCTCCGCCGGTGAACGGCTGCGATGCGTTCACGCCCGCCTGGAGCCCCATCTCCCGATACGTCGGCTGACCGGGTCCCTTCTCCAATGTCTGGAGCCGATTGGCCGCCTGGCTGGTCAGGTAATACTCCGGATACCCGTCACCGTTGAGGTCGTAGCTGGCGATCCCCATCCCCTGGACTTGGACTAGCGCCCAGCCGTCAGCGTCGGTGTACAAGCGTGGCGCGATTCCCGGCTCCATCCGCCATAGCTGCTCCTCTCCGTCCTCGGGAAGGTAGTACTGGCGATCGTTGCTGATGCGCAGGTCGCGGCGTCCGGATCGGTCCCAGTCGCTGAAGAGCATCGACAGCGCACACCACCCCGGCGTCAGGCGGATCGGCTTGTCGTATCGGCCCAGGGGCGTCGGACGCAGAAGCTCGTTATCGAAGCAAAGGTGGTGCGGATCATTGAACTGCGGCCGGAGGTAGTTCCCGAAGGCTAACGTGGGGAGGGCCGACGCGCCTTCCCACGTGGCGCTGAAGGCGGTGGTCGGCTCGTTCCCGCCGTCGAAGCCCCATCGTTCGTTGGCGCGCTCGAAGCGGCAGTTGCCCAGGCCGCGGAGGAGCACGTTCTCGCCGTTGCGCAGGACGACCAGGTCGATGACCCCGTCGCCGTCCAGATCGATGGGATAAGCGCCGTTCACGCCGCGCAGCGCCGACGCGGCGTCCGCCACGCGGGCAAAGCGGAGAGACCCGCCGATAGGACTCTCATTACGGTAGAGCGCCGCCGGCTGGTCGCCGCCGGCGATATAGAGGTCCGGCTTCCCGTCGCCGTTGCAATCGAAAATGGCGACGCCGCCTCCGACGGCAAAGTCGGCCCCTCCCTGGTAGGTCTGCGCCAGCCCGGAGGTCTCCGTCTCATCGACGAAGTGCGGGCTCTCGAGCGCGACCGGACGCCGAGAAGCCGAGATCCACGAGGTCGCGGCCATGGTCCCGATGAGGCCTGCGGCAAAAGCGAGGACCACAGCGAACACCAGGACCACACCGCGCAGGCGCGGGCTCTTCATGGCGCGCGACTCCGTGACGGCACCCGATCATGCGCGGGCGGAGGCGGCGAATTCGGGACTAGCCGCACGAGCGGCACGATCGAGTGCGACAAGGGTCGCGACGTTCCCACGGCTTGAGGCGAGCGTCAACCGCGGCTCGCTGCCGTCCAGGATGACCGACATGAGGTCCTCGACCTCGGCGAGGTATTGGTCGAGGCTGGGAACTTCGACGGGAGACGAATCGCGCCCGCGCCACGTGACAACTGATGGGCTCGGGCCGTCCGGCTCAGGCAGGAACGGCGCGTCAAGGACCAGTATGGCGTCGCTGCCCACGATCTCCACCCGCTCGCGATCAGGCGCCGCGAACCCACAGTCGAACTGTGCGAGCAGACCATTCGGAAACCGAAGCTGACCGATAAAGGTACGGTCGACCCCGCGCTCGTCGAAGCGGGCAAACGCGTTGACGCTCTCCGGCTCCTCTCTGGCGATCGTGCGCGCCAGGCTGACCGGGTAGCAGCCGACGTCCCAGAGCGACCCTCCGCCCATCTGCGGGTCGATGCGTGGATCGTTGGGTTGGGTAAGGAAAAACGAGAAGGTGCCAATGACCAGTTCGAGCCGGCCGAGGGCCCCGCTCCGGGCCAGCTCGAGGGCTTGGATCGTCTGGGGATGGTGCAGGTACATGAACCCTTCAACCGCGGTGCGACCGGTGCGCCGGCTGGCGGCGATGATCTCGTCCACCTCGGGGACCGACAGCGCGAGGGGTTTCTCGCACAGCACGTGCTTTCCGGCCTCCAGCGCGCGCACCGTCCACTGTGCGTGCAGGTGGTTCGGCAGCGCGACGTAGACGACGTCGACGTCAGGGTCGCGGAGCAATGCGTCGTACGAGTCGAATGATCGTCCGATGGCGTGTTCGGACGCAAAGGCCTCGGCACGCTCCGCATTGCGGCTGGCGACTGCAACCAGCTCTCCGCGCCGGCTCTCCGAGAGTGCTCGGACCAGCCGAGGGGCGATGCGCCCCGGACCGATGATGCCCCAACGCAGGTTGGCCACTGGCCTAGCCCCAGGAGGCCTCCGTGACCGGCCGGAAGGCGACCTCAAGCATGCGGTGGGTCCGCGGCCGGGTCAGGACGAAGAGGACCGCCTCGGCGACGTCTTCCGGTTTCATCATCCCGCTCAGGGCGGGCATGTCCGGCGTTCGGCCGCGGCCCATGGCGAAGTCGGTGGAGACTCCCCCGGGACAGATGTTCGTGCACCGGATGCCCTGCTCGCGGAGCTCGTGGTCTAGCGCCGCAGTGAGGCCCACCTGGGCGAACTTGGACGCGCAGTAGGTTGCCTCAAACGGCAAGCCGCGCCGGCCGGCTTCGCTCGCGATGGTGACGATGTCCGCCGCATCGCTCCGCAATAGGTAGGGCAGGGCGGCACGCATGGTGTAGAGCGCGCCTTTCACGTTGACGTCGATCATCTCGTCGAGCTGGTCAGCCGGCAGCTCCAGGAAGGGGCCGTAGGCGCCGACGCCGGCGTTGACCACGAGGATGTCAATCCCGCCGAAGCGCTCCGCGGTCTCGGCCGCCAGCTGTTCCAGCGCGGCATGGTCCCGGACATCCGCCCGGCGACCAATTGCCTCCTCGAGTCCCAGGTCGTCTCCACTGCGCGAGCCCAGTCCGAGGCGGACGCCCTGCGCGGCAAGGGCTCTGGCGACGGCTGCTCCGATCCCACGGCTGGCCCCGGTCACCAGGGCAACCCGGCCACTGAGTGTGCTCATGAACGCGCCTCTCTCAACGCCGACCAACGATGTTGGGGGACAGCCGGCACCGCTGCAACGGCTGACGCCCTTGGCTCATGTGATAGCTCCGCGAGGAGAGGCGGCTTCCCGAAACGTGGCGGGAACCTCGACCTTGACACGCGGTGGGGCGCTGGGCGAGCCTATCACAACGTTTATAAGAGAGGAACACAAATCCTCGTTCCGATGAGTCGCGACTCGGTCGGGCAGCGCAGCGAGACCGTTCGCCGAGCGAACCTGAGCGCAATCCTCCGAGAGCTCCACGTCAGCGGGCCGTTGTCACGATCCGAGCTCGTGGCGCGGACCGGGCTGACCCGCAGCGCGATCCGAGGGCTGATCGGCGAGTTCGTGGCGGCCGACCTCGTCGGCGAGGAACGCGCCGATCCTCTGGGCGCCCCGGGCCGGCCATCGCCCCTGGTCCGCCCGAACTCGCAGCGGGCCTTCGTGATCGCCCTCGAGATCGCGGTCGACTCGCTCGCCGCGGCGCGCGTGGGCCTCGGCGGGCAGGTGCTCGACCTTCGGCGCGTCGATCGGCCACGTCGGCACTTCGCGCCTGCGGAGATCGTGGCCGACCTCGTGCGGCTCGCCGCCGCCTTGCAACGGGACCGCCGGGGCGCCGGCGAACTGATTGGCGTTGGTGTGGCGGTCGTGGGCGTCGCGCGGCGATCCGACGGCCTTGTGACAACCGCCCCGAATCTGGGTTGGCACAACGTCCCGCTCCGAGATCTGCTCCGAGCGGCGCTCGGCCCCGCGGCCCCCATTGCCGTCGCCAACGAGGCGGACCTGGGCGCTCTGGCCGAGGCGCGGAGAGGGGCCGCGCGGGGGTCCGATGACGTCCTGTTCGTCTCGGGAGAGGTTGGCGTCGGCGGGGGGATCATCGCCAACGGCAATCCGATGACCGGCGTCGCCGGATACGGCGGCGAAGTTGGACACATCGCGGTCAACCCCGACGGCAGACCTTGCCGCTGTGGCTCGATCGGTTGCTGGGAGACCGAGGTCGGCGAGGGCGCCTTGCTGGTGCGGGCCGGGCACTCCGTGGACGGCGGCCGGGCGGCGGTCGACGCCGTGCTGCGCGAGGCAGCGGCGGGCTCACGCGGGACGCTGGACGCCATGGAGGCGATCGGCCACTGGCTGGGCATAGGGCTGGCCAGCCTGGTCAACGTGCTCAACCCGCGCCTCATCGTTCTTGGCGGCTTGTTCGGTCGGATCCATCCGTTCGTGCGGGAACGGCTCGAGGCGGAGCTCGACCGGCGGGCGCTACAGGCTTCCCGCGAGCTCGTTCGCATCGTGCCGGCCTCGTTGGGCGTTGACGCCCCATTGCTCGGCGCAGCCGAACTGGCCTTCGAGCCGCTCCTGGCCGATCCTTCGCGCTGGCTGCCGCCCCGCGACCTGCTGGTCCTGGCGAGCGCTTGAGTATTCGAGCGCTTGAGTATTCGAGCGCTTGAGTATTCGAGCGCTTGAGTATTGCTGAGAGGAGTACGGAGGTCGTAGCCTAGCGCGAACACACGGCGGCACCGCAAGGAGCAAGGCCCCATCAAGGAGGAGATATCCGTGCAGATTCGGAGGGTGGCGGCAGTCCTCGCTGCCGCCGTCGTTATCACCGCGTGCACAAGTGCTGGCGGCAGCCCGTCGGCGGGTGGGAGTGCCAGCGGCTGCATCGTCGGCGTTTCGTGGAACAACTTCCAGCAGCCGCGGTGGGGCGCCACCGACAAGCCAAAGATGAAGCAAACCATCGAGGCCGGAGGTGGCACGTTCATCGATGCCGACGCCAACCTGGACAACCAGCGCCAGCTTTCCGACGTGGACACCCTGATCTCGAAGGGCGCGAAGGTCCTCGTGCTGCTTGCCCAGGACCAGAAGGCGATCCTGCCGGCGCTCCAGAAGGCAAAGGACGCGAACATCCCGGTCATCGCTTACGACCGGCTCATCGAAGACCCCTCGGGCAGCATCCTGTACATCACCTTCGACAACGTCGGGGTCGGCAAGGCTGAGGCCGAAGCGGTCCTGGCGAAGGTGCCGAAGGGCAACTATGTCCTGATCAAGGGCGACCCCGGCGATCCCAACGCCTCGACGTTCCTGCCCTCGGGCTGGGACCAGGCGGGCCTAAAGGACAAGGTCGCCTCGGGTGACATCAAGATCATCGGCCCCAAGGATGGGACGTTCACCGACGCCTGGAAGACCGAGAAGGCCCAGTCCAACATGGAAGCCATCATCGACCAGGCCAACGCCTCCAACACGAAGATCGACGCCATCCTGGCCGAGAACGACAGCACGGCACTTGGTGTGGCGGCTGCTCTTCAGGGCAAGAACTACGGGTTCCCGCCACTCAGCGGTCAGGACGGCGATCCCGCCAACCTGAACAACGTGGCACTCGGCAAGCAGTACGTCGACGTCTGGAAGAACAGCAACGAGCTCGGCAAGGCCGCCGGCCAGGCGGCACTCCAACTTTGCGCCGGCAAGAAGATCTCCGAGGTTTCGATCAACGTTGATTCGTCGGTCGCGCCGGCGGCGGGCAACAGCCCAACCGACTTCAAGACGCCAGGCGGCAACACCGTCAAGTCGATCATCCTCAAGCCCACGCCAATCACCGCCGACAAGCTAGGCCAAGTGTTCGCGGCTGGTTGGTACGCAACCAAGGCACGGACTCCGGGGCGCAGGTCGCCCTTCATCCACGTACGCGTTTAATGGCTGACATCGCCAGCACAGCCCCGGGTCAGGCCCCCGCGGCGCCCCGTTTGTCGCTTCGCGGCGCCTTGTCCGCGGCCGAGGTCGATTTCCGCCTGTTCGGGATGCTCATCGCCCTGGCGGCGATCCTGATCGGCTTCAACGTCGCGAACGGCGGGACGTTCCTGCGGGCCGAGAACATGACGACGCTGGCCGTACAGGGCGCCGGAGTGGCGGTCCTGGCCACGGGCATGGTGCTCGTCATTGTGGCGCGAAACATCGATCTCTCCGTCGGGTCCCTGGTCGGCCTGATCGCCATGACCTACGCCTTGCTCATGACAGATTGGCTGCCGAACATCCTTGGGCTCGGCGTGGACTTTCCGTTTCGCTGGCTCATCGCCTTGCTCATCGGCATCGGCCTAGGAGCCGTCGTCGGTGGTCTGCAGGGCTTCATCATCGCCTACGTCGGGGTGCCGTCCTTCGTCGTCACCCTCGGCGGGCTGCTGTCCATCCGTGGCGTCGTGTGGGTGCTTTCGCAGGGGGCGGCCGTCTCCGGCCTGGACCCCACCTTCCAGCTGCTCGGTGGCAGCGCCGAAGGCTCCATCGGGGGGACGTTGACCTTGGCCGTCGCGCTCATCGGCTGCGTGGCCATCATCGGCCTGCTCGTCTACAACCGGCGGCAGCGTCGAAGATTTGGGTTCCCGGTCCGGCCGATGTGGGCGGAGGTGACGCTCGGCGTGGTGGGCTGTCTCGCGGTGGTCGGTCTCGCCGCCTTCGCCAATGGCAACTACTGGCCGCCCGGCGCGGCGACGCGGTATGCACTCGAGCATGGCATCACCGAGCCGCCGGGTGGCCTGAGGCTCCCGCCTCCGCTTCAGCCGCTATGTCTACGCCTACGGCGGTAACCCCGAGGCCGCCGTGCTGGCGGGCATCAACACGCGCTGGACCTTGGTGAAGATCTACATCCTGATGGGCGTCCTGTGCGCCATCTCGGCCGCGATCGCCGCGGCCAGGCTCAACGGCGCGACCTTGGATGTCGGCCAGAGCTACGAGCTATACGTGATCGCCGCCGCGGTGGTAGGCGGGACCTCGTTCGCGGGCGGCATCGGTACCATCCCGGGAGCGGTCCTCGGCGCCTTCGTCATGCAGGCGCTCGCGTACGGATTGGCCTACTCGGGCTACAACTCACCCATCCAGAACATCGTGGCCGGCGTCGTGCTCATCCTGGCGGTCGGCTTCGATACCTACAGCCGCCGTCGAGGCGGCCGCACATAGGGCAGGGCTGGACATGGCCGTCGCTGAGCAGGTCCCGATCGTGGAGATGCGCCACATCAGGGTTTCCTTCGGCGGTGTGCACGCGGTGGACGACGTCTCAGTGGACCTCCACGCCGGGGAGGTCATCGGCCTCGTGGGCGGCAACGGCGCTGGCAAGTCGACGCTCATGAAGGCGCTCTCCGGCGCCCAGCCGCCGAACTCTGGCGAGATCCGGGTCAACGGCAAGCCGGTGACCATCGCCAACCCGCGCGACGCGAAGAAGTACAACATCGAGACGATCTACCAGACGCTTGCGCTCGCCGACAACGTCGACGCGCCCGCCAACGTCTTCCTGGGCCGCGAGCTGACGACCGTGTGGAGAACCATGGACGACGGGGCCATGGAGGACGCCACCCGCAAGGTGATGGGCCGCCTCAACCCCAACTTCAAGCGCTTCAACCAGCCGGTCCAGTCGCTTTCCGGGGGCCAGCGCCAGGCGGTGGCCATCGCCCGTGCGGTCTACTTCAACGCCAGGATCCTGATCATGGACGAGCCCACCGCGGCGCTGGGGCCGGCCGAGACGGCACAGGTGCGCGACCTGGTTCGACAGCTCAAGACCGAGGGGATTGGCATTTTCCTGATCAGCCACGACATCCACGACGTGTTCGACCTGTCCGATCGGATCAGCGTCATGTACCACGGCCGGATCGTGGATACCGTCGTGAAGAACGAGGTCACCGCTGACGAGGTGCTGGGCATGATCATCCTGGGCAAGAAGCCCGGGCAGGTCACCCACGAGGAGCTGGCCGAGCTTCAGCTCCCCGGGTGAAAGCGCCCCGGCCAGCTAGGCTTCCCGGCCCGGGCGTGGTGCCGCCCCGGCTGCGTGGAAGAATGGCGCCAGTGCCGGGTACAGGCCCCCGTAGGCGGCGTGCATCTCCCGGTAGGTCGCGACCGATGCTCCCGGCTCGGTGCTTGGCGTGGCGTTCACCCAGGCTGCGCACGCCTCCTCGGCGCCCGTGAACCAGCCGCCGCCGACGGCGGCAAGGATCGCCGCGCCGTAGGCTGCCCCTTCCGACGTGTTGACCGTTGCGATCTCCGTCTCGAGCACGTCGGCCAGGATCTGGCGCCAGAGCGGGCTGGCCGTGCCGCCGCCCGAGACCCGAATCTGGGCAGGCCGAGGTGTGCCAGCTGCGAGCATCAGGTCGAGGCCATCGCGCAGGCCGAACGCCACGCCCTCGAGCACGGCGCGAGTGAGGTGCCGCCGGTCGTGTGACAGCGTTAGGCCGATGAATGCCCCACGCGCAAGTGGATCGGCGTGCGGCGTTCGCTCGCCGCTCAAGTACGGCAGGAACAGGAGGCCTGCGCTTCCCGGCGGAACCTGTGCCGCAGACTCGACGAGCTCCGGATAACTGGTGTCGGGTGCAATGGCGTCGCGCAACCAGCGAAGGCTGCCCGCCGCGGAGAGCATCACAGACATCATGTGCCAGCGTTCCGGGACGGCGTGGCAGAAGGCGTGGACCCGACCTTCCGGCTCGAACAAAGGAGCGTCAGTCGCGGCGAACACCACCCCTGAGGTCCCCAGAGAGAGAGCCATGCTGCCCGGCGAGACGACGCCGACCCCGACCGCGTTGCTCGCCTGGTCGCCGCCCCCCGCCACGACGGGGGTGCCGGGCGGCAGACCCGTCGCCTCTGCCGCCGCGGCGGTCAATGCCCCGGTCACCTCCTGCCCCTCCCAGGAGCGGGGTAGCCACGCGGGGTCGACCTCGAGGGCCGCGACGACTTCCGGTGACCAGTCGCGCTGCGCCAGGTCGAAGAGGAGCGTCCCGGCGCCGTCGGCCTTGTCAACGGCGTGCTCACCGGTCAGGCGCAGCCGCACGTAGTCTTTGGGAAGCAGGATGTGCGCCACGCGCTGCCAGAGATCGGGCTCGTGCTCCCTTACCCATACCAGCTTGGGCGCGGTGAACCCAGTAAAGGCGTCGTTGCCGGTGATGGCGATCAAACGCTCCCGACCGATGACCTCACGGATCAGGTCGCACTCGGCCGCGGTGCGCTGATCGTTCCAGAGGATCGCTGGGCGAAGGACCTCATCAGTTCGGTCGAGAAGCACCGCGCCGTGCATCTGGCCGGTCAGCCCAACCGCGACCACCGCATCGGCCGCCACCCCTGGCGAGGCGAGCACCTGGCGGATTGACGCCTGGGTGGCGTCCCACCACAGCTGCGGCGCCTCCTCGCTCCAGAGCGGTCGCGGGACCTCTAAGGGATATTCGGCGGTGCCGATCCCGCGGACCGCTCCCGACTCGTCGACGACGATGGCCTTGGTCGCCGTGGTCGATATGTCGATGCCGAGCACCTGCGGCATCAGAGGCGGCTCGCGTTCGGCGTGCCGAGCGAGGCTTCCGGCCGTTGGGTCAGCGCTTCGCGCCGGGCTGGGCGACCGCCGCCTGGTCCGCGGACCAGATCCCCTGGTTCACCACGTGCTCCAGAAGCTCCTGGTGGCCTGACCGCGGGCGCGGATCGATCTCGCCGGCCTCGACCCGACCAGCGAGCATCTCGAAGAGTGCGTCCCCGGACAGGATCGACCGGCCGAGTTGACCGTCCCAGCCTCCGTACCGCTCCGTCCGCAGCTGCTCCAGGCGCCCATCCTCGATCATCGCTGCGGCTGCCAGCAGCGCCCGCGCGAGGGTGTCCATCCCGCCGATGTGGGCGTGGAACAGGTCGGTGCGGTCCATGCTTTGGCGCCGCAGCTTGGTATCGAAGTTGAACCCACCGGTTTTGAGCCCTCCGCTGCGGACGATCTCGTAGACCGCAAGCGAAAGCTCCTCGACCGAGTTCGGGAACTGGTCGGTATCCCAGCCGTTCTGGTAGTCGCCCCGATTGGCGTCGACGCTGCCGAAGATTCCATGCGACGTGGCGTAGGCGACCTCGTGGTGGAAGCTGTGTCCCGCCAGCGTGGCGTGGTTGACCTCCAGGTTGAGGCGGTACTCGCGGTCCAGGTCGTGGCGGACGAGGAAGCCATGGACGGTGGCCGCGTCGTAGTCGTACTGGTGCTTCGTCGGCTCCTGCGGCTTGGGCTCGATGAGGAGCGTCCCCTTGAAGCCGATGCGGTGCTTGTGCTCGGCGACCATTGTCAGGAAGCGCGCGAACTGCGCGTCCTCTCGGCCGAGATCGGTGTTGAGCAGCGTTTCGTAGCCTTCCCGCCCGCCCCACAGGACGTAGTTCGCCCCATCGAGGCGCTTGGTCATCTCGAGCATCAACTTCACCTGGGCGGCCGCGTAGGCGAACACCTCCGGATCGGGGTTCGTGGCTGCGCCGGCGGCATAGCGCGGGTGGCTAAACAGGTTGGCGGTGCCCCACAGCAGCCGGACGCCGGTGCGCGCGATGTGCTCCTCGGCCTCACCCACCATCGCCTCCAAATTCGCGCGGGACTCCGCGAAGGTTCGACCTTCCGGAGCGATATCGCGATCGTGGAAGCAGAAGAACGGGACGCCGAGTTTGTCGATGAACTCGAAGGCCGCCTCGAGCTTCGCGCGCGCGGCGATCATCGGCTCCAGGCTGGGATCCAGCCACGGTCGGTCGAAGGTGCCCACTCCGAACACGTCTGAGCCTGGCCAGTTGAATGAATGCCATAGGCAGACCGCGATACGCAGG
>WNGI01010767.1_pt1 | contig 13032 bp, 19 predicted proteins | sample 5400621 | NCBI WGS metagenome assembly WNGI01 (sample SAMN13153374, study PRJNA577476) | soil metagenome | isolation source: 20 cm soil or saprolite under Garry oak tree replicate 1 | place: USA:California | collected 2016-06-15 | reverse complement strand
CAAGTTTTGAAAACGAAGACATTTCTCATCCGAAGTTGTATTTGTTGCGCGCTGTTCTTGCGTGAGCGCGCGCTCTGGTACGCACGAAGGGAGACATCGTGCGAACCGCGAACACCGATGGAAGTGTTCTACGCCTTCGGAGGAGGAGGGTCGGGTGCCGCTACGCGGCTGGCGGGAATCCGAAGAGTGTACGGAGTGGCGATGACGATCTGGCGCTGGGCGGCGATTTGCGCAGAAGTCCTTGTCGAGAAGACAGTACCGCCACAGGAAGTCATCGCCTGGCAACAGTCCACGCGAATTGGAGTCTCGCAGGGCGCTTGGCTATGTTCTGCTTTCTGCAAGCCAGCGGTCGGTTGATGATGATGCGGTTCTGTCTTCGTGTGCTTCGTCGCCGAACTCTTCGCATGCGAGTTCGCGGAACAGGCTGAAGCAACCGATTGAATGTTGACCTGCAGCATTAACACTGCAACCAGAAGCCCACTGATACGACGAATCATCACGTCACGAAGTCTATGTCGGCGTCATCTCGAATGGAATCGACGAACCGGTAGTCGCTGGGCTCCCAATGCTTGAGCAATTTTCCGCACGCCAATCCTCACTCCTTGCCCCGCCAATCATGCTTTTACGAAAAGCGAAGCTCATTACATTGGTGCCAGCTTTCGCGCTTGCCATTGTAGCGACTGGCAATGTTTCGAGCTCACAGTCAACGGTAAAGTCCGGCTCCGCCCAAAAATCGACGGCTGATTCAGTTGCGGTCGTCCGTGTGGCTACCCGATTTCACGCCGCGTTAGAGAACGGCGACACCATGACTATCAAGCAACTGCTGGCGCCCGATCTGCGCGTGCTCGAAGGCGGAGCTGTGGAAACGAGAGTTGAATACTTCGCCCATCATCTCGCAGCCGACATCGAATTCGCAAAATCTGTTCGATCCGAAAGGCGGCTCACTTCGTACACGCGCGAAGGTTCAGTCGCGTGGCTGATCTCTACATCTTCAGCGCGTGGAACCTTCAGAGGTCGCCCGGTGGATAGCGTTGGAGCAGAACTCATAATCCTGAGCAAGACGCCGTTGGGCTGGCAGATCCGCGCCGTCCATTGGTCATCCGGCCGTCGCCCATCCTGATCGGCCACGAGAAACCAGATTGTCGCTTGCCGGCAAGGAACGCCGCAACGCTCTACATTATCGCGTATGATGCGCCGACTTCTCGCGGCTAAGCTACTGCTTGCGCTGCTCGTGCCCTGGTTCCTGACACAGGGTGCTGGACTCCGCGCTGTAGTTCCGTGTCCGATGCACAGCGGACACACACTCGGGAATCACGCAGGCTCGAACGCGCCGGACGCAACAGATGAAGGCATGTCGCGGCATGGCGAAGGCACTTCCCATCACCGTTCTACCGCCAAAGGCTGCAATTGCGCCGGCGACTGCGGACGCACCGTTACACACATCGCGTTTTCCACAGAGCAAACCGCGCGACTCCCCCTTGTCGAGTCGCCGCGAATTGACACACTCCGCGACCAGAATTCGCTCCGAGTTGCGGCCTACAACGTACCTTTCGCCACCGGCCCGCCCGAGCGTCTCCTCTCCTAACGCACGCTGAGCTTCCGCCCGCAACCTGCGGGCGGTCCATCACACAATCGGAGACGCTTCATGTACAGTTCGAGCACACTCGGCTCGATGCTGCGCGTTTGTTCGCGAAGCACGCCGTTCGTTCTTCTGGTTGCATTCCTAGCTCCCAGTACGGTGCTCCGCGGTCAGCAGCACGACGATGATCACGAGCATGAGCATCTGCATTTTTCACATCCACTCGTGACAGAATCGCCGAGCCCGGACACAAAGATCAGGCTGGATTACATCGCCGCCAGAACCAGCGCGAATGGTGAGCGAGCACGCGAGGTTCGCTTGGAGGGAGAATACTCCTTTACGGATAACCTCAGTCTGGCCGTTGTCACGCCGTACATCTGGCGTAACACCCAGAGCACGCCTGCAGTGAGCAATCTCGGCAGCATTGAGCTTTCACTAAAAGCAGCCAGCTTAGCGTTCGCCGAGCGTGGAACTCTCATCGGAGGAGGAATTACGGCCGCCCTTCCGACCGGTAACGACGCGAAAGAAATCGGGAGCTCACACATCGTCGAGGCCGAAGCCTTTCTCGACGCGGCATACAAACGCAACGCACTCGAGCTCGTTGGATTTGCAACTTTGTCCTCGAACTTCCGGCGACGTGCCGGTGAAGAGTCGGAGCGCAATCTGACTTTTGATTTCTCGGCGCTGTACCGTATTCAGTCGCGGCTCGAAGGATTAATTGAGGCGACGACGGAGCGAGCGCTGATCGGACCCGAGTCCGGGTCGCAACAAACCTTCATCGCGCCTGGGCTCAAGATCTATCCCTTCACAAATAAGCAGTTCATGTTTGGCGCAAGTGCGGAGTTTGGCACCGGCGCGGTTCGCGACACCAGACTCCTGATGCTGTCCGCCTTTTATCATTTCTAGCTTGTGACTGCATCTGATTCAACCGCGATACGACATTCCGCGGTTCGCCACGGGATTCTGCTTAGCTACGCAACCATTGGCTACAACAGCTTGGAAGCGATCGGCGCTCTCGCCGCAGGAGCGTTAGCCGGAAGCGTCGCTCTCGTCGGATTTGGCATCGACAGCATAATCGAGGTCACAGCAAGCGTTACGGCACAATGGCGACTTCGCACGGACGCGAATCTATCACGGCGCTCCGAATCCGAGGCGCTCACTCTTCGACTCGTGGGCTGGTGCTTCATTGCGCTGGGGACGTATGTCGCAGCGGATAGTCTCACATCGCTTTACCTCTCCGAAGAACCCGCTCGGAGCTGGTTTGGCGTCATGGTTCTGGTTCTTTCGGTCATCGTGATGCCGGTGCTGGCAATGGCCAAGCGTCGTGTGGCAATCCAGATGCAAAGCACTGCACTCGAGGCTGAGGCGAAACAAACTTCCTTCTGCGCATACTTATCCGTCATCGCGCTTGCTGGAGTAGGTCTGAACGCTCTTTTCGGCTGGTGGTGGGCCGATCCCGTCGCAGCTCTCGTCATGGCTCCCATCATTCTGCGCGAGGGCATGCTTGCAATACGACGCCAGCCCCATGAGCACGACACCTGCTGTTGAATCGGTGCACAATGCAGGCGAAGATCACATCAGGTTCGTAGTTAGCATTTTGCGATCCTTGCGATGACGAAATCGCTCCGAGCATTCACTATCGCTGCCCGTATGCCGCGACAATGTGGCCGACTGATGATCGGGCTCACCCTCGTACTCACGATCACTGGCGCACGCGCGGTGGTGTTCCCGAATCGCTCCACACCCGGCGCCTTCGAGAAGTACTCACTGCGAGTCATCAACGAGCGCGAGGTTCCCACCCTCCGAGTCGAGATTCACTTTCCCGAAGGTCTGCGCGTCGTCGCATTTGGCGAGGTGCCTGGCTGGAAGCTTCAGATCCTTAGCGATAGCACCCAGCGCATCACCGCCGCCGTTTGGACCGGAATTCTCCCCAAACGGCAATTCGTCGAATTCCCCTTCGTGGCACTAAATCCCAAAGACAGCATCTCTCTCGCCTGGCCAACGACACAGACGTATCAAGGCGGCGAAGTAGTTCAATGGACCAACCCGGACACTGCATCTAAGACGCCGGTTTCGTCCACGCTCATTGCGGACACTACTCCGCCGCCATTACGAGTCTCGCGCAGGTCGCTCTACATCTCGCTGGCTGCGCTCCTCTTTGCTCTGACTGCACTCGCAGTTGCGCTGAGACCGCGCGGCCTGGACGTCAACCCGTAGAAAATCTCGACCCCTCATATTGACATAACAACTTTTGTTGATATATTGAGTCTATGGCCACAACGGTTCACTCCAGAACGGAGCGCGCGATCGAGCTCTTTCACGCTCTCTCCGACGAGACCAGGCTCGAGATCATCGAGCTGCTCCGCAAAGGGGAGCGATGTGTCTGCGAGCTAACCGATACGCTCGACGCGGCACAGTCTCGTTTATCGTTCCATTTGCGTGTGCTCAAAGACGCTGGAATCGTTCGCGACCGGAAGGACGGACGCTGGGTTCACTATGAGCTCGATCCGGACGCGTTCGAGGAAGTCGAGACGCTTGTCGCCGATATGAAACCCCGCGCGGATGCACGCGTAAAGTCCTGCTGCTGATGCCGAGTAAAGCGCAATGGATCGCGTTTAGTTTTCGGCCGCCTAAATCTTTTATATCGCGCGAATAAAGACCCGCTGCTGACGCCGAGTAAAGCGCAATGGATCGCGTTGAGTTTCGGCCGCCGAGATCTCCTTAAATCGTGCGAAGCTTCACCGATACATCAACAAATCTTGTTTGGAGGTCATATGACGGCACCAGATTCGACTCTCAAATCCACAGTGAAGCAGAAGTACGGCGAGGCTGCGCTCCGCGTCAGCGAGGGTAAGACCGCTGCTTCATGCTGCGGCTCGAGCGCCTGCTGTGGGACAACGACGGAAGCATGGGATCCGATCACTTCCGAGCTCTACGACGAGCAGCAAAAGGCCGGCATCCCTGCTGAAGCGCTGCTCGCGTCACTCGGCTGTGGAAATCCAACCGCGCCTTCTGTCCGCCAATCGCGTCGGTCCAACCGGCAAGGCTTACGGGCTCGACATGACCGACGAAATGCTCGCACTCGCCAATGAGAACAAGCGGAAAGCGGGTGCCAACAATGTCGAGTTCCTCAAGGGCGAGATCGAGCAGATTCCTCTTCCCGATGCCTCGGTCGACGTCATCATCTCCAATTGCGTCATCAACCTCTCAGGCGACAAACGGAAAGTTCTTAAAGAGGCCTACCGTGTGCTGAAGCCCGGCGGCAGATTCGCGGTTTCCGATGTCGTCGTCCGTGGTGATGTTCCGGTCGCTGTGAAGACCAACATGGAGCTTTGGATTGGTTGCGTTGCGGGTGCGCTCGAGGAGAGGGAGTTCCTTGACCTCTTGCGTGAAACGGGATTCAAGAAGAGCTCGATAGAGCCAACCCGAATCTACAAAGCCCAGGACGCTGCGGCGTTCATGAGCGGCACAGGTCTCGATGCCACTGAATTTGCATCGCAAATCGATGGGAAATTCATGGGCGCGTTCGTGCGTGCGACTAAGCCGCTAGGAAAATGCTGCAGCCCTGATGCCTGCGGCCCCGACTGTACCGAGTGCGGTCCCGACTGTACCGATTCTAACTGCTGCTGATTTCCCGAACGTATTCGTCGATGCGTAGCGAGCTGCCTGGAGAAGCGATGATCAGATTAAGAAATGCAAACAACTCGGATATCTCCGCCGTCGAAACCCTCCTGTCGGCGAGTGATCTTCCTCTTGACGGGGTGCGAGACAATTTCGGCAGCTTCGTCGTGGCTGAGAGCGACGATGGAATAGCAGGAGCCATTGGCCTCGAGAAATTCGGATCGGTCGCATTGCTGCGCTCCGCGGTAGTTGCGCCGGAGCATCGCGGCAGTGGCATCGGTCGCCGACTGGTTGAACAACTCATCGAGCGCGCCGACGAAGCCGGCATCGACGAGCTCTACCTCCTGACGACGACAGCCGAGGACTACTTTCCGCGATTTGGATTCACTCGCACGACACGCTCGGCGGTTCCGGAGCCGGTGAAACAGTCAGCAGAGTTTCGGGGAGCGTGTCCCGACACGGCTGTCGTAATGACTCGTCGCATCACTAAGGCGGCCAAGGTGCGCGCATGAAGCAGTTCGCGCTGATCTCCGACATTCACGCCAATCTTCCGGCACTGAGCGCTGTTCTCGCCGACATTGATCAGCGCGCGAGCTTTGATGCGATCTATCACCTCGGCGATCTCACCGGCTACTCGCCGTGGCCCAACGAAGTAGTAGCTCTGTTGCACGAGCGTGGGATTGCGGGCATTGCCGGCAATTACGACTCGACTGTCGCGACCGATTACAAGCACTGTGGCTGCAGAGCCGAGACCGCGCACGAGGAGGAGCTATCGCACGTGTCATATGAATGGACACGTGTGCACGTTAATCCCGAAACGAAAAAATACCTTGGCGGCCTACCGTTCCGACTCGACATCCGCCCATTCGGCGGTCACGTCTCGGGTCCGACCATCACGCTCGTCCACGGCAATCAGACGCTGAACACAGTTTACGTGACAGAAGACCGTTCGGATTCCTTCCTCGAGAAGATGGCAAAGGACCTCGGCGCCCGCGCAGAAGACGTCATTTGCTTTGGGCACACTCACAGACCCTGGCAGCGTGTAGTGGGAGGGGTTCAGTTCGTCAACGCGGGCAGTGTCGGCCGTCCCAAGGACGGCGATTGGCGCGCGTGCTACGTATCGCTGGCGATGGACGCGTCAGGGGCACGCGTTGAGTTCGTGCGAGTTGCCTACGATGTCGACGAAGCAGCGCACGCAATTCGCGAAAGCGAGCTTCCATCCGAATTTGCGGACGTTCTCAAATCGGGCGGCACGCCGGCACTCGCGATATGAATGTGAAATACAACTGAAGACTGCAGTTGCATTCTACCGGTTCTCTCTCTGCAGCCGTTTCGCGACGGCCTCCGCCTGCGCGAACACTCTCAGGAAGTTTTCGCCCGCCAGCTTCCTGAGGTCACTGTCGGACCAGCCGCGTCGCGCCAGCTCGGCAAACAATGCCGGGAAAGTCGAGACATCCTCGAGCCCCTGCACTACCTCGGTAATTCCGTCGAAGTCGCTGCCGATTCCAACGTGATCGACGCCAGCGACCTTGCGCACGTACTCGATTTGATCAGCGACCTGTGAAAGAGTGGCGCGCGGCTCGGGATGCGCGGCTTTCCACTGCTTTATCTCGCGGCCGATGGCGGCAGTGTCGCTGCCGTACTTTGCCTGCAGGTCTTTGATCACGGGGCGAGTCGACTGATCGTATAGCATTACCGCCGGCGACACGAATCCCGTTACGAACGGCACCATCACGATCCCACCGTTTGTCGTAACTCGCCGCAGGATCGAGTCCGGTACGTTGCGCGGAACGTCTACCAGCGCTCGCGCACCCGAGTGAGAGAATATCACCGGCGCCTCGCTGACGTTCAGCGCGTCGCTCATCGTTGCCGGCGAGACGTGCGACAGATCCACGAGCATGCCGAGCCTGTTCATCTCGCGAACGACGCTATCGCCGAACGGCGTAAGTCCGTTGTGTTTCGCGGAGTCCAGCGCAGCGTCCGCCCAGTCGAGCGTGACGTTGTGAGTCAGCGTCATGTAGCGGACGCCGAGATCGTAGTACGCGCGGAGCGCGCCGAGTGAGTTCTCGAGCGCGTGACCGCCCTCGAGGCCGAGTAGCGAGGAGATCTTTTCCTGCTTGAAGTTTCGGCGGATGTCGCCCGCGGTCAGCGCCAGCGCCAGTCGGTCGGGGTACTTCGCAATGACTCTGCGCGCGATTTCGATTTGCTCGAGCTGTACTCTCGCATATCCCGAGTCCCGCCACTCGCCCGGCGTGTAGACGGACCAGAACTGCGCGCCCACCATGCCTTTCTTCAGTCGATCGAGATCGGTGTGACCAGGCGCGTGCTTGCGCAGATTGTAGGCATCGACGTTTCCACGCGCGAATGAATCCTCACGAATCCGCCAGGGGAGATCGTTATGTCCGTCGATGAGTGGCGTTTGCCGTAGAACCCGCTCGGCGCGCGCCAGATAAGGGTCTTCGCCGTCCCGAGATCGCGTTTGGGAGTAAAGTGGAAGCACAGCCGTCGACAGGACCAAGAGGCTAAAAGCGCGAAGGAGCATTGCGGATAAGCGCAGGCTGATATGGTCTGTGAAGATTGAGATCATGGCATAAGCTAGAAGTACGTAAAGCTCTACTGCAGAGCTCGAGCTAGGGAAGGAGGGTGGGTCCTGGCGGCGTGTCGAGCAGCTCGACCGCCTCGATGCTATCGGCTTCCCGTACAACCAGGCGAATCGGATGGAGCCATTGCAGCCACGGCATCATCCCGCTGGCGTCGTCGCGGATGAGATTGGAGTCGATCCCGTTAGCGTCGAGTACTGCCTGGGCAACGTGGGCCTCAACCTCATTGGCAAACGTTCTGATGACCGTATTGAGCTCTGGTAGCCCTCTCTGCATTCTCCTCCTCAATCCGCTGCCTGAAAATCTGCATCGCTGACGGGTTAACCGCATCCCGCGCGCGTCAAATTCAGGCCGCGGATTGGCACGCCGTCTGCCCGATCAGAGCATGATATACTCTGTGGGCAAACCTATGAAAGTGCTTTTTAGATTATCGGTCGCCTTCTGTCTCGCTCTCCTGTCCGGGGCTGTCTCCTGCCGCAAGGAGACCAAGGCCAAAGAAATCGTCAATGTCGCGCAGGACTCGATGCTGCTCCGCGATCTGGCCGAAGCGAATAGAAACACTGCCAATGCAGCAGCTATGGACAATAGTCTCACCACGGTCAGGACGGGCGGTGCCCTTCCCTCGCTTGTCAATGACGGTTCCCAGAATCGACCCACCACCAGAGTGTCCACACAGCCGATGGGAAGCGAGCCTTTGACCTCAGGTGCCGCGATAAAGGCGCCGACCAGCGCCAACGACGCGCCAGCGCCAACTACCGTTCCTATCGAGCGCGCCGCTGCGGTCCGCGCAGCTTCTTCGGGCGATCCGTGTGATTCTCCGACGTCAGTCGATCAACGCTACTGTCTCAATCGCTCGATCGTTGCCAACGATGCGGATCTGAATCGGACTTACCAGGACCTGATTGCACAAAGTCGCAAATCGGGGGGATCGGAGCTCGAGGAGCGGTTTCGCCAATCGCAGCGCGACTGGATCAACGAGCGCGACACCTCGTGTCGTCAGAGTGAGAGCACCGATGGCAAGCTGTGGGCGAGAGCCCGGGCGAAGTGCCTCGCCAGTTATTCCAACAAGCGGACCGCCGACCTGCAGAGGAATCTGAGCTCGCTTCGGGGGCAGTGACTTAACTGCAACTGAACGGGTGCGAGGCGTCAGTAGCGCAGTTATCAGTGACCAGTTCACGACGCCGGGACTTCCCTCATTGGCATTCGGAACACAGGCAGTTGTCTGTGCCCCGATTCGCGGCGGTGAAGTCCCGACGTAGTGAACTAGCAACTGGTATCTCTGCCACTGTCGCCTCGCACCCGTTCAGTTGTTGTTCCTGCCTTTTTGTTATCGATTGGCCCGGTACTGCATTCCCGCGCTTGCTAGCGCGCGACCCTGAAGCAGTCCGTCGATCTCTGCCGCGGCAACTGGTCGCGGCGAGATCCATCCATTGCCAATGGCCCGAGTCGGAACCGAGATGCTGGCTACCGTTCCAGTCGGACTGATCTCAACGACAGCGGTAGCATCGACGATTCCCTGATTGCCGCTGTTGATGACGAGCACCCATCTGCCGGACGCCGGACGCTGCCAACGCACTACGTACATGCCTGCCTGAGACCCCGGCCGGATATCGAGGGGCATACTCTGACGTCTTCCATTTACAACTCCCTCTGCCGTACCCGTGACGGTCCTCGCCATCAGATCGCCGTGATGGTACGTCCGCACGGTAAGGAAAGCATCACGTGAGGTGCGGTCAAACGGATTTGCTGGATACTCGATCGCGATCCACGGTGGGCCTGCCAGGGCAGTGCTGAATGCCGAAAGTGTAAGCGCAGTAACCAGCGCAAAGGAGCGAAGCAGTGTGCGTCTCATGGCAATCTCCTAAAGAGGTTTTTCCGCCTCTACGATGCCGCTCGCTCGTTCAGGGTTGGTACGACGCGCTACTTTGCCATTCTCAGAGTCACCGGGCCCTTGAAGGTTCGTACCGACACCTTTGCGCCTCCGCCCGTCAGCTCCGTCGTCAGCTCGGCACCTCTGCCAAATCGCCCGGGAATCGGGCTCTTCTTGGAAAGATTGTTGGTGATCTTTCCCGCGATTGTTACGACAGAAAACGTCGCGTCGGTCTTTGCTGGTACTGCGATGTCCACGTTTCCACTGTGTGTGTCGAAGTCGAAGCTGCCGCTGCGATCGAAGCGTCCGGAGAAGCCGATGTTTCCAGTGACGGTTTCGATCTTGGTTCGCTCGAAGACTCCACCGTCGACTTTCACGGGCCCGCTCACGGTGGAGAAAGCCGCGTCGGAGCTACCACCCTGGAAGGTGATCGTTCCTGACGCGCTCTTCGCCCGCACCCAGGGCGGTGAACCGGTGATGTGGATGTCGCCATCGATCGCTTCGGCGTTCAGCTCGTGCGGATTGCCGGTGACATCGATCGCGCCGCTGACCGTATACAGATCGAGCCCCCCATCGACGCCGCTGACGTCGATGTTCGCGGTTGCCGTCTTCACCCACAGCCGCACCCGCGACGGCACCCACACTTCGAGCCTCGCCGGCTTTGGATCGCGGTCGTTCGCCGATTCAACGCCCATCTTGGCCCCGGTGTATGCACCACCCATATAGAATCGGTCGCCAGGATCCACCGCGCCGCGCACCAACACTGTGTCCTTCGCCCAGCCATGAATGACAACGCTGCCAACCAGATTGAGAATGCGAACAGCGCCTTCCATACCGACGGGGATACGACGCTCTGATTTCTTCTGTGCTCCCGCCACGAACGGCGATGAGCCGACCAGAATCGCGGCTGCGATTACACTGAGCGCGCAACGCAGCGCGCGACACGCCGAGACATGACGGTTCTCCGCGGCCCCGCTAGCTCCCACGCGTCATCTCCGCTGTCCGTCGAAGCAGATCCACTTTCTGGCGGTATGTGCCGGATAGCATCTCGATCAGCATCTTGTTCGCAGGATCTCGCGCCAACGCAATGCGAGCTTCGAGAATCGCCTCGTCGATAGTGCGCAAACTGGCCTTGAGCTGCGCAACAGTCTCTGGAGCCAATGACGCCTCCTGCTGATCCAGCAGATCCTGCAGAACAGCGACATTCCTCAGATACGTGTTCTCCTCGATGGTGAAGGCAGCGAGCGCCGCGGTCGTCGCCCCACCGGTCCGACTGCTTGCCACCGCACGTGAGGAGCTCCCGGCGTTGTTGCGCGCGCTCATGTACAAAGCGGTTCCAGCCGACGACAGCACTACCAGCAGAACTGCAGCAGCAGCCAATGCATACTGGCGGCGCCAGAGATGCCTCGGACTGTTTGCGTGCGCTGCGACTGCTTGCTTGTCCCGCTCGATGACCGTACGGATGTTGGACCACGCTTCCGCCGGCGGATCGATGGACTTCGGCAGATCAGCTGCCCGTTCCAGTATTCTTTTCAGGCTCTCCACGTCCGCGCTACAGATCTCACACGCGGCGATATGATCAGCCACCGGACCGCGCGCGTCTTCCGTGAGCTCGCCGGTGACGTAATCATCCAATAGATGCCTGATGACTTCGTGTGTCATTTCTCCAACCTCTCTCTCAATAGTCTTCGCGCACGATGGAGCTGCGCTTTGACCGTTCCAACGGAGACGCTCAACTGTTCAGCGATCTCCTGATGCTGATACCCTTCGACATCGTGTAGCACGAACGCCAGCCTTGCCCCTTTGGGCAGCGAGGCAATTGCGTTTTCCATGTCCATCCGCAGGTCGACACCGCTCGAGCGAGCCGCGCCTTCGAGACGTGATGTATCGTCCATCGGCAGCACTCTGGTGATCCGCCTGCGATCGCTCCTCGCGTTCTCGAGCATCGTGTTGACCGTGAGCCTATGAAGCCACGACGAGAACGCCGAGTCGCCGCGAAACGTTCCGAGTCTCCTCCACGCCCGGATGAACACGTCCTGCATCAGCTCGGTTGCGTCAGAGCTGTCTCCAGCCTTGAGCCGCAGACATAACGCGTAGACGCGACCCGCGTGTTCGCGATAGAGCAGCTCGAAGGCGTCGACGTCCCCCGCCTGCGCGCGCCGGATCGAATCCAGCGCTGCAGCCTTTTCTTCACCAATCGTGGACGGGAAAGGTCCGACAGTGTCCGATACCACCGCGCTCGTCTTCATTTCAGGCGAGGATAAGATGCCATTCGAAGGCGCAGGGTTGGAAAATCAAAGCGGCAACTGCAACTGAACCGGATCCGAGATCCGAGAGGCACAGATCCCGGTTAGGAGTGACTGCCGCAATACTGTCCGATCGCTCCGGGGGACAAGCAGTTGACTGTTTCATAACACCCCGCGATCGGTCCTAGCGTCGTTACCGGCGACTACAATCTATGCTTCCCAGATCTCGCATCCCGTTCCGTTGTCTTCACCCATTACGAGAATTCATTCGATGTCTCCACCGAGGTCAAACTTTGCCCGGGTGAGCGCAATGATCCGATCCAGACCCTTCTTGATATCCGGCGGCAGGTCGCGGCGCCCTTTCATTGCTTCTGCCTCTCCGCGGATCGACTCCAGGGCTTGCATGAAGTTTCCCTTTTTCAGTTTGCCGGCGTCGTCGGGCATAATCGATCGGGCTGAGGTGTTTTGTCGTCAGGCTGACGCGAGCTGCGCCGGCCTAGTGGAGGGAAGCTGCGGGGTCGTCCGGCGCTCGCCAACCTGCTGGCGCCACATTGCATAGTAAAGGCCGGTTCTCTCGAGAAGATCCTCGTGCTGACCAACCTCGACGATTTTGCCGCGCTCCAGCACATAGATGCGATTCGCATGCATCACGGTCGACAGGCGATGCGCGATCAGAATCGTGACTACTTCCCGCTAGCTCGCGACTTCGCGCATCGTGCGACTGATCTCCTCTTCGGTGAGCGAGTCGAGTGATGATGTCGCTTCGTCGAACACCAGCAGATGCGGGCTGCGTAGCAGAGCACGCGCGATCGAGAGCCTTTGCTTCTCGCCGCCGGAGACTTTGATGCCACCCTCACCGATCACCGTATCGAGCCCCTTGTCCGCTCGCGCCAGCAGGGCGTGCGCCGCCGCCTTGTGCAGGACGTCGAGACAGTCTTCATCGGTTGCGCGTGGATTCACGAATTTGAGATTCTCGCGAATGGTTCCCGAAAAGAGCTGCGTGTCCTGAGTGACCAGACCGATTCGCTCACGCAGGCGATCGAGATCCACATCAGTCCCGGGAACTCCGTTGTAGAGAATCTGTCCTTCCCTGGGGATATAGAGTCCAACGAGCAG
>WNGI01009201.1_pt1 | contig 13032 bp, 9 predicted proteins | sample 5400621 | NCBI WGS metagenome assembly WNGI01 (sample SAMN13153374, study PRJNA577476) | soil metagenome | isolation source: 20 cm soil or saprolite under Garry oak tree replicate 1 | place: USA:California | collected 2016-06-15 | reverse complement strand
TTTCGAGGAACGCGGCTTGAAGATCGTGGGACTCAAGCTGGTGCAGGTGGATCGCGATCTCGCCGAGCGTCACTACGCCGTTCACCGCGACAAGCCGTTCTTCGGCGGTCTGGTCGACTTCATCACGTCGAGCCCGCTGGTGGCCGTCGCGCTCGAGGGCCCGCGCGCCATCGCCGTCGTCCGTGCGATGGTCGGCGCCACCCGTCCCCATGAAGCAGCCCCTGGCACGATCCGCGGGGATTTCGGCCTGGAGACGGCCCAGAATCTCGTCCACGCCTCGGACGGACCGGAGACGGCCGACGTGGAGCTCGCCCTGTGGTTCACGCTCGGTGAGCTCGCGAGCTACGAGCGCGATATCGATCGGTGGGCGCTCGCTCCGGCCGAATGACGCCGGCCTGCAGAGGCTGGCTACGGGAGCTTATCTGGGCTTACTGCCTGACCCTGGACCCCCGGCTCGGGTGCCGGAGCCCTGGCAGCGGCGGGCCCGCCCCAGCCGCCGGCCGCCGCAACCAACGCAGCCAATGCCAGCGCCAGCACCAGCACGGAACTCACGAGTGTCCGGTTGACATCGAGAAGCGGGCCTGCCCAGCGGGGCGATGCGGCGAACACGCCGGCCACCATCCTCGCCCCACGGCCCACCGCCCGAGCGCCTCGCTGGGCCACCCGGGCACCTCGCTGAGCCACCCGGGCGCCTCGCTCGGCTACCGGCTGAGCGGCTTCGCGAGTGCGGCCGGCGGCGGCGCGCCCGCGCGTGGACAACTCGGCCAGACGGACCGCCCACCGTCCACGCTGAATCCTGCCCGCCGCGGCGCGTCTGCTAGCCAGCAACTCGGCCAGGCGGACCGTCCAGGGCCCAAGTTGCGCCCAGCGCGTCGCCGCGGAGGAGGGTGCCTGGATGGGGGACCGCCGCTGGACCGAAGACCGCGCCTGAACCGCAGGTGGCACCTGAACAGCCGACGGCGCCTCAGCCGTAGGCGGCGCCTGAATCGTCCGCGGTGCCTGGACCGACGACCGCGCCCGGACGGAGAACAGCGCCTCGCGGCGGGAGCGGCGACGCTCGGCCATGCCCGGCTGCGATGACGCCTCGGGAGCAGCGCGCGGGCCGTCGAGGCTGGGCGAAGAGCGAGCCCAGCCGGCCAGTGCAACCCCTTCGGGCCATCGCGGTCGATCTCCCGCGACCGCACGGACGCCCGGCGCCGGGTCCGCAAGTCCCACGGCCAGCAGGCGCGCGTAGTAGGCCAGTGCGGCGATCGCGCCCAGGGACAGCACGGCGCGAGCCGGTCCGTCGCTGGCGAGTCTGACGAGCGCCATTCGCACGTCGAAGGAAACGAGTCCGGGCAGGCCGACCGTGGCGACCGCCACCATCACGAGGGCAGCGGTCAGAGTCGGGCTGCTGCGCGCCCATCCGCGCAGCTCTCCCAGGCGCCTCGTCCCGAAGCGCGCGCGGATTGCCAGCACCCATGCCGCGAACGCGGTCTTGGCCAGCACGAACACGAGGATCCAGGTCCGCACGGGCTGCCATGTCGCCGGATCGAGCGGTCCGAAGGCGAGCAGGACGAAGGCCGCATCCTGCACGATCGAGTAGGCAACCATGTGCTCGATGTCCTCCTGGATCCAGGCTGCGAATGCTCCCAGGAGCAGGCTGATCGCGGCGATCGACACGATCAGGGCGCGCTCGAGGGGTAAAGCCAGCGGAACCGGGGTCAGCGGAGCGATCGAGCCGTCGACCCAGGCCAGTCCGACGACCGCGAAGACCGCCGGGCTCCAGGCCATCAGCAGGGGCAGGCCGATCTCCGGCGCCGAGTCGGCCACGCGCGCAGCCCAGACGTGAAATGGGATCGCGCCGAAACGGAAGGCGACCGCAATGGCCATGGCGAGGTACGCCAGGCCGACGACCGCAGGCTCCGCACTGAGAGCGCCGAGCGGCCGCGCCATCCAGGCCATGGCGATGAGCGCGAGGACGCCTGCCACGGCGATCGCCCGAAGCTCCCGGGCCCCGACCCCGACGCGCCGTGAGGTGATGGGCACGACGAGCGAGACGAGAACGCCGACGAGTCCGGCGGCGACGGTTGCGGCGATCGCCGTCATGGGATCGGGTATCGCGAGCGCCAGCCCGGCGGCACCGAACGCCGCCAGCGAGGCGCCGGGCAGGTTCCGTTGCCAGGTCCCCGAATTGGAGGCCGACCAGCCCAACAGGCACAGGAGCAGCGACGCCGAGCAACCCATCGCAAGGAAAATCCGCTGGTATTCGCTCCCGACGAGGAATTCCCCGCCGACCGAAAGGCGGTCACCGGGCACGATCGCGAGCGCGGCCACGGCCGAGACGAGAAGTCCAAGCCAGCCTATTGCAAATGACACGCCGGTCAGGCTCCGCGTCAGGAGCGACAGGATCCCGAAGCCGAACGACGTGGCCAGGAACGGGAGGACGCTCACAGCAGGCGCGTCAGCGTTCGAGACCGGGACGCCGTCGCAGGCCATCGACCGGAGCAGCCGACGCGTCGGCGTTCGCTGACAGGAACGCAACCGCCGCGCCGAGCACGACCGTGAGGCCGCCGATCACGAGCTGTTCCAGGGCTACGGGCGTCCCGGCAAGGCTGACCCGAATGAGGCCGCTTGCAGTCACCAGCAGGATCAGGCCGTTGCCGAGGCGGAAGACCTCCCGGCCGAACACGATCGGCAGGACCGCCGCCGTCGCGAGCGCGAAGCCAGCGGCAGCGGCTGCTGCTGGCCCCATCGCCGGCGCGCCGAGTCCGAGAGTGCCCCATCCCGCGGCGAATGCAGCCGCCGCGGCGAGGGCCTCCACAGGCCAGCCGACCGTCGAGCCACGGCTGGGAAGTGCCATGTCACGAGCGCTGATCCACAGGAGGTAGGCCGCCAGCGTCGACGAGAGCAGACGGGCGGCCAGGGGCAAGGGTCCGGCCAGAGGATCGGACAGGAACGGCGTACCGAGCAGCGTGATCGTGATGCCAAGGAGCGCGGTCCTCGGCTCACGCGCCGAGACGCATACCACCGCGCCCGCGACCACGACGATAGCGGCGGCCGCCAGCAGCAGGGTCACGGAGCCGCCGGACTGAGCTCCGGGTGAGGCGGCGTCGGCAGGATCCCGAACGTACTGAAGGGCCAGTAGCGAAGCCAGGCTCGCCCGATCACCGAATCGAGCTTGATGGGGCCGAAGACGCGCGAATCCGCAGAGCTCATGCGGTGGTCGCCCAGGACGAACAGCTCACCGCTCGGTACGACCCACAGGCTCTGGCTGGTGGACACGGTCGGCTGGGGTGAGCCGTCGCTGTCCTTGAACACGTAAGACGTCTCGTTGAGCTTGACATTGTTCACGTACACGAACCCGTCGTCACGGATCTCGACCTTGTCGCCCCCGACCCCGATGACCCGCTTGATGTACGGGACTCCCTCGGGCTGCTGGTATTGCTGGGGCGGTTGGAAGACCACGATGTCGCCGGTCTTATAGCGATCGAATCGGGGGGACAGCTTGTCAACGAGGATGTACTGGTCGGGCTCGAGGGTGTGCTCCATCGATTGCTGCTGGACCCGATATGGGGATGCAATGAAGGTGTTGATGACGAGATAGATGACGGCTGTCAGGACGAGGGTTTCGATGACCTCGAACAGGCACCCGAGGGGCCGTTTGCTCACAAGTCCGGGAGTATACGGGCTGTGCTATCGTGCCGCCCCGTGTCCCCCCTCGACCGGTCGCAGGCGTGGTTGTCGCTGCCGTCGAGGATGCCCCGGCGAAATGCACGCTGGGCGCAGTGCCGCGCGACGCCGGCATGAGGCGCGCTCGAATCCGGGCTGAGCGCCGGGCGTTCTGACATGCGCCGCGCGATCGAGATCGGCAGTGCGCTCGTCGCCGTGATCGCGCTCGGCCTGGTGCTCTACAACGCCACCCTGGTCGACCGCCGCCCGCCCAACGTCGACCGGATCGCCCTGAGCCTGCCGGCCGGGGACGCACATCGCGGCCAGACGCTGACGGCGATCGACATCGAGTTCAGCGAGCCCGTCCAGTCGCCGTCGGTCGAGAGCCGGTTCCGCCTCGATCCGTATGTCCCGGGCACCTTCGCGTGGAACGGCAACAGGACCGCCGCGATCTTCACGCCTTCGGCCCGCCTCACCCCCAGTACACATTTCACCGTGCGGCTGGACGCTGGCTTCGAGGATCTCGCCGGGAACGCGGCTTCGGCGATGCCCGACCCCTTCGTCTTTGACACGGTTGGCCCGCCGACGGTCATGTCCACCGACCCGCCCGACGGTGCCAGCCAGGTCCCCGTGGACAGGAAGCTCAAGATCACGTTCGATCGGCTGATGGACACGGGCGCCGTGGAGGCCGCCCTCAGGATCGATCCGGACGTGGCTCATCAGGCCAGCTGGTCAGGACCGGTGCTCACGCTCTCGTTCCCAGCGCCCCTGCAATTCGGAACGTCCTACACCATCACAGTCGGGGAAGGTGCCGTCGACACTGACGGCAGCCATCTGGGCTCAGCCTCCTCCACAACGTTCACAACGGTCGCAGCGGGCCTCGCGCCGGTCACCACGGTTCCCGCTCCGAACGTCGCAGGCGCCAGTATCCGAGGCCCCATCGGGATCGTGTTCGACGCCCCGATCGACCCGGCATCGATCGCCGATTCCTTGCGGATCACGCCGTCGGTCGCAGGCTCGATTTCGGTCTCCTCATTGCCCGACGACAGCACGCCCATCACCGCTCCGATCTCGAGCCCCAGCGCGCCAATCGGACGCGTCCTGCTGTTCACGCCGTCCGGCCAACTCGCTCCCCACACCACGTACACGGTCAGCCTGTCCGCGACCGTGCGCCGCCTGGATGACCCCGGCCAGGTTGCGGCCGCTCGGACATGGGCATTTACGACGGGCCAGGCAACGTCATCCGCCCAGAACCAGGTCGCCTTCCTGAGCGCGCGCGCCGGGGTGCGCAATTTGTGGCTGATGAATCCGGATGGCAGCAATCCGCGGCAGATCACGAGCGAGCTCGTGCCACTGTCCGGTTATGACGTCAGCCCGGACGGCGGGACCATCGCGTATTCGGCCGGCGGGCTTGTCCATGTGGTGCGGGTGGACGGCAGCGACGCGCGGACCGTCACGACGTCCGGCCACTGGGACTACAGCCCGACCTTCTCACCCGACGCTCGGTCTGTCCTGGTCGCCCGGCGCGGGACGGACGGAGGCGACCTGGGCTTCTGGCTGGTCCCCCTTCCCGGCGCCCCCGACAACCGTGAACGCCAGGTTCTGCCGACGGGTGCCCCGGCTGTCGACTCCGTCGGCCTCGACGGAGACGGGTTACTGCCCACCTCCGGGACGCCCCCCTGGTTCCGGCGGGCGGCCTTCGGCGGGGATACGGGAGTGGTGATGCTCACCGCGGCAGATGGGCACCTGTGGATCGTCGACACCCAGCCGCCCGCGTCGCCCCCCGAAGAAATCGAGCTCACCGCGGAGACAATGCCCGTGTGGGATTCGACCGACTTGAGCTTCATCGTGGCGGGCAGGCGACCCGCGGCTGCCGCGGCCGAGCCGGGTATCTGGCGAGTCCGGCCGACCGGCCTGGTCACGAGGGTCGCAGACGGCACCGGACCGGTAGCCTCCGACGGCAGGGGCGGCCTGGCGTTGCTCGCAGGTTCAGGCCCGGGAGGGTCGGTTGACCCGCTGCGCATGGCGTTCCTGGCTCCCGGCGGCACCGCGCCCCTCAGCCTGACCAGCGGAGCGGGCCCAGCCGACCGGTGGCCTGCCTTTGCACCCAACGGCGACCTGATTCTGTTCCTGCGCGTTTCAACGTCGGCGCCGGATCGCTCCGAGGGCATCTGGGTCATCCAGCCCGATGGCCGCCAGCTACGCCAGCTCAGCACCGACGGCTCGTATCCTCGCTGGCCGCCCTAGTCCGGCCTGTCGCCGGCGTGTCGCTGAGTAGGGGCAGTCGCATCCGCGGTTTGATACACTCCGCCCCGCCCTGAGCCGGTGTCGCGCTGCACCGGGACCGCCCGACTCCGACATCCGCCGGGCATCCGCCGAGGTACGGCCTGTCCCGCGGCCGCAGCGTTCACGTGGAGGACCGAACACCCTGATGGATGCCAGTGCGCTCCTGGCGATCATCCCGATTGCGGGGATCGCGGCCGTCGTGTTTGCGCTCTATCTCGCGCGCGATGTCCTCAGTCGCGACGTGGGTCCGATCGAAATGCAGGACGTGGCCGGGACGATCTACGAGGGCGCGGTGGCATTTATTCGCCGCCAGTACACGACGATCGGGATCCTGGCCCTCGTCGGCGCGGTCGTGATCGGGATCGTGATCGCCCTGGTCGAGAACAACCGGAGCATCGCCGACACGGACATCTTCGGCCCTGAGCTCGGCCTGCGCACGGGAATCGCGTTCCTCGTCGGAGCGGCGTGCTCGATGGCCTCCGGCATCATCGGCATGTTCATCAGCGTGAAGAGCAACGTTCGAACGGCATCTGCCGCGCGCCGCAGCCTGGTCGAGGCGGTCCAGGTGGCGATGCGCGGCGGCGCCGTGTCGGGTTTCCTGGTCGTCTCGCTGTCGCTGCTGGGCGTGTACCTGATGTTCGTCGCCTCGGGCGGCTTCGACCACCCGGAGCAGGCGCCGTTCCTGATCGTTGGCTATGGCTTCGGGGCCAGCTTCGTGGCCCTCTTCGCCCAGCTGGGCGGCGGCATCTACACGAAGGCCGCAGACGTTGGCTCGGACCTGGTCGGCAAGGTCGAAGCGGGCATCCCCGAGGACGACCCGCGCAACGCCGCGGTCATCGCCGACCTCGTGGGCGACAACGTGGGCGACTGCGCCGGGCGCGGAGCCGATCTGTTCGAGTCCACCGCCGCGGAGAACATCGGCGCGATGATCCTGGGCGTCGGCGTCTATTTCGTGGCCAAGGACCTGGGCTGGCCCAACCCCCAGGCCTGGATCTTCTTCCCGCTCGTCGTCCGCGCCTTCGGCCTGCTCTCGACCATCGTGGCGCTCTTCTTCGTTCGCGGCCGCGAGGACGAAGATCCGATGAACATTCTCAACCGCGGGTATTGGGTGACCACCATCCTGTCGGTCGCCGGCCTGGCGATCACGACCAACATCATGATGCAGACGGCCGCCGGGGCGACCGGCGCCAACGGCATCCCGGTGTGGGTCTGGTTCTTCGGCTGCGGTGTCGTGGGGCTGGCGACCAGCGTCGCGTTCGTGTACATCACCCAGTACTACACCGCCGGTTCATACCGGCCGGTCCGCGAGATCGCCGAGGCGTCCCGGACGGGCCCTGCCACGAACATCATCAGTGGCACGGCGGTGGGCTTCGAGACCACGTTCGCGACGGCGATCTCGATCGCCATCGCCCTGTTCCTCAGTCACTTCCTGGGCGAACAGGCCGGCATCAGGAACGCGGATGGTGTGAACGTCGGCGGCATCTTCGGGACCGCCGTCGCGACCATGGGCATGCTCATGACCACCGCCTACATCCTGGCAATGGACACCTTCGGCCCGATCACGGACAACGCCGGCGGCATCGCCGAGTTCAGCAGGGCCGAGGCGGGTGCCCGCGAGATCACCGACCGACTGGACGCGGTCGGCAACACGACGAAGGCGCTGACGAAGGGATATGCCATCGCCTCGGCGTCGCTGGCGGCGTTCCTGCTGTTCAGCGCCTACATCGACAAGGTCAACCTCATCCTGAAGGCCCGTGGCACCGGCGAACACCTGTCGGCCGTCAACCTGGCCGACGTCAAGGTCTTCATCGCCGCGCTGCTCGGCTCGATGCTCGTCTATTTCTTCAGCTCGCTGGCCATCCGCGCGGTGGGTACGACCGCCCAGGCGATCATCGTCGAGGTCCGCAGGCAGTTCCGCGAGATGCCCGGGATCATGGACTACACGCAGCGGCCCGATTACGCGCGGGTCGTCGACATCACCACGCGCGCGGCGCTGCGCCAGATGATCGCGCCCGGCGTGGTCGCGGTTGCCACTCCGATCATCGTCGGGATCCTGCTCGGCTACCAGGCCGTGGCCGGGCTGCTGATGGTCGGCACCATCGCGGGCGTCCTTCTCGCCACGGTCCTCAACAACGGCGGTGGCGCCTGGGACAACGCCAAGAAGTACATCGAGGCGGGCCACCTCCTGGCGCCGGACGGGTCCGTCATCGGCAAGAAGACCCCGGCCCATGCGGCGGCCGTTGTGGGCGACACGGTCGGCGACCCGTTCAAGGACACGGCCGGCCCCTCGCTGCACGTCCTCGTCAAGCTGCTGGCGACGATCACGCTCGTCCTGGCACCGCTCTTCATCCGCTAGAGCCGCAGCGTCATTCACGCCGGCCCGCCGAGCTCGAGGGCCCAGTGATGCCGACCCCGACCCATCGCGGTGCTGAGTAATGGAGCAGATCCTCCACGCCGCGATCCTGGGCCTCGTCCAGGGACTGACCGAATTCCTGCCCGTATCATCCTCGGCGCACCTCATCCTCGTGCCGCGCTTCCTGGGCTGGAACGACCCCTTCGTGGACACGGCCGCCTTCGACGTCATGCTCCACATCGGCACGCTGCTGGCCCTGCTCATCTATTTCTGGCGGGATATCTGGCGCCTGCTGGCTGCGTTGCTGGGCTCAATTCGCGATCGGCAAATAGGCGCGGATCCGGACCGGCGGCTGGCGTGGCTGCTTGTCGTCTCGGTGATCCCGGCGGCCTTGCTCGGTGCCGGCCTGGAGAGCTTGTTCGACACATTCTTCCGGGAGCACATCGGCTGGATCGGCCTGTTCCTCCTGCTCGGTGCAGCGCTGCTGTGGCTAGCCGAGCGGTGGGGCAGGCAGACGCGGCAGCTGGATGGCCTCCGTTTTGGAGACGCCCTGGTCATCGGCATCGCCCAGGCCCTGGCGCTCTTCCCAGGCATCAGTCGATCGGGGATCACCATCGCCGCCGGCCTGTTCCTTGGGCTGGAACGCGCAGCGGCGGCTCGATTCGCCTTTCTGATGGCCATTCCGGTGATCGCCGGCGCCGGGCTCGTCAAAACCCGCGAGCTCCTTGGGAGCGGGCTGGGAGGCCATGAAGGAGCGCTCGCTGTGGGGATGGCACTTTCCCTTGCCGCGATCGCGTTCCTGCTCGCCTACCTGCGGCGAAACTCGACGGCCGTGTTCATAACCTACCGCGTGGTCCTCGCGGCCCTCGTCGTCGTGCTCCTGCTGGCGCGATAGGCGCCTGGCGGACGAGCGGATCGGCCTGAGCGGTGGAAGTCATGAAGCAGCTCCGCCAGCGCGCGATTCGCGACCTGGTCGAGCAACGCGCGATCCGAACCCAGCAGGAATTGGCGGGCGCGCTTCGAGAGCGAGGCTTTCGGACAACGCAGGCCACGATCAGCCGCGACGTCGCCGAGCTCGGTCTGATCAAGGCCGGCCATGGCGGGGCGCAGGCGTATGCCCTCCCGCCCCGTTTGATCGAGGCGGAGACATCCGGCGAGGACCGCCTGCGGAAGCTCCTCAAAGACCTGCCGGTGGAGTTTCGCGAGTCGGGTCTCATGCTCGTGGTCCGAACCCTGCCAGGGTCTGCCCATGCGATCGCGGCGGCCCTCGACCGCGCCCGGTGGCCAGAGGTGGCCGGCTCGATCGCCGGCGACGACACGGTGTTCGTGGCATTCGGCGATCGGGGCTCATTGCAACGCGTCCGACGCCGCCTGGCCGCCCTGGCTCAATAGGCGCTGGCCCGCTCGAGGAGCGGTTCCGCGTTCTGCAAGTCTTTCGAGAGGCGAGGTGCGCCTCGCGCTTTTGACACCCCACAGAGGGCGGGCTAAGATGCGCGCCGGCCGAACTTCAGGCGCGCGACCGCCGTACGCGCAGTCGCCTGGAGTTCTTTCCTTTATCGAGCACCCGGCCGAACGCGTTCGGCCCAAGGGGGGCCCAACCCACCGTGAACAACAAACCCACGTACCTCTCGCGAGAAGGCCTCGAGAAGCTTCGGGCCGAGCTTGACGAAATGGTCAACGCGCGCCGCCAGGAGGTGGCCGCCCGCATCCACGATGCCAAGGAGCACGGCGACCTGACCGAGAACGCCGAATACGAGGACGCCAAGAACGAGCAGGCGTTCGTCGAAGGCCGCATCCAGGCGCTCGAGGCGATCATCAAGAACGCCACGATCATCGACGAGAACCACTCCACCGACCACGTCCAGATTGGTTCCACGGTTGCCGTCGACAGCCCTGACGGCAAGGAAGTCTTCACGATCGTCGGTTCAGCGGAGGCTCGCCCCACGGAGGGGCGGATCTCCAACGAATCACCGGTCGGTCGCGCCCTGCTCGGCCACAAGAAGGGCGAGAAGGTGCTGGTCCGAGTCCCCGCCGGGGACTTCACTTACCGGATCGACAAGATCACCTAAGACTCGATGGATTGGGCCGACGAGCTGGCGGCGTCCGTCAGCGGTCCCCAGGTCGTCAACGACTCGAAGACGCCTTCCGGGACCGTCCACGTCGGCAGCCTGCGCGGGCCGGTCATCCTCGATGTCATCGTCCGCGCATTGCGGGCCAACGGCATCGTCACGACGTACCTGTACGGCGTCGACGACATGGATCCCATGGATGCGCAGGCGCTGTTGACGCCCGACGCCGTCGAGCGCGAGATGGGCCGCCCGCTCGCGAGCATTCCCGACCAGGTCGACGACGGCCACCCGTCCTATGCGCGCCATCACGGCCAGATCTTCATCGACATCTTCGCCGGGCTGGGCATTCGGCCCGACCGCTACTACTGGATGAGCGAGATCTACCCGTCGGGCCGGCTCGATCCCTATATCCGGCTCGCCCTCGATCGAGCGGCCGACGTCCGCGAAATCTACCGGCGGGTCGCCAACGTCCAGCACCCGGCGGAGTGGCACCCACTCCAGGTCGTGTGCGAGAACTGCGGCAAGATCGGGACCAATATCGTGACCGGCTGGGACGGTGAGCGGGTGTACTACGAATGCCGCCCGGCCCTGGTCGCCTGGGCCCGTGGCTGCGGCCACAGCGGCTGGATTTCGCCGTTCGGCGGCAATGCCAAGCTCCCGTGGAACCTGGAGTGGGCGGCTCAATGGGGGTTGCTGCGGGTCACGATCGAGCCGTGCGGGAAGGACCTCTCGACAGCCGGCGGGTCCCGCGAACGGTCTGACGCGATCGCGCGAGAGGTCTTCGACCTCGAGCCGCCGCTGAACGTCCCCTACGAATTCCTGAACGTCGGCGGGCGGAAGATGTCGACCTCGAAGGGCAAAGGCGCGGCGGCGCACGAGATCGCCGAGGTGGTGCCGCCGGAGCAGCTCCGCTTCCTGTTCGTCCGTCATCGGCCGAACACGGCAATCGAGTTCGACCCCGATGGCACGGACGCCATCCCGCGGCTGTTCGACGAGTTCGACAAGTTCGCGGCCGCCGCGGCCGGCCGGGAAGTCCGAGGCGAGCTTCCGCCGAATCCCGAGCGCGTCTTCGCCTACGCACTGCTCTCGCCGGATTCCGACGTGGCGGGGGAGGCCGCGGCCTTCAGGCCGTCGTTCTCGCACGTCGCCCTGCTCGTCCAGATACCGGGAGTCGACGTTCACGCCCGGATCGCCGCCGAGAAGGGCTCGGAGCTGACCGAGCGGGAAACCGAGATCCTCGCCCAGCGCATCTCGGCCGCCGAAAAGTGGCTGGCGTCCTACGCCCCGGAGAACGCCAGGCTGGCCGTCCAGGAGGGGTTGCCGCGTGAGGTCGCCGCCCTCGGAGAAGACCAACGGCTATACCTGGGCGCGCTCGCGCTTCGAGCCGAGGAGGAGCATCCGGCAAGCGGCGAGGCGTGGCAGGCGCTCATCTTCTCCGTTGCAAGCGGGGCGGCGATACCGCAGGGCAGGGCGTTCGGCGCGCTGTACTTCGCCCTTCTGGGACGACCGAACGGCCCGCGGGCCGGCTGGCTGTTGGCCAGCCTGAGTGCCGAGTTCGTGCTGCGACGGCTTCGCGACGCGGCCGGCTGGCGTCCTCCAGAGGCCGAGCTTGCCGCGGTCCGCGAGGGACGGGAGTCGTGAGCGTCGGCGCCCAGCGCCTCCGCGAAGACCACGATCGAGTCCGCCAGGGCGCGATCGACAAGGGCGAGGATCCCTCCGTCGTGGACCGCGCGATCGAGCTCGACGTCCGCCGGCGCGAGCTGGCCAACGAAGGCGACCGGCTGAAGGCGGAACGCAACCTTGCATCGAAGCGAATCGGTGAGGCGATCAGGGGCGGGGCCCAGCCCGGTGGCGGGGAGGTTGCCGAGCTGCGGGCCGCCTCTACCGAGTTGGGCGGGCGGATCGATGCCATAGACGCCGAACTGGCGGCCGTGGAAGGGGAGCTCGACGAAACGCTCCTCCGCATACCCAATCCGGCCGACCCCGATGTGCCGGTCGGTGGTGAAGAGGCAAATGTCACGATCCGCGAGTGGGGGGAGCAGTTGCCGCGCGAGCAGCCCGCGGAGGGAGAGGTCGGCGCCGACGCCGAGCCCGGTGCTCGGACCTGGACTCGTCGCCCCCATTGGGAGCTGGCACAGGGGCTCGACATCATCGACAACGCCCGCGGGGCGAAGATCGCCGGCTCGGGTTTTCCGGTCTACAAGGGCGCTGGCTCGGCGCTGCAGCGCGGCCTGATCAACTGGTTCCTCGACGTCCACACCCGGGAGCACGGCATGACGGAAGTGTGGCCGCCGGCCGTGGTCAACGCCACCTCGGCGCGCGGGACCGGACAGATCCCGGACAAGGAAGACCAGATGTACGTCGTGACGCGCGACGACCTGTACCTCGTGCCGACCGCCGAGGTGCCAGTCACGAACCTGCATCGCGACGAGATCCTGGACGCGGCGGAATTGCCAATCCGGTACGCCGCCTATTCGCCCTGCTTCCGACGCGAGGCTGGCGCGGCGGGCAAGGACACGAGGGGAATCCTGCGCGTGCATCAGTTCGACAAAGTCGAGATGGTCCTGTTCGAGAAGCCGACCGAGTCCGATGCGGCGCTGGAATGGATGACGGCCCGAGGTGAGGTCCTCCTTCAGCGGCTGGGGTTGGCCCACCGTGTGCTGCTCATGGCGA
>WNGI01010540.1_pt1 | contig 13035 bp, 13 predicted proteins | sample 5400621 | NCBI WGS metagenome assembly WNGI01 (sample SAMN13153374, study PRJNA577476) | soil metagenome | isolation source: 20 cm soil or saprolite under Garry oak tree replicate 1 | place: USA:California | collected 2016-06-15 | reverse complement strand
GTTGCGGACGGCGCCCCGGCGTGACGAGCCGCGCATCAACGTGCGGTGGGCACCCGCCGTGACCGACGCCGTGCGGGCTGAACGTGAACGGGCCCTCGGCCTTCGGCTGGTAGAGGTGCGGGAATTCGGCATTCGCAATTACGCGCTCGAAGACTCGTCCAGAGAGCGTCTCGCGCAAGTCGTGCGCGATGCAGCGATTATCGACACGCACGGCATCGACCGCGTCCACTTCGTGTTGAATGATCCGGCGTACACCCGTAGACCCGGCGTGATCGAACGGGCATGGTCGGCGGCACAGTCGTATCGATTGCTGCCGGGCATCTGGCATCCGGCTAATGCGGTGCCCTTCCTGTATTACCTGATGTGGGCTCTTCCGCTTGTCGTGCTGGGCATGCTCGCCATCGCCGATGAGCGCGCCTTGCCACACGCCTGGAACCACGGCGTCGAGAAAATAGCGCTGGTCGCGTTGCTCGCGTTGCTGATCAATCGCGGCTTTCTACGCGGCAATCTGCCGGCACGGCTCGCCGATGTCACCGAAGTCACCGGCGTGCTTGGCGCGTGGGTGGCGGCGGTGTTGACAGGCCCGCATCGACGTTGGTGGGTGCGCGTGGCCGGCGTCGCTGGCACCCTGCTCGTGATGACGGCGACGATTCTCAGCGCCAATGCATTGGCAGACGTGCCGGTGCAGGTGGCACAGGGCCGCCTCTTCGACGGGGTCCAGGCATTGAGGAGCACGAACTGCTGACGGCGGACGCTCCGGTGTCTGCCTTCGATGCCGACACACCGGGCGTGACGCAGGTGGCGCGCTACGTCAACGCCTGCACGACGCCGAATGATCGTGTGCTGGTGCTCTCGTATCTGCCTGAAGTCTTCTTCCTGTCCGGACGCGGCTTCGCCGGCGGACGTGTCTGGATACGCCCGAACTATTTCACCAGTGACGATGATCAGAATTCGATCATCACGAAGACATCCTCGCGGCGCGTACCAATCGTGCTGACCGAAGCCGAGCCGACGTACGGTGATGATTTTGTCGAATCGTTCCCCAAGCTCGATGCATTTCTGCGGTCGCAGTACGACGATCGCGGAACGTTCGATTTCGGCCGCGACCTGCGCCTGCGGGTTCTCGTCCGCCGCGACCTGCAGCCGACAGGACGCTTTCCGATTCGCGACCTGCCGTGTTTCTCCTGATGCCCGCTACCGGCGGACACGAGTGAGGAACGCGGCGGCGGCGGTGCGAAACGCGTCGGTCCACGTGTGGCCGCCGTCGAACACGCAGACCTCGACCCGGGCGTTGGTCCGCGCCAGCGTGTCGCGGTCGGCGCCCAGCTTCTCCCCGGTGTACCACGCGTCCTTGCTGCCGCGGCCAAGCAGGATCGGCGGCAGCGGTACCGCGGGACGCTCGACGATATCCGGTGGCACATCCGCCGCGAGCACGATGAGACCGTCGGCGGGATAGTTCACCGCCGCGCGGTAGGCCATGGCCCCGCCCTGCGAGAAACCTGAAAACACGAGCGTCGATGACGTCCGATAGTCGGCCCGCACGCGCGCGAGCACGCGCCCCACGTACTCGATGTTGTCCGCGATGGCGAGCTCGCGGTCATCGCGCGTCATCCAGCTCGCGACGACGCGTTGATCGCGCGTGTAGAAGGAATGCAGCGCCTGCACGGCGACGAGCAGCCATGCGTCGCTGCCCGGGATCGTCTGCAGCGCCTGCATGTGGTCGCCGGCCGCCTCGGCGTAGCCATGAAAGCCGACGAGCAGCGGCGAGGGTCCCGCCGTGCGCGGCGGCCGCACAAGGTAGCGGCCATGCGTGCGCGCTTCGATCGCGGCGACCGACGTCTCGGCGTCGCTCATTCGTCGGGCATGCTGCGCCGAAGGTGCACGCCGTGGGCTCTGGAGCGCATCCTCAGGTTGATCATCTCCACGAACACGGAGAAGCCCATGGCGAAGTAAATGTATCCCTTCGACACGTGCTGGCCGAAGCCTTCCGCGATCAGCGACAGGCCAATCAGCAGCAGAAACGAGAGCGCCAGCATCTTCACCGTCGGGTGGCGCTCGACGAACTCCGCAATCGCGGTCGAAGCAAACAGCATCGTCAAGACCGCGATGATGATCGCGGCGATCATGATCGAGACGAACTCCGCCATGCCGACCGCCGTGATCACCGAGTCGAGCGAGAAGACGATGTCGAGCAGGAGGATCTGAATGATGACGCCGGTAAAGGAGACCGCCTGCCGCGCTGGCGCGTGATCCGTGTCCTCGCCCTCGAGGTTCTCGTGAATCTCGCGCGTGCTCTTGAAGATCAGGAAGAGCCCGCCGCCGGCGAGAATCAGCGAGCGGCCGGACAGCTCGACGCCGAAGAGCGTCGTCAGCGGACGCGTCAGGCTCATCACCCACACGATCGACAGCAGCAGCGCGATGCGTATGAACATCGCCAGGAACAATCCCATGCGGCGCGCGCGCTCGCGCAGGCCGGGCGGGAGCTTCCCTGCCACGATCGCGATGAAGATGATGTTGTCGATGCCGAGGACGATCTCCAGGACGGTCAGCGTGAGCAGCGCCGCCCACCCTTCCCCCGTGGTGATCCAGCTCACCTATCCACCAACCGTCTGTTTGGCCTCCGGAAGATCGGCAAGGGAGCCCCAGGTGTCGGGGTCCTGCCACACGAGAGTAGAAAGGTATAAGGACACGTCGTCAGCAGGATAGGACGCCGCGATCGACGTGGCGGCTTTCTTCAATGCGTCAGGCGGCGGCGGCGCCACCTCGTCTTCGGCGATGATGCCGTCCTGGTGCCTGATGCCGAGCGCGTCGAGGAACGCGCCCATCATCGGCCGCTGGTGCTCCAGGTGATACGCCACGAGCAGCCGCGCAGCCATCGCCTCCGAGACCGCGGGCATCGCCAGCACGTAGTGCGACTTCTTCTCGACGGGCATCGCCAGGACGCTTTTCACGCGGAACTTGATGCGCTGCGCGATGAGGTGGATCGCTTCCGCCTGCTCGGTGTTCGCCTGCTCGTCACGCCAGAACGAATCCGAAGCGAGGCGCTTCTTCTCGGGGCTGAGTTGCTTCCAGAGCTGGGACGGTCGCGGAATGTCGGGCAGGTCGGGCGAGTCGGGCGAATCGGCCATGATCAAATCGATACGTTAACATAGCGCCCCTATGCCAACGCTGACCGTCGAAGGCTTCACACCAGTTGACGTCGAATCCGGCAAGCGGCTCGTGCTTGCCATCGAGCAGGATGCGCACGTGGACATCCTGCATGCGTGCGGCGGAAATGCCCGTTGCACGACCTGCCGCATCGAATTCATCGACGGCGAACCGCAGCGGATGACGAAGGCGGAGAAGACCCGTCTCGAGGAGCGCGGACTCACCGGCGTCCGCCTGTCATGTCAGATCGTGTGCGACCACGACATGACCGTCCGCGCCATCAGTCGATTGGAAGGAAGCGGTCGGCCAGACCCCGGAAAGACTCCCGAGCCGACGATCCAGCCTCCGCCCGAGTGGATCTAAGCCAAAAAAAAGAGACGCAAGAACCATTCGGTTCTCTGCGTCTCTGTGTCTCTGTGGCCCGTAAGGCCAGTGAAAGTTGCGGCTAGTCGATCGAGATCTTCCGCAGCAGGTTGAAGTCCGACAGCATCTTGCCGGCGCCAGCATCTTGCCGGCGCCGAGGACGACCGACGAGAGCGGATCCTCCGCGATCGACACCGGCAGGCCGGTCTCCATCCGCAGCCGCTCGTCCATCTTCAGCAGCAGCGCGCCGCCGCCCGTCAGGACGATGCCGCGGTCGCAGATGTCGGCGGCGAGCTCGGGCGGCGTCCGCTCGAGACCGTCGCGCACCGCCTGGATGATCAACTTGATCGGCTCGGCCAGCGCCTCGCGAATCTCACCATCGCTGATCACGATTGTCGTCGGCTTGCCCTCGAGCTGATGACGGCCCTTCACTTCGAGCGTCTTCGGCTTGTCGAGCGGCGCCGCGGATCCAATCTCCATCTTGATCCGCTCGGCGGTGCGCTCGCCGATCAGCAGGTTGTGCTCCTTGCGCACATACTGCGTGATCGCTTCGTCCATCGCGTTGCCGGCCACGCGGACCGACTTGCTGTAGACCGTACCCGCGAGTGACAGCACCGCGATGTCGGTCGTGCCGCCGCCGATGTCGACGACCATGTTGCCCGACGCTTCGGTGATCGGCATGCCGGCGCCAATGGCGGCGGCCATGCCCTCTTCAATGAGGTGAACCTCGCTCGCCTTCGCGCGATACGCGCTGTCCTTGACCGCGCGGCGCTCGACCTGCGTGATCTCCGACGGCACGCCGATGATGACGCGCGGACGGACGAGCCGCTTGCCCTTGTGCGCCTTGCGGATGAAGTAGCCGAGCATGCGCTCCGCCGCCTCGAAATCCGCGATGACGCCGTCGCGCATCGGCTTGATGGCGGTGATGTTGCCCGGCGTGCGGCCCAGCATCTCCTTCGCCTCGATGCCGACTGCCTCGATCTGGGCGTTGGCGGTGTTCCAAGGTCAATCGCGAGGTCGTTTGAGAAGAATGCCAACGCTCCGAGCAGCACGAGATCCTCCAGGGGTAAGGGGTGCGGGTTAGGGTTCGTGAAGTGTTATCGGCTGATGCGCGGACTCCTGCACTGCTGAGCAAATGCCCGAAGTTCAATGTCAACGGACTCTTACGCCGCTGAGCTCACGAATCTGCACGGGGTGGCACTTCGCTTGCCTCAACCAGTTGTGGAGGCGAACTCATGAAGAAGGACAAGCTGCCGCTGGACGACCCGCTCGGCATCGCCGACGCGCCGGTCCCGCAGTCGCCGGACGACATCCATGCCACCAACGATCCCGATGAGGTGGCCGCTCGCCGCGCCCGCGCGCTGGGCGAAAGGGATGGCGAGGTCCTGCGGACCCCCGGCGACATCAATGACGACGGCCACGGCGCCACAGCCATCGACATGGGCTACGGCGGTGAGGGCAACGCGGTTAAGAAAGGCCAGTAGGCTATTCAGGTCTTGGCCGCTGATTGGCGGCCAGGATCTTCTTCCGCAGCCGGATGCTCTTCGGCGTCACCTCGACCAGCTCATCGTCGTTGATGAACTCAATCGCCTGCTCCAGGCTCAGAATGCGGGGCGGAACGATGCGGATGGCTTCGTCCGCCGTCGAGGCGCGCATGTTCGTCTGCTTCTTCTCTTTCGTGACGTTGACGTCCATGTCGCGCTGACGTGAATTCTCGCCGATGATCATCCCTTCGTACACCGGCGTCTGCGGCTCGATGAGAATCTCGCCGCGCTCCTGCAGGTTCCAGATCGCGTAGGGCGTCGCCATCCCGGTACGGTCCGCCACCAGTGCGCCCGTCGTTCGCGAGCCAATCGCGCCGTGCCACGGTTCCCACCCCGCGAAGATGTGATTCATGATGCCGGTCCCCCTGGTGTCGGTCAGGAACTGGGACCTGAAGCCGATCAGTCCGCGCGCGGGAATGCGGAACTCGAGCCGCACGCGTCCGCTGCCGTGGTTCACCATCTTCGTCGGAATACCGCGACGCGTGCCTGCCTGCGCGATCACGACTCCCTGGAATTCCTCGGGCACGTCGATGATGAGATCCTCGACCGGCTCCACCTTCACGCCGTTGATCTCTTTGGTGACGATCTCGGGCCGCGCCACCTGCACCTCGTAGCCTTCGCGCCGCATCATTTCGATGAGAATCGACAGCTGCAGTTCGCCGCGCCCGATGACTTTCAACTGCTCCGGCGTGTCCGTATCCTCGACGCGCAGCGAGACATTACCAAGCAGTTCCCTGGCAAGGCGGTCTCGCAGGTTGCGAGACGTGACGTACTGACCGTCGCGTCCGGCCATCGGCGAGGTGTTGACACCGAAGATCATCGACACCGTCGGCTCGTCCACGGCAATCGGCGGAATGGCGACGGGATTGTCGACCGATGCGATCGTCTCGCCGATGGTGATGTCTTCGATGCCGGCAAGGCAGACGATGTCGCCGGCCTTCGCGAACCCGACCTCGACGCGCTTGAGACCATCGAATGTGAACAGCTTCGTGATGCGTGTCTGCTGCGTGGCGCCTCCGAGCTTCATCACCGCCACCGGGTCATTCAAATTCACCGTGCCGTTGAAGACGCGGCCAATGGCGATGCGGCCGAGGTAATCGCTCGAATCGAGATTGGCGACGAGGATCTGCAGCGCGGCGTCTGGATTGCCGCGCGGCGGCGGCACGTGCTCGACGATCGCCTCGAAGAGCGGCTGCAGGTTCTCGCCGCGGACGCTGACGTCGGTGGACGCGACGCCCTCGCGGGCGTTCGTGTAGAGCACCGGGAATTCGATCTGATCTTCCGTCGCGTCGAGATCGATGAAGAGGTCGTAGACCTCGTTCAGCACTTCCTTCGGCCGCGCATCCGGACGGTCGATCTTGTTGAGCACGACGATCGGCGGCAGCCCGCGCTCGAGCGCCTTGCGCAGCACGAATCTCGTCTGCGGCAGCGGCCCTTCCGAGGCATCGACCAGCAGCATCACGCCATCGACCATCGACAGCGTCCGCTCGACCTCTCCGCCGAAGTCGGCGTGGCCGGGCGTATCGACGATGTTGATGAGCAGATCCTTGTAGTGAACGGCCGTGTTCTTCGCCAGAATCGTAATTCCGCGCTCACGCTCGAGGTCGGTGTTGTCCATGACGCGGTCGGCCACGGCGTGATGAATAGCGCGGAACGCGCCGCTCTGGTTCAAAAGAGCGTCGACGAGCGTTGTCTTTCCATGATCGACGTGCGCGATGATCGCCACGTTGCGGCGCAGCGGGTTCGCCACCTGCCGCGTCTTGGGGTGAACAGACATCTCTTCAGTATATGGTGCCGAGCTCATCGATATATCAATTCCCCGTTGATTGCTGTACGCATGCTCTCTACCATCAAGGATAAGGTGCCCCCCTTGGACCCTATGCTCATGCATTCAGTGCTCGTGGTCGACGACGACATATCACTGAGACCCATGCTCGCCGCATGGGTCAACCGCTTTGGCTATTGCGCGTATGAAGCTGAATCGGCGGAGCGCGCGCTCGAACATCTGGAACACACGCCAGCGGACATCGCCCTCTGTGACGTCAATATGCCGGGACGCGATGGCGTGTGGCTGGCGGCGCGGATACGTGAGCGGTATCCGACCACTGCCGTCATCATGTCGACATCCGTGAACGACGCGGAGGTCGCGGTCTCCACACTCAGCAATGACGTCGTCGATTACCTGCTGAAGCCCTTCGACAGCGCGCGGCTGCGTGAAGCGCTGTCGCTCGGGCTCGATTGGCATCGCGCCAGCGTCGGCGACGAGGACCTGCACAACGCGCTGCGCTCGCGCCTGCGCACGCGGCGCGCAGCCGTCGCCGCGACGCTCGCCGGCGTGAAGGACACCGCGCAGCAGGCGGTTGACAGCCTGCTCTCGATGCTGCAGATGCACGAGAAAGACGGGCGCGGCCACTCGACGCGCGTCACGCGTCTGGCGATTGCCCTCGCCGACGAAATCGGGTGCTCGGACGACGACATCGACGGCCTGGAATACGGCGCCATGCTGCACGACGTCGGCAAGATCGACATGCCGGCCGAGATCCTTTGCAAGCCGGCGCCGCTGAATGAAGCCGAATGGGACGTGATGCGTACGCATCCGCAGGTCGGCTACGACCTGGTCAGGAAGCTGCCTCACCTGGAGCGCGCCGCGGACTTTGTGCTGGCCCATCATGAAGCGTTCGACGGCTCGGGGTATCCGAATCGCCTGAAACGCCATGAGATTCCGCTCGGCGCGCGCATTCTGACGATTGCGGATTCCTACGATTCGATGACGCACCCGCACACGCAGCGGCCGGCGATGCCGGCCGCGATGGCGGTGGCTGAAATCGAGCGCTGCAGCGGATCGCAGTTCGACCCCGATGCGGCGTCCGCGCTGGGGCGCGTCCTGCTGCACGCGGCCGCATAAAGCGTGTAGAGCGAGACCTCGAGGCCGGCCTCTACACTAGACGCGCGTCCGCGTTCGTAACCCCTGGCGCAGCGACATCCCGAACGACACGATCGTCAGCACGATCGCGGCGATCCACACTATGTTGGCGGTCGCGATGCTCATCGGCGCGACGCCGAAGACCCCCGACATCGCCACCAGCGGGCACACTGCGAGCACGAGCGCCACGAGGGCGATCAACCACGCCCAGGCTCTGCTTCTCATACGTATCCCCTTCGGTCCGCCTAAAGGCGGACACTACCAACTCGGTCTTCGGTCCGCCTGAAGGCGGACACTACCAACTCGGTCTTGGGTCCGCCTGAAGGCGGACGCTACCGGTGATCGATGCCGGATCCACGCCGCGGTCTGCATCCGACGTGTATCATCGGTAGGGTCCGGCTTCAGCCGGACCTCGGAGGTCGCAAGCGATGTGCCGGTCTGTTATGCTTCGCCCCATGCGCTCGACCATTGCTCTTACTGCTGTCCTCGCCATGGCCATCGCGGCGGCCGCGCAGGCGCCGACGCCGTGGACCATCAAAATCCAGCCCGTCGAGCTCGGCGCCGAAAAGGGCGCCAACGGCGTGCAACTGACTGTCTCGAAGCGCGGCGCGCTGGCGAGCTGGGTCGAAAGCGGCGAGGAGCCGACGCTGAAGTTCGCGGAGCGCACCGCCACGGGCTGGTCGGCGCCCGTGAAGGTCGCCTCCGGCGAAGACTGGTTCATCACCGAAGCCGACACGCCATCGGTGCTGCGCCTCTCGAACGGCGCGCTCGTCGGCGACTGGATGCAGAGCAGCAGCGACGAGTTCGAAGCGTCGAACCTGAGGCTGGTCTACTCGAAGGACAACGGGAAGACCTGGTCGAAGTCGTTCCTGCCGCATCACGACGGCACCATTACGCAGCACGCGTTCGCGACGCTGTTCGAGCTGGCCAACGGCAACCTCGGGCTCGTGTATCTCGACGGCCGCCTCACCGTGAAAGATCGCGAGCATGGCCCGATGACGCTTCGCTACGGCGCGTACGACCCCGCGTGGACGCAGGTCTCCGATCGCGCGATCGACTCGAAGGTCTGCGACTGCTGCACGATGAACGTCGCCATGACGACTGACGGTCCGATCGCCATCTATCGCAACCGTACGGACGACGAGATTCGCGACATCTACGTGACGAGGTACGAGAAGGGCGCATGGACGGCCGGCACGCCGGTGCACAACGACGCCTGGCAGATCCACGCGTGCCCGGTCAACGGCCCCGCGATTACGGCTCAGGGCAACAACGTTGTCGCGGCGTGGTTCACGGCGAAAAATGATCAGGGTCAGTCGTGGGCAGCCTTCTCGAAGGACGGCGGCCGCACGTTCGGTCAGCCGATTCGACTGGACGACGCCGCGTCGATGGGCAAGGTCGGTATCGAGATGCTCGACGACGGCAGCGCGGTGGCGTCGTGGATCGAGTTCGCGAATCAGCGGTCGACGTTCCGCGTCCGGCACATCGACTCGACCGGCGCCAGGTCGGCGCCCATCACCGTGGCGGGCGCGGCCGGCACGGGTCGCGTGGGCGGCGTGCCGCGCATGGTGCGTGCTGGAAACGAGCTGGTGTTTGCCTGGGTGGATACGCCGGAAAACGGTGGAGTCGGCGGCGTGAGGACGGCGGTCGCAGCGCTACCGCATTGAGGCGCCGCTAATCGACCACTTCCATCCGTCCTTCGGACGGACGATCGTCAGCGCGCGCAGCCAGTGGTCCTCGGCGTTCTTCCCCGGATTGCCGGTGACGACCACGCGATCGCCGGGCTTCAGCGTCATGCTGGTCACGCCCTGGTGATCGAGCTGTCCGCGCGCTTCCCACTCCACCGTCCACCGCTGCATCTGCCGGTTGGCATCCGGCGCCAGGATCTGCAGCAGCGCGTGCGGGTTGCGATAGACGAATTGCACCACCTCGCCTTCGACCGAGGCCTGTCCCTTGTCGTAGGTCGCCGCGAAGGAATGATGCGCGTACGCCCGCCCGCCGCACAGCAGTGCGCCAGCCAGCAGCACGGTGGTCGCGATGCGCTTCATCGGCCCCTAATAGTAATCAGACCCGACCGCACGAGCCTCTGAAGAGATCCTGAACATTTTTTCAGACCGTCTCCCCCGCAAGACCCTCCAGCCGACGATCACGGACGTCATGCTGAGAAGAAGCCCGCCGACGCAAAGCGTAATCATGACGGCATACCAGAGCCACCCGGACTCGTAGAAGCCCGGGAAATCGAGGCTGTGGAGCCCGTGATAGAGCCACCTGACGGGACGTCCACTGGCGGTCTCACGCAGCACCAGGCCGCCGTCGCGCGCCGAGAAATACAACCAGCTCCCGTCCGCATCCGCGTACTTGACGCGCAGCACCGGCAGCGGACGCTCGCCCGCGCGATCGTAGTAGTAGCCGTCGTAGCGCGTCAGCCACGCGGCTTCCCGGACCCCGGTGCCGGGCATCGCCGCGGCCGCGGCCGCGCGCAGCTCGGTGTCGGTGAAGCCGTCCTTCACCGCCGGGCCCCGATCCGCGGTCAGCAGGAGTGTGCGTCCATCCTGATCCTGCGCGCGGTAGAACGGCGCATCCATGAACTGAATGAGCTCGATCTCCTTGACGGTCCCGAAGGCTCCTCGCCGCTCCGCGTCCGATTCGCGGTCGAGCGCGTGCGCGCGGCGCGTCAACTCCGCGCGCGCTTCGCGACCGGGTTCACTCCGCACGGCGTCGAGCAGTTGCTGCGGCGTGACCGCGAACCGGGCCGTGTCCACGCCGTCGCCGCGGATGGCGACGACCTGCGCGCGGCGCGGCGCCGCATCCGCGGTGATGCCCCACGGCTCCATCGACAGCATGCCGCTGAACAGCCACGTGAGGGTGATGACGCCGAAGATCAAACCGGCGTAGTGATGCCAGCGGAGCCAGCCGACGTACGGCGTCCCTGACACGCCGGCGCGCACACGGGAGAGCGAATAGCGATAGAGGCCGACGATGAGACCGATGATCGCCAGGACGCAGCCGGCGGCCGAGCCGTAGACGATCAGGTTGTACCAGAGCTCGCCTTTGACGCGCAGCGGCCGGAAGTAGAACCAGTGCATCACCGGCCCCGCGTAGCCCCAGAAGCGGCTGCTGCGATCGGTCTTCAAGACGATCTCGCCGGTGTCCGATGCGACGTACACGTTGGTCGCCGCCGCATCGCCGAGCGACACCATATGCAGCGGTCCGCCCGCGCGCATGCCGATCGTCCACTGGTCGGGCTCGCGCAGCGTGTCCACGAATCGAGCCGTGCCGCGTTCCGCGGGAAACGCGTCGCGCACGACGTCCACCGCCGCGTCAGGCGTCAGCCGCTCGAGCACGCTGCCGTCGTCCGCATAGAGCGTCACCCATTCGCCCTGCACGAAGAAGCGGTAAACGGGACGCGAGCGGAGCGTGGAGATGCGAACGCGGGTGGGAGCATCGCCGAGCGTCGCCCGGTCGAGCGCTTGACCCGGCGTCAGCTTGACGGCAGCGGCCTCGAGCGGCGCCAGACGCGCGAGCCGTTCGGCTGCCGGGTACTCGGGCATTCGCGCGTAGACCATCACGATGCCTGACGCAAACCAGACGACGAAAATCAGGCAGAAGACCAGGCCCAGGTACCGGTGGACGACGGTCAGCAGGGCGATGGCGCGCTTCATGGCGTGAGGATAGCCGAAATCGGAGGTCCGGCTAAAGCCGGACCCCACCGTTGCTGTGGGGTCCGCCTTCAGGCGGACCTTATCGAAGGGTTGCCGCGGTCACGAACCGGGGCTCGATATCCACCGGCACACCCGTCAGGCGGTCCAGCACGCGCTGTGTTGGCGGCCTGACGACCGCCATCGTCGCGATCATTTGCTTGGCGGCCGCGTAATCGCCCATCGCCTCCATGGTCATCAGGTCGTGTGTGAGGTCGATGACGTTCTGCTTGATGCGCGCCGCATTGACGGCAAAGGTGCCGTCCTGCGCGACCGTGACGCCGCCTTTGTCGAGGAAGTAATTGAGCTGCATGGCGACGCCGCGGCCGTGCGCTTCGTTCAGCCCGAACCGGATCGAGCGGAACATCGACGCCAGATACGTCGGGTACATCGTCTGCTCGAATTTCTTTTCGAGCTTGCCGCGATCGACGAGGAACTGCAGCGCGAAGAGGCCCGAGATGTCGGCCTTCGCCTCTTCGATGGTGCTGTAGGTTTCCTTCAGCTCCTGGCGGACGGTGGACGGCCGCTCGCCCGCCGTGATGGTGTGCGGGCCGAGGCCGTGCATCAGCTCGTGCATCAGGATGTGCGTGAAGAAGGCGTCGAACTCCACGCTGCCCTGGTCCCTCGGCGCGAGCGCAGTCTTCGAGATCGGCACGAGGACCTTGGCGAACTTCGCGTCCTGCGTGTTCTTCAGCATGACGCGCTTGGCGCCCTTCTCCGCCGTGATGCGCTCGTCGTTGGGCAGGTTGTACGCCGCCGTCTGCACGCCGCGGTTGCCGTCGCCGCCCGAGAAGACGACGTCCACGACGCGGATGGGCGCGAGCGCGCCGAGCTTCGCGTTGCGGAACTTCGGATCGATCGGCAGGTTGTTCTCGATCTCCTGCAGCTCCGCGCCGAAGCGCGCGAGCTTCGCGCTCTCCGCCTCGTCGCGCATCGTGATGAACGCCTCGAAGGCCGCCTTGTAGTTGAACCACTCGTCCTCGTACACCTCGTACGGGCCGATCGTCGGCTCGATGCTCGCATCGAGCTCCATCCAGGCGACGTCGCTGTCGTAGTAGTCGTTGCTGAGGAAGGCCTGCGCGCGTTTCTCGAGGAAGGTCTTCAGCGTCGGCTGCCGCGTGAGCGCGGCCGCTTCGCGCAGCAGCGCCGCCGCGTGCGCCAGTTCACCCTGATATTCGTAGCTGTATGGGACAGCGATGAACTTCCCTTCGGCGTTGCGACGGATTGTCGAGTAGAAGCCGGTCGCGACGGTTTTCTGGCCGCCGGGCAGCGTCGAGATCCACTCCTCGACCTGCTCCTTTGTCGCGTCCGGGGGATAGAAATTGGCCTGCTCCGGCTTCTTCGGCGCTCCGGGAATGAA
>WNGI01004048.1_pt2 | contig 13037 bp, 18 predicted proteins | sample 5400621 | NCBI WGS metagenome assembly WNGI01 (sample SAMN13153374, study PRJNA577476) | soil metagenome | isolation source: 20 cm soil or saprolite under Garry oak tree replicate 1 | place: USA:California | collected 2016-06-15 | reverse complement strand
GCGTCGGAGTCCGGCATCGGTTCTGTAGTCGACGCGAGCATTTCCATCACCGGAGCCGACACAGCAGCAAGTAAGCGCGGAAGCCAAAACGATGGTGCGCTCGCTTTGACTATTGTGGCGCCATGATCGACTTCGGACAAACAAGAGAAACCTTTTAGGGGGGACAAGATGCCGCGCAAATACAAGGGAAACATGAACGGGCAGCGTTACGTCGCCCATATGAATCCGTACAAGCGGGATGTTCACGACCTGGATAATGAGAACAGGCACTGTCTGATCGACGAGATCATTCGGGCGGGACAGGACAGGCCATACACCTCACTCCTCGATGCAAAGCGAGATGACTACAATCCGTGCGGCATTTGCCTGCACGACCCTGCTCGCTAGTCCAAAGGAAAAACCCCGGCAACAGAGTGATAGTTGCCGGGGCTGATTGTTAGCTGAGTCGGGGCGCCCGGATTTGAACCGGGGACCTCCTGCTCCCAAAGCAGGCGCGATACCGGGCTACGCTACGCCCCGAAGTGAGCGCAAGTTACTATACCCGGCCTTGGGCGCGCAACGCGCTCAATAGTGCACGGAAGGCACGACTGCGATGACTTCCTGCCGCCGTATTCTGGATTGACGATTCGGCAAATGTGCCACCCAATTCGGGTGCCTCAAAATACGGATCGTAGCCGAATCCACCGGTGCCACGCGGACTCGTGAGCACTCTGCCCTCTATTTCGCCGCGACGCGTCAACTCGCCGCCTTCATCCTTGAATGCGGCGACAGAGATGTAGCGCGCGGCATCGGTAAACCGATCTCCCTGCGCTGCTCTTGCGTCGCGCATGCGAGCGGTGAGCTTCTCATTATTCGCCGCGTCGAGCGCGTCTCGGTCGAGATCGTCGCGTCCCGACCAGCGCTTGCTGTATACACCCGGCTCGCCGCCGAGCGCATCGACGCACATTCCGGAGTCGTCGCCGAAAGTAGGGATTCCGCCCGACAGCTGGAAGAAGTAGCGCGCCTTGGCGAGCGCGTTTTCCTCGAATGTCTCGAACTGCTCGAGGTCGTCTTCGGCCGCGCTCTCCGGAATCCCGAGCGTCACGAGGTCCACGACCTGGAGCCCGAAATCCGAGAAGATATGTCGCAGCTCGCGCAGCTTTCCTTCGCTTCGTGTCGCCAGAAGGAAACGCTTGCCGCTCACTCCGATAGCGCTTTCATCTGAGCGGCGTCGAGGGAATGGATCCCGGAAATCGCGAGCTCGAGCAGCTGGTCCAACTGGGTGCGATCGAACGTACCGTGCTCACCCGTCCCCTGCACTTCCACGAATTGTCCCGCGCTGCTCATCACCACATTCATGTCTACTTCGGCCCTCACATCCTCCTCGTAGTCGAGGTCGAGCCGCACTTCTCCGTCGACGACGCCCACGCTCACCGCGGCCACACGGCGCTTGACCGGCGTTGCGGCGAGCTTCCCTGTCTCCACCATCCAGTCGAACGCATCTACGATTGCAACCGATGCACCGGTGATCGCGGCGGTGCGAGTTCCACCGTCGGCAACCAGGACGTCGCAATCGAGCTTCACGGTGAACTCACCGAACTTGAAATCGTCGAGCATGGCACGGACACTTCGCCCGATCAGACGTTGAATTTCCTGAGTGCGTCCGCCAAGCTGCGCCCGCTCACGAGACGTGCGCGTCCTAGTCGCCCGTGGAAGCATCGCGTACTCGGCGGTGAGCCAACCCTCGCCACTTCCGCGCTTCCAGCCCGGAACGCCGTCCTCGACCGACGCAGTGCAAAGCACGCGTGTCGCGCCGAACGTTATGAGGCACGAGCCCTCGGCGTATGGTGCGACTGCACGCTCGAATGTGATCGGTCTGAGATCCGATAGACTGCGTCCAACTCGCTTCGATTTACCTGGTTTCACTGAGCTTCCGAATAATGGCGGTGGTTGAATGTCCGGGAGTGAGCGGCACTACCAGCACGCGCCCGCCCCAGCTCTTCACTTCTGTCGCACCTACGATCGTGTCTTCCGAGTAATCGCCGCCTTTGATGATCACATCGGGTTTCAGATATCGGACAAGATTGAGCGGCGTGTCCTCGGGGAAAATTACGACGAGGTCCACACACTCGAGCGATGCGAGCACGTACGCACGCTCGGCGTCGCTACGCACCGGTCGCGTCGGACCCTTGAGGCGGCGCACCGACTCATCGCTGTTGACGCCGACGACGAGCGCGTCGGCGCTGTCGCGCGCAGCAGTGAGGATATCGATGTGCCCGGGATGAAGCAGGTCGAATACGCCGTTGGTAAACGCCACGCGACCCTTTCTTCCAGCTTTCCAACGCTCGGCCTCTGCCCATGTCGCAATCTTTGTCGCGGGGTCTCGAGGCTTCAGGGTCGGCTCACCACGGCGGGGTGAAAATGGAGGACTTTTTCTTTGTTCAAGGGAAGCCTGAACACTTCGTCGTAGTCGCTCGATATGCTGATCTGGGCCGGAGTCCGCTCGATAGTGATCAGCTCCGCACCGGGGGGAAGCTGGAGACTGTCCGCCAGCGCTGAGAGTCGAGTCGTGATCTGGGCGTCGGTCTTGTCGCCCGCAAACCTCGCCTCCTGCCCCATTGCATCCTTGAACTGATAAAAATGAAAATAGGCTTCGCCAAAATCCACAGCGAAGTAAGCTGCAACGGCGAGAATCAGCAGAGGAAGCAGGCAGCCCATCCTGCTTACCCCGCGCCGGTTCACCACTGTGATTGCGCCCCTTCGATGACGCTGTTCACAATCCGGTCGATCGCCTGCTTCCTCCCGGTGGGCTCACCGCGCTCTTCGTACTGACCTTCAGCGAGCAGGCCTTTCCTCTGCCAGAGAGTCTTTCCCGTCACCTGATCGATCATCTCGATGTCGACGACGAGCTGGAGCATTCGCGACGCCGTCGTCGCCTGCTTGTTGTTGGCACTGAAACCGATGGGAATGTCGGTTTCGTACCGTTGGATCGTGCCGCGGACGATCGCATTCGCCTTTGCCTCAGACGCGTCGTGCAACCCGAGCCGGTCATGAAGCTGGGTACGAAGGGCGTCGGTGAGCTGGCGTGGAAGCTCTGCTGTCGGCGTCTGGTTCTCGAAAGGAACGATGGCCACTGTCCTTATGTGAGAGGGCAGCCCACCTCCCGTAAATCCGTACGGGATGCAGGAAGTCAGCGCAACCAGGACAACACTATAAGCTCCAAATCGATGCATCGAAAGATCCAGGTTCATCTCGCAGAATCGTCAGGTCCAAACGACGCCTTGCTCCAGGTGCGCGGTACGTGAGCACTCCGTCGGCTCCGCGAGCAATACTTTCAGTGATCTTTCCACCCGAGATGTGTTCGAGCGCTACCAGCGTGTCACCACGAATGGTAACTCTCCATTGCGCCGGACGCCCGACATCGGCGCGGAGCAGGTCTCCGTCGATGCGAACCACCGTGTCCGGAAGCGCTGGAATCGCAAGACGGCCGAGGGCAGCCCACATCATCGGCGACGGAGGAATGTAGCGACGCGCGAGCTCGGCGTGCGGCGAACGCAACGAGTCACGGATGAGAACCGCGGCTCCCGCACCAAGTCCTCCGCCGAGAAAAAAGTCGAGCCGCGCGCTGTCCGGCGCGGCGGTACGCACGGAGCCATCACCCCGAGCAGCGATGTCGCCTTCCTGATAATCCCACTTGAAAACCAGGTGACGGTGGCCGGATGGCAGCGAAAGAGCAGGAAGCGAGCGATCCGGCGCGAGAACACCTTTGAGTGGCGCTGCTGATGGTACGCAACCGAAAGCCGCGGCGATGATGAGTAGGGCTAACCGTTTCATTTGGAATCGACACGTGTGATCAGATCGCCCTGAACGAGCTTGTCCAATACATCGTAGCCGCGAATTACTCTGCCGAAGACAGTGTAGTGACCGTCGAGGTGTGGCTGCGGAGAGTGAGTTATGAAATACTGGCTGCCGCCGGTATCCGGTCCGGAGAGCGCCATCCCGACGGCTCCACGCTCGTAACGGTGGCGGTTCATCTCGTCGCGTATCGCGTAACCGGGCCCGCCGTTTCCATCATCGCGTGGATCGCCATCCTGAGCAACAAAGTTTGGAACGACTCGGTGAAAGCGCGTATTCCGATAGTATCCAGACCGCGCGAGGCTGAGAAAGTTCCATACAGTAATCGGGGCATCGGTGCCGAACAGCTCGAGACGAATGGGTCCGCGCACCGTATTGATGGTCGCATTCACGGTCTTGCCAACATACGCCGGCATCACGATTGCCCGCACCACCCCCTCGTACCATCCAATTGGCCTCGGGGTGGGGGCGACGCGTCCCCAGCTGGACCAGACGGGTATCGCCTTTCCAGCAGCCCGCTCGAGCGGATCGGTCGGCATCGGCGTACGGGCGAGCTGAGCTTGCCACGTCGCGTTGAGAGAGCTGCTGTCCCTTTTCCACAGACTACCGACGTACTGAATCGCCGCGAGCCTCGCGTCATTCGCCGAATCACGGCCGGCCTGATTGTAACTGGCGAGAACCGCCGAGAGATCTTCCGCGGACGGCCGATCCGCCAGCGCGCCGATTACGGTCGCACGCACGTAGAAATCGGAGTCCCTCAGACCGTTCACGAGGATGCGATGCACGGTGTCCTCGAGAGCCATCCCCGGCGGCGGGGCAATCGCGCCGTACGCCGCCTCGCGCACCCTCGGATCGGGATCTCGCGTCAGCGGAGCGGACCTTGAGATGGCAAATGCTCGATCGAGCGTATCTCCAGCAGCCGACGCGACGGCTGCCCTGAGCCGCCAGTCCTGGCTCGATGCCCACTGTTTCAGCTCTGGCGGCCGCAAACCAGCTCGTGCGGCAGACGCCAGCAGCGACGAGCGATATACGATCGATGTGTCGGCCGACCATAGCACCGGAAAGTCGGTGGCGTCCTTCGAGAGGACGGTCCCGAAGCTCTGTGCCGCCGCGATCCTAACATTGGGATCGTAGTCGTGAGTCGCGTAGACAAGCGACGCCTTGGCCTGCGGACCATACGTGCCGAGAGATCGAACGGCATTAATGCGGACATGTGGTTCGACATCGCCCACAAGCCGCGCAAGCACGACGAAGGCTTTCGGTCCAAGCGAATCGCCCGCCGCGGATATGGCGAGTCCACGCGCGATCTCCGCGCGCGTGAGCTGATTTCCGCTGAGCTCGTCCGCGTACGGGGCAGGCATGCCTGCCGACCGATTTGGATTCTGTGTCGCGCGCAGGGATGGCGACGCCTCCAGGTCGATCAACCCACGTACTCCGCCAGGCGCGCGCGTGCGCGCGATCGCGTAGGCTGCGGCCCACACCACCGAGGGATGACTCTCATGGAAGTAGCGCTTGACGTCAGTGATAGGGACGGGCCGCAGCTTCGCCGCCGCGAGCAAGAGCTGGATCGCTGTGTCGTGATCGGGATCGGTCTTCAGCGCATTCGTGATTGTCGTGCGTGCTGGAGCGCCGATCTCTCCCAAGGCCCAAGCCGCTTCGCGCGCGACTTCATGATTGAGTGCGAGCGCCGCGCCGAGATCGGTGATCGACGCTGTATCGCGAAGCAATCCGAGCGCATAGGCAGCGTTGGCCGCGACGGCAAGGTCATGATCCTTGAGCAGCATGCGAAGGCGGGACGCGCCCGCCATTCCGGATTCGGTTCCGACTTGTCCAATAGCGAGGGTTGCCGTCGCGCGCATCGGGCGCCATTTGCTCGCCAGAGCGCGATCGACAAGCGCCATGTCGAGCTGCCGTGTGTCCGTCATCGCCAGCAGGCGGGCGATGAGATTTACTTCACTCGCACCGATCGCCGGCGGCAGCTCCTGCCCACTAGCAGTTGCGGCAACTCCAACAAATGTGGCAAAGACAAGCAGATGCTTACGAAGCTGCATTCTTCAGTACCTTGCGAAGTGAGTCGGGCAAACTGGTAAGGCGAGAATCACGCGTGAGCGAAGCCAGCTTGGTGGAAGCCGTTACGAAGCGCTCTCCGGTTTCCGCGTTGCTGATGATGTAATCGAATGTGATCGTGCGCGACCTTACATCGCTTATGGTGGTGGTCACGCGAATCAGATTGTCGTAACGGGCAGCGGAGTGGAAGCGAAGACTCGCTTCGACTACGGCCAGCGTGACATTCTGTTTTTCCAGCTCGGCGTACGGTGTTCCCAGCGCGCGAATGAATTCGGTGCGTCCAATCTCGCACCAGATCAGATAGTTGGAATGATACACCACCTGCATCTGGTCGGTCTCTGCGTACCGGACCCGGAACTCGACGGTGTGAGCCGTCCCACGGTTGGAATGGGATGTCATGTGAAAGGGCGAGGCGAAAATGTCCCGCTCGTGATGCTTTGTAAAGCCTGCGTCGCGGCGCTAACTTGAGCGGTGCTCAACGCCCCCTGCTACATCGTGTCGGACGCGCACCTGGGAGTTGCAAGTCCCGAGATCGAGCGATCCTTCGTCTCGTTTCTCCGCGGACTGGCCGGAGACGCAAGCTCGCTGATAATCAACGGCGATCTTTTCGACTTCTGGTTCGAGTGGAAAACGGTAATTCCACGCCGAAGCTTTCGCGCGCTGGCAGCACTCGCCGAGCTCAAGGACGCCGGTGTAGACATCCTCTGGGTCGCCGGCAACCACGACTGCTGGGGAGGCGAGATACTTCGCGACGACGTCGGAGTCAGATATGTCGTCGGCCCATGGGAAGGAACTGTCGCGGGATGGCGTGCAAGGATCGAGCATGGAGACGGACTGCGCGATCGGGAGGATCGCGGCTACCGCATGATCCGTCCCATTATGCGCCACCCTCTCGCCATCAAGGCGTTTAGAATGCTGCATCCCGATCTGGCGAGCAAGCTCGCGCAGGGAAGCTCCAACGCGAGCAGAACCTATCGCGCCAGGGACGAGGGTCGAGGGCTTCGGGCGTACGCGAAGCAACAGCTGGCGGGCGCGAAAGATCTCGACCTGCTCGTGTACGGTCACTCGCACGTTGCAGCGCTCGAGAAAATGGACAGCGGCGGGATTTTCGGAAACGCGGGATCGTGGCTCGACGCACCGACCTTCCTTAAACTGACTGAGGTGGCCATCGAGCTGCGCGAATGGGACGGATCAGCCCAGGGTGACCTTCTCAACTCGATCGATCGGTGACCCGAGGAAGCGCTCACCAAGACCCAGAAAAGTATCGGGCGCGTCGGATGCGATAAAGCGGTAGCGCGCGCTATCGGGCATTTCATTCTCGAGGCCGTGCTCCCGCAGGATTTCTCCCGCCTGGCGTGCCGTCTCCTGTGCACTGTCGATCAATCTCACGTCGCGACCAACCACATTCCCGATCACGGTTTTCATGAGCGGATAGTGGGTGCATCCCAGGACCAGCGTATCGACCTCCGCCGACACGATCGATGCGAGATAGTTGCGAGCGACCGCATGGGTCACCTCGCTGTCGAGCCAGCCTTCCTCGACCAGCGGCACGAAGAGCGCACACGCCTGCGCCGTGACTTCAACATCGGGGAGAAGCTTTCTTATTTCCTTCTCGTACGCGCGCGACTTGATCGTTCCGGCCGTTCCGATCACACCTACCCGCTTCGTTTTTGTCGCTGTGGCGGCCGCGCGGGCCCCGGGCTCGATCACGCCGACGATCGGCATGTCAAACTCCCGACGAAGCGCCGGCAGAGCGTGCGCTGTCGCGGTGTTACACGCAACCACGAGGGTCTTCACTCCTTCGCCCTTGAGATAAGACGTGATTTCCCGACTATATCTCAGGACCGTATCCGGACTCTTGGGTCCGTATGGGACGCGGGCGGTATCACCAAAGTAGATGATGCTTTCGTTGGGAAGCTGGAGCATCAACTCACGGACAACGGTAAGGCCACCCATTCCGGAATCGAAAACCCCAATGGCAGCAGCATTGCTCATCTCAGTCTCACCGCGGCATAAACGCCGGCGGAGCGCGGAGCGGCCACGACGCCGATATTCGCCTTGAAGTCCCAGAGGTTGGCGGCGACGTAGGCGTCAGCGCCGGAGAAGAGATGGTTGAACACGATCGCCGCTATCCAGTCCTCGTAGTGGGTGCGCCGCGCTTTTACCCGATCTGGAGTGAATCGACTCGCAATGTAGGTGTCGGGAATCGGCAATCCCGTTTTTGGATTGATTATCGCCAGTCCGGTGTTGGGATCCGTCTGATACGTCGCGACAATGCTGTCCTTGGCGAGCGCCTTCGCCTCGGCGAGGTCCAGCGCAGATTTGCGGGCCATTCCGATCGAACCGACTTCGATCACGGCGAACAGCATCGCGGCGTGGTCGCGACCGAAGACCGTTTGCGCGTACCCGGGAACGAGAAGTGAACTGAGGAAAGCGCGACGCGGCGTCATTGGGGGCTTCGGCGTATCTGTTGCGGCTGGCTGTGGCGCTGGCGTTTTTTTTGGCGCGGCGACTCCTGCCCGCGCACTATCCCGTTGCTGCGCAACGGACGCGCCGGGAAAGAATAGCGCGAGGCAGGATAAGAACGCCGCGGCACTGAGTGTGGCGGGAGAGTGTGGGAATCGAACCCACCCGACCCTACGAAGTAGGGTCACAGTGATTTTGAAGATCACGGAAGCCACCAGGCCCCATCCACCCCCACGCATCTCAATGAACTTCGATCGCAACTTCTCCCCGTTCGATGACCTCGCCCACGACTGTCGATCCTTCGACGCGTGAAAGATAGTTAGCGACGCGACTGGGACTGACGCATACGACGAGTCCACCCGACGTCTGCGGATCGTGCAGGATCGCGCGATCCTCCTCGGTTCCCTTCTCCCAGCGGACCAGGTCGCGGAGGTACTCGGCATTTCGCTTCGCTCCATCGGTGACAAATCGGGCTCGCACAGCCTCACGGACTCCGGGGAAAACAGGAATGGCATCGAGGTCGACGCGCAGCGTCACGTTGCTTGCGCGCGCGATGTGCGACATGTGACCGAGCAGCCCGAAGCCTGTGATGTCTGTCGCGCAGCGCGATCCGACAGCGAGCGCGGCACGACTCGCCACGCCGTTGAGCATTTTCATCGCCTCGAGCATCGCGCGCTGGGCGTCCGGCGAGAGCTGGCCCCGTTTCCCGGCGGTGGCGAGAATCCCGTTACCGATCGGCTTGGTGAGAATTAGCTGGTCGCCTGGTCGCGCTCCCGCGTTCGTGAGCAGAAAATCGGGGTGCGCGCGACCCGTCACCGCCAAGCCGTATTTGAGCTCGGTATCCACCACGGTGTGTCCCCCGACGATGAACGCACCGGCCTCGTGAACCTTGTCCTGGCCTCCCGCCAGGATTCCGGTCAGGATGTCGAGCGGCAGGTCGCTCGTGGGAAACGCGACAATGTTCATCGCGGTGAGCGGTTGGCCGCCCATAGCATACACATCCGAAAGGGCGTTCGCGGCCGCGATCTGTCCGAAGTCGAACGGGTCATCGACAATGGGCGCGAAAAAATCCACCGTCTGGACGAGCGCGAGATCATCGGAAAGGCGGAAGACCCCGGCGTCGTCGAAGGTCTCTCTTCCGACTAGCAGCCGTGGATCTGAATTCACAGGGAGCGCGGCCAGCGCGCGGGATAGGTCACCCGGACCCATTTTTGACGCTCAACCGGCGCACCGCGCGAATTCAGTGAGCCTGAAAATCTCCTCGCGCGTTTTTGAGGTGCTCATTCGCGCAGCATGGCGGTTACCTGGAGCCGACCACGGCTACGGCGTCGATCTCTACCAGCGCGCCCCGGGGAAGTGCTGACACCTGGACGGTAGACCGGGCGGGACGTGCATCGCCGAGTGACTTGCCGTAGACCTCGTTGACGGTGGGAAAGTGCGCGAGATCCTGCAGGTATACCGTCGTCTTCACGACATCTCCCCAGGATGCTCCGGCCGCTCGAAGCACTTCCTGAAGATTCCGCATGACCTGTTCGGTCTGCTCGACGATTCCGCCTTCGACGATCTTCCCGGCGGCGGGATCAAGCGGAATCTGTCCCGCTGTGAACAGAAAGCCATTGGTGACGATTCCCTGTGAATAGGGACCGATCGCCGATGGCGCTTTGTCTGTGCTGATCTTCTTGAGTGGCATTCAGTTCTCCGTCGGGTGCCTTGAAACGGCAGAGTCAGCGTGAAGCGCGAATGTTACACACTATGCGGCCGCGAGGGCCAGACCGAAGAGACGCTCTGCGTTCGCCGCCGTGATCCGTCCCAGCTCGAGAGAATGCACGCCGCGAGCCGCTGCGACTTTGGTAAGCGTATGTGCGACCCACGCTGGTTCGTTGCGTTTCCCCCGGAAGGGAACGGGTGCGAGATACGGAGAATCCGACTCTACGAGCAGGCGATCCTGCGGAACCAGGCGAATCAAGTCGTCGTCCGTCCATTTCTTGAAGGTGACGATGCCGCTGAACGAAACGTACCATCCCGCGTCCAGGGCGAACTCTGCCAGTGAATGGGAGCCCGTGTAGCAGTGCAGGACTCCGGGGACGCCCGCAACCCGGGCATCGCGGATGATAGACCGGGTGTCGTCTTCCGCATCTCTCGTGTGGACGACGACAGGCTTGCCCACGTCGGCAGCGAGCGCAATCTGAGCCGAGAACGCGGCGCGCTGGGCTTCGCGTGGCGAATTGTCGTAATGATAATCGAGTCCGCACTCGCCGACCGCCACAGCCGAACCACTAAGCAGCTCGCGAAGTTTCGGCACATCGCGCGACGCGTCGAACGTGGCTGCGTCGTGGGGATGGATTCCGGCAGTAGCAAAAACGAACCGCGGGTTGTCCGCCGCATACTGGGCAGCGATCGCCGCCGTGGCGAGCGATTCCCCGATGCAGACGATCGCCCGCGCGCCCGCATCGCGGGCGCGCGAGATTACCGCGTCGCGGTCGCCGGTGAACGCCGCGTCCGCGAGGTGGGCGTGGCTGTCGATGAAGATTGACGCGCGCCCGTCGAGCGAGGCCATTTGCGTTCGATCCAGAGGAGAACCGGAGCTGCTACGTAAATCGAGCTGAAGGTTCCGGTAACGACACCGAACGCCATCACCCACGCGAAGGGGCGGATGACTTCTCCCGCGAAAATCAGCAGGGAGAGGGTGGCGGCGAGAACGGTGGCGTGGGTCAACACCGATCTCGGCAGCGTCTCGTTGATGGAGCGATTGAGGGTCTCGTAGAGAGTCTCCTTCCTTCCCTTCCGCAGGTTCTCACGCACGCGGTCGAAGATGATGATCGTATCGTTGAGAGAATAACCGAGAACGGTCAGGATTCCCGCAACGACCGTCAGAGAGATCTCGAGGTGCATCAGTTTGAGAAACGCGATCGTCGTGAAAACGTCGTGACTCGTCGCGATGACGGCGGCGGCGGCGAAGCGCCACTCGAAGCGGATCGAGAGATACACCAGCGTAATGAGGAACGACAACAGGATCGCTATGATCGCTCCGCGGCGAAGCTCCTGTCCAACGCGGGGACCGACGCCTTCAGTGCGGACCACCTTCAGAGCGTTCTCGCCGAACTTCTGCTTCAGCACCCTCCCGATGGTAATGGCAATGCCCTCGGCGCCCTTCGACTGCGCAGCCACCTCGCGCGGATCCTGCGCTCGCACGGTGAACTCGCGGTTGGTGCCGAACTGCTGGATCTCGGCGCCATGAATCCCAGCCTGGTCGAGTGTCGAGCGGATCACGCCCACATCCGGCGGCTGCGCGAACTCCAGCTGCAGCAGCGTTCCGCCGGTAAACTCGATGCTGTAATTGGGGGGCTTGATGGCCAGCGACCCAAGACCGAGCACGATGAAAGCGATCGTGATCGCCGCCATCACCTTCCACCAGCGGATGAAGTCGTAGTTCGTGTCGTGAAGAATTCGAAGCATCAGATGCTCAGGCTTGTCTGGACATCGCGCGAGCGATTCAGCCAGATCATGTAGAAAGTGCGTACCACGAAGATCGACGTGATCATCGAGGCGGCGATACCTGCCAGAAGGGTGACGGCAAAGCCGCGAACCGGGCCCGTGCCGTATTGATAGAGGACGGCAGCGGTCAACGCCGTAGAAACGTTCGAGTCCACGATCGCGCTCATCGCGTGCCGGAATCCTTCATCGATCGCGGTACGAACCGTCTTCCCGTGAGCGAGCTCCTCGCGTATTCGCTCGAAGATCAGGACGTTCGCGTCGACCGCTATTCCGATCGAGAGCACAAAGCCCGCGAGTCCCGGCAGCGTGAGGACCGCCTGGAATCCGGCGAGCGCCGCCAGTGTGTAGAGGATGTAGAGAACGAGCGCAGCTACGGCGAGCGCGCCGGAAAAGCGATAGTAGAAGAGCATGATGAAGACAACGAGAGCGACCGCGATGGCGCCGGCGGTTATGCTTTTGTGAATGGAGTCCTGGCCGAGACTCGCACCGATCTGCCTCCAGTCGACGACCTTGAGCGGCACCGGCAGTGAGCCTGCCCTCAAGACGAGCGCGAGATCCTGTGCCGCCTGCAGATCCTTGCCGCCCATGGTTATCTGGCCGTTCGCGCCGATGGCGCTTTGAATGACAGGCGGGCGACCCATTACACGCTGGTCGAGCACGATCGCCATGAAGTCCTTGATGTGCCGCGACGTCTCGGTCCTGAACCGCCGGGCGCCCTCGTTGTTCATCGTGAACTGCACGATGTTCCCTTCGGTCGGCGAGGTGTTCGGCTTGGCGTCGGTGAGGAACTCACCGGTAATGATCGGTTTGGCGTCGAGAACGTAGAGAGGTCTGTAGACGCGATTCCCGAGGGCCACGGTGTCGCTGCTCCAGCGAATCACCTTCGCCGGAGGCAGCGCCGCCTGGACCTGCGGCATCGCGAGGTATTGCGTGACCCGCCCGACATCACTCTGGGCGACGTAATACTCGCCCGGCATCTGCCCCTGCTGAATGAGCTTCGAAAAAGCACCGGGGCCTCCCGCTGTTCCCGCCGCGGCCGCGGCGCTGTCGGTCTTGGCGCTATCGGCTTTCTTGGATGTGTCGGCGGTGAAAAGAGACTGGAGACCGGCGTTGGTCGTGTCCTTCTTCGTGCCCGGTGCGGCCACCCCGACCGTCACTTTCGCATCCTTGAGCAC
>WNGI01009291.1_pt1 | contig 13041 bp, 8 predicted proteins | sample 5400621 | NCBI WGS metagenome assembly WNGI01 (sample SAMN13153374, study PRJNA577476) | soil metagenome | isolation source: 20 cm soil or saprolite under Garry oak tree replicate 1 | place: USA:California | collected 2016-06-15 | reverse complement strand
ACGCGGGCGGCGGAACAGGCGTCTGGACCGTGAGCACGACGCTCCAGCAGCCCGCCAACGGTGTGACGGTGTCCGTGTCCCCGGCGGCGACGGTTCCGGGCCCGCTCGTCATCACGGCAGCAGCCTCGCCGGGAGCGGCTGAGGCGACGCACACCGGTTTCGTCGTCCTCCAGCGAGGCGCTGACCGCAGGCGGATCCCGTTCTGGTTCCGCGTGGCCGCGCCCAAGCTCGGCCTGGCGCAGACGACCCCGCTCACGCGCACCGGCACGTACCACGGCGACACCCGCGGGCACCCGGCGCTCGTCGACTCGTACCGCTACCCGGACGACGCGCGCACCCTCGGCGTCTCGCGCACCCTGCTCGGCCCGGAGCAGGTGTTCCGGGTCTCGGTGACGCGACTGGTCGCGAACTTCGGCGTCGCGATCCTCGGCGGGGCGCACGGCATCGAGCCGCGAGTCGTCCGCGCAGGCGACGAGAACCAGCTGCTCGGCGCGATCGGGCTCCCGTTCAACGCGAATCCGTACCTGCCCGCGTACGGGACTCCGATGCCCGTCGCCGGATCCGTCCTCCCCGCTCCAGGCGATTACGACGTCGTCTTCGACAGCGGTACAGCGGCTGGGGCCGGCCCGTTCACGTTCCGCTTCTGGATCGGGGACGCGACGCCGCCGCGGCTGAAGTTGATCTCGACGCGCGGCCGGCTGCTGCGGGTGCGCGCGGTCGACAACGGCGCGGGAATCGATCCGCGGTTCGTGCGGCTCTCGGTCGACGGCAACGCGCACTCGCTGCGCTACGACGCGAGTCGAAACCAGGTCACGGCGTCGCTGAAAGGGCTCCGGCGCGGCCGTCATCGCTTCACGCTCCGCGTCTCCGACTACCAGGAGCCGAAGAACATGGAGAACGTGCCGAAGATCCTGCCGAACACGGCGCGACTCCACGCCGCGTTTCGCGTGCGCTAGCTCAGGTCGCGGTCGCGCTCGTTCGTCGTCGGCAGCTGCGCGAGGTCGCGCTCGACGCTGGCCGCGAACTCGTCAGGGTCGTCCTCGGTGCGCAGCAGCTTCAGCTGCGCCTTCCTGCGGCGACGCGAGCGCGTGCGAGGCCCCTCCCACCCGAAACGGGTGGTTAGACGAGGCCACTCGGCAGCGACGAGAACTGCCACGGCACAAGTGAGCAGAGCGATCCAGAGCCAGCCCACGGCTCAATTGTACCGACGCCTCCTAGCCCTTCAGACAGGCAGGAGCGGGATGTCCCATGGCTAGCCGCAGACTACGGGCAGACCCGAACGTAGTCCGTGTAGCAGAGGTCTCGCCCGCCGCCGCCCGTGAGGCGGTCGTTCCCGCGGCCGCCGTCGTGCGCGGCCATGAAGTCGTTCCCGTCGCCGCCCTCGAGGACGTCGTGGCCGGCGCCTCCCTTCATGAAGTCCTTGCCCGCGTTCCCGATCAGAACGTCGTCCCCGGCACCGGCCATGATGCGGTCGTTGCCCGGCCCGCCGATGAGCCGGTCATTCCCGCCCATGCCGAAGATGACGTCGTCGCCGCCCAGCCCGCAGATCACGTCGTTCTCGGGAGTCCCGCGCAGGAAGTCGCGTTCTTCCGTGCCGACGATCGTGCAGCCGGCGTTGCGGACGCTGCGCGGCAGCGCGTTTGCCCGGTAGCTGTGACCCGCCGGGACGCTGACGTCGACATTGCGGACGAAGTCGTGCACGAGCACCGTGCCCTGGACGACAGTGATCCGCGTGGCGCCGCAGAGATCCTCGGTTAGCCACTTCGTCCCGCGAACCGTCGCCGACGAGTAGCGGCCGCGGGTCCTGAAGTGGCCCTTGCCGCTTCCCCAGAGGCGGCGCAGCGGGCGCTTCTTCGCCAGGGCGCGGAACGAGGACACGCAGTCGAGGAAGTCGCCGCCCTTGAGGCGCAACTCGCCGAGCGCCTTCGGGCTCGGCTGAAGAACGGTGAACGTGCCGTCGTAGAACTCGCTCGTGTCGAGCGTGACGCTGCGCGCGACCGTCACTTTCGCGACGCCGTCGGTCGTGTCGACCTCGGTTCCGATCGGCACCTGCGCGGCGCCCTTGAGGTGAACGGTGTCCTCGGAGCTTGGCTCCTTGAAGAGGACCGTGCCGCTGGCGAGGGCCAGGTTGGCCGTCGACCCGGGGGTCGGAGGCGGAGGCAGGAAGTCGGCGTTGACGGACTTGGCCGAGTCGATGCTCACCGTGCAAGGCCCCCTGCCGGTGCAAGCGCCGCTCCACCCGCCGAGCGTCCAGCCCGGGTCGGGATGCGCGACGAGCGTCACGGTCGAGCCGTTGACGAAGTCTGCGCCGCACTTCGTGCCGCAGTCGATTCCGGCCGGCGTGCTCGTGACGCTGCCGTTGCCGGTCTTCGTGACGCTCAGCGTGTACGTCGCGACATTCACGGAGACCTCGGCAGTCGCGGCACCGCCGCGGCCGTCGCCGACCGTGTACGTGAAGCTGTCTCTGCCCTCGAAGCCGCTCGCCGGCGTATAGCGGACGGTCCCGTCCGCCTGAATCGCGGCGGAGCCGTGCGGCGGCTGAGTCACGCTGTCGACCGTGAGCGCGTCGCCGTCGGGATCGCTGTCGTTGGCGCGAACGTCGATGTCGATGGACTGGTCGCGGCCGGTGCGCACGGAATCGTCGGCCGCCGTCGGGCTCCGGTCCTCAGCGTCGAACCGCGTCGAGCTCTCGAGCACGACGCTCTCGTTCGGCGCAACCGTCGCGTTCCACTGCTGGCTGAGCGTGACGTCGTACGGCCCGTCCGCGATCAGATCGGCGTTCGCGTCGTTGAAGACGTGGCCGTTGTCACCGACCGGAATACCGTGCGCGCCTTCGATCACCGGGCGGTAGTTGAAAGGCTGGATCGTCCACTCGTCGGGCACCTGGTCGCTTCCGAGCGCACCCGTGATCTGGAGCTGAACACGCGGGATGGCGGTCGAGGACGAGTCGAACTCCGTCAGCGTCTGGCCGTCCGGACCGCTCGCCGCCGCTCCGTCGTCCGTGCTCCCGTCGGAGCGCAGATCGCCGTCGAGGTGGCGGACGAGATGCGTGGAGATGCTGGAGCCGCCCGTGTTCGTGAGCGTGTACGTCTGCCGGAGCGTGGAGCTCCCGAGCGTCACGGGCTCGAGCTCCTGACGGACGTCGATCTGAAGCGCTCCGACCTGTAGCCGCGTGGTGAGCGGATTCTCAGACAGCAGCTGGACCTGCCCGTCGACGCAGTCGTCCGCGAGCATCCGCCCCGCGGTGCTCGTGTAGAGGTTCGACGTGTATGTCGTGCCGAGGGGCGCGAAGCCACCGGGCGGGTTGAAGATCGCGTCACTGCCCGCGACCGCGCCTCGTCCGAAGGCGCCGAGCCCGTCGACCGGAACCCGGACTGCGCCGTCGGTGAGCGCAGGGTCGCCGTTCTCGAGCGTGCGGACGATCGGCGTGCAGCCCGAACCGGTCGGGGCCGCGCTCCCGGAGGACGTCGAGGCGGCGACGAGCGCTCCCGCGATCGCGAGCGCCGCGAGCAGGCCTGGACGGACGCGGCCTAGGGGCAAATCGCTACGCCCTTCGTGCGGCAGAGATCGGTCCCGGCTCCGCCGCGGAGGCGATCCGGTGGCGCCAGCCCGACGATGTAGTCGTTGCCGCGATCGCCCATGAGCAGATCGGTCCCGGGCCCACCGTTCAGGTAGTCGTCGCCTGGACCGCCGGCGAGGCGGTCGGGGCCGTTGCCGCCGTCCATACGATCTGCGCCCGCGCCGCCGAGCATGCGATCGGCGCCCTTGCGGCCGAGCATCAGGTCCGCCCCGCGCTCGCCAATGAGGACGTCCAGGCCGCGGCCGCCCACGAGCCGGTCACTGCCGGCGCCTCCGATCAGCACGTCGTTTCCACCGAGCCCGCGCAGCGTGTCGTTCCCGCCCAGCCCGCAGATCACATCACGGTGCTTCGTCCCCATGAGGACGTCGCGCCTGGGCGTGCCCATGATCGTGCAGCGGTAGCCGAGGATCGTCCGCGGCTCCCGCGGCGGAGGCGGCGGAGGTGGAGGCGGCGGGGTTGGCGAGTCGTCGTTGACGATCAGCCCCACTCCAGTGCCGTCTTCCACGGTCGCGTTCACCTCGTTCGACAGCTGCACCAGAAACGTCTCGTCGGGCTCGATCTGGGTGTCCCCGTTGACCGAGACGGAAACGTTCTTGGTCGTCTCGCCAGCTGAGAACGTGAGCGTGCCGCCCGTGGCCGAGTAATCGGACGGAGCCGCGGCGGTCCCGTCGGCGGTGTGCCAGTCGACGGAGACCGTCTTCCCGCTCGCCGTCGAGAGCGTGACCGGGAAGGTCGCGGTCCTCATGCCCGAGTTGCCCTCGGTGACGCTCGTATCTCCGACGGCGAGCCCGGCCAGCGGGTCATCGTCGACGATCGTGCCCTCGCCCTGGCCGTCGCCGAGGACGACGTCGCCCGAAACGACGGTCAGGTTGACGACGTAGTTCTCGTCCGGCTCGTCGAGCGTGTCGCCGTGCACCTTGACGACGACGGTCTTGCTGCTCTGCCCGGGGTCGAACGTCAACCGGGTGCTCATCGCGCCGTAGTCCCCCGGCTCGTGCGCCGTCCCGTCGGTGCTCGCCGCGTCGATCACCACGGTGTCGATCGGAGGTTGGGAGATCGAGACCGTGAACACGGCGTCGGTCTCGCCGGCATCGCCCTCCTGCGTCGAGATGTCGTTGATGTTGACCGTCGCGGGGTCGCGCCTCGTGACCGTGATGCTGACCGTGGCCACGTTCGAGTCGACCGTGCCGTCGTTCGCCTTGAACGTGAACGAGTCGGGGCCGAAGTAGTGACGGTCGGGGGTGTATGTGCGCGTCGAGCCCGAGCCGGAGAGGATTCCGTGCGCAGGCGGCGTGACGATCGCGTACGTGAGCGGGTCGCCGTCGACGTCGGTCGCGTTGAGCGGGACGTCCTCGGGCGTGTCTTCCGCGACCAGAGCCGAGCTGTCCGTCGCCACAGGCGGGTCGTTGACGGGGGTGACCGTCAGCGCAACGGAGGCGGAGTCGGTCCCGCTGTTCCCATCCGAGATGGAGTAGGCGAAGCTGTCGCCGCCGTTGTAGTTCGCAACCGGCGTGTAGAGGACGGTCCCGTCGCTCTGGAGCACCGCGGTGCCGTGCGCCGGCGCGCCGACCGACGTCACAGACAGGGAATCGCCGTCGACGTCCGAATCGTTCGCCAGCACCGCGACCGAGACGGCGCCGTCCTCGTCCACGGTTGCCGCGTCGTTGCCCGCGACCGGCGGGTCGTTCACCGGCAGGATGGTGAGGGAGACGGTCGCCGTGTTCGAGTCGGCGGTGCCGTCGTTCGCCTTGAACGTGAACGAGTCCGGGCCGTTGAAGTTCGGGTCCGGCGTGTAGGTTCGGCTCGCGCCGGACCCCGAGAGCGCGCCGTGGACCGGCTGGTCGACGATCGAATAGGTGAGCGAGTCGCCGTCGATGTCCGTCGCTGGTAGGGGAACGAGCGCGAAGCTATCCTCGGCGAGCAGAGCTGTGTTCGGGCTCGCGACCGGAGCGTCGTTGACGGGGTTGACGATGATCGAGACCGTCGCGACGTTCGATTCGTTGGCGCCGTCGCTCGCACGGAAGCTGAAGTCGTCGGGCCCGTTGTAGTTCGGCGCCGGACTGTAGGTCTGAATCGGACCGGAGCCGGCAAGCGTTCCGTGGCCGGGCGGGCTGACGATGGAGTACGTGAGCGGGTCTCCGTCGGGATCGGTCGCGACGAGCGTCACGGGGAGAACGGCGTCCTCGTCCGTGGTCACGCTTTGTGATGGGGCGACTGGCGTGCTGTCGTCGTCCGTGATCGTGCCGACCCCCTGCCCATCGACGATGTGGCCACCGTTCGGGTTCGAGAGGTTCACGACCAGAACCTCGTCGGACTCGTCGAGCAGATCTCCGGTGACGGCGACGGTGATCGTCCGGGTCGTGACCCCGGTCGGGAAGCTCAGCTGCCCCGACGCAGGTGTGAAGTCGACACCCGAGGTCGCCGTGACTCCCTGGGTCTCGTAGTGAACGCTGCTCGTCCCGTGGGTGTCGCCGCTGCGCGAGACGGTGAAGGTCATCGCGGTTGTTCCGGAGTCGCCCTCGAGGACGCTGGCGTCCCCGATCGAGATCCGGGGGCTTTCGTCGCCGTCGGCGGCATGAGCCCTGGGTGGTCCTGTGCTCGCGTGCGCGCTCGCGAGGATCCCGAGCGCGAGCGCCGAGAGGCCGGTGACCAGCAGGACACGCCGTACGCGAAATCGGTGCGCTACACGCGCAAGTGGCGCAGTCAAAAAAAGGACCCTCTCTTTCCCCAAAGCCGCCGCAGTTGGTTCCCCCGGAAGACTGTCAGTGGTTCAGAACCACGGCAATAGGTCTCTGGACCTATATTCCGCAGACGCTCGGCCTACGACATCTGGCGGGATTCATCCGCGGCGTATGATTCCGTAAGTCCAGCGCTCACCGGCCAAGGAGGGGCGATGCGCAACGCGTTCATATCCATCCACAAGTCCCCTGGGATCCAGATGGAGGAAATGACGCGTGTCGCAAAGAGAGCTCAACCTTGGAATCGTGGCGCATGTAGACGCCGGTAAGACCACCCTCACCGAGCGGCTTCTGTACGAAGCCGGCGTCATCGACGAGATCGGAAGCGTCGATGCCGGAACGACCCAGACCGACACGCTGGACCTCGAGCGCCAGCGTGGCATCACGATCAAGTCCGCCGTCACCTCGTTCGCCCTCGGTGACGTCCACGTCAACCTGATCGACACTCCCGGCCACCCCGACTTCATCGCGGAGGTCGAGCGCGTGCTGAGCGTCCTCGACGGCGCGGTGCTCGTCATCTCCGCGGTCGAGGGCGTGCAGCCGCAGACCCGCATCCTGATGCGCGCGCTCCAGCGGCTCCGCATCCCCACGCTCCTGTTCGTGAACAAGATCGACCGCGCCGGAGCCGGCGACGACCGCGTGCTCCGGGCAATCTCGGAACGCCTCGGGGCCGCGGTCGTCCCGATGTCGGCGCCGGACGGGCTGGGCACGCGAGACGCGTTCGTCAAGCCCCTCGTCGACGACTCGGCGCTCCACGAGCTACTCGCGGAGAACGACGAGGCGCTCCTGGAATCGTTCGTCGACGACGAGTCGAACGTTTCGCAGGGTCGTCTGTTCCTGGAGCTCGCGTCCCAGACGCGGCGCGTCCTCGTGCATCCGGTGTTCTTCGGGTCCGCGCTGACCGGTGCCGGCATCGACGCGGTGATGACGGGAATCGCGGAGCTGCTCCCGTCCTCGACGGGCGACCCGGACGCCGCGCCCTCGGCCTCCGTGTTCAAGATCGAGCGAGCGCCGAACGGAGAGAAGGTCGCATACGTCCGGATGTTCTCGGGGACGATTCGTACGCGCGACCGGGTGAGCTTCGGGTCGGGCCTCGAGGGCAAGGTGACGGCGATCGCCGTCTTCGAGCAAGGGCCGGCCGCTCAGCGTCAGTCGGTCGCCGCGGGCGGCGTCGCGAAGCTGTGGGGCCTCGCCGACGTCCAGATCGGCGACAACATCGGCCAATCGGGCGCCGCGGCAGTGCGGGCGCAGTTCCCGCCGCCGACGCTGGAGTCGGTCGTCGTCGCGAACAACCCGGACGATCGAGGGCGGCTCCGCGCCGCGCTGACGCAGCTCGCCGAGCAGGACCCGCTGATCAACGTGCAGCAGAACGAGGTCCTGCGCGAGGACTCCGTATCGCTCTACGGAGAGGTCCAGAAAGAAGTGGTCGAGTCGACCCTGAAGACCGAGTACGGGCTGGAGGTCGAGTTCCAGGAACCGACGCCGATCCACATCGAGCGGCCGCTGAGGAGAGGCGAGGCGCTCGAGATCCTGAACTCGGAGACCAACCCGTTTCGCGCGACGATCGGCCTGCTCGTCGAGCCTGGACGGCCCGATTCGGGAATCGAGTTCCGGCTCGATTTCAACCCTCTGACGGCGCCGCTGTATCTCTACCAGACGCTGACGAGCTTCGACGAGCACATGGACCGGTACGTGCGAGAGACGCTCAGAGAGGGTCTCCACGGCTGGCAGGTCACCGACTGCATCGTGACGATGACCGACTGCGCGTACAGCGTGCCGGACGGTCCCCCGTCGAAGCGGGGCCCGCTCAGCACGAGCGGCGACTACCGCAAGCTGACGCCGATCGTGCTCATGCAGGCGCTCGAGCAGGCGAAGACGAGCGTCTGCGAGCCCGTCGTGCGCGCCAGGCTCGAGGTTCCCGCGGAGTCGGTCGGCGCCGTCCTCGCGGCCGTAGGCCAGCTAGGCGCACCGGCCGAGATGGAGTCCCTGCGCGGCGACCTGGCCACCGTCGACACGGTCCTGTCGATCCTTGCCGCGCAGGATCTCCAGCGACAGCTGTCGAGCCTGACGAGCGGCGAAGGCGTGCTCGAGACGACCTTCCTCGGCTACGAGCCGGTCAGCGGCGACCCTCCGACCCGCCGGCGAACGACGGTGAACGCGCTCAACCGAGAGGAGTACATGCTCCATGTCGTGAGCCGTGCGTATCGATAGCGGCGGCGCAGCGGTGGCCCAACGTGATGAACTTCCGACGATGACGCCTGACGCCGCGCCCCTCGCTCCTGGGTCGGCAGCGCCCAACTTCGAGCTGCCGTCGACGCCCGACCAGAAAGTCTCGCTCGAGGACTTCCGCGGCCAGCCCGTGATCCTCGCCTTCTACCCGGAGGACTGGAGCCCGGTCTGCTCCGATCAGCTGGCCCTGTACCAGGAGTTGCTACAGGAGTTTCAGCGGTACAACGCGGAGCTACTGGGGATCTCGGTCGACGGGATCTGGTCCCATCTGGCATTCGCAAGGGACCGGAACTTGCACTTCCCGCTCCTGGCCGACTTCGAGCCCAAGGGCGAGGTCGCTCGGGCGTACGGCGTGTACCGGACGCAGGACGGCACCAGTGAGCGAGCGCTCTACGTGATCGGCCCCGACGGCGTCGTCTCATGGAGTTACGTTTCCCCCGTGGGCATCAACCCCGGAGCGGACGGGATCCTTCGGGCTCTCGCGAGCCTGGCCGAGGAACGCGGCTCGTGACGAGGACCGAATGGGAACCGACCCTGACGATGCCGGTCTCCGACGACCGGGATCACATCCAAGGACCTGCCGCTGCGCCGGTCACGCTGCTCGAGTACGGCGACTACCAGTGTCCGTTCTGTGGAGCCGCGTATCCGATCATCAAGGACGTCCAGGCTCAGATGGGTGATGGTCTCCGCTTCGTCTTTCGCAACTTTCCGATCTCAACGTCGCATCCCAACGCCGAGCTGGCGGCTGAGGCGGCCGAGGCTGCCGCGGTTCAGGGCAGGTTCTGGGAAATGCACGACCTTCTGTACGAGAACCAGGACCGCCTCGGCGGCGAGGACCTTCACGCCCATGCCGAGCGCCTGGGCCTGGATCTCGAGACCTTCGATCGCGAGCTTGCCGGCCACGCCTACGCTGCCCGGGTCCGCGAGGACTTCATGAGCGGTGTCCACAGTGGAGTGAACGGGACGCCGACCTTCTACCTCAACGGCAGCCGGTACGACGGCTCGTACGAGGCCGAGAGCTTGCTGGCGGCGCTCAGAGATCGATCAGGACCTTGAGCGCCTCGCGTTCGTTCATCGCCCGGTAGCCGTCGGGCACCTCGTCGAGGCTCGCCACCCGGTCGAAGACGCGGCCGGGCTCGATCCGTCCCTCGAGGACGTCGGGCAGGAGCTCCTCGATGTACGCGCGCGCCGGAGCGGGGCCGCCGCCGATGGTCACGTTCTTGAAGAAGATCTGGACGCCCAGCGGAATCGAATCCTCCTGCGGGACGCCGACGCGCCCGACGGCGCCACCGGGACGCGCGATCTCGAGAGCCGTGATCGTCGACTGTTCGAGCCCGACGCACTCGAGAACGGAATGCGCTCCAAGTCCATCGGTGAGCTCGTGGACGCGCTCGACCGCCTCGTCGCCTCGCTCGCTCACGACATCCGTCGCCCCGAACTCTTCCGCTAGCGCGGTCCGGCCGGCATGCCGACCGAGGATGATGATTCGCTCCGCGCCGAGGCGCCGTGCGGCAATCACTCCGCACAGCCCGACGGCGCCGTCTCCCACGACGGCGACCGTCTTCCCGGGGCCGACCTTGGCGGAGAGAGCGGCGTAGTGGCCCGTCGCCATGACGTCCGAGAGCGTGAGCAACGACGGCATCAGCTCGTCGTCCGGTCCGACCGGCAGCACGACCAGCGTTCCGTCCGCCTGGGGAACGCGAACGGCCTCGCCCTGGCCGCCGTCGACGCCGTCCATGCCGTACCGGCCGCCATGGAGACACGATGTGTGGAGCCCCTCGCGGCAGAACACGCAGGTGCCGTCAGACCACACGAACGGTGTGACGACGAGGTCTCCGGCCTTCATCGTGCTGACCTCGGCGCCCACATCCTCGACGAGGCCGATGAACTCGTGGCCCATGCGGCGGCCTGTGTCGGTGTGCTCCATCTGGTTGTAGGGCCAGAGGTCGCTCCCACAGATCGCGGAGCGGGTGACGCGGACCAGGGCGTCGGTCGGCTCGAGCAAGCCAGGGTCGGGAACGGTCTCGACCCGGACCTCGCCTGCTCCGTACATCACCGTTGCACGCACAACAAGTCCTTATACCCGGCCGGCGGTGCGTGCAGACACGACCGGGCGTTTCATGGCGAGCCAGGGAGTCGCTGCGCCCGCAGCTGTGCGCGTGCCTCTCGCCACCAGATGAGCTCGTATGCGTGGAGCGCGACCCAGACGCCCGCGACCAATGCGAGGGCGACGAGCGCAGGCACCACCGTGGCGACCGGGATCAGCAGCACACAGGCAATGGCCGCTACGAACCGACCGCCTCTGACGCTGCGCGCCACGCGGAAGCGAAGCGCCACGTACGCGAACAGGTAGAGGGCCGAACCGCCGCAGAGCGCGAGCGCCTCGATCGTGCCGAGCTCGTCTCCGAGATGCTTGAGCGCGCTCTTCACCGCGAACGCGAAGAGCACGATGCCCGCGACCATCGGCAGGTGCAGGTAGGTGTAGATGTCGCGGGCGATCGCAATGCGTTCCTCGCCGCTGCGTTCGTCCAGCAATTGGCGTCCGCGAATCGTGAAGAAGTCGAAGTAGGCCAGCCAGAACGACATCGCGACCAGGAGCCCGAGGAGGGCGGCGACGATCACATCGCCGTGGAGCCGCTCATCCCGCGCTCCGAGCCCGACCGCAACGAGCGACTCGCCGATCGCGATGATCACGATCAACCCGTGTCGCTCGGCGAAATGTCGCGGCTGAACCCGCCAGCCCTCCAGGCTCACGAAGGCCGGACCGACGAAGCCGACGGCAAGCGCGGCGACCCAGAGCCCAGCCTGAAGCCCGCCGTCGAAGAATCCTGCGAGGAGGATCAGGGCCGAACCGCCGAGCACCCAGGGAACGACGCGCCAAATCGCGCTGAGGAGCTGCCGGTCGCCGCCGGCGCCGAGCGCGTACAGCACCGCCTGCATGAGATTTGCGATGAGGAATGCGACGCCGAACACGACGCCGTCCGCCCCGAACGCGCCGGGCACTGCGAGCGCGGCCATGAACATCGCGCCCATCGCGACGAAGATGGCGGCGAGCACCGGCCCGACCTCCGCGTCGATCGTGTTCGTCAGCCACGCGTACGCTGCCCATGCCCACCAGAGCGCCGTCATGATCAAGAGCGCCTGCGCCAGGCCTTCCCAGGTCGAGTGGTTCGTGAGCAGGGTCGTCACCTGCGTGAACGCGAAGACGAACACGAGGTCGAACAGGAGCTCGAGCGGCGCTACCGGATGCTCGTCCTCGACGGATCGCTGAGTCACGGCCCGACGCTATACGGTCGAAGGTTGTTGCCCAACGCCACCTGGACGGCGTCCCGGGCACGGCTACGTCGCGGTGAGCACGACGCAGGCGTCGTGTGAGGAGCGCGCGATCTTCTCGGTACGGAGGATGCGGCCTCTGGCGTTGAGGACGCAGAGCGTCCCCGTCCCGAGACCGGGCGTGACGACCCAGCCCCGGGTTTGCTGGACGTTGTACGACTCGTCGGGGATGCGCGTCAGCCGGAGAAGCCGTCCGTCCGCGGCGTGGACGCGGAGCGTTCCGCTCTCACCGCTCGCGTGGTACACGCGCTCCCCTTTGAAGGTGAAGTGCTGGGGTGGCTCGTCCGCGGGGATCCTCGCCGCGAGCCGCCCGGTGCGGGGCGAGTAGAGCGCCACCTCGTTCACGGCTCCGGAGCTGACCCACGCGTGTCTGCCGCCGGGCGCGAAGCCGACGTCGTGCGCGAGGAACGGTGGCCGGAACCGCGTGACGAGCCTTGGCCGGACGCGATGGCGAACATCGACGACCGCGACCTCCTCCGCCTTCGCACCGAGCGCGACCCAGAGCGTCCGGCCCGAAGGATCGATCGTGATGTGACGCGCGAGCGGTCCGACGGCGACGGTGCCGAGGACGCGGCCCGTGATGACGTCGAGCACCACCACCTCCCCACGCTTCGCGTCGCTCACGTAGGCGTGGCGACCGTCCGGATGACCGGCCGTGTACCGCGGCTCGCCGAACCCGCGTAGGACGTGCTCGACGGAGAGCGATGAGTTCCGCACGATCGTCACCACCCCGATCTCCGAGTGAGCGACGACGGCACGGGTCCCGACCGTCTCGATACTTCTGGGCCGGGGAAGCGTCGGAACGTACCGGTGTACGCGACCGGTTGTGAGATCGACGGCGACGAGTCGCGACTCGAGATCAGCTGTTACGAGTGCGACCTCGCGTCCAGCCTCGATCTCGGCGAGGCCGCGAGGAGCGAGAGCGAGGGCCGCAGCCCCGGCGATGAACGCACGACGATCCATGCGAAAGAGGTACGAATGCAGCCGCTTATGAGGTCCGTAAAATTTGTCCCCGCCGGCATCGTCCACCACAACACGGCCGACGAGGTCGACCGGCTGCTCACCGAGCTCGAGACCGTCTAGGTCTGTTGAGGCGCTGGCCGCCCCGCCCAGCGCGTCGCCGCGCTGGCGCGTGCGTAGCTCCGGGCCGCCTGCTCGTCG
>WNGI01007318.1_pt1 | contig 13043 bp, 25 predicted proteins | sample 5400621 | NCBI WGS metagenome assembly WNGI01 (sample SAMN13153374, study PRJNA577476) | soil metagenome | isolation source: 20 cm soil or saprolite under Garry oak tree replicate 1 | place: USA:California | collected 2016-06-15 | reverse complement strand
TGTTAACCATAGCGGGTGGGAGGGGGGCCCATCGAGAGGTCAATCGCGACACTACGCCACTTTGCTAATCCGATTGCGCGTACTTCTCCAAACGCTCTACACGCTCACCCCAACGACCCTCATTCCAAGAACTAAACTGTTTCCATTCTTCGCTATCTTTCCCGAGGCCCACCTGCATCCATTTGGACCAAGCACAGAGCGCAAAGTCTGCAAACGAAATGGTATCACCCATTACGTACGGGCCGTTACTCTTTAGCAGCCACTGGTCGATATGGTTAAGATCGTCCCTTAACTCATTTAAGGCTGCCTGCCATGCATCTCCTGTGGGCTTCATCGTACTGATGTCTCCACCAAACCTCTTGCTTCGAGTTCTGAGGAAGTACTCCCTGCCCTCCGGGTGGTTGATCAACTTGAGATTCGCCGGAAGGGTAAATTGCCATAGTGCTTTAAAGTGTGGCCTGAGTGACCCGATGAAGGCACTCAGTAGAGCCTCCGTTCCTGGAATAATGACCTTTGGTGTATCGGGATAGGCTTTGTCGAGATATTCGGCAATTCGGTAAGAGTCGGAGAGGGCTACACCGGTGGATTCGTCGACGATGGCTGGGAGGGTATAATAAGGACCTCCGGTCTCGGGATTAGGAGATCCTTCAGGAGGAATACCCCTCTCTTTGGAGAGCTTCTCGATATCGACGTATTCTTTCCATTCTGTCTTGTAAGGAATTCCCTTGTAGTTCAACGTATATCTGAAAGCCTACGTTTGGGGGAGTCCTGGTGACGAGGAACAATTCTACGAACCTAACTTTCCATGTGTTTGGATTGTGTGGTCCTGCATGGGACGGGAAGTCGTAGAAGATAATGGTCATTTCGGCTTTTCATCTGGTTCATCTGAGGGATTCCCTGTTCTTTATAAGCACTTTTCAGGAACGAAGATGCATCTCGACTGAAGCGATGCCGACTGCTTGCCGAATGAATGTTGTCAGTATCAAACTTATTCCGCTTGTGTGCGCAATGTTCCGAAGAACAACGCTTACACGACTATCAAAGCCAATGTTCGGTCTCATCGCTAAAGCGCTAAATGATAACAATGCATTGCTTCCTAAGTGTACACGGGAAAATGAGGCAAGTGCTCCGAGGATTCGCAGGTTAAGTTCCAACCTTGGCGAACGCAGATGAGCTCGTCAAGGTGATAATGCGCAAGCTCACTCGATCATTCGCCTTGATCGTTCGATGGCGGGGACGGTCGGGCAAGCCGCCGAGTCTCTGCCCACACCTTTGCACGCGCCCTACGAGCTTCCTTCACAGAAGCTTCGTCCCTTTCCGTGCTGGGGTCCGACGGGACTCTGCCCTCGCGTATGTGCGTATTCAGGCTGTCATCCTTATTTCTCTCTGGTGTTTCAGCTTCTTCACTATGGCTTCCATCCTCGTCGCTATCCCCATACCCCGCCAAGGCACTTAAAGTGCCACCTGATCGTTCTTCTTTCTTTCTTTCTGTCTCCTTGGTAGTTGTTTCGGTTTGCAATCGTATTTTCATGAGCTTCCACGCTCGGCTCCATCTGCCTCGAAGAAATGCGAAGCGCTTGTCAGCGCCGTGGTTAGCTAATATGCGCATCTCTAACTGCGCAGGGTTGGGTGAGGAGTGTAAATGAATGGCAGTTCGCCGCATGAGTTCTTTCTGAGTGTCGTCAGGCTGTAACAGACAAGTAAGCGGGTGACAGTGGAATTAGGAGTATATGAACATACCTCCTCGTCACTTCCTCCCCATACATCTTGGTCTTCGAATTGATCGCCATCTTCATCCATTCGTGCCTTTAAACGTTCCTCGTGAGCCTTATCAAGCGTGCGGCGACGCTTTTGACGCCGATAATCTTCCACCTCGCTTTGAGAGAGGAAAAAAGTATCCTCAGCGTCTGAGGGAAGGTCAGACCAACCGCTGGGCGATTCAGCCCTTGGTGGTGCGGGTCCAGACTGGATCGGTGGTAAAGAATCCAGTAGAAGGCGAGCATCATATCTAAGGCATAACCATCAGAAAAGTACTCATTCGGGGCGAAAGAATCGTTGAAATAACCCACCGATCCACCCATATTTCTTCCTGCGACTCTTGTCTTTCTTCTGCATAGTCATCTTCATCATGGAAAACTGATTGTCTCTGAGGTGTACCCCATCTGATAAGAGCTTCACCGATCCTCTTCCTTGGAGGTTGGTTCGGCAGATACTCGACGACTTCCAGTGACCCGGCAGCTAAGGCAGCTTGCGGACCACGGACGATATCTGCTTCATGTGCGACAACATATAGTGCTGAATCAGGCTCTCTTCTGGTTTCTGAACCGTCTGTGCTATCCCTCCGGCCATGCTCCGGACGCTGCTTGCGTTTCCTGGAGTACTGGTACATTGCATAGAGGCGTGACGCTTTACTGAGTGACCGTCACAAGGCTCAATGGCTATATTGCCCCTATGTTAATGGAAGAAGAGGTGGTTGACTATAATACATACAAGGATTAGTTCGCAGTTGGGGGTACTGTAGGCATCATCCCAAAGCTGGCTGATTTAGGCGTGCATGTGACCAACCCTGCAAAAGGTGATCCGTGCGGACATATTAGTATCGGGCCCACAGGGGTTTCAAGCGCAATCTGCACCAGTATATATATCCAACCATCCATGCAACGACTTCAACTTTTCCGTACCTATTCTGAGCCGACCGCTATCACCCAGATACCTTTCGCGAAATTTAACAGTAGCGTATTGAAAAAATAGCCGCTGATGTGGCTGTGCCAGACATGATGGACACGTCTGCAGTGGCTTGGCCCTCGTGCTCTTCTCGCCACCATGGATTTCCTCCATTCCCAGCTCAGCGCTATACAGCGACACCTCTCCTTTGTAGCAACTGATCCGCTCGAATGGAAGCTTTACGTTCAAGTATTCTCATGGGCTGTAACGCTCTTAAGCGGCACGCGATTGACATCCCTGTTCTAGCCTTCGACAGTACCCGTTATACTCCAAAACAGAGCCTCCAAAAGTTCTGGCTCCTCACTTTGAAGCAGGTGTCTTCGAAAAGTCACAAAATTATGGCAGGGACAAGGCCAAGTTTGCCCTGTTCTCTGGTCTGTACAAGCAATGCTTAGATTCCATTATGCTCCAATTTGGTTTCTACGCGTGGTCATGGAGCGCAGCTGGTCAATTGTTAGCCAAATTCGGATACGGCCCCGAGTATGAGGTAGGCATGTTCATTTTTGCGACGGAATATATACTAAACCACTGGTAGATTTACCAATCAATTGCCTTTGTTTTCGTACTCTACTTCGTATCTGCCATTCCTGCCCTTCCGTTGTCGGTTTACAGCACCTTTGTCCTCGAAGAAAAACATGGATTCAACAAGACGACGCCAAGTCTCTTTGTTATTGACCTCTTGAAGGGATGGGCTGTGGCATTTGTCTTGGGTTCCCCTTTCCTTGCTGCCTTCCTTTACATCTTCAAGTGGGCTGGTGACCGATTCGTCCCATGGTTGATGGCTTTCATGTACGCGTTCTGTCCTGGTCAATTTACTTCGACTAATGTTCATCCAGGATCTCGTTCCAGTTGATTATGGTCATTATCTACCCGACGATCATCCAACCTCTTTTCAATAAGCTTACCCCTCTTCCGGACGGCGACCTTCGTACACGCGTTGAGTCACTTGCGACTAAACTCAAGTTCCCGCTCAAGCATTTGTACGAAATTGATGGTTCAAAGCGTAGTTCGCACAGCAATGCCTACTTTTTCGGTCTGCCTTGGGTAAGTAAAACTCTTTCTATCGATGAAAGCAAATAATTGACCCCTATATCTAGAGCAAGCACATCGTTATCTTCGATACCCTTATTCAACAGTCAAAGCCTGAAGAAGTCGAGGCAGTACTTGGTAAATCAAATTTACGGCGGTCTCTCATCCGTTCTCTAACATTGCGAAATAGCACACGAACTTGGTCACTGGTACTTCCTTCACCCTACCAAGATGATGATTATCTCTCAAGTCCACATCTTCACAATTCTGTCTCTTTTCCCGGCTTTCCTCCGAGCACCTCCTGTCCTCCGCTCTTTCGACTTCCCTAAGGAGGTCGCATACAATCCTCCCACTATTGTTGCCTTTTTACTCTTCCAGATGATCTTGACCCCCTTGGAGGCTGTGGTGTCCATCGTCATGAATGCGGTCAGCCGACACTTCGAGTGGCAAGCAGATCGCTTTGCCTGCGATCTTCAGGACAGATTGAACACCGCCGACATGAAGGATTTGGGTGGCAGGCTCGGGAACGCGCTTATCACGCTTCACGTCAAAAATCTCTCCACTGTCTGGGTTGATTGGTTGTGAGTAACATTAATTCTCATCGTCAATAGTAACCCATTCTAACATTTACGGGTAGATACTCTGCCTACCACCATTCACACCCCACATTGACTGAGCGCTTGAAGGCCATTGAGATGTTCCAGGTAGAGCGGGAAAAGAAGGAATGAGGGGGAGTTTATTGTGGAATCCGTCAACGACTATTTACGTCATATCGGCCACTGTACTGAGCGTAATATTACTGTTTTGTGGTCTCAAAAATTGAATACGCACTTACCGATGTGGAGAGCTGAGTCGGTTGTTCACAATCCCCGTCAGTATCATGCACGTTGGGTTTTGGGATTCGGCCAGAAAACCATTATAGTAAACCTCTCTTGCGCAATAGCTGAGCCTTCCAGCCCTTCAACACCACTCTGCCCAACGTTAAACCGTCCTTTGCCTCTGCCAAGTTGACGACTTGACTCAACGGACCCCAAGCGCTCGTCTTGAGCCGTTCGAATAGCTGCCTTTTCTCCATCTTTTTGTCCGACTTGGCAGAAATGTCCACCAGCCGTCTAGGCTCTCTAGGATTCCAAACATTCAGCTTGTATCCCCTTAAACGCTTTCGTTCAGAGTAGACGAGGTGTGCCAAGTTTCGCGTGAGGTTGTGGGATAGACCTCTTGACTGGCTTGAATTATACAACATCGCCAGGGTGTTGTCCACTACGTGAATTAGTTTGTTAAATAATATGTCTTTGCGTAGAACTTACTGCGCCGCTCCCATTCTTTCAGCCAGTTTTTCTGAAGCGTACGTTGAGCCGCATCTGTGCGGGGGTCATTGTGCTGGTTCGTGACGCGAGCGGCAGTGTCGAAGGCGGGCCTCCATAGTAGCCGTAAATTCCTGGTTGCCTGCGGGTGATGTAAAACCGTTGCAGAGACTGTTCTCAAAAATAGCCGATATAGACTTTTGAATTCAGGTGGAAGTTGCACCATGAGATGGGTGCAACTTCGTTGGCGTGTGCCTTTTTTTTTATAAGATTGTGTTTGGTAAGCTGGTCCGACATCAGTCATAAAATCTCCAAAATGTTGTATCTCAAGGTACAATTTCAGGATACCAATTTGAATGTGGAAAAGTACTGCAACTAAAATCGAGTTGTCAATATGGCGCAGAAAAGTTATTTACATGAAACTGTGCCTCTACCAACGCCACTCTTCCTCACGGTAATGAAAACTGGAAAAACTCAATTATCGAGTGCCAATGCATTTTATAATGTACGTTCAAACCCTTATCAACCCATCAATAAACTGATGTGGCATTTGCCTTTTGTCTATTGGACTACCAAATACGCCAAACTTAACGTTGAACATTACGGCCAGCGGTCAGTTAAATCGATTTCAACCCGTCCTCTCCAGTCGGAATTCGGCAAAACTTGAACGAAGTCGAGACTGTCCATAATCCTGGTTGAATTGATGACTTCTTCAGGCATGAACAGTGAAATGCTTACCTATTCAACTCCCAAAAATTCGGTTGGTGCGCTTTTTACGTGCTCTTGGTCGATCCCGAAGGATCTTAAGCCCGGGGCCCACGGCAAGGGAAGCACGAGGAAAGAGGTTACTAGCCTCTTATCCACCCCCGGGACGCACCTTATTTTCGGCGAACGAGGCGGGCGACGGCGGGGAAAACCTAAAAGAAAAAGAAAAAAACCAAACGCATAAATCAGCTTAATGAATGAAAACGGAGAAGAATGGAATATCAAACGAATGTCTCTCAGCACCACCATACCCTTCTCGCGCCGGCGCTGTGCTTTGCCGCAACGACTCTCGCTTTCAACCACGCAGCGAACTCTTCTTTCACTTCTTCAGAGACGTCTTCATCCTCGACGACTCTCCTTTTATGTCTGAGCGGCGGCGGGCTCCTCAGAGTCGTAGGTCTCCTAGGAGTGTGGCGAACGAACACGAAGGATCCATCCTCGCAGTCGGGCATCGTAACAGCCTTAACGCGCCTGCGTATGGGGGTCCGAGCCAGGCCAGCCTTGGGGATTGTAACCATCTTTTGGTCTTCATCCTGAATGAGCACTGGCGACCTGGCGACCGGCATATCCTTCGCGAAACGAACGCGGACCGCATCTACAAAAGCGTCAGCCATATTGACTAGTGCATGAGGCCGACGACCAGCGCCAGCGTTGGAAATGGGAGTTGTGATAGCGTGCATGGTGTGCATGGTATGTGGCAATGTGTGTAGGTGAAGAAAGACGTCTGACGCGCTCTGGTGTATGTTATATAGCGCATTTCAATGTCAACCGCATGATCGAAGCCCCTAATTACTCAATACGGCAAGTGCGTTTATGGGAATGAAAACCACTCTAGATATTACTCTATATACGTCTTACATCTACAAGTCTACAAGTACAAGACAATCTAAGATAAAATACGTACATGTTGATCTATATATGACTCTCCGTATATTCCCTCGCGTCTCGCCTCCCTTCTTCTATATTCACACAGGTTAAGATGGGAACTGCGGCCCAGACCATCAACACGAGAAAGAAGAAAGAATACCGGATGTTGCCGGTCAGGTCAGATATCAAACCTACGACGAGTGGCCCAAGAAATGAACTCGACTAATATTTCCTTCTTTAAAACGTTGGAACCGAACGAGAATTGAACTCACCTTATCTGTAATTGAAAACAGGGCATACCAGCGAGCTTCCTCCCCAGGAGGGAGAAGCTCCGCATAAGATGCTCTTGCATATCCTTGAAAGGCGCCGTATACCGACCCTGGACGATGTAAAATGCGATTGGCAGAAAAGTGATGCGACTGACCAAAATACACTGCCAGCACATACATCTCACCTGGTGTTGTGAGTCCACCAAACTGAAACGTGCTATCTTTGAAAAGGAATCCAAGGCACCCATATACTGGTACAACAGAAGCCATCAATACCAGAACGACGAGAACACGTAGGTTTGACCAGCCAAAACGCTTCTGCAAGCTTGGCCACATCAGGGAACCTAGAATACCTGCGGTAGGAGTGAAAATGCCAACGATGATTAATGAAGACGGTGGCATGTGAAGAACCGTTTTGCCGAACAAGACGGCAGTCGACGTTATCGTTGTGAAGCCTGAAAATGGATCAATATAGGGATAGCAGTCAACACAGCCCAAACCTCACCATCAGAGAGTAAGAACCACGCAGCAAGGTATATAAAAGTATTTTTGAGCTTCTTGATCTCGCCCCAGCGGAGCATATGACCCAGCTTCTTCCATGCCTGGATTACTCCTCGACGAAGATTCCAATCACTTGAACGGGGAAGGTCACCTGTTGGGACGTCTCCCCATGCACCATCTGCACTTCCTGGACTGTCAGATGCTCCTTGGGTTAAAGGGTCCATTCCGGGAAGCCACAAGGCGGCAGGTATTGTAAACAACATCCACCACAGACCACTCAGTCCAATAGCTAACCGGAGAGAGAACGTGGATCCATGTAGTCGAGCCACCGGTATAAGGGCTATGATGAGCAAGATGATCCCGGCCGTATAACCAAGAGTAATGCCTCGCGATGATATGCGAGAAATTGCACGAGAAAGTGTTTCGTCGTACTGCGATTTAACTGAACTAGAGGGCAGCGAGGTGGCAGTTGGGGTATATGCATCAGAAACAAGCGGCGCAGAATCTGATATAAGAGGTGCGGTTGGGTTTTCAGTGTCGTCGACGTCCTCTTCGACCGCAAGTTCAATCTCATTAACACGTTGTCCTTCAGCATGAACCGTGTGCAGTATCTGAACGACTTCTGGGGACTCGCTTGCTAGAGAAGGAAGGTATGCATTCATAGCAACTATTGAGGCACCGAAGCCGACATTCGCGCACATGGCCAGCAAAGCAGATAAGTACCAGATAGGAGATGATGAAGGCAGAAGGAGGAATAATGTCGCGGAAAGTGAGCCTAAGAAAGCGAAGAACAGAAGGACGCGTTTACGGTGCAATGCTACAGGCCGACTTAGAACATACGACGCACGTCAAGGATAACACGCACGGTTGTTGGCGATCCCTCCTACAGAGATGACAGTGATAGCTTGCAAAGCCACAGAAATAGAGTAGATATACAAACTGTACAAAGGTCAGGCTATTAAAGTCCATAGTAACATCTTTACTCACCTAAAACTTGCACTGTCAATCCAGAACCAAGCCACCTTGACCGCGCACCGGAGGTCTGCGTTTTGACTGGAATCACCCGCCATTGTGGTATTCAAAGACCGCTTTGAAACTACGCATGGGACCTTGTGGTCTGGCATGAAGTACCCATTATCCCTCGCGAACTGCTCTAGACATATAGGCAAGAACAGCGTCAGCGATACAATTACGAACACTTCACTACGGGCGGCTTCGTCAACATTTCGAAATATTCGCCTTGGACTGGTGAAAAATACCTTGCAAACGCGTAGCTCAACCAGCCCCGGAGTTTCTTCTTGTATGCGCGGGCGCGACGGTCGCCTGGTGACATTGAAGTATGTCACGCGTTACGAATATCACGCATCCGCGTGCCAAAACGCGTCGTTTATTTCTCTATCCTTGACACCGCCCACCTGCATGACGGCTATGTCTGACCAAGAACAACAAGAAGACGTTAAGCCAAAGCTTAATCTCAATGTTGTCTTTGAAGGAAATCGTACGTATGACTTTATATTTAAACGTGATAAATGACCTGATCAGTCTTCAACGCGCCTCGCTAGAGATCACGGTGAAGGTCAAAGCCACCATGCGGCTCTCAAAGATTTTCGAAGCTGCAGAGGTACGCAAAAATGAGCTCGTTACTTTCGGAAAGCTAACATAACTCAGAAACGCTTTGGAAAAGACTCAGGCATGTTGATGATGTACTTGCCGAACACTGAGTGACGACATCAATACGCGTCATGTATATAGGCACATTGAGATTTACCTTCGAAGGTCAACGATTAAACAGCGAAGATACACCTGCTCAAGTATGCAAATTTTTGTCCATTCGTCGGATTGCTTCTAATATCATGGACTAGCTCGGAATGGAGGATAACGACCAAATTGACGCCTTCATACAGCAGGTGAGAAGCTCTCTGATAAATTTATATTATCCATGCTTATGCGCGCTCGTCCAGCTCGGAGGGAGACGTTTGTAACACCTAACTATACTCGGATGCCCGCTCCCCATTGAGCGGTTATCATAACTATACATACCATCTTGTTGTGCTACTCATACATGTCATATAGTAGTTGTATGCCGAAACACTCGATCAACTGCTTAAAGAATACCCGAGGTTGTCAACATCGACGCTCTCCTGCATCTTCAAGAGGTTTGTCCACATAGTGAACGCTCTCTCCCGTGCCTTGGCATCGGCCACTGCCTTAAGTGAGCGCTTGAATTCTTCGCCTTTGATCCAATCAAGCCCGTGTTGTAACACGTTCCTTGCCCTGGTTGCGCCCCCTCTCACATCCCCCATCGAGGCATGCAGTGTCGCACGAACTGTGTTACGGTCGTACGTCGCGCAATGAAGTATGTTTGAGTTGTAAAACACCGTTTCGCCCGCTGATCGGTGTTCCGTATTCTCTCATCAGTATCGCTTAAAGAACCTTCAAAGAATACGAACGTCTGAGATTGACTTGCATCACCCCGGGCATATCGAAGGGGTCATTTGGCGGTTTCATTGTCTCCGAATGCTTTCTTTGCTCGAGCGTCCTTGAAGTCTTATGCGAACCAGGGACAATATACAAGCAGGAATCGCGATATAATGCACTGCAAGCAACAGACACTATTTCATCGGATAGCCCGTGTCAATCAGCGCAACTCACGTATTCCATTGTACCTTGTAAACGTTAATTCAGCGGCCAGTTATGGATTACTGTGACGTACCCCGTGATGCCAGCGAACCAAGGCCTCTCTTTCCTGTTCCTCATCGGCATCCTCACTCACATCATCTCGGTGCCACCTCAAGGCAAAGTTATTTCGTTCGGGATTAATCAACAAATTGAACAGTTCTGACATTCATTAACAAAGCAGATTTCTGCAAATCAAAATTCTTACCCATCTGTAAATCTTCTTCTTTGCATCCCAGAAGTTCTGCTACAACTTGCACTAAGTTGTCGTTGGTATACCACTTCAGAAATGCGCTTTCTCCCAACTCAGGATGCATGACGTGTTGTACCCCCCAGACATCTACATCTTTCTTCTCATCGAAAGGCGGGAATTGTTGGCCAACCGTTCTTCTATGCATCCATTGCGCTTGGCGTGTCTTCTCGACAACTCGTGCGCATGCATCTTGCAGCGATCCAAACTCAGATGCTGCGATGAGATTCTGCACGACAACGTATCCTTGCTCTTCGTATTGCTTCTTGATATCGGCAAGCTGCTGGGACATTATTCGAAATGTAAGAAGTTGGTGACCTCATGGGAAAAGCTAGCAACCGGCATGTTTAACCGCTCATGCACATGCACATGCTTTGCATCCTATTATGGACGAAATATGGATACTACTATTCAATTCAACTGACGGGCCGGAACATCGTTCTACGGCATTGTATATGGGTATACACGAGATGAATACTACTCAGCAGCATGAACCAGGGCGGGGCATATATGAATATGTTAATCCGTTGTTAAGGGCGGGGTATCGGTGAACGATTTCACCGCACTAGTCGGTATATCTGGGTATCCCACGATCGATTCGTTCGCAGCGCGAGCTATGTCCCACATATGTTGCACATCTTCCTGGGAAAGACTTACATTGATAGATTCAAGATTCTCCTTCATGCGCTGCACAGAGTCGTTAAGTGGGAAATGACGTTCCTACGCAGGAGCGTACCTCAGGGTCTTTTGCTCCAGGTATGACGAAAAAATTATCTCCTTGTGCAAGCGTCCAAGCCAGCGTAACCTGCGCAGGTGAAGCGTTGTACCTCTTTCCAATTTGCTCGATTTCTGCCACGGTTTTCAGGATTGTCGGGAAGTTCTCTGGCGAATATCTAGGCACAATGTTGATACAAAGCTACAATGAAAGGATATGGGGTATTACCTCGGTATTCCATGCCGATAATCGGTCGGCTCGAATTGCTCCGGAGACGTCTGTTCAACATGAGCTGTAGAATCACGTACGTAAACAGTGAAAGCACTGACAAATCGTCCGGTGATAAGGCCACGTGCTAGAGGTGAATAGACAACGACGGCGATGTCCAGTTCTTTGGCAGTTTGAATCAAGTCATTGGGAGGTTGGGCCGTTTCTAAAACAAGGGGCGAAAATTCGACTTGTATTGCAGTAATAGGATACACTGCGTGTGCGCGACGAAGTGTATTGACAGATGGGTTGGATAACCCAAGGTATTTCACCTTGCCTTCCCTTATGGAATTATCTCAGTCGTTGAACATCAACATCATTTGAGAAATCATGGACCCACTTAACAAGTTCGGCCATCGCCTTGATCGTTAACTAGTAACCAATGGTAAGCATATTTTGGTTGATCAAACCTGATAATTAGACTACCTCAATGGGCGTTTTTGTATCGGGTCTTCAGACACTGAGCACGATATGGAAAAACAATATGGTGGATGAACCTGCCTGTGTAGATAATAGAGATCGATGTATTCAACGCCTAGTTTTTGCAACGATCGTTCTGCTGCTTCTTTCACATATTCTGGATCTCCACGAAGACCCTGGGGCGTAAAGCCAAACTTGGTTGATATAAAAACACCACTTCGGTTGCCGGAGCGACGGAGCCTGCATGAGCGCGTCAGTCACAGTATTTTTAGGTGATGACTATTCAGGCCTCAGGACCATTCTCCGAATAACGCCTCCCCTTCTCCATATACATCCGCCGTGTCCCAATGCGTACAGCCGTTCTCGTAAAGAAAGTAAAAAAGCTAGACCATGAATTAGTTAAGAACTGCAATAGAGATACGGATGGACAGTACTTTGAGACGATCTTCAAAAGGTTTGAGAGAGCCGTAACCAGCAACGCCAAGACCTCCTGAACCGAAACCAATTGCCGGAATGACGGAGTTTCCAATTTTCCTGGGAAGCATCACAACGACGACAGCGCTGACACGGAGTGTCACACGAGGTGTTTTGCCCTGAAAAGGAAATAATCAGTCCGACCGGCGTGGACTGGAGCCAGGCAGTTGCACGCAGTGCCAAGCATTGCTCAGGACTTTTACTTTTTATCACTACGGCGTCTGAACCTTTAGCGCTCTCCGTATAGATTGATGATGCCAGTGGCATCCACTATCCCCTACCATGCCCCATTGAAGAATCCTTTCGACGACCCAATCGAATATCCGGATGAACCAACGTCACATACCGATTACCCACCTTCATCATCCATCCCGAATTCAAGTAACCCAGTGATCCATGTTAGGACGCCCAGCCCAACGCCGAGCGAGGCGAAAGAGTTGCAGCACGGGGCTATCAACTGGAAGGCAATGAAGAGTTGGAGATTTTGGTTTCGAAAGGAATGGCGATGTAAGTAATACGCCCCTTCTCTGACTTTTCTTAACACTTGACATCGAAACTCGTAGGGTACTACGTTATTTTGGTTATTATACTCGTAGTCACTACGCTGGTCACGATATACCATACCCAAATAGTACATTGGTTGACACCAGTAACAAGATGGCTGTATAAGTGAGTGCAAAAATCATCAACAGTATCTCGTACGTTGATTAATTGTGGGTCAGATTACGATTCGGTTGGCTCGTACCGATAGCAGTCTTGTTCGTAATCTCCTTCCCGCCAGT
>WNGI01013796.1_pt1 | contig 13046 bp, 13 predicted proteins | sample 5400621 | NCBI WGS metagenome assembly WNGI01 (sample SAMN13153374, study PRJNA577476) | soil metagenome | isolation source: 20 cm soil or saprolite under Garry oak tree replicate 1 | place: USA:California | collected 2016-06-15 | reverse complement strand
GGGAGCGGTGGTGGCGAAACCTGCCAACGTCACCTTTGAGCAAGCTGCCGCCGTCCCAGTTGCAGCCGTCACGGCCCTGCAAGCGCTGCGCGATCACGGACGCGTTCGACAAGGTCAGAGGGTGCTGATCAACGGCGCTTCCGGAGGGGTGGGAACTTTCGCTGTGCAGATCGCGAAAGCGTTCGGGGCGCAGGTCACCGCCGTCTGTAGCCCCAGAAACATGGAGACCGCCCGCGCTCTTGGCGCGGACAGGGTCATCGACTACACCCGAGAGGATTTCACCCGCAGCGGCGAGTCCTACGACCTGATGATCGACGTTGCCGGGAACCATTCCTGGTCAGAGTGCAAACGGGTACTCGCACCGACCGGCATCATGGTGGCGGCTGGAGGCTCAGCACACACGGTGTGGGGTACGAACAGCACGATCAAACATCTCATCGGCGTACGGATGGCGTCCCTCCGTGGCACGCAGAAAGCCGCTCTCTTCATCGCGAAGCTCAATAAGGCAGACCTGCTGGTCCTGCAGAAGCTACTCGTGGAAGGAAAAGTAACCCCAGTCATTGACAGGTGCTACGAGCTCAACCGGGTGCCTGAAGCCTTTGATTACATGGGGGAAGGCCACGCCAAAGGAAAGATCATCATCAACGTATGAGCGGGGCCACGTGAGAGCGGTTGTCTACGACCGCTACGGGCCGCCGGAGGTTCTTCGACTCGAAGACATCGAGCGGCCCGTCTCCAAGGAGGATGAGGTCCTCGTCAGGGTCCACGCCACGACGGTCAACCGGTTGGACACCGCGACGCGTGAAGCCAATCGCCGGAGCGGTCTCGCCATCTCGTTGATGGGCCGCCTGGTTTTAGGCCTGCGGCGGCCAAGACACCGGACCCTCGGTACGGAGTTCGCGGGAGAGATCGAAGCGGTCGGCGCCGCCGTCAGCGAGTTCGCGGTCGGTGACCGAGTCTTTGGCAACAGTGGGCTGAGGTTCGGGGCACACGCCGAGTACATCGCGATGCCGGTCAGCGCCCGAATCGCGCGCATGCCCGCCGGCATGAGCTTCGAGGAGGCGGCGCCCATCACCGACGGAGCGCTCAATGCGCTGACCTGTTTGAAGCAGGCCGATCTCCGGACAGGACGCACCATTCTCATCTACGGCGCGTCCGGGGCGATCGGCACCGCGGGGGTCCAGTTGGCCCGCTTCTTTGGCGCCGACGTCACCGCAGTGTGCAGCACGAAGAACCTCGACCTCGTGCGATCGCTTGGAGCAGACCACGTGATCGATTACACGCGGGCGGACTTCACCAGGAACGGCCAGACCTACGACGTCATCCTGGACGCGGTCGGCAAACTGTCGTTCCGGCGGTGCCGCGGTTCGTTAGAGTCGAACGGGATCTTCCTGCCAACCGACGGGCTCGCGAATCTCATCTGGGCCCTTAGGACGCGGCGGAGCAGAGGCAAGAAGGTGCTGTTCCAGATCCCTCCTCGACAGACGAAGGAGGACGTCCTCTTCCTCAAGGAACTCGTCGAGACCGGAAAGTACCGGCCCGTCATCGATCGGCGCTACCGGTTGGAGGATGTGATCGAGGCGACGGGGTACGTCGAAACGGAGCAGAAGGTGGGAAACGTCGTCCTGACCGTTTGAAGGTATAGAGATGACCGGCCGAGCCTTCTTTTCGATGCTGATCTTCGTGGGGTTCGTGGTGGCCATAATGTGGTTCGCCGTTCTGCCATCGCTGACGACCTTCAGGCCAACCTTGCCCTGATCACCCAAGCGTCAGGAGCGCGATGCCGGCCACGATTGCGAGCGCGCCGGCGAGCCGCAGCCAGGCGCCGCGCCTCTCGCCCAAGCGCCAGATTCCCCATGCCGTCACCAGGACGATGGCGGACTCGCGGAGCGGCGCGATGATGGCCAGCGGCGCAACGCTCAGGGCGAACAGGATCATGAAGTAGGCCGCGGTCATGAGCACGCCGACGATCAGCGACACTCCTGGCTCATCGGTCAAGCGCGATCCCGGGATACCGCGGATGGTCGTATAGACGATCAGCAAGATCGCGCCAAACAGCCAGAGCAACCACCCGTAGATCCACGGCGAACCCAACCGGACGCCGAGCCGATCGATGGAGGTGTAGGCCGCGATCATCACCCCCGTCAGCAGCGCGGGCCACAGGGCCGAGCCCGCGGCGGCGGGTCGCCTGATCGCCCAGATTCCCCCGAGCAAGGCGACCACGCCGAGGAGAGCGACGGTGTGAAGCCGTTCGCCCAGCAGAACCAGGCCGACCAGCACCGCAAGCAGTGGCGCCGTCCCGCGGGCGATTGGATACACGACGGAGAGTTCGCCACGACGATACGCGAGCGAGAGCGTGATGAAGTAGATCAGTTCGAGGAATGCCGAGGCGAGCGCCAGCAGCCAGCCGGCCCAGGGGAGCCCGGGGCGCCCCGTCAGGAACCACGTCGCAGCGACGGGCGGCAGCGAGACGACCGTTCCCCAGGTCAGCGCCCGGGTCGCCAGTGAAAGTGGGTTCTCCGAGGCCTTGAGCAGCGCATTCCACGCGGCATGGAAGACGGCGGCCAACAGGACGAGAGGCAAGACCGCCAACGGCACGAACGAAGTCTAGGATGCTAGGTATGGCGCCAAGGACGGCGAGCAAGACCCCCACCCTACCCTCCCCCAGAGGGGGAGGGAAAGAATCCGAGCGATCCCGCGGGCAGGGGAGGGAGAAATCCAGTGGGGAGAGGGAAAAATCCCAAAGAGCGGGATCCGCAAGGACGCCCAGGGCCATCTGGAGCGGCACAATTTCGTTCGGGATGGTGAGCATCCCGGTCCGCCTCTACACCGCGACGGAGTCGCACGATGTCCACTTCCACCTGCTGCACAAACGCGATGGCGTCCCGTTACAGAACGTCCGCTGGTGCCCGAAAGACGAAAAGTCCGTCCCGTGGGACGACGTCGTACGTGGATTCGAGTACACCAAGGGCAACTACGTTCCCATCACCGAGGAGGACCTCGATCACCTGCCGGTGAAGACCGTCCACACGGTCGACATCTCCGACTTCGTCAAGCTGGAGGAGGTCGACCCGATCTACTACGACAAGGCTTACTACCTGGCTCCGGAAGAGACCGGCGCCAAGGCGTTCGTCCTTCTTCGGCAAGCGCTCGAGGAGACCGGGCGGGCGGCGGTCGCCAAGGTCGCGATCCGCGACAAGGAGAGTCTCTGCCTGGTGCGGCCGTACCAGGACGTCCTCTCGATGGATACCTTGTTCTACGCCAACGAGATCCGATCGACGAAGGACATCGCCGTCGATCGCGCTGGGGTTTCGCCCAAGGAGATCCAGATGGCGATCTCGCTCATTGAGAACCTCAGCGATAGCTTCGACCCGGAGCGTTACCACGATGAATACCAGGCGGCGCTGAAGAAGCTCATCGGGGCCAAGGTGGAGGGCGCGCCCTTGCCCGCGCCGCCGTCCGAGCGAGGGGAGAAGATCGTCGACTTGATGGAGGCCCTTCGCGCCAGCGTGGAGGCGACTAAGAAGAAGGCGTCAGACCGTGCCGATGAAAAAGCGCCGGTCACCCGGACGCGCGCGATTTCGTCACGTCGGCGGAAGAGCGCCTGAGCCACCACCCTACCGTCCCCCGCAAGCGGAGGAGGGGTTTCTGTGAGCTATGGCCAGAAGAGATGGCCGAGTAGCATTCCGATGCCGACGGCCACCACGTAGCTGAATCGCGGATAGGCGCGGACGAGCGACCGGATCAGATTGGTGAGGGGTGCCTGCCCCTTTCCCAACGAAATCGTCTCGTTGAGCATCAGGATGAAGACGATGCCGGCGAAGATGGTGGCCAGCAGCGAGAGGATCGCGCCGGGACTAATCTGCAGCACGTCGACTCATCAGATCGCGGAGCTTACGCGGGGCGGGTGCGAGCAACCCGGTGGCCGGGCCCCAGAGAAAGTGCCCGAGCACGATCCCAACCACGATCGCGATCACGAGAACCAGGCCCGGAACGTCGTGTACGGCACCGCGGAAGTAGTCGGTGATCGTCTTGTTGCCGGTAAAGAGGGCCCAGGTTTCGAAGGCCAGCAGCAGGAAGATCGCGCCGACGAAGGCCGTCACCAGGAAGGAGACGAAATTGGCGCGGTTGAGAATCAACCCTTCCAGTCGACGAGGAATTCCTTTTCTTTCTCCTCCACCCTGGTGCCGATCACGGGGTGGAGTTCGATCGCGGGCGAGTACTTGCTGGAGGGGACCGTTCGTCCCAGGGCCTCCGCGATCGCGCGCACGTAGTGTGGGCTTCCGCCACAACAGATCCCGATGTAGTTGACGCCCAGTGCCTGCGCCCGCCGGGCGTAGTCGGCCATCTCGAATCGCGTGCAGAGGAACGGCTCGAGCGCGATCGGGAAAACGTTCGTACCGTCGGCCGTTTTCAACGACTCGAAGGTCGGCATCGCTTCCTCGGTCTTGTAGGGGACGGGCTGCATCGCCACGTATCCGCTGACGCGCCGGCGCACCTGCTCGATGATCGGCAGCATGGTCGCCGGTCCCCGGTCGCAGTTCATTCCGACGATGTCGGCCCCATGGTCGGCGAGGATCTTGCAGGCATCGACGTAGTCATAGCCATCCCAGGTCTGGTGCGGCCGCGTGCTGGCCAGCGTGACCATCGCAGGGAGCTTGAGCCCCTTGATCACCTCGAGCGCGATCAGCGCCTCACCGAGGTAGTCATTGGTCTCCGCGATGACGAAGTCGATGCCTTCCTCCACCGCCCACGAGAGCTGCTCTTCGTACATCGCGCGAACCACCCTGGAGGACGCGTCCTTGTTCTTCGGGTCGTACGCCCAGGTATTGCAGATGTCGCCCGCGACCAGCGCGTCGCCTTCGCGCGCGACCTCGTTCGCGATCCGTACGGCCTGCCGGTTCATCGCCTCCAGGTCGTTCTCGCGGCCAACGTCCTTGAGCTTTCCGCGGTGCGCATAGTAGGTGAGCGCCACCATGACATCGGCGCCCGCCCGAAGAAACTCGCGATGGAGCTCCCGCAGTGCGTCGGGAGCATCCAGGACGACCTCCGGCACGTACGGTCCGGCCTTGATGTAGCCGCGCCGCTCGAGCTCGAAGACGTAGCCCTCGGCGCCCAGCACCGGGCCATGCTTCAGCCGCTCGAGGATGCCGCGCTGGCTTCTAGCCGGCACGGCTGACCTCGAAGCGCTCCGGGGCGAAGCGCGAGATGTCCTCGATGGTTCGCGTTTCGAGGGCGAGTTCCATCAGTGTCCTCCCGATGAGTGGCGCGAATTTGTAACCGGTGCCGCGCCACCCGGTTCCAACCGCGCCACCGGGCAGACCGGGGATCGGTCCGAGGATGAAGTTGTCATCTGCCACCAGATCATACGAGCACTGGTCCGCGCCCTCGACGTCGACGACGCGCGCATCCTTGAGCTCGGGCATGCATGCTTCGACGAAGCTGTGCACGCTCGTGATGGAGGTGACCTGAGTGCGTACGTCGGGCGGGTTGTAGTAGCCGATCTTCACGCCCGGTGTTTTGCCTTCCAGCATCGGGTGGCCATAGATGCCCACGTCGAGGTAGGCAAAGACGGGGAGCTGGCGCGGCGAGAACATCGCGAGCTTCGCCGGTGGAGGGATGAGGTACTTCGACTCGCTCGGCCGATCCGGCCGCAGCGGCAGGCGGAGATCGCAGCCGTCGATCCTGGCGAGCAGCGAATTGGTGCCGAGCCCGGCCGTCAGGACGAGACGCTCGGCCAGCCGCTCGCCGGCGTCGGTGTCAATCGCGATCCGGTCCTGCCGGCGGTTGATCCGGTTGACTGTCGTGTTCTCCGCGACCGCTACGCCCGCCGCACGAAGGCGCGCCAGCAGTGCCGCCGTGATCGGTGGCACGTGAAGAAATCCTGCTTCGACGTCGAGCCGGCCGAGGTCGACGTCGAACTGGGGGAAGCGGGCGCCGAGCCCTTCACGGTCAAAGGCCTCCGCTTTGAGGTGGAGGCCCTGGAGGACGCGGTAGCTTTGCTCGGCATAGGTGGCTGAGAGGTCGGGCGTGATACTGGCCTTGGCGAGGTTCAGGCAGCCGCACTCGATCAAGAAGGACTCGCCGGTCTCACGCTGGAAGTCCAGCCAGAGCTTGCGGGCCTCGAACGCCAGCCGGGCGTAGACCGGATCGAGATAGTCGTTGCGGATCGACCGCGTCAGGCTGAAGGAGGCCGCTCGCGGATCACCCAGTCGCCATTCGTCGAGCAGCAGGACGCGAGCCCCACGCCGGCGGGCGAAGTCGGCCGTGAAGAGGCCCATGACCCCGGCGCCGATGATGGCCAGGTCGTAGACCGTGTCGGTCAAGCCCGGCTTCAGCTGGCGAGCCGGCCGGATTCCCGGGTGCAGTAGCGCGGATAGTGGGCGCGATAGCCCACCAGCCATCCCACCGGGGCGAGGGCCGGGAGTCCGAGGCGCACCCACAGGGGTTGGCCCAGCGCCCGCGTTTCTCGGCGGTAGGCGGCGGCGATCACGGCCCACTGGAGCATGTTGCCAACACCGCGAAGGTGGTGCCGCCCGTCGCGAGCCAGCCCGAAGGTCGTTTCAGAGAACTCCTGCTTGAGCATGCCTGGCCGAAACTCGACTAAAAGGTGGACCTCCGCGTCTCCCGCGTTCCACAGGCAGTGCGCTGTGCGTGACGGGATGGTCAGCTGCTGACCAGGTCCCAGCGTGAACCGGGCGCCGTGGATGGAAAACGAGGCGGTTCCGGAGATCACGGTGAAGCGCGACTCCTGGACGGGGTGGATGTGGGGATCGCCGACGCTGCCGCCGGGGGCGAGCCAGGACTCGTACTGAACTAGCTCGCCGTTCGTTTCAGGGGCGGTCTTCAGGAACCGGATCCGCTCGCCGTGGAGGGGGTTTTCGATGATCGGACCGACGATGAGCGGCGTCACCTCGTTGGAGTGTTTTGCGGAGTATAGAAGATGACGGGTGGCCGTGCAATAAATTGCACCCGTCTGTGCAATACTGCCGGCAGCCCGCCCGTGAAGCCCCTCGTTTTCGCAAATTTCCTGGCACCGAACATGACCTCCGTCTATGCCGGCGTCGCGGAACGGGTCGGCCAGGCGCTCGAGGTGCCCGCGCTGCTCATCGAGGAGAGTCGCTTCGAGCAACTTCGAAATGGCTCCGTCGGCGTGGCGTTCCTCTGCGGGCTTCCGTACGTCCGCCTTTGCGCCGAGCAGCCGGGCATGCTGCGACCACTGGTGGCTCCCGTGCTTGACGAGGCACGCTACCAGGACCGCCCTCTTACAGATGGGCGAAACGGAGTCGTTCTTCGGCCGCGTGACTTTCACGGGCCGGCATCAGGAGTCGATCCGAAAAGTCGTCGAGGGCGCGGTGGATGCGGCGGCGATCGACTCCCACGTTCTCGGCGTCGAGCGCCTGCGAAATCCTGAGCTCGTCAGTCAGCTCCGAGTCATTGCGAGTTTTGGCCCCTCGACCATCCCCCTGGTCGTGGCCACGGACGGCGTTCCGGCAACGCTCCAGGCTCGGATCGGCGCCGCGCTCTGTGAGCTTGGCGGAGACGCTGGGAGCCGCCGCCTGCTGGCGAGCGGTCTGATCCGGCGCTTCACGCCCATCGACGACCGAGCCTACGACGATATCCGCCAGAAGCTGGCGGCGGTGGATCAGCGGCGGGCGCCTTCCAACTCTGCCGGGACCCGCTGAATCGCGGCGACGAACGACTCCGGCGTGAGCACGCCGCGGAAGCGATCCCCTTCCACCACTGCCACCCAGCTCGCTTGATGGATCAGCATCTGCGAGAAGGCGTCGTACAACGTCCGGTTCGCGCCGATCAGCGCCTCGAGCGGCCGGGCGCGATCTCCGACCCGGCCGTCGCCGACGGTTAAGTCCCGATCTAGCTCGCCAACCGGCTTGTCGTTTCCATCGAGGACGATGACCCGGTCCCAGCGGCTGTCGAGCACTCGACGAGCCTCCGCCAGCGAGTCGTCGGCGTGGACCACCGGCGGGCCCTCCAGAGCGTTGAGGTCGATGGGCGTGACCGACAGCCGCTTGAGGCCACGGTCAGGCCCCAGCAGATCGATGACCAGGTCGGACGCCGGCTTGGCCAGGATGGCCGCCGGCGTATCGTACTGCTCCAGGCGGCCGGCATTCATGACGGCGATCCGGTCACCGAGCTTGATCGCCTCGTCGATGTCGTGGGTCACGAAGATGACCGTTTTTCGTACCTCTCGCTGGATCCGCAGGAACTCGTTCTGCAGGCGCTCCCTCGCGATCCGGTCAATGGCGCCAAACGGTTCATCCATTAGCAAGATGGGCGGGTCGGCACCGAGCGCCCGAGCCACGCCGACTCGCTGCCGCTGCCCCCCCGAGAGCTGGTGCGGATATCGATGCGCGAATTGCTCTGGATCGAGGCCGACCAGTTCGAGCAGGTCGTTGACGCGACGGCGAATCTTCTGGTTGTCCCAGCCGACCAGGCGCGGCACCGTGGCCACGTTGTCCGCGATGCTCATGTGTGGAAACAGGCCGACATTCTGGATGACGTAGCCCATGCGCAGGCGGAGCACGACCGGGTCGATATGGGTGACGTCCTGCTCGTCGTGAAAGATGCGGCCCTCGCTCGGCTCGATCAGCCGGTTGATCATCTTGAGGGTGGTCGTCTTTCCGCAGCCCGACGGTCCGACCAGCATGGCCCGGAAAGCGCTTGGTGACCCGCTCCAGCCGAATCATTAGAAACTCCTACTTTAAGTTGATTGCCTCCGGAATGCCCTGCTAGCATGCGGCAATGCTCGCCACCGGGATCGTGGGGGCGGTCGAAGACCCATGGATCAGGTGGTCCTGGATATCGGGACACGTCGACGTCATCATGGCGGCACTTCTTCAGCACATCTGGCTGACGCTGCTCGCCGTCGTCATCGGACTCGCGATCGCCGTCCCCCTGGGCCTTGTTGCCTGGCGAAGCCGCGTCTTCCGAGGGCCGATCTTCACCCTCACCGGCATCCTCTACACGATCCCGTCGCTCGCCCTCTTCGCATTTCTGCTGCCGTTCACCGGTCTGACCACACTGACAGCCGAGATCGGCCTGGTGGGTTACACGCTGCTGATTCTCGTTCGGAATATCGTGGTCGGGCTGAACGCGGTGCCCGCCGAGGTCCGCGAAGCCGCACGTGGGATGGGTTTTCGACCGCTCGCTGAGCTGGCGCGGATCGATTTGCCACTGGCCATCCCAGCCATCATGGCCGGCGTCCGCATCGCGACCGTCACCACGATCGGCCTCGTGACCGTGACCGCCCTGATCGGCGAGGGCGGCCTGGGCAGCCTGATCTACGACGGACTCCTTCGCGATTTCCATACCCCGCTTGTGGTCGGCACGACGCTATCCGTGGCCCTGGCCGTCGTCGCCGACCTGAGCCTGACCGGCCTGCAACGGCTCATAACACCGTGGGCGACAAGTCGAGCGGTGACATGAGCTTCATCGGGCAGGTCGTGCAATGGTTCCTCAACCCAAGCCAGTGGCAGGGCGACGGCGGCATCCCACACCGCACCTTCGAGCACCTCGTCATGTCCGGCATCTCGGTCGTCGTCGCCGCATTGATTGCGCTTCCCATCGGGATCGCGATCGGTCACTTCGGAAGAGGCGGCAACCTGGCGATCAACATCTCGAACATTGGGCGGGCGATCCCCTCGTTTGCGCTTTTGGTGCTTGCGGCACAGTTCTTTGGCATTGCCGCGGCCGCGCAGATCGTCGGCTTTGGGGCGGTACCGGCTTTCGTCGCGCTCGTCGCTCTCGCCATCCCCCCGATGGTCACCAACAGCTATGTCGGGATGCGCGAGGTCGATCCCGACGTGCGCGAAGCCGCGCGTGGCATGGGGATGCGCGAGCGCGCCGTCCTACTGCGCGTCGAGCTACCGATCGCCCTACCGCTCATCATGGCTGGGATCCGCACTTCGGCAGTCAACGTGGTGGCTACCGCCACCCTCGCGGCAGTGGTGGGGTGGGGCGGTCTCGGGCGCTTCATCGTCGACGGCCTCGGGCTGCAGGACTACCCGATGCTCTTCGCGGGCGCCGTTATGGTCGCCATATTGTCGCTGATCGTCGAATTCTCGCTCGCCGGCGTGCAGCGGCTGTCCACACCGGCCGGGCTTCGTCCATCGAAATCGAGCCAGAAGGAGGGACCGTCAGGAGTAGCACTCGACACGGCACCAGTCGCGGCGTAGTTTTTCGGTCATTTCTTGGAGGTGGAGCAATGCGTCTAAAGCGAATCTTGGTTCTGGGCGCCAGCATGGTCGCCCTGTCCCTGGTCATAACCTCGTGCGGCTCAACAGGTGGGCCGTCCAGTTCGGCTAAAGCGACGATTCGGATCGCGTCCTTTAACTTCTCGGAGAGCATCATCCTGGCACACATCTATGGCGATGCACTGAAGAACAAGGGCTACACGATCACCTATCGCGACAAGCTCGGTAATCGCGAGATCGTCGAGCCGTCGTTAGAGAACGGCCTGATCGATCTCTACGCCGGCTACGCCGCCACCGATCTCAACTTCGTCGACAAGCGTCAGAGCGCTGACCTGGAGGCCGGCACCGACGCCGCCGCCAACGTGCAGAAAATCAACACCCGACTCGCCAGCAAGGGTGTCAAAGCCCTCGATCCCTCGCCCGCGGTGGATCAAAATGCCTTCGCGATTACCAAGGCCGAGGCCGACCAGTTTCACCTCACCAAGCTGTCTGACGTGACCCCCGCTATCGCCGGCCAGTGGACGCTTGGCGGTCCGCCGGAGTGCCCCCAACGGCCGTTTTGCCAGCCCGGGCTCCAGCAAACCTACGGCTTGAAGTTCAAGTCGTTCAAGTCGCTCGACACCGGCGGGCCTCTGACGTTCGCCGCGCTAAAGCAAGGTTCCATCAACATCGGTCTCGTCTTCTCCAGCGACGGCGGCATCACGGCAAACAACTTCGTCGTCCTCGATGACGACAAGCATCTGCAGCAGGCGGACAACGTCGTGCCATTGATCCGGACGGACGTCTTGAACAGCGAGATCACCACGCTCTTGAACAGCATCGACGCCAAACTCAACACGCCCGATCTCACGGCCCTGAACAAGAGTGCGGACGTCGACAAGCAAGACCCCGTCGACCTCGCCGCGACCTGGGTCAAGGACCACGGCTTCTAACCGGCTAAGGGACTAACCCCCCCTTACTCTTGCCCTCCCCCTTGTGGGGGAGGGCAGGGTGGGGCGCGCGTTCCTAAAATACGTCGCGTGTCCGAGATCTACCACTTCGTGACCGGCTGGCGCTTCAAGGCGCCGCTCCAGAAGGTTTGGTCGGTGGTGCTCGACATCGAGCGCTATCCCAGTTGGTGGAAAAACTTCCGGCGCGTCGCGATCACACGCGGCGATGGAAAGACCGTCGGTTCGGTGATCGAGTGCGAAGTCCGTGGCTCCCTTCCCTACAGCCTCAATTACGCGCTCGAGGTGCGCGAGGCCGACGAGTACCGCCACATCCTGCTGAACTCGACCGGCGACCTGATCGGGACCGGGCGCTGGGAATTCTCGGACGCCGAACCGTCGAGCGTCAAGGCCGTGTATTACTGGGACGTCGCGACGATGAACCCGATCCTCAACCTGTTGGCGCCGTTCGCCAAAGGTGCGCTCGCCCGCAACCACGAACAGGTCATGGCCAACGGCTATGCGGCACTTCGGCCGCACGTCGAGGGCTGAGGCCACGTCCACCACTTAGCGGTGGGTCTCATCTTGCGGAACGCGTAAAGCCTCGGCATTGTAGATAAGGCATGAAAGTAGGCGTGTGGCTACTTGCAGCTGCGTTACTGGCCAGCTGTCAGCCACAGAGCTCGAGCGCTACGCCATCCCCGTCGAACTCATTACGTCCGTCGCCCACTCCAACGACGCCCATCGCGGCAGGCCAGATATTAGGGGCGCCGGGATGCGAGCCGCCATCACCGGCAACGCCCTGGCAAGGTCCGAGCGGGCCCCCGGAATTGCGTGGTACCGCCAGTGGCGGGGAGTTGTGGGCCCTGTTAGACGGTGGCCAGTTTCCAGAGCCCAAAGGATTGCAACTCAAGATCATCTGGCGTATGACCGGCGCGGGTGAACTGCACATATCGGCCAGTGGGCCAGCGGGGCGCATAGTTCAGCCAGACTGGGGGCCTCAGGCCCACGGCGGGTCGAACTGGGAACGCCCGGGTGACGAATGGGGCGTGGGATTCACCTTCCCGGTGGCGGGCTGCTGGGATGTCCACGCGGTGCGGGACGACACCAGTGGCGACGTCTACATCATGGCCGCTTTTCCTGGTCTTGCGGCGCGCCGCCTCGAAAGCATCGAGCCGATCCTTCACGGTCTTTTCGTAGCCCCGATCGGAGGGGTGGTAATAGGTCCGGTCTTTGATCGCGTCCGGCAGGTGCTGCTGCTCGACCTGCGCCTCTTTGTAGTCGTGCGCGTACCGATACCCTTTGCCGTAGCCGACTTTGCGCATCAGCGGCGTCGGCGCATTCCGCAGGTGGAGCGGGACCGGGTCGGCCCGGGTTCGCTCGACGTCCTCCTGCACCGTTGTGTAGGCGGCGTACAGGGCGTTGCTCTTGGGCGCCGTGGCCAGATAGACGACGGCCTGCGCCAGCACGAGGTTCGCCTCCGGCATGCCGATGAAGTGGGCGGCCTGCTGCGCCGCCACCGCCTGCGTCAGCGCCTGAGGGTCGGCGAGACCGATGTCTTCGGAAGCGAAACGGATCAGGCGGCGGGCCACGTACAGCGGGTCCTCACCCGCCTCCAGCATGCGGCCCAGCCAGTAGAGCGAGGCATCGGGATCGCTGTCGCGCAGGCTCTTGTGAAGCGCCGAAATGATGTTGTAGTGCTCCTCGCCGGCGCGGTCGTAGAGCAGATTCTTCCGCTGAACCGCCTCTTCGACCAGCGCGGCCGTGACCGACCGGCGGCCTTGCTTGGGCCGCGCGAGTGCCGCCGCGGCCTCGAGCCCGTTGAGGGCAATCCGCGCGTCGCCGTTGGCGACCCTGACCAGCGCGGCGCGGGCTTCGGCATCCAGCTCCACGTGGCGTCCGCCCA
>WNGI01004851.1_pt1 | contig 13047 bp, 16 predicted proteins | sample 5400621 | NCBI WGS metagenome assembly WNGI01 (sample SAMN13153374, study PRJNA577476) | soil metagenome | isolation source: 20 cm soil or saprolite under Garry oak tree replicate 1 | place: USA:California | collected 2016-06-15 | reverse complement strand
AGGGTTCTATTTGCTGCGATGCCGTGAGTCCGGTTGTGGCACATTTCGGACATGGTGCGATGTCTGACCTGAGTCCGTTGTGTGAATCTAAGCGATGTCCGCCAACGGTCGCGTTTATGAGCCCTCACCAACCCGCACTGCCTCATGGCAGTTGTCCATGAGGGGTTTCGAAGGGCTCAACTCATCCTGCGGGCGCTTCGCGCCCAATCAATCCCACTGCGCACCGGCTGCGACAAAGTAACCCGACGGGCAAATTTTCCCTTTCGCCGTCGGGCAAATCACTTTTAGGACTCACGCCATCCTGTCCCCGAGGAAGGGGCGTTGGCCATCGTCACCGAACGTTGGGATGGGATGCGGTGGACGCAGCGGTATCGAGCGTGAAGTGTGTTCGCAGGGCGGTTTTCCGTGAGCGGACAGCGGCGCGCAGGACGTACGATGCTGATGCGTACGGCGAAGTCGTGTGGTCCTGATGCCTCAGTGGTTGGCGTCAAGTCTTGCGGAGGTGCGCGAGCCCGACCGGGCGAGGGTGCCAAATTCCGTGAGGCGACGGAGACAACAAAACCCGATTCTCCGGGGAGAGCGCGAAGTAAGCCGTAAAGCCATTGCGCAGGGAATGTCGGAGTGCCTCCGCTGAACCTGTATGCTCGTGTGCGTTTTCCTTTTGCCTCTTGCACGCGAGACCGCGGGTGCAGCGCGCATCCGGCATTCCCTGCTCCCTCCAGTTTGAGGGACACGAAACGCAAACCTCGGGCGTCTCCCGCCGCGAGAATGTGGACGTGTATCTGCTGTTTGAAATTCGAATCGAAACTCTCGAGCCGTCATTGCGAGCCAACGGGTCGCACGAATGCGCGCCCGATGACAGGCTCCGCGAAGCAATCCATCGTGCGGCTTGTCTTGAAGCTGGATTGCTTCGTCGCTGCGCTCCTCGCAATGACAGTTGATGTTCAGGAGTCTGGCAATGCCGGCCACAACGCTTTCACGATCGCATCCAATCCATCCGTCAATGCTGCCGCGGTGGTTGCGCACCGCCGGAATTTCGCTCCAGCCCGGCCGGTTTCTGATCTTGTCGGGAACGACCTTCTTGCCGCACCATGACGCCAGGATCACATCTGGCGCCGCGTCGCGCACGACGTCAGGCGAAATGATCCGGTCCTTCGCGGCCTTTTGAAGCCGAAGCTTCGGCAGCACGTCTTCGCCGCCGGCGATCTCGATCAGTTCGGAAACCCAGCCGATGCCGCTGATCAGCGGTTCGTCCCATTCCTCGAAATACACTTTTGGTCTGGGCGAGGGGCGGGCGATGGACGCGATGCCTGCCAGGCGCTGTTCGTAGCTGCTTGCAAGTTGATCGGCGCGCCGGCCTGCGCCCACCAATGCGCCCAAGGCGCGGATCATGGCCAGGATGCCGGCGACGTCACGCTGGTTGAAGACATGGATGGCGATACCGGCCCGCACCAGGTCGGCGACGATATCGGCCTGCAAATCCGAGAAGGCGAGCACGAGGTCCGGCTCCAGCGCCAGGATCTTCGGAATGTCCGCCGAGATGAACGCCGAGACCCGCGGCTTCTCGCGCCGCACCTGCGGCGGCCGCACCGCATAACCGGAGACGCCGACGATCCGGTCTTGCTCGCCGAGCAGATACAGCGTCTCCACGGTCTCTTCGGTGAGGCAGACGATCCGGCGGGGCGGGAACTGGCGCATGAGGGATGATATGGCGAATAAGGGGCCCGTTGTCACCGTTGCCATTACCTTCGACGTCATTGCCGGGCTTGGCCCGGCAATCCATCATTTCAGAAAACGCTTTGACGAAGTTTGATGGATACGCGGGTCAAGCCCGCGTATGACGGTTAGGGAACACGGAGGGATCGCCGATCATGTCGCTGCTCGAAAAAGTCAATTCGATGAAAATGCCTTTCGCGGAATTGAAGGGCGTGACCTTCACCGAAGCCAGCAAGGATCGCGTGGTGGCGCGGATGCTGGTCCGGCCAGATCTCTGCACGCTCGGTCGTACGATCCATGGCGGCGCAATCATGGCGCTTGCGGACTCGGTTGGCGCTGCCGCGACCGTGATCAATCTGCCTGAGGATGCCAAAGGCACCACCACGATCGAGAGCAAGACCAATTTCATCGGTGGCGCCAAGGAGGGAATGACGCTTATCGCGACGGCGACGCCGGTGCACCGGGGCCGCCGCACCCAGGTCTGGCAGACGCGGCTCGAGACCGAAGAGGGAAAGCTCGTCGCGGTGGTGACCCAGACTCAGATGGTGCTCTGATCGGCTCGCGCTCATCGTGCGATTTACGATTTGTTAACGGGTCGGTCGCGTTTGTTAACGGTCGCGACACTCTGCCGTTATTTGAGGCGCGACGCGCTCTTGCATTTCATGTTGCGATGCACAATATCCGTGATCTAGGGATTCGACGCCTCCTCGAGGGCTATCCAAGAGGAGTTATGACGTGAATTACGAAGGCACACCCCGATCGAAGCTCGCCAGGGGCACCGTTCGGACACTGCGCCAGCAGGAAGAGTTGCCGCTGCTGCGCGATCATCTGTTACGGCTCGATCCGGAAAGCCGTCATGATCGCTTCCACGGCTTCATGGACGACAGCTTCATCGAACGCTATGCCGCCAAATGCGCCGACGACGGCACGGTGATCGTCGCCTATTTCGAGGACGGCGTGGTGCGCGGCGCGGCGGAACTGCATCCGCCCGATCAATCGCCTGACGCGCAGCCGGAGATCGCGTTCAGCGTCGAGGCGCGCGCGCGGCGTCAGGGCGTCGGCAGCATCCTGTTCAAGAAATTGATCACGGAAGCGCGGTCGAAGGGCTACCGCTCCTTGAGGATCACTACCGGCGCGCAGAACCAGGCCATGCGTGCGCTCGCCCACAAGTTCGGCGCCCATCTGACCTTCCGCCACGGCGAATCTACCGGCAGCATCGATCTCAAGCCGCAACCGCAGCCTGAATTTGCACGGTACGCGATCGCAACGCCGGCAGATTCCATGCGCGCGATGATGAATTTCAATCGCGCGTACTGGAAGCTGCTGCTGCGGATGTATGGCTGGGGCCGCACCGCATGACCGGCAAAAAACCCTTCGCCGATCTCTGATCGAGCGAAGGGTTCAAAAGGGCCTCTGGCCGAAGGGCGTCAGGTCCCGGTGCGCTTGTCGTTGCCGAATTTCCTGACGATGCGACGCTCGACCACGATGGAGCGCTGCGCGCCTTGTTCGCCCGCGATCACGCGTGTCGTCGAACGCCCCAAAACGGGGCGCGCCGCCTTCTTGACGACGGCCTGCACATCCTCGACCGGCAGTCCCATCAGCGCCGCTGCGATCTCGGCCTGCGCCTCCTGATCGTCGGTGATGCCGACCGCGGCAAAAATCGCTTCTTCCAGCGTTGGCGGATCGCGCCGCACGCGCCGGGTTCCGTACTTCGTATTCCAGTCTTCGCTCATTGGGGCCTCTCACCAGATCGGTAGATAACTAAGTGCCCTCATGTTGCATTGCAATATAAAACTGACATGGCAAACCAGCCATGCACTACAACTTTTCGAGCTTGGTCGCGTCGTAAAGCTCGATGGTGGTGGCGGCCGCGGCGAGCGCTGCAGCGCACGGACGAAATCCCGCGACGCAGGTACGGCGAAATGCGCCAGTAGCGCTGTACGATCGGCCCATTGTTCGATGAACACCAGCCGCGGCGGGTTCTCACAATCGACATGCACGGCGTGAGAAATGCATCCGCGCTCGCTGCGCGAACGATGGACATGCTCAAGGCTCAATCTGCGGACCTCGCTGTCCCGCGCGGTAACGCTGCCGGTCACGACAATCATGCGGCCCCCGCCATGTTGGTGTCACATCATCGTCATGGAACTGAATCGCCTGCGCCTACGAAGTCGATCGGCTGCTGCGGCCAGCGCTTCAGCGCGGCGTGTCCGGCGTCGGTCAGCACATAGATGCCGCGTTCGACGCGATCGAACCAGCCATAGACGTTATGAAGCAAGATCTTCGGTGCGTCGGGGATCTCCCGCTTGAGGTCGCGCACGCGCCGCGATCCGCGCGACAGCGCCGACGCGCAGGCCAGCGCCTGCTGGCGATAGGCTGTCATGATCGGCGCCCGTGTGCTTCCGCCCAGCGCCGGGTCGCCCTTGCGGCGCTGGTGCTCCGCGACGAGGCGCGAGCGCTTCTTGGGATTGCGGCGCGGGTTTGTCGTGGGCGGCTTGACCAGCACCTCGACGTCGCCGGTGGTGGTCACCGCGAGCATGCCAAAGCCGAGCCGGCGGCAGAGATTGCGATAGCGCGCGTCGCTTTCGCGCCCCTTGCCGCGCGACGACATTTTGGCGGCGAGCCAGACCTCGTCGCAGGCGCCGGCGCGATCGACCGCCTGCAGAATAAGCTCCAGATTGAAGACGAGCTTCAATTCGCCGATCACCACGATCGGGGGATTGTCGGCGCTCAACCCCACAAGGTCGCAACCGCCGACTTCGCCCTTGACGGTGAAGCCAAGGTTTTCCAGGAAGCGTTTGACGGGCAGATAAAGCGCGGTTTCCAAGGGGGCTCCAGGGTCGCCTTCGCGACTCAATGGCTGAGTCTAGCCCGAATCGCAGTTCGGGAATTGATCAAAGGGCAGGGGACCGGTTACCATGGCGCAGGGACAAGGCGGACAGCGTCGGGCTGGTTACCCGTGAATCCAGGGATTCGCGGGTCGCGCTGTCATTCGTCAACACCGGAGCGGCTTTCAGGTGCTGCAGGGGCTTTACAAAGTCGAAATGCATACGGTGCACGGCTCGCGCCGCGGCGTCCTATACGTCTATGACGGCAAGATGATGGGCGGCAACTCCGCGTTCGCCTTTGTCGGAACCTATCAGGAATCCGCCGGGGGCGACGTGTCGGTCGAGATATCGACCATTCGCCATAACGACGATCCGAACTTCCAGCCGCTGCTCAAGAGCGACACGATCTCGCTGACCCTCAAAGGTAAGCAGCGGGGCGAGCAATATCATTTCGAAGGCGGCACACCGCAACTGCCGGGCGTTGTCTTCCGATCGGTGATGACCCCGATCAGCGAAGAGGCCGCGCCGCCTGTCCTGTCGTCCGGAAAAAACGGCATCAAGAACGGTCTGTATTCGATTCATATCCGGATGCTCGACGGCGTCGACGGCGGCAATACCGGCGTCATGGTGCTGCAGGACGGCCGGATCCGCGGCGGCGACGCGTTCTTCGATTATGTCGGCGCCTACACCAGCGCCAACGGCCGCTGGAAAGGCGAGATCATCAACCACGAGCACACCCCGAGCCAGGGCGAGCGCCCGGTGTTCGGCGGCTACGAGGTCGGCATCGGCTTTTCAGGCACCTACACCGATGACGGGGCGATCGGGGAAGCCACCGCGCTCGCCGGCAAACGCAGCATTCGCTTCAGTGCGGTGCTGAAGAAGCTGGCCGAGGTGTGAGGGCGACTTAGCCGATCAATCGATCGTAGTCGGCGTGCGAGCCGATCCAGAACCAAAGATATCTGTCTTCCGTTTCAACAGCCAAAGCTCGATAGCGCAGGCCAACGCGACGGACCAATGCCGCCCAACTTTTTTTGAACTGGAGCGAGGGGTGGCGCGGATCGCATTTGAGCGGCGCAAAATTGGCGTCGGCCGGCTTCCTAACTGAAGACGGCAACGCTTCGTCGCTTGTCCAGAACCGTGGCGAAGCCGAGTGTTTCACAAGTCCCGGAAGCATCCCGCGCGATATTCCGCGAGGGCTTCTTCCGCAAAAGCGTCGAGTTTTCCGCCATGCGCATCGCGTTCAATGGCTGCGTCGAACCGATCGGCGTCAAACACTTCGAACCATGCTCGGAAACGTGCTAGCTCCCGCGGGTTCAATTGCTCGACGGCTTTTTCGATGTCTTCGGTGGTCGTCATGGAACGAATATAGCATCTGCGCGGCGCCGGTGCGCGCGAATGCGGGCGGGAGGCCTACACCCTTCCGCTTACCGGCAGCAGCGCGCCGGTGACGGCGCTGGCGGCGTCGCTTGCGAGAAACAGGATCACGTCGGCCAGTTCCTGCGGCGTCACCCATTTTGCGAAATCGGCTTTCGGCATGCTGGCGCGGTTCGCCGGCGTGTCGATGGTCGAGGGCAGCACGGCGTTGACGGTGATCTTGCCTTTCCATTCGGCGGCGAGTGCCTCGGTCAGGCGGTGCACGCCGGCTTTGGATGCGGCGTAGGCGCCCATCCCGGCGCCGGCCTGCAGCGCGCCCATCGCGCCGACATTGACGATCCGCCCGGCAGGGGAGGCGGTGAGATGCGGGATGGCCGATCGCGACGCATTCAGCGCGGTGAGTACGTTCAGCGTATACATGCGCTGCCAGGTTTTCGGATCGCCTTCGGCGACCGTCTCGAACGCAAAGCCGCCGGCGATGTTGATCAGTGCATCGATCTTGCCGAAATGCGCCGCGATGGCGTCGATGGCCTTCTTGGCCTGCGCCGCATCGGAAAGATCGACGCCGCCGAATTCGATCCGGTTCGGCGTCGTCGCCAGAGGCGACGCCCCGAAATCCACGCCGGCCACCCGGGCGCCCCGCGCCAGCGCCACTTCTGCAACCACCTTGCCAAGCGCGCCCGAGGCGCCGGTTACGACAACGACTTTTCCGTCCATATCCGATCTCCGGGCCCCAAAGGAAAGAGGACCACACTAGCGCGATGCGAATTTCATTTGCAATGTTGTGAAATCCCGCGCCCAAATACGGGATAAACGGAGGCTCATATGCCCGATGCGCCACGGCCTTGCGATCCCCATCTCGATATCACCGGTTTCAAATATCCGCTTCCGCATCTGACCCGGAGTTTGAAACACCAACGCAAGACCAAAATCGTGGCGATCGGCTCGTCGTCGACGGCGGGCGAGAAGTCATCGACGGGTGAAATCAAGATCATGCCGTTTCCGAATAGACTAGAACTGGCGCTAAGGGTCGGGTTTTACGGCCGGATGATCGACGTTCTCAATCGGGGTTTTAATGGCCAGGAAGCACAGGACGAAATGTCGCGCTTTGAGCCAGACGTAATCAACGAAGCGCCGGCGCTGGTCATCTGGCAGGTCGGCACCAATGCGGTATTTCGCAAGGAGATCTATAGTTTCGACGAGGTGGCCGCGGCGATCGCGGTTGGACTTGATTGCCTCGCGGATCTCCCCCTGGACGTCGTGCTGATGGACCTGCAATACACAACGGCATTGGTGAACGACGACAGGATCAAATTCACCGAAGACATGGTGTCGCGGATATCCGCGGCGGCGGAGAAGGCGCATGTCAATGTGTTTCGTCGCTTCGCCCTGATGCGCAGCTGGTACCGCGACGACAGTATCCCGGTCGCCGACCTGACCGATCCCGAGGACAATAGCCAACTTCACATGAGCGAATGGGCTACCAATTGCGTGACGAAAGCGCTCTGCGCCGCGATTACGGGCGCACCCCCTGCCACGGCTTAAAACCTCCGTATTCGCCCGGACCGGAATCGTTAAAATTTGTCGGAGTTCTGTAAGCGGAATTCAGAAGCCTCGCGCTAGGCTTCACGCAGGCCAATCAAATGGGCAGGGATATGTTTACCATGAGACAGCTACCCGATCACGGTTTACCGCTTGTTCAGCTGAAGGAGCAGCGTCGGGATTTGATCGTCGCGCTGCAGAATCGCAATGGCCCGGTCAGCGGCTGGGAACTGATGCAGATCGCGGCGGTCCAGCAGGCGATCTCGGCATTCGAGGATGTCATCGCCGACCTCGACGCTGAAATGGAAGCGGCGGCATAAAGGCGTTTCCCGGCGAGTTGTCCGGGTTCAATCCGTTGATGGCGACCGGTTCATCAATGAGCCGGCCGGCGGGGAGTTGCCAGGCCGATGCTGGCAGGCATCGACCTGGCGTAACTGCCTTCGTTCCTTGGTCACATCCGCCCGGTGACCGAGCGATAAAAATGATAGGGCATCGCCAGACCTGACCAGCTGAACGATTTGATGTGGCGGCCAGGAATCTTGCCCGCGATGGTCCGGTGGATCGCGGGAAGCTCGGTCCAGTGAGCGCCCGGTCTGATGTGGTGGGCGGTATGATAGCCAAAATTATGAGTGGTGAGATTAAACCACCACGACAATGAATTGTTGGCGCGCTCATACGGATTTTTGCTGGTTTCGTCGCAACCATAGTGGTTCAGGTAATCGACATAGCGCGTGACGAAGTGGGTCACGAAATACCATGGTAGCAAATAGACCAGCGTCAGCCGGGGCTGCCAGTACATCAAGACTGCGACCAGCAGCACGAGCAACAATTGCTCGCAGCAGGCCCAGCGGTAGCGGATCGGCGTTTTGACGTCGTTGAGGATGCCTTTCCTGCAGGACTCGAGAATAGGCGAATAGAACGTCCCCCATAGCGAGCCCGCCGAAAAAGCAATGGCGCGGATCGCCGAATAGTTTTCGAAAATCCCGCAGCCGCCGCGATAGGAAAGATCTATGCCGCGGTGGTGGCCGTAGAGATGTTGTATTCGCCAGTTCGAACTGACCATGCCGCTCACGGCCCCCATGCTCAGATCCAGGACGAGATTCAGCACGCGGGTTTGGCTGAAGGGACGGTGGATGTGCAGATGCAGAAGATAATTGGTCTTGCCGATCATCATGAACGTGACGACGGCATAGACGGGTTCGTAGCCTGAAAATGAATCGACGACGAACGGCGCGAACAGCAGGAACGGTGCGGCCAGCGCTCTTGCGGCATTCCACCGGTCGGCGGGATGAGCGATCCACTTTGCAGTTTTCGAATGATCTGACATGCGTCCCGGCCGGCGTGCGCCACGGCCCTCCCAGGCGTCAGTCTGTTTTCAGGCGTGCCGGTTCAAACATCCAGATAGCGGGCTTGCAGTCTTGCGCGCTCGCCGGCTCCGAGGCCCAGCCCGTCGCTGAAATAGTTTTCGAGATCGCCATAATCGGCGACGATGGCCTCGAAGGCCGCCGCCAGAAACGAGGCTTCCACCGAGGCCAGCGCCTGCCTGACGTCCTCGGGGAGGTCGGAACTGGCGGTGGGGTCGCGGCGATAGAAGCGGTTGGTCAAGAGATAGTCTTCGGCGATGACATGTTCCGGCACGCCGAGCGCATGCAGGATCAGCGCGCAGGCGAAACCGGTGCGATCCTTGCCGGCGGTACAATGGATCACCAGCGGCGCGCGGTCCTCGAGCAGGTGCGCGAACAGCACGCGAAAGCTCGGCGTGTTGTAGCGCACGTAGTTGCGATAGGAATCACGCATGACCTCCAGCGCATCGCTCGACGATAACAGGTTGCCGTCGGCGCGCCGCGCGCGCAGCGCCGCAACCACCGTCGGCTCGATCGGCAGCGAATGGACCGCGATCCCGGCCACGCAGCACATCGCCGCAACGCGCTCCTCCGTACCGCGAAAATCGAACGCGCTCCTCAGGCCCAGCCCGCGCAGCACCTCGACGTCGGCTTCGGTGAGGCGGCCGAGATGGTTGGACCGGAAGATCTGCCGCCAGCGCACGACGCGGCCATCCCGGGTATGATAGCCGCCAAGGTCGCGGAAATTGCTGGCGCCGGCGAGATTGAGGTGACGGATGGGAGACTCTGACATGGGCTTGAGCTTATGCCATCCAGTGCGGCGGAGGAATGACCGACAGGGTTTCGCTTGCCTTGGGCTGATCTATACTGATCCCGGCACGGGGGAAAACATGAAAAACATGAATCGGCGCAGATCGGTTATTTTTGGCGGGACGTTGGCGGTCGCGGCCATCGCGACGGGCATGTCGAGCGTGTGGGCGCAGACGTCATTCCAGAATTATCGATGCGCCGACGGTTCACAATTCATCGTCGGATTCTTCGAATATGATCCGCGCGCGCATCTGCAGGTCGACGGGAAATCGGTGACGCTGGCCAAGCGCCTTGCGCTGTTGGGTTCGCGTTATTCGGGCGGCGGCGTCACGTTGAAGATCACGAAGTCAGGCACGACGCTGAAGCGTGCCCGGCGGCCGGTGACGGCCTGCGATAGGGTTTGAAAAAAGGGCCGAAACCTTTTCGTTTCGACCCTTTTACCGCTTTTGAAATGCTGCCGGAGACCGGCGATGCATGGGTATCGCATGCGCTGATAGCATCAGCGATCGCGCCCCGGCTTGGACTCCTGGATGGCCGCATCGTGGTACCAGGCGCCGCCAACCGCGACTTCGCTGACGCGGGCCGAACCCAGATCGGCGGTGGACTTGCTCTCCTCGGGATGGCGTCCACCGAGAGCCGAGCGGCCCCCGACGGGGAATTGGTAGATCTTGGCAGATCCGTGATTCAAACTCGTATCCATTGTGGTCTCTTTCTCCATTTGTTGTCGCGCTGAAGCCTTCATGGTGCGCCCGAGTCGTTCTCGACTCGTTACCGGAGCGATATCGTCCTTGCCGTTGGCTCGTGCAATATGACCAAGATCACATCATGGGATGCATAATTTGTAGGCATTTTGGCGCTTGCTGCACTCAGAAGCATCGCTCAGCCGCCTAACGCGGGATTCATCGCCAAGGTTGCAGTTGCGGCCAGGGTTTCTTGACGGATGTTGCAGGGAACTGGCGCAGCTTTAATCGGTAGGCGATACCGGCTGCGAAATGCCCTATAACAGGGCGGATTTCGCGCCCGCCAGAGCGCCTTCCGCGGCCGGCCGGCACCCGACCCGCGCGGCTTTGCCGCACCCCAAATTCAAACGGTCGACCCCAATCGGAAGCCGTTGCGCTCGCGGGCTCGGATACCGCACTGCGGCGTTCTGGCACATTAAATGCTTGGTAAGGACTGGCCGATGGTGGCCGGGTAGACGTGTGGGCGACCGGCAGGCGTCGGTTTCCTACCTTTCGCATCATCAACGCATGAGAGAGCTCAATGACAAAGTTTAAGCTGGAGTATATCTGGCTCGACGGATATACGCCGACGCCGAGTTTGCGCGGCAAAACGCAGATCAAGGAATTCGACTCATTTCCGACGCTGGAACAGCTTCCGTTGTGGGGTTTCGACGGTAGCTCGACCATGCAGGCCGAGGGCCACAGCTCCGATTGCGTGCTGAAACCGGTCCGCGTCTTCCCGGACGGCGCACGCACCAACGGCGTGCTGGTGATGTGCGAAGTCATGATGCCCGATGGCAAGACGCCACACGTCTCCAACAAGCGCGCAACGATCCTTGATGACGAAGGCGCGTGGTTCGGCTTCGAGCAGGAATATTTCTTCTACAAGGACGGCCGTCCGCTAGGCTTTCCCACCGCAGGTTACCCCGCGCCGCAGGGCCCGTACTATACCGGCGTCGGCTACAAGAACGTCGGCGATATCGCCCGCAAGATGGTGGACGAGCATCTCGATCTCTGCCTCGCCGCCGGCATCAATCACGAAGGCATCAACGCCGAAGTCGCGAAGGGCCAGTGGGAATTCCAGATTTTCGGCAAGGGCTCCAAGCGCGCCGCCGACGAAATGTGGATGGCCCGTTATCTGATGCTGCGTCTCACCGAGAAGTATGGCGTGGACATCGAATTCCACTGCAAGCCGCTCGGCGACACCGACTGGAACGGCTCCGGCATGCACGCCAACTTCTCCACCACCTATATGCGCGAAGTGGGCGGCAAGGAATATTTCGAGAAGCTGATGGAAGCCTTCAAGGAGAACCGCGCCGATCACATCGCGGTCTACGGCCCGGATAACCACATGCGCCTGACGGGCAAGCACGAGACGGCTTCGATCGACACCTTCAGCTATGGCATCGCCGACCGCGGCGCCTCGATCCGCGTGCCCCATAGCTTCGCCAACAACGGCTACAAGGGCTATCTGGAAGACCGCCGCCCGAACTCGCAAGGCGACCCCTACCAGATCGCCTCCCAGATCCTGAAGACGATCGCTTCGGTTCCGACCAGCGCCAAGGCAGCCGCAGCCTAAGCGTTCGAGACATTGCCGGGCGGCTCCGTTCCGGTCGCAAATTGATCCGCCAAAGCGTCAACGCTTTGGCGGATTTTTTTGCGATTAGTCCCTGTCAACGCAGTATTCGCGAAGCATAAATTCCGCATATTCTGTTTACAAAACTGGTATTCACCCTCGGATGACGTCCGAAGAACTGTAGTTTCGGAATGCGCGCTGATGGAAAATGCCGTTCGACTGCTCTCGACGCTCGCCTTGAAAGGCGCGGTTCGCAGCTTCGCCGTACGATATCAAGCCGCAGGCGGCGCGCACATCGATGCCGATTTCGCGCCGACTTTGGCGTTGCTCGACCGCGTGCGGAGCGGCGAGGGCGCTGACGTCGTCATCCTGACCCGCGAGGGGCTCGCCGAACTGGCGGCGGAAGGAACGGTGGCCGCGGACAGTTGCGTTGACCTCGCGCGTTCCTATGTCGGGATCGCGGTCAAGGCTGGCGCTTCGCATCCGGACATTGCCACCGAGGCCGCGTTGCGCGTGGCACTTACGGGCGCGCGTTCCGTGGCGTATTCGCGGATCGGCGCCAGCGGCATTTTCTTCGCACAACTGATCGAGCGGATGGGGATCGCCGCGGAGATCAATGCGCGCGCCCTCATCGTGCCCTCGGGCTTCACCGCGGAGCGGCTTGTCACGGATGAGGCGGACCTCGCGGTGCAGCAGATCAGCGAGCTGAAGCAGGTCGCTGGTATCGAAGTCGTCGGGCCGATCCCGCTTCAGCTGCAGACTCCCGCAGTGTTTTCCGCCGGGCGACTGGCGGCATCGAAGCGGGCGGCTCAAGCCGACGCGCTGGTGAAATATCTGGCCTCGCCGGGGGCGGCCGCGGCGCTGCGCGAGTCCGGGCTGGAGCCCTAGATTTGCCGGCCCGTCGACGCTAACCTGCTTCCTTAAAATGTGCGTCACGATGAAACGATCCCGCGCGCTTTCATGGGCTGCGATAGGCCGCGCTGCTGTCTCGGCGATCGTGATCGCGGCGGCGCCGTCGCTGGCGCGGGCGCAATCGGCCGATCTCGTGCTGTGCGACCGTCTCGCCGCTGATCCTTCCGATCCCGACAAGCCGGCCGACGTCAAAGGCACGCCCGACGTGGCCGCATCGGATATCGCGA
>WNGI01004041.1_pt2 | contig 13048 bp, 8 predicted proteins | sample 5400621 | NCBI WGS metagenome assembly WNGI01 (sample SAMN13153374, study PRJNA577476) | soil metagenome | isolation source: 20 cm soil or saprolite under Garry oak tree replicate 1 | place: USA:California | collected 2016-06-15 | reverse complement strand
TCTCCGGACGGGTCACGTCGGCTTCCGCGGTTTCCAGCCCGCCGAGCTCGGCGGCGAGCCGGTCCAGCCGCTCCCGGTTCCGCGCCGCCAGCACCGGGCGTTCGCCCCGGGCGGCCAGCGCCGCCGCGGTCAGCGTGCCGGTGTATCCAGTGGCGCCGAAGAGCACGATCTGGGACATGCCGCGCAGCGTACGGGTGCGGCGCTGCCGCCGATCTCGGCGCCGCCGATCTCGGGCGCCGGCGGGCAGGTCCGGCGGGCAGGTCCCGCGAGGTCGCGGTCCCCGCCGGCACCGTACTGCTGAGCATCGACGCCGAGGGCAGCTGGACGATCGCCACGCGGTAACCCGCCATCGGGGACGGCAGCGGGACGGTCGAGGTGGCCGGCCGGGTCGCGGACGAGGTGCTGTTCCCGGCGGCGCCGGCGTGGACTGGACCGTCAGGCGGCGGTGACGGCCGCCCGGCGCAACCGGTGGTAGAGCGCGGTCGTCTCCGGGGCCGGCGCGACGCCCAGTTCGGTGCTCAGCAGGTCCACCAGCTCGCCGTACTGGCGCAGCGCCCGGCCCCGCTCTCCCAGGTCGGCGTAGCACAGCATCAGCTGGCGGTGCGCGACCTCCAGCAGGCCGTCCAGGGCGACCAGCCGGCGGTACGCGGCGGCGGCCGGGCCCGGCTCGCCCTGTGCCCGTAGCCGCTCACCCAGGGTGAGCAGCGCGGCCTCGACCTGCCGGCGGAGATCGGCGCGGCGGGTCTCGGCCCAGCCGCCGGCGGGCAGGTCGGCCACGAACTCGCCGCGGTAACCGGCGACCGCGTCCTCGAGCAGGGGTACGGCGGCGGGGGAGTCGGCGGCCTCCCGGGCCGCGGCCAGCAACGACTCGAACCGCTCCACGTCGCTGACATAGTCCAGGGACCGGTTCAACCGGTACCGCCCAGCGTGGAACAGCACCCAGTCGCCCCGTCCCAACGCCCGGCGGAGGTGCCGCAGGGTGGTGTGGAAGCTGTTCCGCAGCGTCTCCCCGTCCGCCTCCGGCCACAGCGCGAGGCCGATCTGCTCCTTGGTGCAGGCCTGCTGGGAGAGTAGGAAGTGCAGCAGCTCGCGGGGTTTCTGGTAGGTCCAGTCGGCCGGGCCGAGCAGGTGGTCGCCGCGGTACTCGCGGGCCGCGCCGAGCCCGTACACCCGCAACCCCGGCTCGGTCACCGCCGCAGGCTCGGTCAGCACCGGCTCGGGAGCCCGGTCGGTCGCCGGCGCGGACGCGGTCGGCACCGGGAGGAGCGCCGTCGCCGGCGGCACCGGTGCACGCTCCGCCATCGCCTCGGCGACGATGTCGGCGAGGTCCGCCGCCGCCCCCGCCGCCCGCAGCCGCCCGGCCGTGCCGGCGTCGACCGCCGCACGCAGCAGCGCCGCGGTGGAGTCGACGAGCTGTCGCTCGCACGGCGGCAGCGGCGTGCCGATGCGCTCGCGTATCCCGTCGGCGGCGGCGGACAGCCGGGCCGCACGCTGCGTGCCGCCGCGCCCGGCGGCGAGCGCCGCGAGCGCGTCCAGCACGCTGGCGGTCCGCCACAGGTCGCCCAGCTCGGTGTGCATCGTCAGGCTGTCGGCCAGCAGCGCGGCGGCCCGCTCCGGCGCACCGCGACGCAGCGCCACCCGGCCGAGCTGGTCCAGGCACCAGGCGGTGCCCTCGGCGTAGCCGATCCTGCGGGCCAGCGCCAGGCCCTCGGTCAGTTCCTGCTCGGCCGCCTCGAGGTCGGCACCGCCCACGGCGTGGCCCGTCCACGGGACACGCCCCAATGCCGCGGCGCCCAGGTTGATCAGGCAGGCGACGGTGGTCCGCCGGTCGCCCAGCCGGCGGACCGTGGCCAGGGTGGCGCCGGCCAGCTCGGCGGCGCGGTCCGGGTCGCCGGACAGCCAGGCGGTGAACGCGAGCCGGTTCCGGCACGCTGCCTCGCCGCCCGGGTCACCGGCGGCCCGCCACAGCGCCAGGCTCTCCGTGCACAGCCGGTCCGCATCGGCGTACCGGCCCTGCTCCCGGGCGATCCCACCGAGCGTCTGCAGCGCTGCCGCCGTCCCGGCCCGGTTGTCGCCGGCGCGCAGCAGCGGCAGCGCCTGCTGCAGCCGGTCGGCAGCCAGGTCGTACCGGCACTGCAGCAGCGCCAGCATGCCCGCGCCGGTGCGCGCCTTGGCCACCATGCCGTCCGGTCCCGCGCCGGTGGCGAGGGCCCGGTCCAGCCAGTCCAGGCCTTCCGCGTAGTGGCCGGACAGCACCCACCAGCGATGCAGCGCGGCGGCCAGCCGGAGTGCGACCGCCGGCCGATGCCGCAGCGACCACAGCAGCGCCGCGCGCAGGCTGGCCTGGTCGGCCTCCAGCCTGCTCCGCCACTCCGCCTGGTCGTGGCCGGCCAGCCCGGTCTCGGCGCGTTCGGCCAGCTCGGCGTAGAGCTCGGCGTGCCGGGCACGGACCCGGTCGGCTTCACCGGACTCGCGCAGCCGTTCCTCGGCGTACCAGCGGACCGTTTTCAGCAACCGGTACCGGCCGTGCCCGTCCTGCCGGCACAGCTGGACCAGCGACTTCTCGGCCAGCCGGGACAGCAGCGGCAGCACCTCCTCGGCCAGTACCTCCTCGGGCGGCATCTCTTCGGCCGGCACCTCCTCGGTTGAGCTCCTGTCGAGTGGGCTTCCGTCGGCTGGGGTCCTGTCGGCTGGGGTCCTGTCGGCTGGGATCCCGTCGGCTGGGATCCCGTCGGCTGGGGTCCCGTCGGCACAGACCGCCTCGGCCTCGTCCAGCCCGAAGCTGCCGGCGAACGCGGCGAGCCGGCGGAACAGCGCCTGCTCGGCGGCCGGCAGCAGGTCGTGGCTCCAGTCCATGGAGGCCCGGAGGGTGCGCTGGCGGGTCGCGCCGCCCCGCCGGGTGCCGGCGACCAGCCGGGCCGGGTCGTCCAGCCGGCTGGCGATCCGGTCCACCGACATCGCCGCGACCCGGCCCGCCGCCAGCTCGATCGCCAGCGGCAGCCCGTCCAGACCGGCACAGACCGCTGCCACCGCGGCCGCGTTCCGCTCGGTCAGCGCGAACGACGGGTCGACCGCGGTGGCCCGGTCGATGAACAGCCGGATCGCGGGGATATCGGCTAATTCCGGCAGCGCGGGGAGCGTCGCCGAGTCGGGCACCGGCAGCGGCGGCACCGGCCAGCGCCGCTCACCCGGCAGGCCCAGCACCTCCCGGCTGGTGACCAGCACGCGCACGTCGGGGCATCCGGTCAGCAGCGCGTCGACCAGATCGGCGACGGCGGTGACCAGGTGCTCGGCGTTGTCCAGGACGATCAGCATCGGCTGGCCGCGCAGCCGTTGCCGCAGCGCGCCGGCGAGCGAGGAGTGCGGCGCCTCCCGCACGCCGACGGCGTCGGCCACCGCCGCCGGCAGGGCTGGCGGCTCCGGGCCGGTGACGGCGGACAGGTCCACCCAGCGGGTGCCGCCGGCCAGGCCGGCTCCGGCCGCGGTGGCCGCCGCCAGGGCCAGCCTGGTCTTGCCCACCCCGCCCGGCCCGGTCACCGTGACCAGCCGGTGGTCTGCCACCAGCCCGGCGACCGTGGCGATGTCCCGCTCCCGGCCGACCAGGCTGGACAACGGCTCCGGTGCCGTACCCCCGGCCATCTCCCGCTCCCGCTCGTCGACGTCCCCTCAGGAGGAACCGCGAACAGGGCAACAGATACGGCCGATCAGGTCAACGGCATTACGCAGTACTCCCCATGCCGGCGGTCTGGTGGAACACGCAGCTCGCCGGCGCCCCCGTCATGAAGGAGATCACGCCGACCGCGGTGTCCTCGCTGCCCCGCACGTACCCGCCGGCGTAGCCCCGCTCGGACAGGAACAGCCCCCAGGTGAGGATCCACGGCCGGAGCGTGCCGTCGGCGGCCGGGAACAGCTCGGGCACCGGCCGGATCCGGCGCTGCAGCACGAACGGGCCGTCCATCGCCTCGGTCAGCCGCCGGTCCCACTCCTCCGGGCCGACCAGCCAGCCACCGGTGAAGCCGTCGCCGCTGTGCAGCATCGTCGCCTTGAGCACCAGATCCTCGCGCCGCTCCCGGGCGTACTCGACCAGCTCGACCCGCTCGCCGTCGACGGTCACCGGCCCGGGGCGGACCATCCGGGTCCACGGCAGGATCCGGTCGAACGCGGCCAGGTCCGCCGCCTCGTAGCGGGACCGGTTGGCCTCGTCGGACAGCAGCGCCAGCGCGGCCTTGCTGCCGTACAACTCGGACCCGATCGGGGTGAAAATCGCCACCTCGCCGCGCTCGGCCGCCCGCAGCACCGGGTCGGCCAGCTCCACCACCTCCGGCCGCAGCATGTGCTCCAGGTGGAACAGCCGGTAGACCACGTCCACCGGGCGGCCGTCGACCCACACCCGACCGTCCCGGTAGGACAGTTGGCCGAGGTGGCAGGGGACCGCGTCGATGCCGAGGGTGCCGAACTGGACGGCCCGGCCCCAGAGCAGCGACTCCAGGTGGCGGAAGCTCTGCAGCTCATCGGCCAGCGCCACCACCGGCCGGCCGCCGGTGTTGCCGGCGAGCTCGCGCAGCATGCCGGCGATCTCGACCATGATGTCCACATGGGAGAGGCGGTTCTCGGCGGCGAAGTCGGCGAAGCCGGGGTGGGTCAGCACGGCGTCGTTGAGCGCGGCGCAGCTCACCCCGCCGAGCGCGCCGCTGATGTTCAGCTCCAGCAGCTGGAACCCGGTGCCGTCGGCGTACAGGTCGCCGCGCGCCAGCCGGGGCACCCGGTCGCCGCGCGAGCGCAGCACCGCGTCGACCTGCTGGCCACGGGCACCGACCGCCCGGGCGAACGCGGCGACGTCGCCGCCGAACAGCCGGTCCGGCAGGTCGAACAGGGCCGCGTGCACCCGGGCCAGGTCGTCGGTCAGCTGAGCCTGCTCGCCCTCGGTCAGGAACACCGGCCGGGACAGGTGCCCGGTGGTGTACATGGTGCGGCTGAGGTCGACGGCGTCGACCGCCTTGGCCAGGTCCTCGACCGGCAGCCGTCCATCCGCGACAGCGTTCAGGTACCGGGCGGTAATCGGGTTGCTCTCGCGCTGCGGGCTCTCGCGCTCGCTCAGTGCCCGCTCCTCCTGGCTGCCCGGCCCTCGTCCCTCGGGCCAGACAGCCGTCGTCGCTCCCCGCTCGCGCTGCGGGCTCTCGCGCTCGCTCATACCAGCACTCCTTCGGTGACGATGTCGATCTGCCGTTCCAGGGCCTTGATCCGCCGGACGTCGGCGTCCACGGCGGTCGGGTCGGGGCCCGCGACGATCACCCAGCCCAGGGTGCTGACCAGGTCCTCGGTGGCGGGCACCACGTCGCCGGTGCGGTACGGCAGGTGCTTGCTGTGGAACGTCGGCAGGGTCTCGATGCCGGCGAACAGCTCGGCATTGCGCCACACCCCGGACCGCGGCGCGGAGACGAACACGGCGGACAGCTGCTGCCGGAGTCGGTAGCCGGGGCGGAACTCGCCGCGGACCCGGTGCGCCACCGTGCGCAGGATCTGGTTGTCGCCGGTGGCCGCTTCGGTGATCCGCTGGTGACCGCCGCCGGCGGGGCGGGCGGCGGTCTCCATCAGCCGCGGCCCGTTCCGGGTCAGCATCACCTCGGTGTGACCGCAGCCGTTGCGGATGCCGACGGCGTCCAGCACGTCCCTTGTGTACGGCCAGACCCGGGCGACGTCGGGGTGGTCCGGGGGCAGGAACTCCACCCGGTCGTAGAGGCCGATCCGGTCCTCTCGGCGGGACTTGGCGTACCGGCAGACATCGACGAGGCCGTGCCGGCCGTCCACGGAGTAGCTGTCCACCAGGTACTCGGTGCCTTCGGCGTACTCCTGCACCAGGACCGCGTCGTTGCGCTGCCCGGTCACATTGGTCTGCCCGAAGATCACGTCGAAGAACGGCCGCCAGTCCTGGCCCGGCTGCACCAGGTGCACGTTGTCGGTGGAGCCGCTCTTCGGCGGCTTCACCACCAGCGGCCGGCCGGCCAGCCCGCTGGCCTGGATCCACCGGTCGAGCTCGACCGGGTCGGCGGAGCAGTTCTGGCGCAGGTGCGGGACGCCCGCCGCGGCCAGCGCCCGCGCCATCCCCCACTTGTCCCGGCGCGCCCAGGCCAGCTCGGGCACGTTGCCGGTGCCCGGCCGTACCAGCTCGACCAGCGAGTCGTACAGCTCGACCCCGGACTCGCACCCGACGACGACGCACAGCGGGTCGTACCGGCGCAGCCGGGCGGCCAGCCGCGGCAGGTCGCCGTCGTGCACATGTACCGCCTCGACGTCCTCCGGGTGCCAGGTGTGCCGCATGGCCTCGTTCGGCGCGCCCGGACTCAGCACGGCGACCGGTCGGACGCCGGCGGCCCGGAACGCGCCCGGGTAGTCCCGTCCGGTCGACAGCGGGTCGACGACGATTGCATACTGCTCGCTCATTGCGCTACTCCGCACTGTCGCTTGTGGACGTCGAGACCAGCTGCCGGTCCGCTGGGGGCCGGGTGTCGGTGTCGGTGTCGCCGTCGCTGTCGGGTCCGGCGGGGGTGGCCCGCATCCCGGCGCAGGCCGCCGCGAGTGCGAGCAGGCTGCCCACGCCGCTGCAGGCCCAGATCGCCGGCCCCAGGCTGTGCCACAGAACGACGCCGAGGATCGGGCCGAGCGCGGCGCCGAGGCCGAACGCGGCGTGCGCGGCGCCCTGGTAGCGGCCGCGCAGCCGGTCCGGCGCGGCCAGCGACGGGTACGCGGCGATCGACGGCCCGCCGACGATCTCGCCGAGCGACCAGACCAGGGTGCCGGCGACGAACACCCCGATACCCCAGGGCAGGCCGTAGACCGCCTGGCCGCCGCCGAGCAGCAGGAACCCGAGGACCAGGACCCGGCGCACCGGCCACCGCTGCACGAACTTCGTGGCCAGCAGGCCGCTGCTGATCACGACCAGCCCGTTCAGGGCGAGCATCCCGCCGTACCAGCCGGTGGCCAGCCCGGCGTCCTGCATGGCCAGCGGCAGGACCGCGACGCTCTGCAGGTACACCGCGATGTTGAGGAACACGGCCAGCAGGAACAGCAGGTACCGGCGGTCGGCGAGCACCGCGCCGTAGCCGCCGCGGCCGGCGCCGGCCTCGCCCTCCGGCGCACTGTCCGAGGTGGCCGCTCGGGCCGGCAGCGCGACCGCGGCGACCGCGGCGAACGCGAGGCAGGCCAGCGCCTCCACCCAGAACAGCAGGTCGTAGGAGACGGCCACCAGCGCCGCGCCGATCAGCGGGGCGCCGGTGTTGCCGAGGCTGAACGCCAGCCGGTAGACGGAGAACACCATCACCCGGCGGTGCCGCGGCGTCAGCTCCGCCAGCAGCGTCGCGGCCGCCGGCCGGAAGATCTGCGTCACCACCCCGACCAGCACGACCGCCGCCACCAGTGCCGGCAGGCTGCGCACGTACTGCACCGCGAGGATGAACCCGGCGCTGCCCAGCATGCTGATCAACGTGCACCGGCGGGCGCCGAGCCGGTCGGCCAGCAGGCCGCCGACCAGCACGCCGACGATCATGCCGGCCCCGTACCCGCCGAGGGCGATCCCGGCCGCGGCCGGGCTGAAGCCCCGGGTGGTCAGGAACAGCACCAGGTAGACCTGCAGGAAGCGGCCGAGCCTGTTGAGGAACACGCCGACGAGCAGCGCCCGGACCGGCGCGGGGGCCCCGCGCAGGGTGGCCAGGACTCCGTCGTCGTCGTCGTTGGGCCTCGTCATGCCGCCGAGTCCCATTCGGCCGTGCCGGCCCCGATCCGCCCCAGTTCGGCCCTGTCCAGTTCGGCCGAGTCCAGTCCGGCCGAGTCCAGTTCGGCCGAGTCCAGTCCGGCCGAGTCCAGTCCGGCCGAGTCCAGTCCGGTCGTGTCCAGCCCGGACGGGCTCCAGCCGATCGGGCACAGTTCGTCCCGGACCGGGAACACCTCCCGGCCGAACATCGCGTTCAGCACGGTCGCCGCCCGGATCGGCAGCAGCGTCAGGTTCGCGTCCGGGATGCCGTGACTGAACCGGCCGCGGTTCAGCGCGAAGATCTTGTGCCCGTCCAGCCCCTTCCAGCGCACCGAGTAGTCCGGCTCGAGCACCGGCTCGCCGGCGCCGTCCGCCTCTACCCGGTCCCACAGGTCCTGGTCGAACGGGATCGGTGCCATCCGGCGCCCGGTGGCGATGACCGCGTGCCGGACCCGGAACGTCTCGTGCCCGTCCAGCGAGGTGCAATGCAGCAGCAGGTGGTCGCCGTCCGGCTCGCCGTGGGTGACGTCCCGGCCGGGCCGCAACGTCACCGGGAACCGGCCCAGCGCCAGCATCCCGTCGTAGTTCGCCTGGTACAGGACCTTCAGCGCGCCCGGGGTGAGCGCATCAGCGGTCGGCCGCTGCTCCTCGATCAGCCGCCGGCGGGTCGGTGCGGCCAGCCGCTGCAGGTACTGCAGGTACGCCGGGCGGTAGAAGTCGTTGGCCACCGGCGAGTCGTCGATCGTCTCGAACCACTGGTGCCGCCCGATCCAGGTGATGTCGGTGCAGCCGCGGCGCAGCAGGGTCAGCACGCACTCCAGCCCGGTCTGCCCGTCGCCGACGACGGCGACCGGTGCGGCCGGCTCGGCCGCCACGGCGTCGATCCGGGCGCCCAGCTCGTCGGCGACGAAGCTGCGCCCGGCCGGCAGCCCGGCCAGCCCGTCGGGTACCACCGACCGGCTGCCGACGCCGATGACCAGGTGCTCGGAGCGGGCCAGCACCCGGGACCCGGAGTGCACGGCGAACCCGCCGGTGCCGAAGGAAACCCGGTCCACGGTCACGCCGTAGTTCACGTTTTCCAGCCGGTTGGCGGCCCAGGCCAGGTACCGCTGGTACTCCTGCCGCGGGATGAAGTCGAACTGCGCGTTCAGCAGCGCGAACAGCCGTCCGGTGCTCACCAGGTAGTTCAGGAACGTCAACCGGTGTGTTGGGTCCACAAGCGACACCAGGTCCTTCAACCAGGACGTCTGCATCCGAACCCCCGGCTGCAGCAGGGTCGGATGCCAGGCTGGGCCGGGTTGCTTGTCGAACAACGCGATCTTCCTGGTCGTGCTCACCTCGAACAACGCCGCCAGGCTGAGGTTCGCCGGGCCGGCGCCGATGCCGACCGTGTGGTAGTACGGCGCGGCCAGGGCAGCGTCGTTGCTGGTCACTGCGCGATCCCTTCTCGTCGGGGGGTGTCTGGATGGTGTATCGCGGCCGGACAGTGTCCGGAGTGGACTGTGGCGGCCAGCTCGGCCGCGGCCCACCGGCTCGCGGCGAGCGCGGTCTTGACCGATCCGCCGGACCCGCCGGCGAAGGTGACGATCCGGTCGCCGGTGCCGGCGACCGGCCGGAGCGAGAGCATGCCGCGGTCGGTGTAGCTGTCCGCGGCCGCGGTCCGCCGTAACGGCGGGCCGAGCCGGAGCCGGGGGAACCGGACGGCCGCCCAGCGGGCCGCCGCCGCGTGCGGCGCCGGGCTGTCCGGCGGCAGGTCCGGGTCGACGTCCCAGTGCTGGACCGGCATCCCGAGCAGCAGCGCGTCGGTGCCGACCGGCCGGCCGTACAGCCCCGACGTCTCGTCCACGAACGGCGGCGGGAGCCAGCCGGTGGCGGCGTAGACGGTGTACTGGATGGACTTGGTACGTAGCCCTGCGTGCGGCAGCCCGCTGCGCCCGAGTAGCCGGCCGGTCCACCGCCCGGCCGCGACCGCGACCACGTCGTAGTCCCTGCGGGTGGCCCCGGTCCGGCACCGGACCAGGCCGTCGGGCCGGACCCGGAGCGTGCCGACCGTCACCGGCAGCAGGTTCGCTGCCCGGCGGCTGGCCAGGTCGCCCAGCACCGCGCGGCGCAGGCCGCTCGGCGAGAGGTAGCCGGCGGCGCGTTCGGACACCGCCGTGCAGTATGTCGGCAGCCCAGCCCAGCCGCGGGCGGTCAGCCGGTCGACCGCGAGCAGGTCGGTCGAGCCGGGCAACGCCCGTTCCAGTTCGGCGAACTGCAGGTACGGCAACCGGGGCGAGTCGCACACGTACACCGAGCCGACCTCGTCGTACGCCGACCAGCGCCGTAACGTCTGGCTGCCCCGCAGCTCCACCAGGCTGGCCACCGCGGCCCGGCTCACCACCGGGTCCGGGTCGAAGCCGCGGACCATCCCGCCGGACGCCTCGGTCGCGTCGCCGCGCATCGCGCTGGGCGGCGCACCCAGCGCCAGGTCCACCCGGCCGGCGCCGGACCCCGCCAGCCGCCACGCGAGCAGGGACCCGGCCAGCCCGCCGCCGACCACGCAGATCCGGGCGCCGTCGAGGTTCATGCCGCCTGCCCGATCGCGTGCCGGCGGCGGACCGCTCCACTGAGGACGGTGACGAGCCGGTGCGCCCGGTCCCGATCCGCGTCCGATGTGGATGGTGCGGCGAGCACGGCGAGGGCCACCCGGGCGGCCAGCGCCGGGTCGAAGCCGGCCGGCCGCAGCGCGGCCTCGGCCCGGTCCAGCTCCGCGCTGGCGAGGGCCGGCGGCAGCCAGCGCTGCGGCGAGCCGGCGCCGCCGGAGGCCGCCCCGGACAGCAGCGGCGCCGCCCAGTCCCGGAACGCCGCGTACGCCTCTGGGGTGAAGTCGGTCTCCGTCCGGTCCGGCCGGATCCAGCACAGGTACAGCCGCACCAGGCTCGGGTCCTCGGTGGCCAGCAGGTCGTCCGCCCAGATCGCATGGTCCCGGCTGGTGGAGAACTTCTTGCCCTCCAGCAGCAGGAACTCGTTCACCACCAGCCCGTGCAGCGGCGGTTCGGGCATCCCGGCGGCGGCCAGCAGGGCCGGGTTGAACAGCCCGAACCAGAACGTGTTGTCGATGCCGTGGAAGTGCCACCAGCCGGCCACCTCGCGCCAGGCGGCGACGAAGTCCGGCAGCGACCGCGCCGCCGGGTCGATCGCCCGCCCGACCCCGTACAGGCAGCTCAGCCCCAGCTCGGCGTACACATCCAGGCGTAGGCCGGCGACCGGGCCGGTGCCGGGGATGCCCCAGTCGGTGGGGTACGCCACCGGCACCTCGGGCAGCCCGGTCCGCAGGTAGCGCGCGATCACGCCGCGCACCCGGGCCGGCAGGTCGGCTTCGGCCCAGGTCCGCACCAGCAGGTCGCGGAAGTCCTCCATCGCCAGCACCGGCACGGTGGCGGCGAACGGCACCGGGTCGCCGCCACACCGGGCGCAGGCCGGGTCGCGCAGGGTCTGCGCGCAGGTGTAGCCGCCGCATCCCTCGCACGAGCCGCCGCCGGCCGGCGTACCGCACCACGAGCACAGCCCGGACACGTACGAGTGGTGCAGGGTGCGGCCGCAGTCGCCGCACCGGTGCAGGGTCGTCTCCCGCATCCGCAGCGTCCCGCGCCGCACCATCGCGGCCACGAACCCGGCGACCGTACGGCCGAAGTCGCCGTCCCGGACCGGGTCGACGAACGTGTCCAGGCCGATCCGGGCCCGCCGGTAAGTGTCCAGGATCCTTTCGCGGTAGGTGTCGATCACGTGGTCGGCGCTGACGCCGTCGTTCTGCGCCCTGGTCAGCACGTAGTTCTGGTGCACGTCGAGGCCGCCCAGCACGAATGTCGGCTCGCCGCGCTGGCGCGCCGCCCGGGCGGCGACGTCGGCCGCAAGGTACGGGCCGGACAGGTGCCCCACGTGCAGCGGGCCGTTCGGGGTGGGCGCCGCGGTGAGCAGGACGGTCAGCCCGCCCCGGCCGCCGGGGCGCCCGCGGTCGGGGATGCTCCGGTCAGGCATCGGAACCCACCGGCATCCAGTACGCGCTGAACACCTGCAGCGGCTCGGTCGCCGACCGGTTGTGCACCACGTGGGCCTCGTTGCTGTCCAGCAGGAACGACGACCCGGCCGGCACCTCGGTGACCGTCCCGCCGGCCTCGACCGCCGCCGAACCGGTCAGCACCACCGAAAGCTCGACCTCCGGGTGCTGGTCCCGCGGACCGCGCGAGTTCGGGGGCACCGAGTACCACATCGCCTGGAACGGCATCCGGTCACCGAGGGAATACTGCTCCCACCGCGCCACCTCGACCGCCGCCACCCGGTAGGTGTCGGCCGTGGCCCTGTCGAACACGCGCACGTCCGTAGCTCCCCTCGATCCGCTGTCGGCCGCATCCTGCGCGGCCGGTGCGGGGGGAGCCGCCGGGCGTGGTGCGGGGGGAAACGCGGGGGAGCACGGCCCGTTCGGGCAGCCCTGCGGGCAACGCTGGCTGACCGCGGTGTATGACAGCCCCTCCGTCGACGTTTCGCCGTGCGCCGACCCGACTGTCGCACTCTCGACGTACTGGGCGCTGCCACAGGCGCGGCGGTAGGGTGGCGCGGCTGCCGGGCGGTGCCGGGTCGGCGGCGGAGGGAGGCAGGGGCGGGTGCCGGCGAGCCGGAGCGGGCCGCGGTGGCGGGCGGCGATGGTGGCGGCCGTCGTCCGGCCGGGCACCGCCCGACCCCGGCCCGTCCTGACCGTCCACGATGGCTCGTCCTGACGTCGGCGCGGTGCAGCCGCCGCGCGTCCCAGATGCGGCCGTCCCGGATGCGGCCGTCCCGGATGCGGCCGGCCCGGAACGGCGGCGCCGGCCCGCTCGCGCGGTCTTCCTCGGCTCGGCGCTGGCCGTGCTCGTGGTGCTGCTGGTCCGCAACGGCTACGTCTTCACCACCCGGATCCACGAGGACGGCGACGCCGCGCTGAACTCGCTGCTGGTACAGCGGGCCGAGCGGCTGCAGCTGCTGGTCGGCAACTACTCCCGCGCCGGGTTCCACCACCCGGGCCCGGGCTTCCTCTATCTGCTCGCCGCCGGCCAGCTGGTCTTCCACGACCTGCTGCACGTGGTGCCGACGCCCTACAACGGTCAGGTCCTCGGCGACCTGTTCTTCGCGGCGGCGGTGCTCGCCTGGATCGCGCTGATCGTGTACCGGGCCACCGGGTCCCGGTTGGCGGCCGGCAGCACGCTCGCGATCACCCTGTGGTTCGCCGGCGAGCACCAGCTGGCCGGCGACCTGTGGTTCCCGTACCTGTACGTCGCGGTGTTC
>WNGI01004039.1_pt1 | contig 13048 bp, 10 predicted proteins | sample 5400621 | NCBI WGS metagenome assembly WNGI01 (sample SAMN13153374, study PRJNA577476) | soil metagenome | isolation source: 20 cm soil or saprolite under Garry oak tree replicate 1 | place: USA:California | collected 2016-06-15 | reverse complement strand
GCACCATCATGGGATTCGCCGTGTTCGCCTTCTCGCTTCCCGTCTTTGTTGTCGGATACGTCCTCGCCTACGTGTTCGCGCTGCAGTTCGATTGGCTTCCCGTGCAGGGCTACACGCCGCTGGCCGAAGGCTTCTGGCCATGGTTGCAGAACCTGATCCTCCCGGCCGTCGCGCTCGGCTGCGTCTACATCGCGCTGATCGCGCGCATTACCCGTGCCGCCATGCTCGAGGTGCTGCAGCAGGATTATATCCGCACTGCCCGCGCCAAGGGCCTGGGGCAGCGCAACATCCTGTTCGTTCATGCGCTGAAGAACGCGGCCGTTCCGATCGTGACGGTGATCGGCATCGGCATCGCGCTGCTGATCGGCGGCGCGGTGGTGACCGAAAGTGTGTTCGCCATCCCGGGTCTTGGCCGGCTGACGATCGACGCGATCCTGCGCCGGGACTACCCGGTGATCCAGGGCATCGTCCTGCTGTTCAGCTTCCTCTATGTGCTGGTCAATCTGATGGTCGACGTCACCTACACCCTGGTCGACCCGAGGATCCGCTATTGACCGTCTCGACCACCAGCACCGCGCGGCTGCCGCCGGGCCTTGTCGTCGCGCCGCAACTGCCGGACCTGCTGCTGCCGGTGGCAATCCGCCGCGGTGTCACAGGCTTCCTGCGCAATCATCCGACGGTTGCGATCGGCGGCGCATTGCTCGTCTGCCTGGTATTGGTCGCGATGTTCGCGCCCTATCTCGGAACCGTCGACCCGACCGCGCTCGCGCCCGCCAAGCGTACGCGCGCGCCCTCCGCGGACTTCTGGTTCGGCACCGACGCGCTGGGCCGCGACGTCTATTCGCGCGTGCTCTACGGGGCACGGGTCTCGCTCACCGTAGGCCTTGCGGTGGCGCTACTGGCCTCGCTCGCCGGTCTCGCCATCGGCCTCGTCTCGGGTTTCGTGCGATGGGCGGACGGCATCCTGATGCGGTTCATGGACGGGCTGATGTCGATACCGCCGATCCTGCTCGCCGTCGCGCTGATGGCCTTGACACGCGGTAGCGTCGGCAACGTCATCCTGGCCATCACCGTCGCCGAAATCCCGCGCGTTTCGCGTCTGGTGCGCAGCGTCGTGCTGTCGCTGCGCGAGCAGCCCTATGTGGACGCCGCCGTCGCCTCCGGCACGCGAACGCCGATGATCATCCTGCGCCACATCCTGCCCAACACGCTGGCGCCGATGCTGGTCCAGGCCACCTATATCTGCGCCAGCGCCATGATCGTGGAGTCCATCCTCTCCTTCATCGGCGCCGGCACGCCGCCCACCATTCCGTCATGGGGCAATATCATGGCCGAGGGCAGGGCGCTGTGGCAGGTAAAGCCCTACATCGTGTTTTTTCCCGCCGCGTTCCTGTCTGTGACCGTGCTTGCCGTGAACTTGCTCGGTGACGGCCTCCGCGATGCGCTCGATCCGCGCATGGCTAAAAACCTTTAGAGACAAAAGCTGATTTTCACCTCAATACGTCAGTTCCAAGAATGAGGTTCTGATCCGATGGCATTGCTCGAAGTCCGGAATCTGCAGACCCATTTCCGAACCCCCGAGGGCATCAACCGCGCCGTCGACGGCGTCTCCTTCCACGTCGACCAAGGCGAAACGTTGGCCATTGTCGGTGAATCCGGCTGCGGCAAGTCGGTCACCTCGATGTCGCTGATGCGGCTCATCCCCGAGCCCCCCGGCAAGATCGCCGGCTCTGTCCGCTTCCAGGGCAAGGATCTGCTGCAACTCCCCGACCGAGAGATGCGTGCCATCCGCGGCAACGACATTTCGATGATCTTCCAGGAACCGATGACGAGCCTCAATCCGGTGCTGAGCGTCGGCCGTCAGATCGGCGAGACGATGCGGATGCATCAGGGGTTAGACAAGCAGGCCGCACTGGCACGCGCTATCGAGATGCTGACATTGGTTGGCATCCCGGAGCCGGCGCGGCGGGTGCGCGAATATCCGCATCAGCTCTCCGGCGGCATGCGCCAGCGCGTGATGATCGCCATGGCACTCGCCTGCAACCCAAAACTCCTGATCGCCGACGAACCGACCACGGCGCTGGACGTGACGATCCAGGCTCAGATCCTGCAACTGATGCTGGACCTCAAGCGCCGCGTCGGTGCGGCGATCGTTCTGATCACCCATGATCTCGGCGTGGTCGCTGATATCGCCGAGCGCGTCATGGTCATGTATGCCGGCCGCAAGGTTGAGGAGGCGCCGGTGGCCGAGCTGTTCCGCGCCCCCCGTCATCCCTATACACAGGGCCTGCTCGGCGCGGTGCCGAAGCTCGGCTCCTCCCTCACCGGCGCGGCGCGGCGCCTCGCCGAGATCCCCGGGCAAGTGCCCAGCCTCAAACAGCGCATCGAGGGCTGCGTCTTCGCTGGGCGGTGTTTCCTGGCTACCGATCTTTGTCGTGAGGTCGCGCCGGGTCTGGAAGAGAAGGGCCCTCGCCACATCGCCGCCTGCCATTACGCGCCCAAGGAGGCGGCCGCGGCATGAGTGTCCCGCTGCTCCAGGTCAACGACCTCAAGAAGCATTTTCCAGTCCGCGGCGGCCTGTTCAGCCGCAAGTCGAACTGGGTCTATGCCGTGGACGGCGTGTCCTTCGAGGTCGAGCGTGGCGAGACCCTGTCTCTCGTCGGCGAGTCCGGCTGCGGCAAGTCGACGGTCGGCCGGGCCATCCTGCGACTGCTCGACATCACCGCCGGCCAGGTGGTGCTGGATGGCCAGCGTATCGACGATCTTTCGCCCGCACGGCTGCGCGGCATGCGTCGCCGCGTGCAGGTGGTATTCCAGGATCCGTTCTCCAGTCTCAATCCGCGCATGCGGGTGCGCGATATCCTGGCCGAGCCAATCCGCAATTTCGGCCTCGCCAAATCTTCCGCCGAACTCGAGGCGCGGGTCGCGGCGCTGATGGACACGGTGCGGCTGCCACGCGACGCGCTGAACCGCCGGCCGCACGAATTCTCAGGCGGTCAGCGCCAGCGCATCGGCATCGCCCGGGCACTCGCGGCGGAGCCCGAACTGATCGTCTGCGACGAGGCGGTGTCGGCTCTCGACGTCTCGGTCAAGGCGCAGATCGTCAACCTGCTGCAGGATTTGCAGCAGCAGTTTGGCCTCGCGCTGCTCTTCATCAGCCACGATCTGGCGATCGTCGAGCACATGACGCACCGTGTCGCAGTGATGTATCTCGGCAAGATCGTCGAGATGGCGCCCAGACAGCAAATCTTCACCGCCCCGAAGCATCCCTACACCAAGGCGCTGCTCTCGGCCGTGCCGGTGCCGGAGCCCGGAGCCGCCCGCACCCCGATGATCCTGAAGGGCGACGTGCCGAGCCCGATCAACCCGCCTAGCGGATGCCGCTTCCACACCCGGTGTCCATTCGTGTTCGATCGCTGCCGGACTGAGGAGCCGGAGCTTCGGTCGACCGGTGGCAGTCAGTGGGCCGCGTGTCATCTCGAAGCATTGCCGGAAGAGCCGGGACCCGCTCGGTGATCCCTGTCAGGTGCCGCCGATATCGACACCGATCGAATGAAGCTTGCATAAATACGCGATGGGATAATTGGCCGCAGGGCGCGAGGTCGACCGGCTCCAGACTCACTTCGCTGCATCGGATGGCGCATGACATCTCTTTCGATCGCGAAAAATGTGGCGATGTGCCGGCGGGCTTCGAGTGCCATCGTTGGTGAGCAAGAGGTCGCGAGCTCGTAGAAGTTATGCCGCATAGGTGCCCGGCAAAATCGCTGGGCGCATCGGTGCGTGCGCAGTTACTGGCATGGAAATTGCTGCAATATTGGCTCAGTTCGTTCAGCCAGCGGCGCGGAGACATGGCAATGCTTGAAGGAGCCGAAGTGCGGCTTGCCGTCGATATCGGAGGCACTTTCACGGATATCGTGCTTGACGTGGGCCAGGATCGCAGGACGCGCAAGCTGCTGACGACGCCCGCGCGACCGGAGCAAGCGGTGCTGGACGGGATGCGTCTCATTCTGGCCGACGCGCGCGCGCACATCTGCGATATCGACGTCTTCATTCATGGCACGACGCTCGCGACCAACGCCATCATCGAACGCCGCGGCGCGAAGACGGCGCTTGTCGCGACGCAAGGTTTCCGCGACGTGCTCGATATCGGCACTGAGAGCCGTTACGATCAATACGACCTTGCGATCGAAAAGCCGAAGCCGTTGGCGCCGCGCTCCCTGCGCTTCACCGTCCCCGAGCGCATCGATGCGCATGGCGCCGTGCGGTTGCCGCTCGATGAAGCCGCCGTGCGCGCACTCGCGCCCGGCCTGCGCGCGCAGAATGTAGAGAGCGTCGCCTTCGCCTTCCTCCACTCCTATGTCAATCCCGAGCATGAACGGCGCGCCGCCGCGATCCTGAAAGAGGAATTGCCGGCCATATGGGTGACGCTGTCGTCGGCGGTGTGTCCTGAAATTCGCGAATATGAGCGGACTTCAACCGCCGTCGCCAACGCCTATCTGCAGCCTCTCATCGACGGCTATCTCGCACGCATGGCCGAGGCGCTGCAGGTCGAGCAGTTCCGTGGCGCCATCTATCTCGTGACTTCGGGCGGCGGTGTCACGTCGATCGAGACGGCGCGGCGCTTTCCGGTGCGCCTTGTCGAGTCGGGCCCGGCGGGTGGCGCGATTTTCGCCGCCCAGATCGCGGCTCGTCTCGGCGAGACCAAGGTGCTGTCCTTCGATATGGGCGGCACCACCGCGAAGATCTGCCTGATCGAGAAATATCAGCCCGAGACATCGCGGGTGTTCGAGGTCGATCGCGCCGCGCGCTTCCTGAAAGGTTCGGGCCTGCCGGTGCGAATCCCCGTGATCGAAATGGTCGAGATCGGCGCCGGCGGCGGCTCGATCGCGCGGGTCGACGCCTTGAAGCGCGTCACTGTCGGGCCCGAGAGCGCATCGTCCGAGCCTGGACCTGCTTGCTACGGCCGCGGCGGTCACCGCCCCGCCGTGACCGATGCGGATGTTGCGCTCGGCAAGATCGATCCAGATGCATTTGCAGGCGGAACGATCAAGCTCAGTCTCGAACTGTCGAAGCAGGCCTTGCTGCGCGACATCGGCGAGCCGCTGGGACTGTCGGCGGAAACTGCGGCCTACGCCGTGCACGAGGTCGTGTGCGAGAACATGGCGAGCGCGGCCCGCGTGCATGCGGTTGAGCGCGGCGCCGTCATTGGCCAGCACACCCTGATCGCGTTCGGCGGCGCCGCGCCGCTGCATGCGGCTCGCGTCGCCGAGAAGATCGGCGTCTCGCGCGTGATCGTGCCATCCAACGCCGGCGTCGGTTCGGCTGTCGGATTTCTGGCGGCGCCCATCGCCTATGAGCTGGTGCGCAGCCGCCATGTCAGGCTCGATGCCTTCGATGCCGAGGCGGTGTCCGATCTGCTGCATGAGATGGCGACCGAGGCGCGCGCCCTGGTGGAGCCCGGCGCCGCCGGTGCGCGGGTGCGCGAACGGCGCGCCGCCTTCATGCGCTATGTCGGACAAGGCCACGAGATCGCGATCGAGCTGCCGAACCGGCGGCTGACCGCAGCGGATCTCGCAGGCCTGCGCCAATCTTTCGAGACGGATTATACGGCCTTGTTCGAGCGGCCGATTCCGGGCGCCGCGATCGAGGTCTTGAGCTGGTCAGTGCTCGCGACCACCGAGCCGCGCAATCCGCCGCGCGTCGCCGCGGTGGCGCGCAGGCCGGCCGGGAAAGCTTTCGGCAGCCGCAAGTTTTTCGACGGACGCGCGGGGCAGGTCGTCGAGATCCCCCTGTACCGCCGCGACCAGATGGCGCCGGGGGCGACCATCGCGGGACCGGCCGTGATCGCGGAAGATGAAACCTCGACATTCGTCTCGACGAGCTTCGACGCCCATATCGATGGTGCCGGCAGCATCGTTATGGAACGGAAGGCGGCGTAACCATGAGCGAGCCAGGCGGCGCGAGTCTGATCGATAAGCAGATCATGTGGCACCGGCTGATCGCCGTGGTCGAGGAACAGGCGCAGGTTCTGCTGCGCACGGCCTTCAGCCCGATCGTGCGCGAATGCGGCGACCTCTCGGCCGGTGTGTTCGACCTGAATGGCCGGATGCTGGCGCAGGCCGTGACCGGCACCCCGGGGCATGTCAATTCCATGGCTGAGTCGGTCAAGCATTTCATCGCGCATTTTCCGATCGAGACGATGAAGCAGGGCGACGCCTACATTACTAATGATCCCTGGATGGGGACCGGACATCTCAACGACTTCGTCGTCACCACGCCATGCTTCAAGGACGGCAAGCCGGTCGCCCTGTTTTCCTGTACCAGCCACCTGATGGATATCGGCGGCATCGGCTTCGGGCCGGACGCCACCGACGTCTTCATGGAGGGGCTCTACATCCCCATGCTGAAGCTGATCGATCAGGGCGTCGTCAACGAAACGCTGATGGCGATGATCCGCAGCAACACGCGGTTGCCGATCGACACCGAGGGCGACACCTATTCGCTGGCGGGCTGCAACGATGTCGGTTGTCAACGCCTTGTCGAGATGATGCGCGAATTCGCCATCGAATCGCTCGATCAGCTTGGTGATCACATCTGCGACCGCTCGCGCGAAGCGGTGCTCTCAGAGATCGCCAGGCTGCCAAAGGGCGTCTGGCGCAACAGCATGGTTGTCGACGGCTATGACGGGCCGGTCACGCTCGCGGCGACGCTGACGATCTCGGACGAGGGCATTCACGTCGACTATGGCGGCACGTCGGGTGCCTCGAAGTTCGGCATCAATGTGCCGCTCTCCTACACGACCGCTTATACCGTGTTCGGTCTTGGCTGCGTGGTCGCATCGCAAATCCCTAACAACGCAGGCTCGCTGCTGCCGCTGACGGTCGCAGCACCCGCGGGCTCGATCCTCAATGCGCCGAAGCCGGCACCGGTGGCGTCGCGCCATATCATCGGCCAGATGCTGCCCGACGTGGTGTTCGGCTGCCTGCGTCAGATCATTCCCGAGCGGGTGCCGGCCGAAGGCACATCCTGCCTGTGGAATCTCAATGTGCGCGGACAAACGCGCAACGGCGCCGGCGGCAATTACGGATTCTCCATGGCGGTGACGAGCAACGGCGGCACCGGCGCGCGCTTTGCCAAGGACGGGTTGTCCGCCACCGCCTATCCCAGCGGCGTGCGTGGCACGCCGGTCGAGATCGCGGAGACGCAGACGCCGTTGATCTTCTGGCGCAAGGAGCTGCGTCCGGATTCGGGCGGCGCCGGCCGCACCCGCGGCGGCCTCGGCCAGATCATCGAAGTCGGCAGTGGCGTCGATGCACCGTTCGACATCCTGGCGGCGTTCGACCGCATCGATCATCCGCCCCGCGGACGCGACGGCGGCCGTGACGGCCAGGCCGGCTATGTCGGACTGAAGTCAGGACAGAAGCTGCGCGGCAAGGGTTTTCAGACCGTGCCGCCGGACGATCGGCTTGTGGTGATGACGCCCGGGGGCGCCGGGATCGGCGACCCGCGCGAGCGCGTGCCCGCGAGCGTGCGCGACGATGTCGAAAGCGGTCTGGTATCGAGCGAGAATGCAGTTGCGGTTTACGGCTTCGTGGGCTGACGCGTCCGGCGGCGGCACGACGTTTTGATCTCAACAAACCGGAGAGAGTATATGATTACGCGACGGACTTTCACGGCAGGTGCGGCGACGATGCTTGCCGCCGGCCATATCTCGACGCGCGCGATGGCGGCGACGGCGAGCTGGGATATGTCGACGGTGTGGCCCGACGGTAATTTCCACACCCATAACGCCATGGCCTTCGCCGAGGAGGTCAAGAAACAGACCAGTGGTACGGTCAACATCACGGTGAAGGCCGGCGGCCAGCTCGGCTTCAAGGGACCCGAACATCTGCGCGCCGTGCGCGATGGTCTGGTTCCGCTCGCCGACGTGCTCAATATCCAGCAGGTCGGCGACGAGCCCTTCATGGGCGTGGAAAGCATTCCGTTTCTCGCCGGCTCCATGGATGAATTGAAGGTCCTGCACAAATATGTGCGGCCTGAATACGAGAGGATCGCCGCGCGCAACAACCAGAAGATCCTCTATGTGGTGCCTTGGCCGACGCAATATCTTCACCTCAAGGTCAAGGTCTCGACGGTCGAGGGATTGAAAAACATCAAGATCCGCGTGCCCGACAAAGGCGGCATCGACACCATGAACGCTCTCGGCATGGCGGCGATCATGATTCCCTGGGGCGAGACGATTCCTGCGCTGGCGTCGGGTGCGGTCGCCGGTGTTGCCACCTCGGCGGTGTCGGGCGTCGACGGCAAGTTCTGGGAGTTCATGAAATACATTCATCCGACCAACCACGTTTGGTCGTCGCAGATGCTGACCGTCAATCTCGAGGCCTGGAAGGTGTTGAGCGCGGATCAGCAGAAGCTGGTCGCCGACATCGCCGCGAAGATGGAGCCGGATTTCTGGGCGAACTCGCTCAAGGCCGACGTCGACAGCCTCAACCGCCTCAAGGAAGGCGGCATGGAGGTAGTGCCGGTGCCGGACCCGATGATGACGGAGATCCGCGCCCGGACCGCACCGCAGCGTGATGCCTTCCTCAAGCGTGTGCCGGCGGCGGACCAGCCGGTGAGGGCCTATCTCGCCGAAATCAAGCGCTAGACGGGAGCCTGGCCGTGGCGACCGTCCTGCCTGCTGCTCCGGAAAGCCTCAACGCGGCGGCGCCGGCGCCGCTGCGCGTCCTGCTCGACGTGATCGACCGTCTCGGCCGGCTCGACGGCTGGATCGGCGGAGGCTGCCTGCTGACGCTGACGCTGCTCATGCTCGCCGAAGTCACGACGCGCTTCCTGTCGAATTTCCTGCCGTTCTTTCCCCCGACCATCTCGATTGCCTGGGAATATTCCTCCTATCTGATGGCGGCATCGTTCACCTTCGGCGCGGCGATGACTTTGCGCGTCGGCGGCCATATCCGCGTCGTGATCCTCTTGAAGAGCGCGCCGGCGCCGATCCGGCGCGCGCTTGAGATGCTCTCGGCGTTTGCGGGCTTCGTCTTCATGGCGTTCCTGACCTCCGCGATGGTCAAGTTCGCCTGGGGCTCATTCACGCGCGGGCAGGTGTCGACGTCGAGCGACACGCCGCTCTGGTTTCCGCAGGCCGTCGTCACCTTCGGGATGCTGCTGCTCACGCTTCAATTCCTGGCGCGCGCCATTCAGGCGGCGCTCGGGCTGCCGCTCGAAGATCATCGCATGAAGGCCTCGCCCGTCGAATGAACGCGCGCGCCACCAGAGCCGCCATTCACGCCGTCGGACACCGCATCCGATGACCGTCGAAGTCGTGAGCCTGTTCGTCATCCTGTTCGCATTGCTGGCGGGCGGCCTCTGGATCGGGCTGACGCTCGCGCTCACTGCGACCTTGCTGCTCGCGATGTTCCGGTCGATCCCGCTCGAGAAGCTGCTTCCGCAGTACGCCTGGAACATCCTGACCACGCAGGAACTCCTGGCCCTGCCGTTGTTCATCCTGATGGGCGAAGTGCTGTTCCGCACTCGCCTGTCGCGATCGCTGTTTCAGGGGCTGGCGCCATGGGCCGGACTGCTGCCGGGACGTCTGGTGCATGTCAACGTAATCGGCTGCACGATCTTCGCGGCGATCTCGGGCTCGTCGGCTGCGACCACGCAGGTGATCGGCCGTATGTCGCTCAACGAACTGCTGCGCCGGGGGTATTCCAGGGATATCGCGATCGGCTCGCTCGCCGGGGCCGGTACGCTCGGCTTTCTCATTCCTCCGTCGAACATCATGATCATCTATGGCGTGCTTGGCGACGTCTCGATCCTGAAGCTGTTCACCGCCGGAGTCCTGCCGGGCCTGCTGCTGGCGGGGACCTTCATGGCCTGGGTGATGCTGCACACCACCTTGGACGGGACGCTGGTACCGGAGGCCGAGGCGAAGCTCTCGCAGGTCTCCTGGCGCGAGCGCTTCGCCGCCTTGAAAGACCTCGCGCCGGCTTTGTTTCTGATCGCTTGCGTGCTCGGCTCGATGTATGGCGGCCTTGCGACGCCGTCGGAGGCGGCGGCGGTCGGCGTGCTCGGCGCGGCGCTCGTTGCATGGGCGCAGGGATCACTGACGCAGCAGGTGATACGCGACGTGGTCATGGGATCGGTGGTCACCTGCTCGATGATCGCACTGATCGTGCTCGGTGCGTCGATCCTCGGGAACGCCGCAGCGTTTCTCGGCATTCCGCAGTCCGTGGCCGCGTTCGTGAAGGGCCTTGGCCTGTCACCCTTTCTGCTGATCGTCGTGCTGATCGGTTTCTATCTTGTCCTCGGCTGTTTCCTCGATGGCTTCTCGATGATCGTGATGACGTTGCCGATTGTGCTGCCGATCGTGAAGGCCGCGGGCTTCGACGACGTTTGGTTCGGAATCTTCCTCGTGCTCGCGGTCGAGATGGCGCAGATCACGCCGCCTGTCGGCTTCAATCTGTTCGTCATTCAGGGCCTGACAGATGACGGGCTCGGCTATATCGCGCGCGTGACGTTGCCCTACCTGCTCATCATGGTCGGCTTCGTGTTGCTGCTGACGCTTTGTCCGAGCATCGTTACGATCCTGCCCAAACTGCTTTACGGATAAACCAGTTCGTCAAACGCCGGTCAGGTTGGTGAAGGAGACGTGCCGTCGATCGGATCGGTGGCTGTGTTCCCCGCGGCGGTTTGACCAAAAGTCCCGACGCTCCAGCGCCGGCGCGATCATGCCGCCGCGGCGACCAAGGCCGAACACCGGTAAGGCTGCAAACGATCTCAAAACTACTGGCCCTGAGGTGCGCTACTTGGTGATTTTTGCGACGGCACACCATTTTGATTTTGCGGCGGGCTGTTCTGATTTTGCGGCGGGCTATTTTGTTCGCTGGCCTGCAGCCAAGTCGGCAGCCGCAACGACGAATTGTCGAGGTGATTGACAAGCCAGACGCCTCCCAGGGCGATCACTCCCGCTAAAAAAACGTGGGGTAGCGTTTGAACGAGCACGCCAAGCAGGCCTGCGAACGCCGCCAAGATCGCCGCACCGGCTTCCAAAAGCTCCCGACCTGCTCTGTAAAGCGCCCAGAGCACTCCAGCCAGGATCAGGACCAGCAGAACCTGCTTCCACAGCGGCCACTCCTGCCACGGCACAGCCATGAGCTTGGTGATCTGGTCGACGGACCATGTCCAGATCAGTTCGACGAAATGGAAGATCGCAGAAATCCCTTGCTGCAAGAATTTCAAGAGCTGATCGAAAACCTGTTTCATGGCCGTGACTCCGGCGTTTGAATCGCCTTTCGAGTATCCAGATGCAACGCGGACACGAGCGTTGGGTTCCCGCCACGCGAATACCGGACGGACCCTCTTGCGTTCTCCCAGGCGATCAACAGCAAGCTCCACCTGCACTGTCGGCCACGGTGGGCATCATTGATTCATCTATGATATCTCGCCGCGTCTCGGTCGCAGAAATGCTGCATATCCCGAGCCTTGTCCCGAGGCTTGTCGCGAGCCTTGCAAAAACGAGTCTTGCAAAAAATCAAGAATGGTCTCGATCGTGTGGAACCTCGGTGCGGGAAGCGCGTTCCCTTGCGTGCGGAGCATCGCCTTGCGTTGAATCCGTTGACGGCGTGCAAGTCGCCGTTGTTACAGGTCGCGATTGCGGCCAGCCGTGGGGGGCGATCTTTGAGTTACCAAGCAGAAATCAGCCGCGCGTCGCCGACCGCCATCGTGATGGTGATGGACCAGTCCGCGTCGATGAATCATCGGTTGAAAAGCGGACAGAGCAAGGCCGCTTTTCTGGCGGATGTGCTCAATAAGACGCTCTACACGCTCATTACCAGTTGCTCCAAGGCCGAAGGCGTCCGCGACTACTTTCACGTCGGGGTGGTCGCCTATGGCGGGGAGCAGGCTCGCAACGGCTTTCAAGGAGCGTTGGACGGCGAGGCGCTGCACGCCGTCTCGCGCCTCGCCGAAGCCCCCCTGCGGGTCGAGACTCGCGCCAAGAAGGTCGCCGGGCCTAATGGCGATGTGGCGGAGCAGTCGGTGCGATTTCCGATCTGGTTCGAGCCGCGCAGCCACGGCAAGACGGCGATGTGCGCCGGGCTCAATGCCGCGATCGGGATCCTGGAGCAATGGCGCGATGCGCATCCGTCCGCCTATCCGCCCACGGTCTTGCACGTGACGGACGGCCATCCGTCCGACGGCAATCCGGAGCCCATTGCCGATCGACTCAAAAGTCTTGCGACCGACGACGGCGCCTGCCTCTTGTTCAATCTCCATGTCGACGAGGGCGACGGCGAGCCGCTGATCTTTCCGAATGACGAGCGTGTGCTCAAGGATCGCTTCGGCAAGTCGTTGTTTCGCATGTCGAGCCTGCTCCCGCCGCACGCTTTGGAGGCCGCCGCCGCCAAGGGTTATGACGTTCGCCCGGGCGCCCGCGGATTCGTGTTCAACGCCGGAATCGAAGCTATCGCCGACTTTTTTGACATCGGAACCCGTCCGGCCGTCGCCGCCGACCGCTGACCGACCTAAATAGAGGGGGATTGCCGTGCCTTACCAAGCCGAAATCAGCAGGGACAATCCGACCTGCTTTCTCTTCGTCATCGATCAATCCGGATCCATGGATGAAATCACCGAGACCGGCCGCTCGAAGGCGGATTTCGTGGCCGACGTCCTGAACAAGACGCTCTACACGTTGGTCACCACCTGCTCGAAGGCCGACGGCGTGCGCAACTATTTCGACGTGGGCGTGATTGCCTATGGCGGAAAGGAGGTCGCGAGCGGGTTCGGCGGCGCGCTAGCGGGTGGCATCGTGCACCCGATCAACGCCATCAGCGAACACCCGCTTCGCGTCGAGGAGCGGCAAAAGAAGGTGGACGACGGCGCCGGCGGCATCCTCGAACTGAAGACCAAGTTTCCGGTCTGGTTCGACCCGAAAAGCGTGGGCGGCACTCCGATGCGGGCGGCCCTCGACAAGACCAGGGAGACGGTGGCGGAGTGGTGCGAAGCTCACCCCGATTCCTACCCGCCGACCGTTCTTCACGTTACCGAC
>WNGI01004036.1_pt1 | contig 13049 bp, 10 predicted proteins | sample 5400621 | NCBI WGS metagenome assembly WNGI01 (sample SAMN13153374, study PRJNA577476) | soil metagenome | isolation source: 20 cm soil or saprolite under Garry oak tree replicate 1 | place: USA:California | collected 2016-06-15 | reverse complement strand
TCGGGCTGTGGTGCGGTGAGGCCTTCTTGTCGGCCGCCGCCGAGCCGACGAACGCGAAGGCGCCCGGAACTTTCGCGAGAAAGAACGACATGTCCTCTCCGCCCATGGTGCGGACGCCGTCGATCACATGCTTCCGCCCGACGATATCCTGGGCTATCCCTTTCATCAACGAGGTCATCTTCTCCTCGTTGACCAGTGGCTTTGACAGCCGCCGGTACCGCACCTCGGCCTCGGCACCGTACGCACGGGCGATTCCCCGCGCCGTTTCCTCCACGAGCTGCGGCGCTTCGTCGTAGAACTTCCCACCGAACGTCCGCACGGTGCCCCGCAGGTCTGCGCGGCCGGGGATGACGTTGAAGGCGTGACCCGCATGCAGCTCGGTGACCGAGACGACGCCCTCCTCGAACGGATTGCGCCGCCGCGAGACGAGGCTCTGGAGGCCGGTGACGAGGTGTGCCGCGATCAGCACGGGGTCGATCGCCTGATGCGGGGCCGCCGCGTGACCGCCGCGCCCCAGGATCGCGATCTCGAACTCGTCCACGGACGCCATGACCGGGCCGGGCATGAGCGCGATAGTGCCGGCCGGGAGGTCGTTCCACAGATGGATGCCGAACGCCGCGTCCACATGAGGCGCGTCGAGGACGCCATCCCGGATCATCGCTTCCGCCCCGTGCGAGATCTCCTCCGCGGGCTGGAATGCGAGCTTCAGGCTGCCGGGGAGAACCGCCGCATGCAGGCGGCGCGCGACCTCGAGCCCGATGGCGACGTGCCCGTCGTGGCCACAGGCGTGCATCTTACCCGCGTGCTGGGAGCGGTACGGGACGTCGTTTGCTTCATCGATCGGGAGCGCGTCCATGTCGGCGCGGATCAGCACGCAGTGGCCCGTGCCACCGGACGAGCCGTCGCGTAGGCCGACGACGCCCGTCTTGCCGACACCGGTCCGCACGGCATAGCCGAGCCGCTCGAGCCGCTCCGCGACGATCCCGCTCGTGCGCTGCTCCTCGAACCCCAGCTCGGGGTGCTGGTGGAGATCGCGGCGGGTGGCGACGAGCTGGGCGCGGTCGACCGGGGGGAGGCTCATGATCGCGTTCCGTTCGCCCCGGGCTCGCGCCCGGGGTCAGTCAGGCGGTCCCGGTGACAACTGACCCCGGGCGCGAGCCCGGGGATGACGGGAGGCGCGCTCATACCCGCGAGCTCGGACACAGCCGGTTCACCACGCAGATCTCGCACTTCGGTCGCCGGGCGATGCACACGCGGCGCCCATGTTGAATCAGCGCGTTGGAGAACCAGGTCCACCTATCGCGCGGCACGAGCGCCATCAGGTCCCGCTCGATCTTCACCGGGTCCCTCTCCTTCGTCAGGCCGAGCAGGGTCACGATTCGCTGCACGTGTGTGTCAACCACGATGCCTTCGCTCTTCTTGAACCAGCACCCCAGCACGACGTTCGCGGTCTTGCGCCCCACGCCGGGCAGCTGCACCAGAGCCTCCATCGTGTCGGGCACCTGGCCGCCGTGGCGCTCCAGCAATGCCTGCGCCATTCCGATGATCGACCGAGTCTTGCTGCGAAAGAATCCGGTACTGTGGATTTCCTGCTGGAGGACCTGCGGATCGGCGTTCGCGAAGTCTTGCGCGGTCTTGTATTTCGCGAACAGCGTTGGGGTGACCATGTTGACTCGCGCATCGGTCGATTGGGCGGAGAGAATCGTGGCCACGAGCAGCTCGAGTGCGCTGTCGTGGTGTAGCGCGCAGGTGGCATCGGGATAGGCCTTCTCGAGGCGCGCAATAATCTTGCGGACGCGTGCCCGCCGCTCGGTCTCGCTCTCGCGGGCCGAGCGCTTGCCCGGTGGCGCTTTCGTTTTGGTGGGCATCAACTCGCCGCGACGAGGCGCGCCCGCGCGAACGTCAGAAACGCCTCGGCGTCGCGGGTGTTCAGGACCCGATCGGGCTCGAGCCAGCCTTTGCGGGCGATCCCCAGGCCGACCGCGACGTTGGTCATGCCGCCGGTTGAGTGGGCGTCGGCGCCGATCGAGAATGTGACACCCAGTTCCCGCGCCCGCCGCACCATGCGCCAGTCGAGGTCGAGCCGGTGCGGATCGGCGTTTACCTCGATGGCGATACCGCGGGCGGCGGCTGTGGCGAGCACCTGCTCCAGATCGATTGCATACGGCTCGCGCTGCAACAGGAGCCGGCCCGTCGGATGGCCGAGGATGGCGAGATGCGGATCGTCCATGGCGGTGAGGACGCGCCGCGTCATCTCGGCTTCGGACATCCCGAAGCGCGAGTGGATCGAGCCGATCACGAAGTCGAACCGGTCGAGCACGTCGGGTCCGTAGTCGAGTGTGCCGTCCGCCAGGATGTCGGCTTCCACGCCCTTGAGCACGCGGAGACCGGAGACCCGGGCGTTCACCGCGTCGATCTCGAGGTGCTGCCGGGCCACGTCCTCGGCCCCGAGGCCCCCGCCATACGGGGCCGATTTGGAGTGATCGGTGATGCCCACCCACTTGTAGCCTGCGGCGTGGCACGCCGCCGCCCAGTCGGCGATCGTCACGGTGCCGTCCGAGTAGTTCGAGTGGCAGTGGAGCAAGCCGCGCAGGTCGCTCTGCTCGACCAGGCGCGGCAAGCCGCCGTCCCCGCGGGCAGCCGCTTCGAGCTCGCCGTTCCCTTCACGCAGCTCGGGCGGCACCCAGGCGAGGCCGAGGGCGCGGTACAGGCTTGGCTCGTCGGGAAACGGGGCGGACCATGAGACGCCCATGGCGCGCGCGCGGGACTCAAGCCCTGCGACGTGGGCGGGGGAGCCGGTCGCCCGGATCCAGTCGAGCCCGAATCGGTCGGGCGTGGTGAGGAGCACATCCACGAGGGTGCCGGACGCGAAGCGGAGCGTGACCGTCCCTTCGCGCCCCGTGATCTCGGTGACACCGGGCGCCTGGCCCAGCCGTCTGACGAGCGTCTCGCGCGCGGCAGGCCCCGCGTGCACGGCGACGAGCTCCAGTGCGCCGATTACCTCGCAGCGGCGCCGCACGGCGCCGGCGATCTCCACCCGCAGCGCCCTTCCGTCCTCGAGGCCGGCGAGGGCGCGCCGCACCGCTTCGCTCTCGTCCCACGCGTGGTGAAACAGCCGCAGGCCGCTGGCCCGGCGCAGGGAAGCGATGCCACGGCGGATATTCTCCGCGGTCTTGGCGCCGAAGCGTGGCAGCGCCGCCAGACGGCCATCGCCCGCCGCCGCCTCGAGATCGGCCAGCGACTCGATCGCGAGCGAGTCGTGGATCTGGCGCACCTTGGCGGCGCCCAGGCCGGGAATGCGGAGCATCTCCGCGAGGCCCGGCGGCAGCTGCTCGCGCAGCTCGTCGAGTGCGCTCGAGCGGCCCGTGGCAAGGAGCTCCGATCGGGCGGCGTGCTGCACCGCCCGGACGCGAAACGCGCTCTCCCCTTTGAGCTCGAGAAACGCGGCGAGCTGGTCGAGGGTGCGGCGAACGGCATGCTTGTCCATGCGTGTCCGATGAACCTAACCGCTCAATTGTGAGGCAGGAACCCGCCCAGCGCCCGTTCGAAGTGCTGCGTCGCCTCGACGTGCGGCGCATGCCCCGTGGCCAGCTCGATCACGCCCGTGGCGAGCAGCGCCGCCGTCTCGCGCGCCGCCTCGAGGGGCATGGGGTCGTACACGCCATGAAGGAGCAGGGAGCGGGGAGCGGTACCATCCGGGAAGGTCCGGTGGATCTGGTCGCGCAGGTCGTAATTCCCAAGACTGTCCCAGACGCCCCTCCGGGTCCGCTCGGTGACGCGAAACGGGGTCATCTCCCTCGCGCGGCTCGGATCACGAAAGTAGCCCGCGACGGATAGCGCGAACGCAATGCGGCGATACTTTTCGGGATCGGTCCGGGAGAGGCCGGACGCCGTGAGGTCGGCGCGGCTGCGCGCGATCCACGGCTGGGCCATTCGGGCGGCGAAGCGGCGCTCGAATTCGTCGCGCCACGCGGCCGTCACGGGCGCCGACGAGACGAGCGCGAGCCGGGCGACCCGGTCCGGGTGCTCGAGCGCGTAGAGCAGCGCGAGCAGACCACCCCAGGAATAGCCGAGCACGGTGAGGCGGTCGAGCTCCCAGTGGCCACGCAGGGCCTCGAGGTCGGCCACGTGCTCGCGCCAACCCACCGGCACCTCGCGCGGGACCGGTGACCGGCCGCCGCCGCGCTGGTCGTAATAGAGGAGGGCGCGGCCTCCCTCCGCGAGATGATCGTACTGGGGGAGCAGGTAGTCGTGGTGGGCGCCGGGGCCGCCGTGCAGGACGACCACCGGTGGGCCATGTCCCACCCGTCGCGTGTAGAGGCGGACGCCGTTCAGCTCGACCGTCGTTTCGGTGGCCGCCTCTGGCATCGCGTCTCAACTTACACAGTGCGCGAGGATGAAGCCGCTTCGCTTACCACACGCCCCACCCGGGCTCGCCGACGTCGCGATCCTCTGCCTTCTGGGCGGCGTCATCGCGACGCTGGTCGCGTTCGCGCGCGAATTCCAGGCGCCGTTCGCGCAGGCGGTGCAGATCGACCTGCGCCCCGCGGCGCTGCCGCGTTACACGCTGTATTCGCTGTCGCGCGGCGTCACGGCGCTCGTGATCTCCTATCTCTTCGCGCTGGCGTACGGGTGGACGGCCGCCAAGTCCCGCGCCGCCGAGCGGCTGCTGCTGCCGCTGCTCGACATCCTCCAGAGCATCCCGGTGCTGGGCTTCCTTCCCGGCCTCGTGCTCGGCCTGATGGCGCTGTTCCCGGCGCGCAATATGGGGCTCGAGCTCGCGGCGATCCTGATGATCTTCACGGCGCAGGCGTGGAACCTGGCGTTCTCGTTTTACAACTCGCTCAAGGCGCTGCCGCAGCCGCTGCGGGACGCGTGCAAGGTCGCGGGATGGCCCCCCGGCCGGACCTTCCGGCAGCTCGAGGTGCCCGCCGCGGCGCAGGGGCTCGTGTGGAACGGGATGCTGTCGATGGCGGGGGGCTGGTTCTTCCTCATGGTCAACGAGGCGTTCCGCCTCGGCGATCACGACTACCGTCTCCCCGGTATCGGATCCTTCATGAGCGTCGCCCTCGACCAGGGCAACGGGCAGGCGATGGCGCTCGCGATCGTGGCCATGGTGATCATGATCGTCTGCGTGGACCAGCTCCTGTGGCGGCCGCTGGTGGTGTGGGTCGAGAAGTTCCGGCTGGACGAGAGCAGCGACGGAGAGCCGGAACTCTCGTCGTGGGTGCTCGAGTTCCTGCGACGGGCGCGGCTGCCGCGCCGCGCGGCCGTGTTGCAGCGGCGCGCCTACCGGAGCGCGCGCCGGGCGGCGCGGCCGCTGGAGCGGCCGTTCCGCAGTGTGGGCCCGATCATCCTGCGAGGCCCGCGGCTCGCGCTCGAGCACCCGATAGCGCGATGGATCGGCGTGGCGCTCGCACTCGCGGCGGTCGTCGGCGCCGCCGTCTTGGGCGCCTGGCGCCTCTGGGGGCTCATCGCGCAGCTGGGATGGCGGGAGTGGGGCCAGCTCCTCTCGTCCGGCGCCCTCACGTTCGCGCGCGTGATGGCGGCCGTCATCGTGTCGACGGCGTGGGCCCTGCCGGCGGGGGTGCTGATCGGCCGCTCCCCGCGCATCGCACGCGCGCTACAGCCCGTGATTCAAGTCGTGGCGTCGTTCCCCGCGCCTATGCTGTTCCCGCTCGTGATCCTCTTGTTCGAGCGGATCGGCATCGGGCTCGGGCTCGGCGCGGTCGCGCTGATGGTGCTCGCGGGCCAATGGTATATCCTGTTCAACGTGATTTCCGCCGTGGCCGCGATCCCGCAGCAGCTCAAGGACGCCACGGCGGCGTTCCGGCTGCCGCGCTTGACGCGCTGGCGTATGCTGTACCTGCCGGCCGCGGCCCCCGCGCTCGTCATGGGATGGGTCACGGCCGCCGGTGGCGCGTGGAACGGCTCGATCGTAGCCGAGTACATCCAAGCCGGAGGCGCGTTGCGCGCCACCAGGGGACTTGGCAGCCTGATCAGCGAGGCCACGGCCCACGCCGACTTCCCCCTGCTGGCGGGGGGGATCGCCCTGATGAGTCTCGTCGTCGTGGGTTGGAACCGCATCGTTTGGCGCTCGCTCATGGAGTGGGCTCGTGCGCGCTTCGGGTACGCGCAATGACGCCGGGGACCGTGTTGCTCGAAGCGCAGCACGTGACGCAGCGCTTCCGGCTCCCGAACGGCCAGAACCTCGAGGCGCTGCGGGACGTGTCGCTCGTCGTGCGCGAGAACGAGGTCGTCGCGCTGGTCGGGCCGTCCGGATGCGGCAAGAGCACGCTGCTCCGTCTGTTCGCGGGGCTGGCGCGTCCGGCGGACGGGAAGGTGCTGTACCGCGGCCACGCGCTCGACGGCGTACTCGGCGCCGCGGCGATGGTGTTCCAGTCGTTCGCACTGCTCCCCTGGCTGACGGTGGCGGAGAACGTGGCGATGGGGCTCGAGGCGCGCGGAGTGGACGGCGCCGCGCGGCGCGACGCCGTGGCCCGTGCCATCAACCTCGTGGGGCTCGACGGGTTCGAGCAGGCCTATCCGAAGGAGCTGTCGGGGGGCATGAAGCAACGGGTCGGCTTCGCGCGCGCCCTCGCCGTCGCTCCCGAAATCCTTCTCATGGACGAGCCGTTCGGCTCGCTCGACCCCCTCACCGCGGAAAACCTGCGTAGTCAGGTCGTCGACCTGTGGCGCGATCCCGCGACCGGCGTGAACACGCTCGTGATCGTCACCCACTCCGTCGAGGAAGCGGTGTTCCTGGCGGGCCGGATCGTCGTCTTCGGATCGAATCCCGGCCACGTGCGCGAAGAGATGGCCAATCCGCTGCCGTACCCACGCCAGGAGCGGAGCCCCGAGTTCGAGGAGATGGTGGACCGGCTACACGCCATCCTCACGGCGACCCTCTTGCCCGAGCCGGCGCCCGCCGCGCCCCAGCGCCTCGTGCCGTTCCCCCGCGTGCACGTCTCCGAGGTCACCGGTCTCCTCGACCACCTGCTCACGCGGCCCGACGGCAAGGGGCCGGTGTTCGAACTGGCAGAGGACCTCGGGGTCGACTACGACCGGATGTCAGCGGTGGTGCGGGCGGCCGAGCAGCTCGGCTGGGTGACGACGCCGGGCGAAATCGTGCAGCTCACGGCGGCGGGGCGTGAAGTCATGGCCATGGACGACGCCGCCCGCAAGGACGTCACGCGGGCGCGGCTCGCCAAGCAGCCGCTGTTCGCGCGCCTCGTGGCCATGCTGAAGGAGAGCGAAGGGGCGGTGGAGGACGAAGAGGTGCTCGCCGACCTGACGATCTATTTCCCGTTCATCCCCGCGGAGTCGCTGTTCGCCACCGTAGTGGAGTGGGGGCGCTACGCGGAGCTCCTGGACCACGACGCCGACGTCGGCCGGCTCACCCTCCTGGGGTGGGAAGGAGCCGCCGAAGCGCGCGTGGAATGATTACAGGAGCACCGCGAGCGCGTCCGCGACATCCTTTACCGCGCGGTGGTGCGGCTCCGTGAACCCGGCGGGCACGTCCGAATCGATGTCGAGCTGGCCGAGGGTCGTCTGGCCGCGACGGATCAGCACCACGAGCTCGGACTTCGTCTCCAGGTTGCACGCGAGGTAGTTCCCGATCGCCGCCACGTCGGGCACGTTCTGATCCTCGCCCGTCGCCACCGCCGTGCCGCACACGCCCCGACCCACTGGAATCCGGGTGTGCTCCGTCTCCCGTCCCGCAAACGCTTCGAGCACCAGCTCACCCTCTGGGTGCAGCATGTAGGCGTAGACCGACGTGTACGGCGCGCCCAGGCCGCGCAGCCGGTCGCAGGCCAGCTGCAGCAGTTCCGCCCGCGACGCGTCGTGCAGGTGCGCGGCGCGCAGCGCGCGCACGATCGGACTGGTTCGAGGCATGGGGCTATATCTATCTTTGGCGCGACCCTCACGGAAGCCGGTGGATGTCGATCCGCCTCCTCGCGCTCATCCCCGTCGCAGCCGCGATCAGTCTCGCACTCTCGGCCGCCGTGGATGCGGTGGCACTGCCGCTCTTCTTGGACACGACCGGAACGATCCTCGCCACCGCGCTCGCCGGCCCCGCCGTAGGGATCGCGACCGGGGTCATGACGTCCGCGGTGAACACGCTCCGCAACCCCACCTTCTGGCCGTTCGTCGTGGTGCAGATCATCGTGGCCCTGTACGCCTGGCTCGCGGCGCGCGCGGGGCTGTTCCGGAGCCTCCGCACTGCTGTGCCGGCCGGACTGGGGCTCGGCGTAATCGCCTCGGTAACGTCGACGCCCATCTCTTATTTCGTGTTCGGCTGCACGACCACCGGCGGCATCGCGCTGGCCACGGCGCTCGGCAGGGCGCTCGGCCTCCCGCCCCTGGGGGCGTGCTTCTTCGGGAGTTTCCTGTCGGACTTCGGCGACAAGGCCGTGACGTTCGCCCTCGTGACGTCGGTGCTGCACGGGTTGCCGCGGCGCACCGCCGCTCGTTTCCCCTGGGCGCTCCGCGCCATCGGCGCGGCATGAGCAGGCTGCATCCTTTCACGCTGCTCGCGATCGCGGGAGCCCTACCGGCGCTGGCGTGGATCCTCGCGGCGCCGGTCGGCGGGGCGTGGACGGCGACGGTGGCTTTGGCGCTCACACTGACCCCGGGCGCAAGCGCGCGGGTAACGAGCACCGGCTCATCCCCGGGCTGGCGCGCGGGGTTGGTCGTGTTGCGTACGGCGGTGCTCACCGTCGCGCCGTTCTGGTTGTTTCTCCTTCTGCTCCATGATGTCCCCACCACCATCGCGATCGGCCTACGGATCACCACGATGGTCGCCAGCTTCGTGTGGCTGGTGGCGACGCTCGAGCCCGCACGACTCGTGGAAGCAATGGTCGCGGCCGGCTGGAGTGCCAGCGTCGCGTACCTGCTCGCGGCCACCCTTTCAGCGGTACCACTGCTCAAGGCGCGGGCCCAGCGCATCGTGGAAGCGCAACGCTGCCGGGGGCTCTCGCCGCGGGGTGGAATCGGGGCCCGGCTGCGCGCGCTCCGCGCCCTCGCCCTGCCGCTCGTCCTGTCGGCGCTGCACGAGGTGGACGAGCGAGCGCTCGCGCTCGAGACGCGTGGGCTCGTTCCCGGGATTCGCCGCACTCCGCTCGCGCCACCACCTGACCCCGCCGTAGAGCGGGCCGCCCGCTGGGTCCTCCTCCTGGCGTGTCTGTTCGCGCTGGTCCGACGGTTTGTCGTCCCGGGGTTCTCATGAGATCCTTGACGCTCGACCGCGCGAGTTTCTGGTATCCGGCCGCCGAGTCGCCCGCCTTGCGCGACGTGTCGCTCGACGTGGCGCAGGGGGAGGTCGTCGCGCTCGTCGGGGCGCTGGGAGCGGGAGCGTCGACGCTCCTGCTGGTGGCGGCGGATCTCGCGCCCCGGGTGACGGGAGGCCGGCTCGCGGGCTCCGTGGCTCGACACGACCGGAGCGGGATCGTGCTCCCGACGCCCTGGACTCAAAGCTCCGGCATGGCCTTCACGGTGTGGGACGAGATCGCCTTCGGGCCGGCAAACCTGGGGTGGCCGGCGCACGAGATCGCGCGTCAGGTGGATCGCGCCCTCGAGCAACTGCAGCTGGCTCCGCTGAAATCGCGGGACCCTGCGACCTTGTCGGGTGGAGAATTGCAGCGAGTCATCATCGCCGCGATCCTCGCCATGGATCCGGGGCTCGTACTGTTTGACGAGCCGGCGGCCGAGCTCGATGCCGAAACCGCGGGGTTGCTGTGGCGGCTGATCCGGCTGCTGGCGAGCGAAGGGAAGGCTGTCCTGCTCGCGACGAGTGCCCTCGACGCAGTACCCGATGTGGCCGACCGCGTCGTGTGGCTCGAGGACGGCGCGATCCGCGCCGTTGGGACGCCGGACCTGCTCGCCGATGTGGCCGCCTGCGACGCGGGGCTCGGCACGAGTGTCGCCACGGTCTGGCGGGCCGGCGGGCTGCCCGCGCCCTATCCTCTCACCGTTACCCACGCCGTGCAGCGGTGGCAGTGATTCCGGCCCTGTGTCTCGAGGGCGTGAGCTTCTCCTACGGCACGGTGCCGGCGCTCGAGAACCTTTCTCTCTCCATCGCCCCGGGCGAGCGCGTCGCGCTCCTGGGGCGCAACGGCGCCGGCAAGTCGACCGTGGTCCGCCTCGTGGCCGGGCTCCAGCGGCCGGACCAGGGAACGGTGTGGGTCGGCGACTGGGACACCCGCGGCTGCGTCCCGGAGCAGCTGGCGTGGCGGGTCGCAACGGTGTTCCAGCACGCGGACCAGCAGCTCTTCGCCCGCACCGTCCGCGACGACGTGAGCTTCGGACCGCGCGCGCTCGGTGTGGGGGAGCGGGAGGTGGAGCGGCGGACTGACCGCGCGCTCGAGGACCTCGACCTCACCCTGCACGCGGGGCACCACCCCTACGACCTCCCCCCTGCCTTACGTAAGCTCGCCGCGCTCGCCGGCGCGCTCGCGCTCGAGCCGGCGCTGCTCGTGCTCGACGAGCCGACCATCGGGCTCGATCGGGCGCTGCGGGCACGCGTCACGCGCGCCCTGCTCGACCGCGCGGCCGGGAGCGTGGCGCTGCTCGTGATCACGCACGACCTGACGTTTGCCGCCGAGACGCTCGAGCGCGGGCTGGTACTCGACTGCGGCAGCCTCGTATGCGACGAGTCGCTGGCCGGCCTGCTCGGCGACGTCACGCGGCTCGAGCCGCTGGGGCTCGCGCCGCCCCCGGTGGCGGCCCTCTCGGCGGCTCTGGATCTGCCGGGGCGGCCCGTGCGTGCGGCGGACGCGGCTACCGCGCTGGCGCGCGTTGCCCGGGGTAAGCCGGCCCCCTAGATTGACCCGCCCCCATGCCGACGCTCGATACCCTCGCCACGCGGTTCGCACGCTGTGTGAGCCTGTTCCGCGACCCGGGCGCCAAGTCCGAGCAAAAGAAGGAGTTCCGCGCCCTGCTCGGCCTGCTGCAGGATACCGCCGTCACGCTGCGAGTGGACGCCGGGGGGAGCGGCATCGAGCTCAACGGCGTGCCGTGCGAGGGAGAGGGTCTCGCGGGGCTGGTGCAGCGCCTGGACCTCCACGGCATCGGCGAAATCGCCCTACCGGCCACGCCGCCTCCCGCTCAGCTCTTCGAGCTGCTCCAGGCGCTGGCCGACCAGCCCGGCACCCACGATATCACGAGCAGGCTTGCCGCCGGAGGCGCGGACCGCATCCGCGTCGGGCCCGCGGGACCCACCTCGCCCCCTGCAGCGGTTGCGCCGCCCGGGCCAGTGGCCTCCCCCGAAGACTTCGGTGGACGCGATCCCGTCGTACCCAGCCCGGACACGCCGGTCGATCGTAAGTCCGGCAAGCACGGCACGGAGGGCATCCTGCGGGGCGAGTCGTGGCGCGACATCAAGTCCGTGCCGCTCGAAGGCGTTCCCCTGGTCACGCACGACCCGCCACCGCCTCCGGCCGCGGACGCGCTGCCAGGGGTCGTGGATCGCGCGTCGCGGCCCGGGAAGCGCGGCACGGAGGAGCTCCTGTCGCTCTCGAGCGAGCGTCATCCGGAGCCGGAACCTCCCCGCGCCGCTCCGCCACCCCCTCACGCACCCCCGTCTCCACCCGAGCCCGGTCCTCCCGCGGTGGCGGAGCGCGCTCGCGCTCCCGCTGCACGGGCGACCCCCAGCGACCGGGTCGCCCTGCCGCCCGGTGCCGCCGAGGTGCTCGCCCAGCTCGAGCGCCATAGCACGGCACCCAACGTGGGCGACGTGCTGGCGGCGCTGATCGACCACGCAGCGTCGGCAGCCAAGCTGGGCCGGTTCGAGCAGGTGCTCGGCGTACTCTCCGGCATCACGCGGGTGGAGGAGAAGATTGCGGACGCGAGCGGCGTGGGGCGGCAGTACGCCATCGCGCTGCGGCGCATCTACACGAAGCCGGTGCTCGAGGGGCTCTCACGCCTGCTTGGGGCGCCCAAGCACCGGGCCGCCGCGGTGGCGGCGCTGCAGCGCGGTGGGGCCGCGGGCGTGGAGGTGCTGATGGATGTGCTGGCGGCAGCGCCAACGGTGGGCGAGCGGCGCGCCGTGTTCGACGCGTTGAAGCACATGACAGAGGGGACGGACCAGCTCGTCCACATGCTGGATCATTCGGAGTGGTTCGTGGTGCGCAACGTGGCGGAGCTGATCGGGGAGCTGGGAATGGAAGCTGCCGTCCCGGCGCTGGGGAAGTGCCTGGACCACGCGGACGAGCGCGTGCGCAAGGCCGTGGGGCTGGCGCTCGCCAAGATCGGCACGCGGGGCGCGGCCGAGCCGCTGCGCCGCGCGCTGCGCGACCGCTCACAGGAAGTGCGGATGCAGGTCGCGGTCGGGATCGGGGGACGCAAGTCCAGCGCACTGGCGATGCCGCTCGTGGTGGCGATGGAAGAGGAAAAGGACGAGGCGGTGGTGCGCGAGCTGATCCTCGCGCTGGGCCGGATCGGGAGCCCCGACGCGGTGCAGGCGCTCATCAAGTGGGCCCAGCCGACCGGCCGATTTTTCGGTCGGAAGCCGAGCGAGCTGCGCGTGGCGGCGGTCGAGGGGCTACGGCTCGCGGCCAGCGCGGCGGCCTTGGGAACGCTCGAAGGGCTGTCGGACGACGGTGATCGCGAGGTCCGCGACGCGGCCCGCCGTGGGGTGACGGAGCTGAAGCGGAAGTCGCGCAGCTAGCCCCGGCTAGGACCACCTCACGCTCGCCGCCCATTCCGCGAGCGTCGTAGGCTTGATGCCGTATCGCTTCACGTTACCGGAGATGTCGGCGTTGTAGCCGACGCGATCGAACCATTCCAGCATGAGCGCGTAGTCCTCGCCCGCCTTCCGCACCTCCGCGATCGGCACCGGCTGGAAGGTGATGGTTCGCCCCGCCGCCTTGCTCAGGATCTGCGCTGCCTGAGGCATCGTGTGCGCGTCGCCCGCGAGGTCGATCTCCTTGCGGTTGAGCTCTTCCGCCTTCTCGAACGCCAGCAGCCCGTACGTCCCGATGTCCTTCACGGCAATCATCTGCAGCACCGTGGTCGGCTCGAGGGCGATCATCAGCTTGCCCTGATCGATG
>WNGI01013702.1_pt1 | contig 13051 bp, 9 predicted proteins | sample 5400621 | NCBI WGS metagenome assembly WNGI01 (sample SAMN13153374, study PRJNA577476) | soil metagenome | isolation source: 20 cm soil or saprolite under Garry oak tree replicate 1 | place: USA:California | collected 2016-06-15 | reverse complement strand
GTTGATCGCGAGCTGGAACACCGTGTCGAGCTTGTCTTTGGGAATCACGAACGCTCGCCGCCAATTCTTGTAACGCTGCAACAGCGGTCCCTCACCGGGAAGTTTCGGCTCGAGCTTGGCGAGGATTTCCTGGAAATGCGAATCGGGAAACTTGGGCGCAACGGCGTCATAAAGGGCTTGCGATTCTTCATCGAACTTCAAATGTTCCCCCTTCAAAATGCGCACTCGCGCCTGCAGCGCAGATAGTTGCTTTGTTAAATACTCGCGTCGCAATCGCTCCAACTCGTCCGTCACCGTAGAAGTCTTCGCCAATTGGTCTCGTAATTGCATGGCTTCAAGCGCGATTGCATCGAGGGGTTTCTTCGTCTCCGACTGTTGCTTCCATTCCGGCGGCCCGTAATACGCGTCAACGTAATCCGGATCATGCTGCCCCATCGCGAGCACGAGTTTCACATAAGCTTCTGCGATCTCGTTGACGCTTGTCACCGTTACTGGTGTCGCCGTCGGAATGGCGCCTTGCGTGGTCAATGTAGCAAGCAGCAGTAACAAAACGCAGACAAGCGACGCACACGTCATAAAAGGTTTTCCGCTCAGCGATCAGCGTAGAATGGAATCAGCCTGATAAAGCACGCCATTCTTGATCACTGTGTCGATATCTGAGCTATTCTTTATGTCATCCACCGGATTCGAATTCAGAATGACAAGATCTGCGAAATAGCCGTTTTCAATCTTGCCGATATGCGCACCGGTCTCGCCGCCGAAAAGTTTCGCCGCATTAGCTGTGGCGCACTGCAAAATCTGCATCGCCGTTAGCCCCGCTTCTTTCATTAACTGAAATTCACGAAAGAGCGCGGGGCCATGAATCGTTCCGATGTTTCCAGCATCGGTGCCGGCGGCTATAGTCACGCCCGCGTCCTGCAGTTTTTTCAAATTCGGCAGCGCGACTTCATAAGTTTTGTTGATTTTATCGAGAGCGGCTTTTGGATCAGCCAGCGCGGCCTTGACCCGATCCGGCAATTTGTCCTGCGGAATTTTGGTGACATCGAGTGACGCGATCACTTCCGGGTTTCCCCACTTTTGTTCTTCGGGAGTGAGATTCAGCTGGTGCGAGAACGACCGCCCGTAGCGTTCGAAGACCACGAGCGTCGGACACAAAATGATATGTCGATCTTTCAATAGCTTTACGAACGCGCCATCCACCGGCTTATCGACCACGCTGTGAACAAGAATGTCCGCGCCTTCTTCAACCGCAGCGCGCGCCGTTTCTAATTCGGTAGCGTGAACGGCGACCCGGATCTTGTGCGCGTGACTTTCTTCAATGGTTGTCCGGACGGTCGGCCGAAACGCGTCGACCGGATGGTCTTTATCGACGATGTACCAAATCTTCACCAAATCCGGTTTCTGTTCGGCGAGCTTTCGTACGAACTCGCGCGCCTGCTCGGGCGTGTCGATCTTTACGATCGGCGGATCGCCAAGATCGAGTCGGTCCGGCGACCGCCACGCGCGGCGCTTTCTCCGTCGCGTTCGCCTTTTTGCGCACCTCGAAATTCCACATCGGTCCGCCGACATCCACTACGCTCGTGATTCCGCAACGCAGGTAGCGCGTGAAAACATCGTCCAGATGTGATTTGATCCATGCGACTTCATCCTTATAGGGCCGGACAGTGTTGAAGTCGGCGCCGTCCGGTCGCGTGAACAAGTCTGCCGATTGGAAAAAATGAACGTGCGTGTCGATGTAACCAGGCAAAATGAATTTGCCGACGCAATTGATCGTGCGTCCGGAATACTTCATAACCATACCCGCGGCGATGCTCGAGATACGCCCGTTGTCGATGAAAACCGTCGCGTTACGGGTGATTTTTCCATCAGCGGGATTGATGACGGTTCCGCCAATGAGCGCGATATGCTCCGCATGAAGAATGCCCGCGGCCATCAATGCGACTGCGAAAGAGATTAACGTTTTCATTAGCTTTTTGGTTCGTCAGCGATTTTCAGAACAATTTTCCCACGCGTGTGATGCGTTGCAGCCTGGGCGTCCGCTTTGGCTGCCTCAATTAAAGGCAAAACTTGTGAAACAATCGGCTTGATCTTTCCGTCGTCGATCAACTTTGTGATTTCCGCGAGCTCCGTCGCATCCGGATGCGACGAGAGCGACGCGCCGCGAATTTCGTGTTTCTTGAGTTCGGCTTCGTCGCAGCGGGAAACAAGCGTTACGATGATGCCCCCTTTCTTTACCACGCTGTAGGATCGGGCAAGCGTATCGCGGCCAACTGGATCCAGGACGAGATCGACATCGTGTACGATCTCTTCGAATTTTTGTTTCGTGTAATCAATCGCGACGTTGGCTCCCAGTTGTTTCAGCAAATCCTGATTGGCGGTGGAAGCCGTGGCGATGACGCGGGCACCGCGCGCCTTTGCAATTTGAATCGCGAAACTTCCGACCCCTCCCGAACCGCCATGAATCAATACCGTTTGTCCGCTTTGGATTTTTCCAACGTCGACCAACGCCTGCCACGCCGTTAACGCCGCCAGCGGAACCGACGCTGCTTCCGTAAAACTGAGCGACTTCGGTTTGATCGCCGATTCGCCTTCATTCGAGATGCAATATTCGGCCCAGCCACCGCCCCAGAGCAGATACGCGTAAACCGGATCGCCAACCTTCAATTTCCTAATCTTCGCGCCCGTTTTCACCACAACGCCGGCCATGTCGTAACCAAGAATGAGCGGCAGGTGCGTCCCAAATTCCTTCGCGAATTTGCCGTTGAGAATCAGCGGGTCGGCTGGATTCACCCCACTCGCGATCACCCGCACGAGAATTTCGTTGTCCTTCGGTTCCGGGACAGGCACGTCTTCATATTTCAACGCTTCCGGCCCCCCGTATTCGTGCGCGACGATCCCCTTCATCGTCTTCGGCAAATCAGCGGCGCTCGAAAAGGAACTTGAGATGATCGAGGCGAAACAGATGAAGACGAAGATTCGTCTCCCGGCGAGATATGCGGATCGTAGCAAGGTTATTCCTTCGATTCGGGCACGGCCTTCTCAGCCGCTTGAAAACCAATCTTGGAATGGGTGCCGTCGCAGAACGGTTTTTCAGTCGATGCGCCGCAGCGGCAAAGCGCCATTCGTTTTTCCACCGGAAATTTATTGCCGTCTGCGTCGATCAATTCCACTTCGCCCGTCACGATGTAAGGACCGTTCCTGATTGTCTCGATTGTTACTTGAGCCATGGGTGCAAACACTAAAGCATCATTTCCCAAACCCCCAAGCATCACACAAACTCCGATCTCCAAACCTCAAAAACGGCAACGCCGCGAAATCTGGGGAGCACAGGCTGCCAGCCTGTAGTTCGCGGCAGCTTGCCGCGAACATTGTGGCAAACGTTGCGCGTGTGGTTACATGCGTTCGGCAAGCTGCCGAACGCTACAGGCCAGCGGCCTGCACTCCCCAGAGACAGAGCTTGCATGCACAATTCTTCGGCGAGAGTCTTGCGCCTCATGAAGAAATTTCTTGTAGTCATGCTTTTCCTCGCCACGACGGCTTTTGCACAAACGCAGTCGCCGCCGCAAAAGCATCCATTCACGTTCGAAGACATGATGAAGCTAAAGCGCGTGGGCGCGCCGGTGCCGTCGCCGGACGGCAAATGGGTGGTGTTCGATTGCCAAGATGTCGATCTTGAGGCGAACACGAAGATTTCACATTTGTGGATCGTGCCGGCGAGTGGTCCCGCGGCCGCCGGACGGCGATTAAACCCAACGCCAAATCACGAGGAGCGGCCGCGGTTTTCGCCGGACGGCAAACGCTTGATCTGGATATCGAAAGCGACTGATCCAACCCAAATCTGGATGTGCGATTTCGACCCCGGAAGCGGAGCGCTGGTTGGGAAACCGCATCAAGTCACGTCGATTTCGACCGGAGCCGACGGCGGGATTTGGTCGCCGGATGGGAAGAACATTGTGTTCGTGTCGGCGGTTTATCCGGATTGCAATCCGCCTCCGCCTGGCTCCGGCGTGACAAGCGACGACTGCAACAAGCAACGCGATGAAGAGCTGAAGAAGAGCAAAGTAAAAGCGAAAATTTTCACAAAGCTCTTCTATCGGCACTGGAACGCGTTCACTGAGTTCAAGCGCAGTCATTTGTTTGTGGTGACAGCGGATGCGCGCGCCGATAGTGGCGCAGACATCTTGTCTGCGGGGCAGGCGGGCGTCTCGCCTGCCGAATCGCAATCACCAGGCGGGACGCCCGGTGGCCCCACAGGCAAGATGCCTGTGCTACAACCTCGCGATCTCACGCCAGGCGATCACGATGTGCCGCCGTTTTCGTTAGGCGGGCAGGACATGTACGCGATCTCGCCCGACGGCCAGGAGGTCGCGTACACGAGCAACATCGAGTCCGACGCCGGACCGGCATTTGTCGAAGCGATCAGCACGAACAACGAAATTTTTGTCGTCCCAATTGCTGTAGAGTCCGCTGTCCCCAGCGGACAATCCCCTGATGCGCTGAGGACAGCGCACGCTACAGCCCCTAAGGCGAAGAAAATTTCCTCCAGTCCCGGTGCTGACACGACGCCGCTCTATTCGCCGGACGGAAAATATCTTGCCTGGCGCTCGCAAGCGCGCGCCGGCTTTGAAGCCGATAAATGGCGGCTCCTCGTGCAAGACCGACAATCAGGCGACACTGAGGATCGAACCGATATCTTCGACCGTTCGGCGGGTAGCTTCGCATGGTCAGCAGATTCGAAACGGATTTTTGCCAGCTTTGAGGATCACGGAGAAGCGCCCGTGTTCGTTGTCTCGCTCGAAACGAAGCAGGCTTTTCGGGTACCTCCGAATATTGTTCCCCAAATCCACGCGGATGACCTGACGTTCAGTCGGCCGGTAGCACGATTGTACTTCACAAGAATGGCAGCTACAGCCCCGAATGAGATTTACTACTTAGATACCTCACACCTCGACTCAAATTTTCTGCAGACTCCGGATCCTGTTGCCGTCACGCACATGAATGACGCGCTGTTGTCGCAGATCGACATGCAGCCGTTGGAGTCGTTCACGTTCAAAGGTGCGAATAACGACGACGTGCAGGGTTTCATCGTCAAGCCGCCGGGATTCGATCCGAACAAGAAATATCCGCTGAAATTTTTGATCCATGGCGGGCCGCAAGGAGCATGGGGAAACGAGTGGACGTATCGCTGGAACGCGGAGTTGTTCGCGGCGACAGGCAATTACGTCGTGGTGATGATCAATTTCCACGGCTCGACCGGTTACGGTCAGAAGTTTACCGATTCGATCAGCGGCGATTGGGGCGGCAAACCGTCTGTCGACCTGATGAAAGGACTAGATTACGTGGAAAAAACGTATCCGTTCATTGACAAGAACTTTCAAATGCATCGTGTCACACGACGGCGTGTTCAACGCGGAGTCGGCTTACGGCACGACGGAAGAACTTTGGTTTGCCGAGTGGGAATTCAAAGGCCCGCCGTGGAAGAATCGAGAACTTTATCGGCACGGCCAGAACGATTACCGAATCGATGTTTCACAAGGCTTCGATCTTTTCACAACGCTTCAAGTGCTGAAGGTGCCATCCAAAATGTTGTACTTTCCAGATGAAGGCCATTGGGTGCTCAAGCCGCAGAACAGTCAACTGTGGTACAAAACCGTGAACGAGTGGGTAGACCTATGGTGCAAGCAACGCTCTGTCATGTCGACCGAAGTGGAGACTTCTCTAGATATTTCTGATCAGAAACAGCAAAGAGATTGAAATCGTTCGCCTCCCGATTCTCTCGCCGCTACCCTCATGGCATGACCATCCATGTCGCTCGTTCCGCTCGCTCCATTCCTCGACTTCGCTCGGGATGACAAAGAAGGCGCGAACGAATTACGTCGCTTGACTTTTTGCGCGGCTTGCGCATTAAGAACGCCGTCGAAATTCTATGGATCATCCGTTGTCGGGTCTTTTGAGGGTAGTTGTTTGTGTTGGTCTCGTTCTACTGGTCACAGGGTGCGGCGAGGACCCGCGTTATTCGGCAAGGACGCAATATTTGGGCGGGACGTACGGCGGCGCGGCGGCCGGCCCCCCACGGGACACTGTCTCGTATTGGGACGGAGACAGCGTTGGCGGAAGCCCTTCCGTGAAGATTAGCCTCGGAGAACAGCGCGCCTATTTTTACAAGAGCGGCGTGCTGGTCGGGGTATCGCAATTGTCAACCGGCCGCGAAGGACTTAACACTCCGATCGGTAGCTTCAAGATCATTCAGAAAGACAAGGACCACGTCTCGACCTTATTCGGGGACTACGTCGATTCAGCGGGAACTGTGGTCGTGCCCAACGTTGATGTGAATAAGGATCCAAAACCACCGGGCGCTCACTTCAAAGGCACGCCCATGCCGTACTTCATGCGGATCGTGTCAGGGACAGGCATGCACGCAGGTTATTTGCCGGGCTATCCGGCCTCGCACGGATGTATCCGCATGCCCGAGTTCATGGCCGAAAATTTCTTCAGATCAGTCTCGCTCGGAACGCCCGTCACGATCACCCATTAGAGTCTTCAGCGGGCTCTTGTATCTGGGCTTGCAGAAAATTGCGGGTACCGGCATTCTGATTGTCCCGCTGCCAGAAATATGATCGTCATCACGCAACCCAACGCCACCGAGGAACAGATCCAGCGGATCGTCACGCGTGTACGCGAATTTGGCTTGGAAGCACAAATTAGCCGTGGCGCATCGCGCGTGATCATCGGCGTAATCGGGCCGGAGGCACTCCTGCGCGAAAAGCCTCTGGCCGCAATGGCCGGCGTGGAAGCGATCGTCCCCGTATTGAAGCCATACAAGCTTGCCGCGCGCGATTCTCGCGGTGCCTCTTCGGTCTCAATTGGTGACGTGCGCCTGGGTGAACAAGAAGATGTTGTTCTCATTTGCGGCCCATGCTCGGTCGAAAGCAGAGAGCAGATTCAGTCGATCGCGACAATCGTGAAAGAATCCGGCGCAAAAATTCTGCGCGGCGGCGCGTTTAAGCCGCGCACGTCGCCATATAGTTTTCAGGGATTACGCGAAGACGGCCTTCGCTTTCTCGCGGAAGCACGCGCAAAAACCGGCCTGCCTGTGGTCACTGAGGTGATGGATCCGCGCGATCTCTCCATGATCGAGAAGTACGCAGACTGCCTTCAGGTTGGCACTCGCAACATGCATAATTTCTCCCTCCTGAAAGAAGTCGGGCGCAGCAGATTGCCAGTGGTGCTCAAGCGCGGATTCAGCGCCACGATTTATGATTTGATCATGAGCGCGGAATACATTTTGAACGAGGGCAACTCGAACGTGGTTCTCTGCGAACGCGGCATTCGCACGTTCGAAACGGCCGCCCGATACACACTCGACCTGAGCGCGGTTCCAATCTTAAAGTCTAAAACGCATTTGCCAGTCATTGTTGATCCGACGCATGCGATTGGACTACGCGAATTTGTCCCCCAGATGTCGCTGGCCGCAGTCGCCGCAGGCGCGGATGCGCTAATGATCGAGGTACACGATTCCCCGGAACTGGCCAAGAGCGACGGCAACCAGGCGCTGACGCCGGAAATTTTCGCCGAGCTCGTCCCGCGCCTTCGCGCGATCGCCACAGCGATTGGGCGCGAGCTGTAAGAATCTGCCGCGAGCCAACGCGTTGAGGGCAACGCGTTTCACCTTCGTGCAACAGGTGAATCGGCTTCTCCGAAGACGATGGGAAATGAATCGCCGAAGGCGCAAGAATGCACAGACGCGGCTACAACTCTGGAAAAATCTGGCCTAAACTCGTTAGTGGAAAAATCGATAGGTAAGCAGCTTCTGGAAATTGTCGCAGCGACCGAACCGATCGGCCGCAAGCTTCTGGCATTACAAGAGGCGCAATGGCCTGTACGATTTTCGCTCGTTATCCAACCGGCGCAGCCCTTTCTGGCAGCCGTAATCGCACACGCGTACCATAGGCGTCCTACGCGTGATCGCCGGTCTGCCGATTCTACGATCTGGATCCTTTGTCCCAGCGTTCATTCTCAGGAATTATTTTACGAAAGTTTGCTCAACTGGCAGCCGGACGCGCTTTTCCTGCCGGAAGCGGAGCTTGCCGCAGTAGAAAATGTTTTGCCCGATCCTGAAATCGCGGCTGAACGATTGGCGCTGCTGACGGAGATCGAGCGCGGCACCGGTCCGCGTATTATCGTCGCGACGCGCGCAAGTTTGGATCAACCTGCGCCCAAACGCGGAACGCTCCAATCTGCTGTTACCCAGCTTCGACGCGGCACAACCCTAGAGATGGAACAGCTTCTCGACCAACTCGTGGGCAGCGGCTATGAGCGTGTCGCCCAGGTAACCACTCGAGGACAGTTCGCGGTCCGTGGTGGCATTGTCGATCTCTATTCGTGGCAGGCGCCATTACCCTTCCGGCTGGAATTTTTCGGCGACCAAATAGAATCGCTGCGCGAGTTCGACATCGATAATCAAACGTCGGTGCGCGATTTAAGCTCGGCCGATGTTCTGCTTCGAACAGCGGATGACCAGGCCGGCGTCATTCGCGATTACGTCGCTCCAAATCATCTCATCATCGACATCGAACGAGCAATGGAGGGCGGAGCTCCAGCGACGCCCGACTCGCGGGAGCGTGTCCCTTCACACATTCAAATCAGTGAAGGCTGGATTGAAACCGGTCCGGAAGATTTTAGCGGCGCGTTCGAAGATTGCGACATCGGAGAGTTTGCGGCGGGAGATCTCGTGCTCGCCGAGGCGAAACGCGCCCAGTTTGTCGACCGCTTAAACGAATGGCGCGCGAACAATGCGAGAATCGTCATTTATTTTCAGACCGAAGGCGAGATTGAGCGCTTTCGCGAAATCATGTCAGGTACTATCGAGGGCGTCGATTTCGTCGAAGGAACACTCGCACGCGGATTTTGTTTCCCAGCAGCCAACCTTGTCGTCCTCTCGGCCGCTGAATTATTTGGACGATTCGCCGTCCATGCGCGCAGGCATTTGCGGCGGGCGGAGCGCCATCGCGCGCAGATCGATTTTAGCGAACTGAACGAAGGCGATCTCGTCGTGCATCTCGAGCACGGGATCGGGCGATTTCTCGGACTAATGAAACTGCCGGTCGCGGAGGGGCGCGCTGCTGCAAGCCCGGCGTCGCTGGAGCTCCGCCCTCCAGAGAAAGCGCGATTGGTCGAAACCGAAGTTCTCGCGTTGGAATTTGCAGACGATGGGAAGCTCTACGTCCCGCTCGAGCAAGCGTACCTTATTTCCCGCTATGTTGGCGCAGGAAAAAAATCGCCGGCGCTAAGCTCGCTCGGCGATGGAAAATGGGCCCGTGCCAAGGTGAAAGCTGCAGCTTCCATTTTCGATTACGCGGGCAAAATGCTGGCGATCCAGGCGGAGAGGCAAATGCACCCCGGATACACATTCGCCCCTGACACAAAATGGCAGGCAGAATTTGAACGTTCATTCCCGTTTCGCGAAACGCCGGACCAAATGAAGGCAATCATTGACACGAAAATCGACATGGAACGTCCTCGGCCGATGGATCGCCTAATCTGCGGCGATGTCGGTTTTGGCAAAACGGAGGTGGCAGTCCGCGCCGCGTTCAAGGCTGTCATGGATGGCAAACAAGTGGCCGTGCTCGCGCCCACCACCGTTCTTGCTCAACAACATTTCGAGGTGTTTCGCCAGCGCATGCTCGATTATCCGGTCCGGATCGAAATGCTCAGCCGCTTTCGGTCGCAAGCCGAACAGAAGAAAGTCTTACAACTGCTGCGCGAAGGCGGCGTCGATATCATCATTGGCACTCATCGCCTTATCTCTGGCGATCTCGTATTCAAGGATGTGGGCCTGGTAGTGATCGACGAGGAACAGCGCTTCGGAGTTCTTCACAAAGAGAAGTTCAAAGAGCTCTTCAAGCTGGTCGATGTGCTGACGCTTTCGGCGACGCCTATTCCACGCACTCTCTACCTTTCACTCGTGGGCGTAAAAGATATGTCCACGATTGAGACTCCGCCGCTCAATCGCCTGCCAGTGGAAACAGTGGTATCGGCGTACGATGAGCGCATCATTCGCGCTGCGATTGATCGTGAACTGGAGCGCCAGGGGCAGGTATTCTTTTTGCACAATCGCGTAGCGACCATCGAGCGAGCGCGGGACCGGGTCGTCCATCTTTGCCCACAGGCCAGAGTTGAAATTGGCCATGGACAAATGGACGCGGACGAACTGGAAGCGGTCATGGCGCGATTCATAGCCGGCAAAACCGACGTGCTTGTTTGCACCACGATCATTGAAAGTGGCCTCGATATTCCGAATGCCAACACGATCATCATCGATCGAGCGGATCAGTTTGGCCTCGCGGATTTGTATCAATTGCGCGGACGGGTCGGTCGAGCCGAGCACAAGGCATACGCCTATCTGCTTCTTCCGCTTGAAATGATGACAATCGGCGCCGCGCGCAAACGGATCAGCGCCATCAAACAGTACAGCTCGCTGGGCGCGGGTTTTCGCATCGCCATGCGCGATCTGGAGATTCGCGGCGCAGGCAGCATTCTGGGCACGGCGCAGAGCGGCCACATTGTAGCGGTCGGTTTTGATTTGTATTGTCAATTGCTCAAACAGGCAGTGGCGCAGCTAAAAGGAGAAAAGCCGCGCCTTCGGCTCGAGGTCGATTTACTACTCGATTTCGTCGTCACAAATGAAGCGGAGTTTGTTATGCCGCCAAAAGTCCCTGTACAGGAACCTGATAGCTTCCCGCACAAGATTCCCGCTTTCATCCCAGTCACCTATGTCAGCGATCCTGCCCTGCGAATACGAGCCTATCGTGATGTTGCGGAAATCACGTCGCATGCGCAGTTGGACCGACTCCGCCGCGAATGGCGCGACCGATTTGGCCCGTTTCCTCCGGCAGCTGACAATTTATTTGCTCTTATCGAAATCAAGCTCGCCGCAGCGGAATCAGGAGTGACTCGGGTGGAAGTACGTGAACGCAAATTGATGTTGACGCGGCAAGGGGATTTTATACTTGTCGCGGGCAAATTCCCCCGTTTAGTTGCAACGAAAACCGAGCAGCGCCTCGGGGAAATTGTGGAACTGATCAAAAAATTATGAGGGACGTGATCCATCAATTTGGCGTCACAATGCTGGCCGGCTTCGTGCTTGCAGTATGCCCGATTTGTTGCGCTGCGGCTGCTGAGGAAGCCCAGGTCGTGGATGGCATCGCCGCAATTGTAAACGGCGACGTCATCACCTACTCGCAAGTGCGCGCGTTGTCCGCCCCGCGGGAGAAACTGCTGCGGCAGCAATTCACCGGACAGGAACTGGAAAAAAAAATGATTGAACTGCGCCAGCTTGCCTTGAAAGATTTGATTGACCGACGCCTTGTGATCCAGGCGTTCAAAAAGGAAAGCTACCAAATCCCGGACCACATCGTGGACGAGCGGATGCATCAGATCATTCGCGAATCATTTGGCGGCGACCGCAACACCTTCATCAAGACGCTCGAGGCGCAGAATTACACATTGGGCGAGTTCAAAGAAAAAGAGACGGAACGAATAATGGTGCAAGCCATGCGCAGCCATAACATCAAGATGAATTCGATAATTTCGCCTACGAAAGTAGAAGACTACTACAGAAAGCATCGCAACGAATTCACCAGCAAGGAACAGATCAAGTTGCGAATGATCATGATTTCTGGCCAAAAAGACACCGCGAGCGCGCCCGCACAAAAGGCGCTGGCCGAGGAAGTGCTCGGCAAACTGGCCGGCGGCGCAGAGTTCGATCAGACGGCGCAGATCTATTCCGAGGACAGCACCCGCGACAATGGCGGGGACTGGGGGTGGATCGAGCGTAATACTTTGGCTGCCCCACTCGAAAAGTTCGCGTTCAACATGCCAGTCGGTCGAATCAGCAACATCATCGATTACGCCGGCAATTATTACATTCTCAAAGTCGAAGATAAACGCGGCGGCACCACGAAATCGCTCGCCGAAGCGCGGTCAGACATTGAGAAGAAACTGATCGAAGAAGAAGCACAAGGTTTACAAGAGCGCTGGATCGCCAGTCTCCGCGCAAAGGCTTACATCAAGACTTTCTGAGCGAATTCCGCTCTTCCTCAGTCTTCGTCTTCTCGTTCTTGCTCCCAATCCTGCTCGTGCTCGATTGAGCAAATTCGATTACGATCGGGAGCATGAGCACGACAAAACCGCGCATTGGAATTACGCTGGGCGATTGCGCCGGGATTGGGCCTGAGATTGTCGACCTTGCACTCAAGTCAGGAGGCGTTCCTGATTCTGCCGAATACGTGGTGATTGGCCGGCAGCCGAATTGCAAACCAGGTGAGCCGACAATCGAAACCGCGCGTGCCGCAGCGACTGCGCTCGAAGAAGCGGTCACACTCGCGCGACGCGGCAAGCTCGATGCGATTACGACCGGGCCGGTTCACAAGGCGCGTATGTACGAAGCCGGTTTCAAGTTCCCAGGACAAACCGAATTTTTCGCCGAGCGCTGCGGGGTCAAGAATTTCGCGATGTGTCTGACCGGCGGAAAAATCACGGTCGGGCTCGTCACAACCCACATTCCGCTAAGCAAAGTTTCAAGTGCGCTTAAACAATCCGAGATCGTTCGGGTCGGCTTATTGCTAGCCGATTTTCTTCGTTCTCGATCAAAAAATCCTCCGCGCATCGCCGTCGCCGGATTAAATCCGCACGCCGGTGAATCAGGAAGAATCGGCCGCGAAGAAATCGAAATCATAAACCCGGCTGTTTCTGAACTATCCGCTATCGGCAAAGACCGCCAGTCCGGCTTCGGACGGCAATCCGCAATTTTTACTGGTCCCCACTCTCCCGACACAGTTTTCCATCGCGCGATTCAAGGCGACTTCGACGCGGTGCTTTGCATGTATCACGATCAGGGATTGATCCCACTGAAGCTGCATGCCTTTCACGAAGGTGTGAACGTCACGCTGGGCCTCCCATTTCCTCGCACCAGTCCCGATCACGGCACAGCATTTGAAATTGCCGGCAAGAGAATCGCGCGACCCGACAGCATGCTCGCAGCGATCAATCT
>WNGI01004035.1_pt1 | contig 13053 bp, 8 predicted proteins | sample 5400621 | NCBI WGS metagenome assembly WNGI01 (sample SAMN13153374, study PRJNA577476) | soil metagenome | isolation source: 20 cm soil or saprolite under Garry oak tree replicate 1 | place: USA:California | collected 2016-06-15 | reverse complement strand
GGCCAATTCCCCGACTCAGTGAGCCTGCTCGAGGCGATGATGCACGGCAACCACAGCCTCCGCGAAATCGGAGTCTCCGGCTATCCGGAGAGTCACAGCTTCATCGACGACGACATGACCATCCAGGCGATGTGGGACAAGCGGAGGATCGCGACCTACATCGTGAGCAATCTCTGCTTCGACCCGCGCGTGGTGAAGAAATGGGTCGGCCGAGTGCGTCGCCGCCGGGTCAACCTCCCCATCCACGTCGGAATGGCCGGGGTGGCGGACCCCGCCAAGCTTCTAAGAATCTCCACCCGCATCGGCCTTGTCGATTCAGCGCGCTTTCTCCGCGGTCACTCCAACTGGTTCCTGCGCATGCTCCAGCCAGGTGGCTACGAGCCAGGACGATTTATAACAGCGTTGCTCCCCGACATCGCCCTACCCGACCGCAAGGTCGCCGGCTTGCACGTCTTCACGTTCAACGAGATCAAAGCGACAGAACAATGGCGCCGGGACATGCTGGCGCGTGCTGATTAGCCGAAACCAAAAGGAGGAAACATGGCGGTCACCTTCCCCACCGACCTCGAGATCGCGCGAACCGCGCACCTCAAGCCGATGCCCGAGATCGCTGCTCGAATGGGCATCGATCCACACCTCCTCGAGCCCTATGGCCATGATGTTGCGAAGATCAAGCTCGACGCGATCGAAGAGCTGAAAGACCGCCCGCGGGCCAAGTACGTCGTCGTCTCGGCCGTCACCCCGACTCCTCTCGGTGAAGGCAAGACGACGACCACGGTCGGGCTCGGCGACGCCCTCGGCCGCATCGGCAAACGCGCCACCGTTGCGATAAGACAGCCCTCAATGGGCCCGACTTTCGGCATCAAGGGCGGCGCCGCCGGCGGCGGCCACAGCCAGGTCGTGCCCATGGAGCGCCTGAACCTCCACCTCACCGGCGACTTTCACGCGGTCACCGCCGCGCACAACCTCCTCGCGGCGATGATCGACAACTACATCCACCACAGCCTCCGCGATTTTCCGATCGACCTCCACAGCATCACCTGGCGACGAGTGCTCGACGTCAGCGACCGCGTGCTCCGCAGCGTTGTCGTCGGCCTCGGCGCACCCGAAGACGGCGTCACAAGACAAACAGGCTTCGACATCACAGCCGCCTCAGAGGTGATGGCTGTGCTGGCGCTCTCGACCTCGCTTCAGGACATGCGCCAGCGTCTCGGCCGTATGGTGATCGGCCTCGCGCGCGACGGAAGACCAATCACCGCCGACTTCCTCCACGCAGGTGGCGCCATGACCGTGATCATGCTCGATGCGATCAAGCCCAACCTCCTCCAGACACTGGAAAACACCCCGGTCCTCGTCCACGCCGGTCCCTTCGGAAACATCGCCAACGGCGCCTCGTCTGTCCTCGCGGACCTCATCGGCATCCACGCCGGCGACTACCTCGTCACCGAGGCAGGCTTCGGCGCCGACATGGGCGCCGAGCGCTTTTTCAACATCAAATGCCGCACCTCCGGCCTCGCACCCGATGCCGCGGTGATCGTGACCACGGTCCGAGCCCTCAAAGTGCACTCCGGCAAGTACCGCGTCGTCGCCGGCAAGCCGCTCCCGCCCGAGCTGCTGAAGGAAAACCCGGACGACGTCATGGCCGGCGCCGCCAACCTCCGCAAGCAGGTGGAGAACATCCAGATCCACGGCGTGACCCCGGTGGTCGCCATCAACGCATTTCCCGGCGACCACCTGTCTGAGCACCGGGCGATACGCGAGCTGTCCAAGCATATTGGTGTGCGCTCGGCCGTCTGCAACAACTTTGTCGACGGCGGAAAAGGCGCCACCGAGCTCGCCGAGATGGTGGCCGAGGCCGCCGAGGAGCCCAGCCACTTCCAGCTGCTCTATCCCGACGCGGCCACCCTGCGCGAGAAGATCGAAGCCGTTGCGCTGCGCATCTACGGCGCCCGCGGCGTCGACTACGACCCGGCGGCCGCGAAGCAGCTCGACGCTTTTGAGGCCAACGGTTTCGGTCGCCTCCCCGTCTGCATCGCCAAGACCCATCTTTCGATCTCGTCCGACCCGAAACTAAAAGGCGCCCCGACCGGTTGGGTCCTGCCCGTGCGCGAGGTTCGCGCCTCGGTCGGCGCCGGCTTCATCTATCCGATCTGCGGCGAGATGCGCACGATGCCAGGCCTCCCGACGACCCCGATCGCCGCGAGCATCGACATCAACGAGAAGGGCGAGATCGTAGGCCTCTCCTAGACTTCAGGTCGCCATCTGGCGGCGCTTCTCAACCGCTTCGGCAAGCAAAGTCGCAAGGTCGATCACTTGCATCTTCGCGCCCGTTTCGCGAATGCCGTCGTCCAGCATCACCGTGCAAAACGGGCACGCCACCGCCAGCGTCTCGGCGCCCGTGGCCGCCGCCTCGCGAGCGCGCTCCTGGTTGATCGGCCGGCCGCGTTTCTCCTCCATCCACATGCGCGCCCCGCCCGCGCCACAACAAAACGTTCGCTCGCCGTGTCGCGGCATCTCGACCGCCTTGCCAACCGCGGCCACCAGCTCGCGTGGCTGCAAGCGGACGTCGTTATGGCGCGCCAGGTAACAAGAGTCGTGGTACGTGATCGTTCGCTCGCTCGGCAGCGGCGCCAGCTTTCCTTCCCTCACCAGCTCGGCCAGGAACTCGGTGTGATGCACGACCTCGTAGCGACCGCCGAAGTCCGGGTACTCATTCCCGATCGTGTTGAAGCAGTGCGGGCAGGTGGTGATGATCTTTTTCACGCCCGTCTCATTCAAGGTCGCGACGTTCTCGCCTGCCAGTCGCTGGAACGTGTACTCATCGCCCATCCGACGCGCCGGGTCGCCGGTGCACGCCTCGCGCGGGCCAAGGATCGCGAAGTCGACGCCTGCCATCTGCAACAGCTTTGCAGTCGACACCGCCGCCTGCTTCGCGCGCTCGTCGAAGGCCGGCGCGCACCCGACCCAGAACAGCACGTCGGGCGCCGGCTCGCCCGCCTGCAGCACCCGCACCCCGAGCCCCTCGGCCCAGTGCGTACGGTCCGCCTGCGGCCTGCCCCACGGATTGGACGAGCGATCGACGTCGCGCAGCATCGTTGCGGCTTCCTCGGGAAACCGCGACTCGACCATCACGAGGTTGCGGCGCAGATCGATGATGTGGTCGACATGCTCGATGCCGACCGGGCACTCGCGTACGCATGCCCCGCACGTCACACAGTCCCACACGATGTCGTCGGTCACCGCGTTCGGCACGATCGGTGTGGTGGCCCCGCTGACCAGCTGGTCCCGCATCGCCATGATCAGGAGTTTCGGCGACAGGGCCTTGCCCGTTGCGTAAGCCGGACATACGTCCTGGCACCGGCCGCACTCGGTGCAGGACACTGTGTCGAGCATCTGCTTCCAGGTCATGTCGCTGGCGCGGGCTGACCCGAAGCGCACCTCAGCCTCGGGCTTGTCGAAATCGATCGGCTCGATACGACCGCGGGAGCGTGTGCGGCCGAAGTAGACGTTGAACGCCGCCGACACAATGTGCAGGTGCTTCGAGTACGGCAGGTACACCAGGAAGCTGAGGATGATCAACACATGTGCCCACACCGCCGCGCGCTCCAGGTACGGAAGCAGCGGACCGGGCAGCCCCATCGCGATCGCGCTTGACACCGGCGCCCACGCAGCCGGGTACTCGTTCAGCCCTAGCGCGATCCTCGACGCGTGCCAGAGAAACAGCGTCACGATGATGCCCGCGATCAAGCCGAGGATCAGGTCCGCCTCGCCCAGGTGGCTGCCCACGAATCGCTTCGGCCTCTGCACCTTGCGGATGAGGAGCGCCGCGACCACGCCGGCCAGCACCAGCAGCGCGAACACGTCGACCAGCAGTGCGTACCACCCCTGCTCGCCGAGCCACGGCAGCGTCGAGCGAGGATCGACCGCGCCGATCATCGCGATCACGATCGTCGGAAACAGAACCAGAAAGCCCCAGAAGATCGCGGCGTGCACCAGTCCAGGCACGAGGCGATACAGCAGCTTGCTCTGCCCGACCACGACGACCGCCTCCTGCTTTGCCCGCCGCGGCACGTCGCTGAACCGCGGAACGGGCTTGCCGCTCCGGATCAGGCGAACCAGGAGGAGGGCTCGCCGGCCGAACAGAGTGCCCGCAATCACCAGTACGGCAGCGAGGGCGAGCGCGGGCATCAAGTTCACTTCTGCTTGCGAATTTCAGCCGAGATCGCGGGCACGATCTCTTTTAGATCGCCCGCGACCGTGTAATCGGCGTTCAGCATCAGCGGCGCCTGCGGGTCGGAGTTGATGGCGAGGATTCGTTTGGCTCCTTTGAGGCCGGCCATGTGCTGCGTCGCGCCCGAGATCCCGCATGCGATGTAGACCTCCGGCGCGACCTTCGTTCCGGTCTGCCCGACCTGATCCGAGTGCGGCCGCCAACCCGCGCTGGTCACCGCCCGCGAACAGCCCACTGCCGCACCCAGCAGGCCGGCGAGCTCTTCGATGACGGCGAACCCTTCTTTCGAGCCGACGCCACGCCCGCCGCTGACGATCACCTTTGCCGTCGTAAGCGATACGCCGCCGCTGCTCGGAGCTACATGGTCGGACACGCGCACCACGAGGTCGCGTTCGTCAAGGCCGGAGGTAAAACGTTTGACATCCACGTCAGTGGGTTCAGGCCCCGCTTCGATCGGCACCGTGTGCGGCGCGACCGTGATGAGTGGCCGCGTCGTGTGCATGAGCGCGTCCTCGAGCAGGCTCCCGCCCCAGCGCAGCCTCGTCACAGTCACCGGCGCCACGGCGCTGACAGCGACACAGTTCGCGGCGAAGGGCAGTCCGCTCCGTGCCGCCAGGCGGGCCATCACCTCATTTCCACGCTCCGTGCCGGCCGCGAAAACCGCTGATGCCTGCAGCTCTTCCGCCGCACCATGCAGGACCGCCGCGAGCGCGTCGGGCGCGAACGGTTCAACCGCATTCATGGGTACTGCGTGCAGCGGCTCGCCGAACTTTCGGGCGAGCGTGAGCGTCTGCCGCGACGCTTCGCCGGGCTCCATCAGGACCAGGACGCTCACAGCGTTTTCACAACACACCCGCCTTGCGCAGCACCTCGACCACAGCCGGCGCCGCCGCGGCGCCAGTGCCCAGCGATTCGGCGCGCCGGCCCTGACCCGCCGGCACAGCGAGGCTCACCAGCTCCAGGCGTGGCACCGGGCGGGTTGGCGTGCTCACCGTCACCGGTTTGTTTCGCGCTCGCATCTTGCCCGGCACCGATGGATACCGCGGCAGGTTCAGGCCTTCTTTGACTGTGAGCACGGCCGGCATCGGCACGACGTAGACGTCGCGCCCACCTTCCACCTCCTGCTCGCAGCGCACCGACGAGCCGTCGAGCGTCACTTTCTTGAGCCCGGTGACGCACGGCCGCGCGAGCGCCCGTGCGACGCGGATGCCGACCTGGAACCCTCCCGAATCAGCCGACTCGTTGCCGAAGAACATGATGTCGAAGGGTCCGCTGGCCGCTTCGTCGGCGCGAATTGCATCGAGCAGCGCCGACGCGGTCGCCTCGCCGTCCCACTCCTGCCCGTCCGTCTGAAGATGGATCGCGCGATCCATCCCCAGCGCCATCGCATCGCGCAGCTGCTCGACCGCCTCAGGCGGGCCCAGAGTGATCACGACCGAGTCGCCCTTGTTCGCCTCGATCAGCTGCACGGCCTCTTCGACCCCACACTCCTCGTGCGGGCTCATCGTGAAACCCAGGTGGCGGGTGTCGATCGCTCGCGCGTCCTCGGTGAGCACGATCCTCCCACCGGTGATCGGCACCCGCTTGATGCAGGCGAGGATCCTCAAGACCGAATACGCAGGTTCTCGGGATCGAACAGTGGCGTGGCGCCGGCCACCGCGACCGTCACGGGATAGCGCTCCCCCATGTACTGGACCGCCAGGCCCTGACCGACGACTGCATGCTCCGGCGGCAGGTATGCCATCAACAGGTGCTTGCCGACCGAAGGCCCCGCCCCCGCGCTCGTCACGTACGACCCGCGTCCAAGCCGGTCGACGATCCGCTTTCCGTCGCGCGTCAGGATTGGCTCGCGGCCCAGCATGTATCGCTTCTCCCCGGACCGCGAGCCATGGTCGTCCACTGTCAGCGTGCACATGATCGCCGCCGGCTGCTCCTCGCGATGACGGAGATGCGCGGCCTTACCGATGAACTCCTCCTCCTTGACGCGAGGCGCGGTCATGCCCGCCTCGACCACGTTGTACTCGGTCTCCAGCTCGTTGCCGTGCGCCCGATATCCCTTTTCCAGGCGCCCCGTCGTGCCGTAAACCCCGATCCCGCATGGCGCCAATCCGTGTGGCTTCCCGGCCTCCCACAGCGCATCCCACAGCGCCAGGCCCTGGTCGATCGTGATGTAAAGCTCCCATCCCAGGTCGCCGACGTATGAGATGCGCGACGCGAGCACGCGCAGCGTGCCCACCTCGATCGTCTTGCAGGCGCCGAACTTGAATCCCTCGTTCGAGACGTCGTCCGACGTCACGCTCGCGAGGATGTCGCGCGCGCGCGGTCCCCACAGCCCGATTGTCGTCATCGAAGAGGTGAGGTCGAAGAGCTGCGCCGAGCCGTCAGCGCCCAGGTGGTCGGTGAACCATTTCCTGTCAGACATGCCGGACGCACCGCCGGTCACCACGCGGAACCGGTCCTCGCCCAGCCGCATGATCGTGAGGTCGGATTTGAATCCACCGTTCGGGCTCAGTACCGGCGTGTAAACAACTCGCCCCTCGGGCACGTCCATCTGCCGCAGCGCCACGCACTGCACCGACTTCAAAGCGCCAGGCCCGGCAATGTCGAAGATCGTGAACGCGGAAAGATCGAAGAGACCGGCTCGCTCGCGCATCGCGAGATGCTCCGCGTTGATGATGGGAGACCACCAGCGGCATTCCCATTCGGCCGTGCGACGCGTGATGCGATCTCCGAACTCGTCCAGCAGCGGCGCGTTCGACTCGTACCACTGAGGTCGCTCCCACCCAGCAGCCTCGAAGAAGGTCGCACCCAGCTCACGTTCGCGCCCGTGAAACGGCGCCAGCCGGACGTTGCGATTGGACGCCCACTGCTCCGCCGGATGGACGATGCCGTAAGTCTTGTTGAAACCCTCGGCGGCCCGCGCGCGTACGTGCGCGCGTGTCTTCTGATGTTCGTGGAAGCGGGCGATGTCGGAGGAGTGCAGGTCGATCTCCGACTCTCCGTGCACCATCCATTCCGCGAGCGCCTTGCCCGTACCCGGCCCCTCCTTCACCCACACCGCGGCAGCCGCCCACAATCCATGCACGTCGGGCGACTCGCCAAGCACCGGCATCCCGTCCGACGTCAGCGAGAGGATCCCGTTGATGGCGTACTTCACGCCAACCGATTCGTCACCCACGATCTCCGGCATCAGCTCTAGCGCGTGCTGCATCTGCAGCTCGAAGTCGGCCTGAGTGAAAGGAAACTCAGTCGGCGACAGCGCCGCTTGCTCGACGGAGGGCAGGTCTTCCGGGTCGTAGAGGATTGGGCGGTGCGCGTAAGACCCGATCTCGAGGTCGCCGCCCGCCTGCCGCTCGTACATGTTCGTGTCCATATCCCGGACGATCGGGTGCTCGATGTCGCCCTTCGCACTTTTGAATCGCGGCACAGGGCCGACGTCGACCATCTGGTGCACCGCCGGCGTAAGTGGTATGTGCGCCCCGGCCATCCGGGCGATACGCGGGCTCCAGACACCGCAGGTGATGACCACTGTCTCGACCTCGATGTCTCCCTGCGTCGTACGCACGCGGCGCACGCGCCCGTGCTCGACGTCGATGCCCGTCACCTCCGTCTTCGGAAAGACCACCAGAGCGCCAGACCCCTGGCCCTGCTCGCGCATCAACGTGCCCATGCGCAGCGAATCCACGACGCCGACCCCCGGCGTGTAGAAGCCCCCGAGAATGATCGACTCGTCGATGTAAGGCACGAGATTTTTCACCTCACCCGGCGAGACCAGCGACACCGGCTCGATGCCCCACGACTCGGCCGAGGCCATCCGGCGCGTCAGCTCCTGCATGCGCTCCTTGGTCCGGGCGACCTCGATGCCGCCCGACTGCGTGAACACGCCCATCTCCCTGTACTGGCGGACGCTATCCATCGTGAGCGCGGTCATCTCCTTGGAGTGGTCGACCAGGTAGATGAAGTTCGAGGCGTGGCCCGTTGATCCCCCCGGGTTCGGCAGCGGTCCTTTGTCGAGCAGCACGATGTCGCGCCATCCGAGGCGGCCGAGGTGATACGCGACGCTGTTGCCGACGATGCCGCACCCGATGACGACGCACCTGGCATGTGCGGGGAGTCCTGCCATCGCTACTCCGGCTGGTAGGGCGACCGGGTCTCTTCCGGCAGCTGGTACCACTGGACGCGATCGCCCACCTGCGCCCGCAGCTTCCACTTGATCGGCTTCGGCTGCTCATCGATCGCCTTCCAGAGCCGGTCCAGCCGCGAGCTGACCATGTCGCGGTCAACGTCAAGCTCGGTCAGAGTCCCGCGCAGCTTTTCGATGTTCACCTGCAGCGTGCGGTACAGGCCCCAATCAGCCGCGGACATGCGCGCGATGTAGCCCGCATCGATCACCTCGTCTCCCCAGTTGGCGTCGACAGGGTGATCCAGCAGCAGCGCGACCAGGTCCACGAGGTCTTTGCGGTTCATCTCGTAGATCTGCAGCTTGCTCAGCAGCAGGTCGGACGGGCTCGCGCACGGGCCCTCGTGATCGAGCCGTCCGCGCAGGTCGATCACGTGTGACATCTGGAACACGTCGACGAACACGTCGACCTGCCGCCCGTTGTCCGCGTCATAAAAGTACAGACGCCGGTCTCCCTGCATCAGGTTGAACCTCTCATTGGCCTCGTAGCCAAGCGACGGAAACAGGTCGAGCACCCCCTTCCGGTCGCGCTTCGCGATCGCATAGTCGAGATCACCGTACTTTCGCTTCAGCGGCGCTTTGCGAGCGCTCGCGGAGTGAAGGTGTATGCCGGCCCCGCCCAGCAGCTTGAGAGCCAGATGCTTCTTCTGGGCTGCTTCGGCGATGCGCTCGGCCTCCTCGATGGGATCCTGCAGGGGTCTCTGGATCACGCACCCTCGATCTCGATGACGATCGTCTTGAGGTCCGTCATCTGTTCCAGCGCGAAGCGCCCGCCGACGCGACCGATGCCGCTCTTCTTGCCGGCGCGGCCCCCGAACGGAAGGTGCGCCTCCCAGTAGTTGGTCGACTCGTTGATGTTGACCCAGCCGGTGTCCAGCGCGTCGGCGAATCGCAGCGCGCGCGACAGGTCTTTGGTGTAGACCGCGCCCAGCAGCCCGTACGGCGAGTCGTTGGCCAGCGCGAGAGCATGCGCCTCGTCGCGGAACTTGATGATCGGCGCGATCGGGCCGAACGTCTCTTCCTTGCTCACGCGCATTGATGGCTCGACGCCGTCCAGGATTGTCGCGTGGTAGTAGAGCCGAGTTGGAAATCCAGCCGCGCGCTCCCCGCCAAGGATGAGCTTGGCGCCGTTCTTCACTGCGTCGGCGATGTGTTCGTCCATCTTCGTCGCGACGCCCTCGTTGTTCAGCGGTCCAAGCGTCGTCTCGGGCGCAAACGGGTCCCCCAGGCGCAGCGCGCGCGCCGCGTCCGCCAGACCGGCCACGAACTCGTCGCGCACCGATTCCTCGACGAGGATCCGCTCACCCGCGGTGCAGCTCTGGCCGGCGCACAGGTAGCACCCGACGATGGCGCCCTCCACGGCGTGCCCGATGTCGGCGTCGGCGAAGACGACCATCGGGCCGTTGCCGCCAAGCTCCAGCATCACGTGCTTGCCCGCCGCCCGGCGAGCCACCGACGCTCCCGTCTCCGTCGAACCGACAAAGCCCACGCCGTCGACCAGGGCGTGTCCCGCGACCTCGTCGCCAACCTCCGCGCCCGGCCCGGTGACCAGGTTGACGGCGCCGGCCGGGAAGTCGGCCTCGGCGAGGCACTCCATCAACGCGACCGAGATCACGCTCGTCGAGGTGGCCGGCGTCCACACCACCGTATTCCCTGCTGCCAGAGCCGGCGCGATCAGCTCCGCCGCCATCGTGAGCGGCCAGTTCCAGGGCGTGATGATCCCGTAGACCCCGCGCGGGTAGTGCCGCGCAAGCACGAGCTTGCTCGGGCTCGCGGACTGCAGGACGTGGCCCTCCAGCCGCTTCAGGTCCTCAGCCGCGATCCGGAAGTACTCAGCGGCCTCGTCGACCTCACCCAGCGCCTCGGCCACCAGCGGCTTGCCCTGGTCCAGCGTCAGGAGCTCACCCAGCTCTTGGCGCCGCCGCTCGATCGCCTCGGCGATCCTGTGCAGCCGCTTCGAGCGCTCGAAACCCTTCAGCTTCGCCATTGCCGGTCTCGCGCGGTGCGCCGCCTCCACCGCCCGCTGCGCGTCCGCGCGCGTGCCCTTCGGCACCTGCGCGATCACCTCGCCGGTGGCCGGGCTGGTGGCCTCGAAAAGCTGCCCGCTCTCCGACTCCGTCCACTTGCCGTCGACAAACATCTTCTTCACGGACCTTGCAACGTCGATCGTCATCGCACTGTTTTAGCTCCATTGGGCTTTGCATTGAAAGCCTGCTTGTAAATGAGCCGGTAAGCCGCCGCGTCGACATCGCGTGGGTTGCCGATCGTCTGCGGGTCGGCAAACGCTTTGTCCGCGAGCATCGGGATCTCCTCATCGCTGAAGCCGAGCTCCTGCATGCCCATGATGTCGACGTCTTTGGTCAGCTGATGGACGTACTCGACGGCCATCTCGGCGGCGCGCCATGTCGACACGCCGCGCGTGTCGAGACCAAAGGCGATCGCCATCCGTGCGAAGCGCTCTGGCTCGCCCGAGTGGTTGTACTCCATGACCGGTCCAAGAAGGCGTGCGGTCAGCTGTCCATGCGGCGCGTCGTGCACCCCGCCCGCGGTCTGGCTCATCGCATGCGCGGCTCCCGCGGAGTCGGTGCCGTACGAGAGGCCGGCCAGCATCGCCGCCGCGCTCATGTGATACCGCGCCTCGAGGTTGTTCGCCTGCGAGAACGCGACCCGCAGGTAACGCGCGACATACTCCATCGCCAGCAGCGCCACCGCGTCGGTGAACGGCTGGTGATAGACCATCGTGAAGCACTCGACTGCGTGCGCAAGCGCGTCCATACCGGTGCCCGCGGTGACCCCCGGCGGCAGCTTGATCGTGAGCTCGGGGTCGATGAGCGCGACCCACGACGCGATGTCGGGCGTGCCGCCGACGTTGAACTTGATCTTGCGCTTGGGGTCGGTGATGACCGCCCACAAAGTCACTTCGCTGCCCGTTCCGGCCGTGGTCGGGACCGCGATCATCGGCGGGATGCGCGAGCGGATCGGACTGTGCCCCCACTCGTAGTCGACGATGCTGCCGTCGTGAACGGCGACGACGCCGATGCCCTTGGCCGTGTCCATCGAGCTGCCGCCGCCGATGGCGACGAGCCCGTCGCATCCCTGCGCGCGGTACTCGGCGGCGCCGGCGTCAACCAGCTCGACCCCCGGGTTCGCGCGAACCTTGTCGAATACCACCGGTTCGACGTCTGAGCCGCGGAGCGCTTCCAGCGCGGTATCTAGAAGGCCCGCAGCCTTGACGCCGGCGTCTGTGACCAGCAGCGGACGGCGCATGCCAAGCAGGCTCGCCTCGTTGCCCAGCTCTTTGATCGCGCCGAGGCGCTGGACGAGACGAGTGGGGCTTTGATAGGTGCGGAGTGTGTATTCCAGCATCGGACTTATCGGAAGTGCGCCCTGCGCGCGCCCGGCGAAGGCCGCCGGGCGTGAGCCCGGCGGCCGTAGGCACTCCTATTCAACCGGAATTTCGTGGTGGATGCGGTCCAGGTCGATGCCCTGGCGCTTCCGCACGACGCGAGCGACTACGTAGATGACGATCGCGACGACGTAGGTCGCGACGAAGTAGATGACGGAGTTGGGCGTCTTCTGGAGCGACGTACCATAGAGGTTGTCCGAGTTGAACGACCACTGGTAGAGCATGAAGAGCAGGAACAGACCGGTGATCACACCGACGACTGTGATCATCGGCACCCCGGCGATCTTGTACTGCGCGACCGGCGAGGCGTCATAGAGGTCCTTACGCCGCCACGGCAGGATGATCGCGGCGACTGTGGTTGCAAGGAAGGTCAAGGCAAGGATCGCTGTGGCGTCAAGGAACACGCTCGTGAAGTCCGGCCTGTACGCGTAGATGGCGCTGATCACGAGCGACGGCACGATCATCAGGATCAGCGAGCCATAGGGCACGCGCCGCTTGGCCGAGATGTTGGCCGCCCATGAAGGCAGCACCCGGTCAAAGGCTGCCGCGAAGATGACGCGGGTCGAGGATAGGAAAAGCGTTCCGGCCCAACCAAAGAACCACAGGCCCATGACGATGATGAGCAGCGCCTGGAAGATGTGGCTGTCGACCAGGAATCCCGCGAACATCACGGGGTAGGGCCAGAGCGGAACCGGCGGCGCGACGGCGCCTTCAACTGCGAAGAGGTTGTTCCAGTAAGCAGCGTTGGCGGACTGGTAGAAGTTCCAGCCAATCGTCTTGTTGATCAGGATCACCACGACCGCGACCATCGCGACGGTGACCCACAGGCCGGCGAACATGCTCCAGAAAGGCTTGCGGATGTCCTTGGCCCCGCGGACCTCTCCGTAGAGCGTCGCGCCCCAGTTCGGCCACAGGAGGTAGAAGGCCAGCCAGGGGAGGAGCAGGAGAAGTGGACCGAAGGCAAATGTTCCGAAGCTCGAGCCGGCGAATGTCTTGCTTCCCGCGTCGATCGTGGCCTGGTACGCACCGGCGGGCGCGCCGAACAGGCTCGTTGCCTCGCGGTTGAAGGCATTCTGGAAGTCCTGAGGGCTGGCAAAGAGGAGCAGCCCACAAACGACAACCAGGCCGGCGATGCCGATCCAGAAGCAGACCTTCTGGATCCGTGCATAGGTCTCCATGCCCATCGTGACGACGATGCTCACGAACGCGAGCACGATCAGACAGGACACGAAGATT
>WNGI01010106.1_pt1 | contig 13054 bp, 16 predicted proteins | sample 5400621 | NCBI WGS metagenome assembly WNGI01 (sample SAMN13153374, study PRJNA577476) | soil metagenome | isolation source: 20 cm soil or saprolite under Garry oak tree replicate 1 | place: USA:California | collected 2016-06-15 | reverse complement strand
CTGTCGTCGACGGCAGCGGGGGCGGCAACGGGGAGGGGGCGCGCAAACGACGGGCGGCGCTCGTCGGCGCTTGCATCGGTGCGTTCGCTCTCGGGTTCGTCGGTATGACCGCGCTCACACGTGCCACGAACGGTGCCGGCGGCGCGTCGAGCCCACCGCGCTCGAAGGCGACGCAGCCGAGCTCGCCGGCGGGCGCGCCGGCCACAGCGGCGCCGTCGACGGCGAAGGCACCCGCTTCCCCGCCTCCGTCCAGCGCGCTCGTCTCGGAGATGGGGAACGGTCCACCCCCCGCGCCGCAGTCCTCCCCGCCGGAGGTGCCCCGCACCGAGAACGCAGGACCCCCGACGCCTTCCACGACTACGCCCGCACCTTCGACGACGACCCCGCCCACGACCACGCCGAGCACTACGACGCCCTGACCTTCTGCGCGCGCGACTACGCCCGGGGAAGACCCCGGGCGCATTCGCGAACGACACGGTCAGCTACTTGCGCTGGAGCCTGTCCTTCGCCTTGTCGACGACCTCTTCACCCTTGTCCTTCGCCTTCTCGAGTTTCTCCTTCACCGAGCCGGCGGCGCGATCCGTCTTGCCTTCGCGCTTGAGATCGTCGTCATCGGTCAGGTCACCGGTCGCTTCCTTGACCCGACCCTTGATGTCGTCCTTCTTGCTCTCCATGCTTGTCTCTCCTTTGCCTTGTCGGTCTCTTGTTCCCGACAGGGTGAGGAAGGAAACGTCAATGTGTTGACGCCAGCGCGTCCTTGATCTCGGCGGGACAGTCGCTGACGGTGATGTCGGGATGCATCGGTAGCAGTCGTTCGAGCTGGGCGGGGCTGTTCACGGCGCCGACGCTGATCGTCACGCCCGCGTCGTGCAAAGGGTCGATCAGGTCATGGGAGAAGATGAATCCCTCGAGTGACACGCCGTCGATGCCTCGGTCGCGAACCCACTGCACCAGCGCTTCGGGCGCATAGTCGGCCCACAGGACGAGCCGAGTCGAGACTTCGTGATCGATCGCGACCAGACAACCGCGGGTGAAGAAGCTGATCACTTCAATCCGGTCGTCGGTTCCGTGCTCATTGGTGATCTCACACGCGCGAGCCGTCGTGCAGTCGACCAGCTCCGGATCGGCATAGGCCTTGACGTCGAGCTGCAGCGGTAGCTCAGACGGGATCAGGTCGAGGACGGCGCGCAGCCGAAGCGGATGCTCGTCACTGACCTCGCCGTTCGGGCCCCGGATGCACGCCTCGTCGATTTCGTCGGCGGCGTGGTCCCGCGCCCATCCGTCGAGGTTCGTGGAGAGCGCAAGGTCAGGGTCGTGCAGCGCGAAGATCTCGTCGTCGCCGCTGAGGATGATGTCGCACTCGAGCCCGTCCACTCCGTGAGCCAAGCTCTTCTCGAGCGCGGGTCGGGACGACTCGGGGCCGTAGTCACCTCCGAACCGGTGGCCGTACACGGGGAACGCGACTGTCGCTTGCTTCGACGTCATGCGGGACAAGATGACCAAACCCGGCGCATCCAAAACCCCAAAGCCTGCGGAAGGTGGGAGGGCATCCATGCGGCTCGCGTCCTTCAACATCAAGAACGGGCTGGCGGACGACGGTTCATGCGATCCGGACGCTCTGGTCGGCGCGTGCCGAGGGCTTCGTGCCGACGTGCTGGCGCTCCAGGAGGTCGACCGGGACGTTCCCCGCAGCAATCGAGCGGACCAGACCGCCATCGTGGCCGCCCGGTGCGGTCTCACGGGTCTCTACGCGCCGGCCCGTGGCCTCGACGGAGGTGAGTACGGCAACGCGCTCCTGGTGCGGGGCTCGATTGCCGACGTCGAGCACGTCCGCCTTCCGGTGATGCCGGGGAACGAAGCGCGCGCGGTCGTCGTGGCCTGCGTCGAGGTGGACGGCGTTGCCCTGTCGGTAGCGGCGACGCATCTCCAGAACCGGCACGGCGGGCCGCCCCCGAAGCCGAAGGACGCCGCCGAGCAGCTCGAGCAGCTGGACGTCGTGCTGGCGGGGCTGGCGCGCCGGCCCCGCCCGCGGGTGCTGCTCGGCGACCTCAACATGCCACCCGAAGTGGCCGTACCCGCGCTCGAAGCCGCAGGATACGAGGTCGCCGACAGTGAGCCCACCGTCGTCGTGGGGGCGCCGAAGTTCCGCATCGACTATGTCGCCGTCGACGGGCTCGCGGTCGGCGCGAGCGAGGTGCACGACACCGACGTGAGCGACCACCGTGCCCTGATCGTCGAAGTTGCACTGCCGGATGGTGAGGTGGAGTAGCGGACCGCTCGTCCGGGTACGCGGACGGCGTGGCGAAAGAGCCACCGATACGAAGACCGCGTTCCTTGGGTAGGCGTGACACCGATCTCGACGCAGGGAGGACGAATGGCTACCGAGGCAGGCACGATCACAGGCACGAAGGACAAGACCTACAACGTCATCTGGTTCGTGGAGCAGTGCTTGAGCAACACGCTCCGACTCGACACCTACGCCGGTGACGCCGAGCGCGACGGTGACCAGGAGCTGGCGGACTTCTTCCGCCGGGCGCAGGAGACCAGCCGCAAAGGCGCCGAGCAAGGCAAGGCCCTGCTGGCCCAGCGGCTGAAGGGCTGACAACTCGCGCTCCTTGGGGGTAGCGCAACCGGCGCTGCCCCCGCTTCGTATTCCGACGGCAGCGACTCGAGGAGATGCGAGCGATGGGTCGTGCACATGGCTCACAAGTCATCAAGAACTGGCCGGACGACTCGCGCGAGGCGGCGGGGCTCGTCATCCAGCAGTACGGCGAGCCGCACGAAGCGACGCACTCGATGCTCATCTGGCACAACGTGGGCCCGTGGAAGCGGATGGTCGCGTCACGCGCGTTCTACGAGCATCATTTCCCTGCTCCGCACATCGACGCCGTCGAGTCCTTCATCGACTACCGGGTGCCGGTCGAGATGTTCGGCCCCCTGGCCGAGTTCGACGGCAGCGTGATCGTCGAGCGGACGGCCGGTGAGGTCTCGGCCCGATGCCACGACGAGCAGGCGAACTTCCTCGCTCTGAATCTGATGCACGACCTCGTGACCGGGTCCAGGGACGTGCTGGAAGCCCGGAGCTATTACGCCAAGGAGTTCCTCGACGCCCGTCGCAACAATCCGACTCCGTACATGGAGAAGCTTCACTTCCATCCGGAGAACGGCCGGACAGCCGATCCCGATCGGCGCGTCCTGTCTTACGAGGACCTGGAACAGGCCGTGCGCGAAGGAAAGGAAGCGGGCTAGGAGGCGACTGCCAGCGCCTCGGCGTCGATCCCGTACAGCGAGGCGGCGTTCTCGGAGAGGATCGCCCGGCGTTGATCGTCCGACAGCTCGCCCGCGTGCTCCGCGAGCATCTCCTGTGACCACGGCCAGGTCGAGTCGCTGTGGGGAAAGTCGTTCGCCCACATCAGCCGGTGCCAGTTCAACAGGTCGGCGGTCTTGAACGCGACCCAGTCGTCCTGGAACGTCACGTAGATGTGCTCGGCGAAGTACTCGGACGGCAGGCGCGAGAGCTCCTGGCCCGCCGGCAGCCAGTAGCGGTGGCGCTTGTATGCGTGGTCGAGCCGGTACATGTAGTGGGGCACCCATCCGGCGTCGGCCTCGACGCACACGACCTTGAGGCCGGGATGGCGCTCGAAGACGCCGCCGAGCACGAGTGTGCCCATGATGTCCTGGCAGCCGCGCACGACCGACAGGAACATGTTCATGCGCGGGCCGCGCGTCGGTGTCGTGTCACGTGTGGTCAGGATGTGGAACGACAGCGGCAGCCCGAGCTCGATCGCCGTCTCCCAGAACGCGTTGTAGACGGGGGAGTCGTAGTCCTCGACGGCGGGATTGCCGGGCATCATCACGCCGCGTAGACCGAGCGCGGCGATGGACTTGAGATCCTCGACGCCCTCCTCGGGGGAGCGCATCGCCGTCTGCCCGCAGCCGAGGAGCCGGTCGGGATGGCGTGAGGAGTACTCGGCGATCCAGCGGTTGTACGCCTGGAAGCAGGCTCGTTTGAAGTCGAAGTCCTTGTGGTTGCAGATCTGCATGCCGACGGTGGGGTACAGCACCTCGGCCGCGACGCCGTCGCGTAGCTGGTCGGCGAGGCGGGCTTCGGGGTCCCATCCGCCGCGGTGGAGGCTCTCGAACCGCACGCCCGTGATCCGGATCTCTTCCGCCGGCTTGCCCGCCGCCGCCACCAGCCCCATCGGTACCGGCGTCTTCATGCCGGGGATCACGAAGAGGTCGCCGACGTCCTCGCCCATGAACTCGAGATGCGGAGCCTGATCGCGCCACTTGGGGTCGATGCGGTCGACGTAGGTGTCGGGCGGCTCGGTGATGTGCGAATCGGCGGAGATCACGGGAAAGTCCACGGAGTCGATCGTAGGCCGCGCCCGTCGCGCGCGCTCAGAGAGCGTGTGACGGCGCCCGATCATCGAATCGCCGGCAGCACCTCGGTCGCGAACCGCGCGAGGGCGGCGCGCGCTTCGGTCGGGTCGGCGCCGAGCGTTGGCCCCGTCACGATCAGCTTGTCGAGGCCCAGGTCGACGAGATCGCCGAGCCTCTGCGCGCATGTCTCCGGGGTACCGACGATGCCGAAGCGCTCGATGAACTCGGGCGTGAGCGTGCTCGCCTGCGGCGATCCGACCTGGGTGTGGCGGGTCATGTCGTACGCGTCGTGGACGGCCGCGAAGGTGTCGCGCTCGTCGGGCTCGACAGGGCCGCGCACGGAACCGTGCATCACCGAGAAGCGCGCGAACGTGGCCACGCCGCCGCTGGCCAGCTCACGCGCCACGTCGACATCCGGGTGCGCGACCACATTGACGAACGAGCCGATCGACGTCCCGCCGGCGGCACGCACGGTCTCGATGCCCCAGCGCACCCGGTCGGGATCGGCACCGAGTGCGAGCAGCACCCGGTCGGCGTGGCGGGCGGCGGTAGCGAGCACGCGCGGTCCCGTCGCGGCCACCTCGACCGGCACCTTGGGCAGATCAGGCGGCACGAAATGCAGGCAGCTCGACGTGGGCGCGTTCGCGAGGCCGAGCGTGTCGACGGGAGGCGCGACGCTTTCGTGGAAGCCGAGGTCGTCGAATTCGACCTCGTCACCGCGCAGGTACGCCTGCAGCACAGCCAGGTAGCGGTCGAACGTCGCGACGGAAGCGGGCGCCCGTCCCAGGTGCGCGAGCGCAGAGTCGCCGCGTCCGATGCCGAGGACGAAACGGCCGGCCGACGCCACCTGGAGCGTCACCGCCGCCGCGGCGGTGACCGCAGGGTGCCGCGTCACCGGGTTCGTCACCGCCGTGCCGAGACCCAACCGCTCGGTCTCACGGGCCGCGAGCGCGAGACCGACCCAGGGATCGCCGGCGAGGTTCTGCGAGTCGACGACGGCGAGACCGTCGAAGCCGGCCCCCTCGGCCCGAGCCGCTGCACGTTCGACTGCGCCCGGCCATGCGATGCCGGTGGTCCAGACCTCCGGTCGCGCCATGCGCGAACCCTAGAGTTTCCATGTGGCCGACACCGTGCAGAAGATCAGCGCCCTGCTCCACGAAGCGGGTGAGACGCACCATCGCGTGTACCGGATCGTCGACGGCGCCGACGACGACTGGGCCTCGTGGTACGCGGGTTGGCTCGTCCGCTTGTCCGAGCTGCCGGAGCTGCTCGGAACGACGCCGGTCCGCAGCGAGCTCGTCTACATGCTCGTCCGTCTCGACAAGGAGTACGGCGAGCAGAACCCGGCGGGTTCGTGGGAGGACTACTACGCCCGGGCGCTCATCGAGCACTTCACGGGCTCATGATGCGGTGGTTGCCGGACGGCCGACCGGGGGTAGGCGTCCCGGTACGGTGGCGGTTCGCATCGCGCCATCGGACCCGCAAAGCTTGCACGGAACCGTGACCGAGGAGGCGTCGACCTTCGATCATGAGCCCCGTACTGACGCCCGCACCACCGCAAGCAGCCCCGACCCGGCTGGGCCGCAACGTCGCCGCCGTCGTGGTCGGCGGCCTCGTTGCGTTGGTGCTGATCTTCTCCGGGACGCAGGCGCTCGAGGGGCCGGGTGTGATCGAGCGGGTCACGGTCGACAACCCGACGCCGTACCAGGTCGAGGTCGCCGTCGCCGGCAGCGGGGGTGGCAGCCGGCTTGCGCTCGGCCCGGTCGCAGCGGGTGAACGCCACGCGTTCGCGTCGGTCGTCGCTCAAGGCGACCAGTGGGTCGTGCACGTGACGAGCGCGCGCAGCGACGGCGGCGAGTTCGTGCTGCGACGCGCCGATCTGGAGCGCAGCAAGTGGGTGATCACCATCCCCAGCGAGGTCGCCTCGCGGCTCGCGGCCAACGGCGCGTCGCCAGGTTCCCCGCCCGGCTAGCTCGCGGCCGCGTCAGGAGAAGTGGGTCTTGGGGCGCTCCTGGCGCTCGCCGTCCACGATGATGTCGAGCTTCTCGTTGAGGAACGCGACGAGGCCGGCGATCTTGACGTTCTCGGGCAGCGGCGTCGGGTACGACCAGGCAAGGTCCTCGAAGCTCTCGCCGCCGGCCTCGACGGTCCAGTACCGGGCGAAGCCCTTGTACGCGCAGCCCGTGGTCGTGGCGGTCGGTGTCAGCAGGTCGAGCCGGACATCGACCTTGGGGATGTAGTAGCGCGTCGGGAGCCCGGTCTCGAAGAGCAGCGTCGGCTGGTGGGTGTCGGCGACCGTGACGCCATTCACCTCGATCTCTACGTGACGGGAGCTGTGCAGGATGTCGATGCGCGAGTACGGGTCATGAGGGTGGACGAAGACCTCCTCGTCCTCCTCGAACCAGCCGTCCATCGCGTCCCAGTCGAAGCGGATGAGGCCGTGTAGCTCCTCGACCGGCGACTCGGGGTAGTGCCACGCAGCGTCCTCGGCTTGCCGGTTGCCGCCCTTGACCGTGAAGCACTGGGCCTCGCCCCGGCTCGTCGAGTGGCGCGTATGGCCGTTCGGCGTCAGGAGCTCCGTGCGGACGTCCTCGCGCGGGAAGTAGTAGGCGGGGTAGTAAGGGAGCTCCCACACCAGCTTGGGGCGGGTCGTGTCGGCGATGAGCTCGCCGCCCAGGTACGTGCGCACCCGCTTCGGGCCGTCCTCGATGCGAACTCCGTCTCGTTGGTCAGGCATCAGCGCCTCCAGGGTCGGCGAGACTCGCGAGGTTCGAACGCGCGAACGCGCCGGTCGGCCCCACTGTTCCCCCGCCTGCTGTCTACGGATGCGTTCCGAAGAGATGTTCGAGGAACCAGCGGGCAGCGAGGTCGGCGACGGCCTCGAGCGCGCCCGGCTCCTCGAAGAGGTGCGTCGCGCCGGGCACGACCTCGATCCGGTGCTCACAGGTCAGATGGCGCGCCGCGTCGCGGTTCATCTCGAGGACGGCTTCGTCGCGTCCACCCACGATCAGGAGCGTGGGCGCGCGCACGGATTCGAGCCGGGCGCCGGCCAGGTCGGGTCGCCCGCCGCGAGACACGATGGCTCGGACGGGGGAGTCGGGCTCGGCCGCCGCCCACAACGCCGCGCCGGCGCCGGTGCTGGCGCCGAAGAAGCCGACCGGAAGCGCGCGAGTGTCGTCCTGGTCGAGCAGCCAGGCGGTCGCCGCACCGAGGCGTCCGGCCAGGAGCGGGATGTCGAACACGTTCGCCCGGTCCGCTTCCTCCTCGGGCGAGAGCAGATCGAACAGCAACGTGCCGAGACCGGCGTCGTTCAGCGCACGCGCGACGGCCTGGTTGCGGGGACTGTGCCGGCCGCTGCCGCTGCCGTGCGCGAACACGACCAGCCCGCGAGCGCTGGAAGGGATCGTGAGGTGGCCGGCGAGCTGTCTGCCCTCGGCGGGGATCACGACTTCTTTGTCGACTCCGTCGACTGCGACCTGCCGGTCGGCTCCGCCCTGCGCAAGGAGTTCGATCACCTCGTCGTCGGAAGTGGGGGAGAAGTCGGAGTACCAGCCGCCGATGGCGAAGAACGGCTCCGGGGTCTCCACCGCGACGACGTCGTCGGCGTCGCGTCGCAGCGCGGCCACGGTCTCGGGGGGCGCGACCGGCACCGCCAGAATCACGCGCGCGGCGCCGCGCTCCCGAGCCACGCGCACGGCCGCGCGCGCCGTGCCGCCCGTGGCGAGGCCGTCGTCGACGATCACCGCCGTGCGGCCCTGAAGTGGGACGGCCGGGCGGCCTCCCCGCAGCCGCGCCGCACGCTCCTCGACCTCGGCACGCTCGCGCGCCTCGACCTGCGCCAGCCGCGCCTCGGTGACGCCGGCCTGGCGAAGGACGTCTGCGTTCAGGACACGGACGCCGTCCTCGCCGACGGCGCCCATCCCCAGCTCGGGCTGGAACGGGACGCCGAGCTTCCGGACGACGAGGATGTCGAGCGGCGCTCCCAGCGCCTTCGCCACCTCGTACGCCACCGGGACGCCGCCGCGCGGGAGGCCGAGGATGAGCGGCGAAGTGGCCCGCAGACCCGAGAGCCGCTCGGCCAGTCGCCGGCCTGCCTCACGCCGGTCGCGGAAGGGCATCTGACCACCATCATGGCCCGCACGACACGGTCATCGTGCGTGGCGCGCCGACCCGAAAAGGGGTGACCTTCGGCCCTGTTCGGCTTCGGCCCTGTTCGGGGCGGCAGGGCCTGCCTACCTTCCAAGCATGGCGCTCGTGCAGGACTTCGTCCCCGTCTTGGAGCGCTCCGAGCAGGCCGGCATGGTGCTGGTCGCCGGCCGGGCGTCCTGGCTGGCCGACCTTGCTGCGGCCGCCGTCGCGCCGGCCGAGCTCGTCTCGGTCGAGTTCGGAGCTCCGCGGTCGGTCGAGCACGCCCTGATCGTCCCGTTGCACTGGGAGGCCCAGGCCGGCCCGTTCACGACGCTCGACGCCGACCTCCGGCTCGAGCCGGTGCCACGAGGAGGATCTCATCTCGGCTTCAGCGGGACCTATGAGACGTCATCAAACGGCGCCGGAAGTCGGGACGCGATCACCCGCAGGTCCATCGAAGACTGCGTTCGCCGGTTCATCACCGCCGTTGCCGCGACGCTCGAACGGGGCGGCGCGGACGTCCACGCCATGACCATTCCCCACTAGAGATCTGCAGGCAGAGAGCTCGGCGAGCGATCAGCCGAGCGGCACTCGCCATTCGACGACGGTGCCGTCGCCTTCACCCGGTCGCACCGACGCGGTCCCGCCGAGCTCCAGCGCCCGTCGTTCCATGTTTCGCACCCCTTGACCGGGCTCGATCCGCTCCGGCAACCCGGCGCCGTCGTCGGCGACCAGGAGCAGCAGCTCGTCCCTCGCCTCGACGACGACGTCCACCTTTGACGCGCCTGCGTGCTGGGCGACATTCGACAACGCCTCGTACAGCGTCGCCAGGAGATGATCGGCAGTCGTCTCGGGGACGGCCGAGTCGATCGGGCCTTCGAGCCGAAGTTCGGGCGTGAACCCGAGTATCTCGCGCGCCGCATCGACGTGGGCGAAGATGTCGACGCGTACGCCGCGTCGCGATCGAGCCTCGAGGGCGAAGATCGTGCGACGGATGTCGCGGATCGTCTCGTCGATCTCTTCCACGGCCTGCGTGATGTGGCTCGCGACCTCGGAGCGGGCAATCGGCAGCGTCGTCTGCAGCGTCATTCCCGCCGCGAACAGTCGCTGGATGACTTTGTCGTGGAGCTCGCGTGCGATGCGCTCCCGGTCCTCGAGGACGGCCAGGTGCTCGAGGCTCGACTGCAGGCGGGCGTTGTCGATGGCGACGCCGGACGCGGCGGCCAGCGTCACCGCCAGTCGCTCGTCCTCGACGCTGAACTCTTCCGCGCTCCGCTTGTCGGCGAGGTACAGGCTCCCGACGGCTCCGCGGCCCCGGATGGGCACGCCGAGGAACGAGGTCATCTGCGGGTGCCCGGCCGGGAACCCCTGCGCCAGCGGGTGCTCGCTCAGGTCGCGCAACCGAACCGGCTTGGGATCGCCCAGGAGGACGCCGAGGATGCCCTTGAACTCCGGAAGGCGCCCGACGGCCTGATGGGCCGAGGATGCCCTTGAACTCCGGAAGGCGCCCGACGGCCTGATGGGTCTGGTCGTCGACGCCGCTCGTGACGAGATCGGTCAGCTGGCCGTGCTCGTCTACGACGCCCAGGGCGCCGTACCTCGCGTCTACCAGCTTGCAGGCCGACTCGATGATCCTCTGCAGGACCGTGGGCAGGCTCAGGTCGGAGGCGATGCTGAGCATCGCGTCGAGCAATTGCTGGAGGCGCACGTCGAACCGTTGAACGCTTGCCACCATCGGCCATTTTGGCCCCGAAGTCACCATTTGGGAAGAGTCTCCGCTACGAAGGGGCAAAGAAGGTGGGCGCCGGCCCTGCCGCCGGCACCCGTCCATTCCTACGACTCTGAGGCGTGCTCTGGATTTAGCCCTGCGCGTAGAGCATCCCGAACCGGTTCGTCAGTGCCCGGTTGGTGCCCATGCGCTTGGTGAACTCGTCGCTGACCCGCTTGAACTGCCCCGCCTGCAGGCCCTGTTGCTGCGACCACTGGTCGACCTCGGCCTCGTCCTTGAGGCCGGCGCCGGCCACGGCCTTGCACAGCTTGGCGTACTGGTCGAGCGTGACGCCCTCGACCGGCTCGAACCCCGGGTCGTTGGGGTCGACGGTGTCCGGGGTGAGCCCGGCCTGCAGTGCCTCCGCGTTCGCGTCGGCGGCCTGCTTCGCCGCCGGTGCATTCTTGGCGGCCTCGGTCGCGCTGCCGAGGGTGCTCTTGATGTCCTTGAAGAAGCCCACGGTGTTTCCTCCTCGTTCTGAAGCTGTGTGCGAATGGTCCGGGTGGGGCAGCGCTACATCGCCGTCTGCGACATGAGCGTGCCGATGCGGTTGGCGACGTGCTGGTACTGCTGCATGCGCTGCGTCCAGCCCATCGAGACGTCGCCCCAGGTGCCGGGCTTGACGCCGTTGTTCGTCACGTACGCCTCGACGTTCTCGGGGCCCATGACGCTGTTCTTCTGGAGCCCGCCCATGATCCGGGCGTAGGTGTCGCAGTCGACACCCTCGATCGGGGCGAAGGCGGGGTCGTTGGGGTCGTAGCCGAGCTCGCCGGACTGGATCCCCGAGATCTCGTTGCCGAGCTGCTTGCTGTACTTGGCCGCCTCGGTCGCGCTGCCCATCGTGCTCTTGATGTTCTTGAAGAATCCCACCGGGGTGTCTCCTCAGTGTCGTTGGGGGCGGACGCCCGCCGTTGATCCCAGGGTGCCTGCACTCGGGCCAGGTCGCCTGAGTAGCCCCTACTCATTTCCGGCGTTGCGCGTTTTGAGTACCGCTTACTCAGGCGCCGCCGCGCCGAGCACGGTTTGATGCTGGAAGGAACGGCCGCCGCACAAGGGAGCTGACGCCGTGGGACTGTTCAAGAAGGACAAGGAGAAGAAGCCGCCCAAGGACGACGGGAGCGACAAGTCGTGGGGCCAGATCATCCACGACATGCCCAAGATGCCGACCACCCGCGACATGGCCCAGGGCACCGCCAACGCGGCGTCGTTCATGAAGAACATGGCCAACGCAGGCGACACGTCGCGGCTCCGTTCGACCGGGCTCAAGGGCACGGCGGTCATCCACAACTTCACCGACACCGGGAACAAGGTCGGGATGAACCACGTGATGGAGCTGCAGCTCTTGGTGCACGTCGACGGGCGGCCCGACTGGCCGGTGACGCACCAGGAGTCGATGGCGCCGATCATGGTCAACGGCCTCGCCGACGGGAAGCAGCTCGTCTGCCACGTCGACCCCGATAACTCGGCCAGCATGGTCATCGACTTCTAGCGATCGAGCGCCGGCTCGAGTACTTCAGCTGCCGCGCGCCACGTCCTCGCGCACGACGTCGCGCGGGTCGCGGTCGTCGCGCAGGCCCAGATAGACCGGCGCGCGGACCGCGCCGGCGCTCGTCCACTCGGTGAACTCCACCTCGGCGACGAGCTCTGGCTCGACGAACACGGCGTCCTTCACGCGCGGCGCGGGCGAGAACGGGCTCGTGTCCCGGCGCAAGGGCTCGAGCAGGTCGACCAGCCGCCGCAGCTCGGTCTCGGTCAGGCCTGTCCCGACGCGTCCGGCGTACTTCAGCCGCGCGTCGGGCTCGGTCGACTCGTAGTAGCCGATCAGGAGCGCGCCGAGGCTCGTGCTGCGAGCCCCCTTTCCGGCGGCCCACCCGCCGATCACGAACTCCTGGCTGTTGTGGTTCTTCACCTTCAGCCACGCGCGTGATCGACGGCCGGGCTCGTAGACGCTTTCCAGGCGCTTGGCGACGACGCCTTCGAGCCCCAGCCGCTTGGTCGCGTCGAGCAGTGCGGCGCCGCCTCCTTCGTGCGCGGCGGGCGTCTGCCACGACGGCCCTTGCGGCGCGAGCTCGTCGAGCAGCTTCCGGCGCTCGCGGTACGGCAGCTCGAGGGTCGAGTGGCCCTCGAGCCAGAGGAGATCGAAGATCACGTACACGACGGGTACCTCGCCCATCAGCCGCCGGATTGCCCGCTCGTTGCTCACGTGCATGCGGCGTTGGAGCCGCTCGAAGCTCGGGCGCTCGCCCTCGAACGCGACGATCTCGCCGTCGAGCACGGCTGCGGTCGAGCTGAGCGCGGGGCCGAGCCCGCGCAGCTCGGGATAGCGCGACGTGATGTCGCCGCCGCGGCGACTCTCGAACCGCGCCCGGCCTCCCTCGACGTACGCGATCGAACGCACACCGTCCCACTTCACCTCGAACGCGTAGTTGTCCTCGTCACGAGGGAGGCTCTTCGAGAGCGTCGCGAGCATCGGCTCGATGTGCTTCGGCAGCGGCTCCCTGTCGGGGTCCTCGGGCGGGTCCATGCGGTGGATCATCCAGTTGTCGCCGTCGGTCTGGAACAGCGCGTACCGGCCCCGGGCTCGATCGCCGTGCAGCGTGACGATCACCTCGCCGTCGTTCATCTTGTGCGCCTTGTAGCGGCCGCGATCCCAGATGCGCATGCTCCCGCCGCCGTACTCGCCACGGGGGATGTCGCCTTCGAACTCGAGGTACTGGAGCGGGTGGTCCTCGGTGTGGACCGCCAGGTTGTTGCGCTTCGGGTCGAGCGGGATGC
>WNGI01004034.1_pt1 | contig 13054 bp, 12 predicted proteins | sample 5400621 | NCBI WGS metagenome assembly WNGI01 (sample SAMN13153374, study PRJNA577476) | soil metagenome | isolation source: 20 cm soil or saprolite under Garry oak tree replicate 1 | place: USA:California | collected 2016-06-15 | reverse complement strand
CAGCCACAGCGGCGGCAGGGCCACTCGGTGCGTACCGGGCTTCCAGGCGACGACGGCGTAGCGGACCACCCAGCCACCGGCGCTCCGGCGTACCGCTGGATCGGCCAGCGGCTCGATCGCTTCCGTCGCGTCGAGCTTGCCGGCCCGGACCTGAAAACCGCTGGGAATGGTGAGCGCCCGTTCGAGCCAGATGGTGTCGCCGACGGTGGGAGCGGCGGGACTGGCAGTCCAAGTCGCGACCTGAGCGGCTCCACGACGCCCCGACGCCACGACGCCAACGATCGCGAGCACGGTCGCCAACGCAGTCCGTGCAACGTGGCGTCGTAGCGTCGGGCAACGTGGCTTCATCGCTTCAGCCGGCGGGCGCGCTCGGCGAAGGCGCGGCGCAGCAGCACGCCGTACGGCACGCTGGTCTGCAGTGCCACGCGGTCCACACCCGCCTGGACGAGCTTGCGCGTGCGCTCCTGGAGGTGGCGCTCCGCCGCCACGCTCACGCGCGTCCGGGTCGCCCCGTGACTCGTGTCCAGGAGGACCCGCTGACCGGTCTCCGCATCCTCCATGTCGACCCAGCCTGCGTCGGGGAGCTCGCGCTCGCGCGGGTCGTCGATGGTGATGGCGACGACGTCATGGCGCGCGGCGAGCTGCGCCATCGGGACCTCCCACCCGTCCGCCCGGAAGTCCGACAGCACGGCCACGATGGCATGATGCTTCGGCAGCTTCGCCGCGTAGCTCAGCGCCTCCCCCAGGTTCGTGCCGCGTCCGCGCGGCGTGAACGCCACCAGGTCGCGGATCACGCGCAGCGCATGGGGCCGCCCTTTCGCGGGTCGTACGATCAACTCGACCTTGTCGGCGAACATCAGCGCGCCCACCCGGTCGTTGTGGCGCGCCGCCGCCAGCGCCAGCACGGCCGCGACCTCCACCGCGAGGCCCGCCTTCGTGTAGGGGCGTCCGAACTGACACGAGCCCGACTGATCCACCACGAGCAGCAGCGTGTTCTCGCGCTCCTCGTGATACGTCTTCACGAACGGGTGGCCCATCCGCGCCGACACGTTCCAGTCGATCGCCCGGAAGTCGTCTCCCTGCTGGTACTCGCGGACTTCCGCGAACTCGATGCCCTGTCCACGGAACATCGAGCGGTATTCGCCCGTGAAGAGCGAGCTGACCAGCGAACGCGTGCGGAGCTCGATGCCCTTGACCTGGCGGAGCACCTCGGGAGTGACGAGACGCCGACGGGCGCGGAGCGGCGAGCTCTCGCGACGTCGACGATCCTGGCCTTCGTACTTCACGGCACGCCCACGGCCTCGAGGATCTTTCCGATGACGCGGTCCGAGTCCATGTCCTCGGCCTCCGCCTCGAAGGTGAGGAGGACGCGGTGCCGCAGCACGTCGAACGCCATGGCCTTCACGTCCTCGGGCACGACGTAGGAGCGGCCGCGCAGGAACGCATGCGCCCGTGCCGCCTGCGCCAGGTAGATCGACGCGCGGGGACTCGCCCCGAAGGCGATGAGCGGCTTCAGCTCGGGCAGGCCGATCGCCTGGGGCTCGCGGGTTCCCCGGACCACGTCCACGATGTAATCCACGACCTTCTGGTCCATGAACAGCTCCGCGATCGCGCTGCGCGCGGCGAGGATGTCGTCCGCCTCAGCGACGCGCTGCACTTCGATCGGCCGCCCCGACGCCATGCGCGCAACGATCTCCTTCTCCGCGTCACGAGTCGGGTAGCCGACACGCACCTTCAGCATGAACCGATCGAGCTGTGCTTCGGGAAGCGGGTAGGTCCCCTCCTGCTCGATGGGGTTCTGAGTGGCGAGCACCAGGAACGGCTCGCCCAGAAAGAACGTCTCCCCGCCGAGCGTCACTTGCTTCTCCTGCATCGCCTCGAGCAGCGCCGCCTGCACTTTGGCAGGGGCGCGGTTGATCTCGTCCGCCAGCACGAGGTTCGCGAACAACGGCCCCTTCTTGGGATAGAACTCCTGGGTCTTCTGGTCGAATACCATGGTCCCGATCACATCGGCGGGCAGCAGATCCGGCGTGAACTGAATCCGCGAGAACGCGATGCGCAGGCATTCGGCCACGGTGCGTACCGCCAGCGTCTTGGCGAGACCGGGCACGCCTTCCAGCAGGACGTGCCCTCCCGTGAGCAAGCCGATGAGCAGGCGCTCGACCATCAGGTCCTGGGCCACGACCCGCTTGGCCACCTCGCGCGCGATCGCCTGGCTCAGCACCGCGTCGCCGGTCGTCTTCGCCGTTCGTGTGGTCATTTCAGGCCCGCCTCCGCCGCTTTGCGCACCGCTGGCTCCTTGTCCTTGCTGTAGAGTTCCAACAGCCCCCGAGCTTCGGGGCGTTCGATGTGTCGCAAGCCGTCCACCGCCGCCGCCCGCACCGTCGCGCTACGGCGGTGCATCATGCCCCCCGGCTCGGCGTACCGGGCGAGGACGTCCAGGGCCTCCCGCGCCCCCAGCCGCCCGATGGCCCGCAGCAACTCCGCCTGTACCCCTTCGTCGGGCTCCTGCTCCACCCGACGCATCAGCACGGTGGACGACGTCGGTTCCCCCGCCGCGGCGATGGCCCGCACCGCGGCCGCCCGGACGGCCACGCTTTCATCCTTGAGCGCCGGCATCGCCGGCCGCGCGATCTCCCGCCCGCCTGCCTCGGCGAGCCCGAGCAGCGCCGCCTCGCGCACAAACTCCGAGGGATGGCGCAGCAACGGCACCAGCAGCGCCACCGCCTGCGGGCTCCCCGACAGACCCACGAACTCCGCCGCCGCCGCGACCACCTGGGGATCGCGGTCGGCCAGCTTGCCCTGCAGCGGCTCGAGGGCTCGATCCGCCGCCTTGCGCACCGCTCCCCGGTACGGCGCCCGCAGATCCACAGGCGCCGCGATGAACGCATCGAGGACGAGCCCCATGGAGAGGGACGCCAGCGCGGCCACGGCGGCCACCAGCGCCTCCCGCTCTTCGGGCGGCACACGCGGCTCTCCGAGCCGGTGCACCAAGCGCTCCACCAGGGCGCGCTCCGAGAGCGCGAGCGCCGCCTGGTCGATCGCCTCCGACACTTTGGGATCTTTTACCGTCGGCAGCAAGCGGTCGAGCGCGGCGATCGCGTCCGCCACAATGGCAACGTCGTGCAATCCCAGCAACTGGGGAGCGAGCGCCGCGAGCTTATCAACCGCGGCGGCCTGCTCCTCGGGCGTGGTGGCCTTTCCGAGCGCGGCCACCGCCCGTTTCACCTCCACGTCGACCGGCAGCACGTCCGGCCAGAACGCGGCGCTGGCGCGGTTGCTCGCCATCACGGTGTCCGCCGCCGCGGCGGTCGACTGCTCCGTCGTGACGGGAGCTTCGGGACTGGGTGGCGCCGGTGGATCGGGGATCGCCGGCGCACCCGCCGTCGGTGTCGGCGTGCGCAAGCGCTCCAGCCGGGCGGAAGTGCGGCGTCCCAGGGTCAGCGCGATTCGGCCGAGCGTCGCATCATCCGCCGGGATGGTACCGGTGGCGACCTGGAAGACCGCCAGCACGTGATCCGGCACCATGCCGGGATTGAGAGTCACCGCCCGCACGCCGCGCGCGTACAACAGTCCGGCGAGCTCGGCAATCTGCGCGTTGCGCGGCAGCAGGTGCTGACCGTGCCAGTGCAGCCCGGTAACGCCCACTTTCCATTCCACGGTGCCCAGCGCAGCGAGCGCCGGGAGCGCTTCGCCGATCTGCCGCAAGGCCTCGACCACCGCCGGGTGCGTCGCCGGGTAGAGCCGCATCAGGCGGAACGTCGTCCCGATGGCGCCGAGGGCGCGCTCGACTCCTGCGGTCTCCGCTGACATGGCTAGCGCTTGATCCGCTCTCCCCGGTCTTCGAACCGGAATACCCACGTGGCAAACTGCGCGGGCTCGATCGGGGCGTCCGCGCCGATAGCCATCCAATCCACGTCACTCCCCGACTCGGCGGCGCGACCGGCCCGTCGCGCGTCCTGCGCCACCATCTCCTGGGCTCGCTTGATCCACATGCCGAACTGGTCCGGCCGCAGGTCCACCCAGCCCCGCGGGGCCGCGGCCCGGGGATCACCATCGTCTCCCGGGACCACCACCAGGCTGCCACGGTACAGGCGCTCGCCGTCCGGCGTGAGAATCGGGATCCCTACCGACAGAATATGGCTTCGCACGCCCGCGTCGCGCTGGACCCGGGCGTGTGCCTCCGCCGCCAACTCCGCCGGGTGTGACTGGGCGAGCGCCCGGACACTCGGACGCACCAGGGCGCACAGGTGCGATTCCCACAACAGCTTCGTAAGCCGGGGCGGCCCGAGCATCTCGTAGGCGACTGCCCGGCTCTTGGTCTGCCGCTCGAGGGACCGAAGCTGCTCCAAAGCGGCGGCGCGCAGCATCCCGGCGCGGTACGTCGGGCCGGCGGTGGCCGCGTCGAGCGCCGCCACCACGTCGCGTCCGGTGGGCCGTCCCTCGAGCTCCATCACGACGTAGTCGGCGACCTCCTCCGGTGTGATGAATTCCATCTGGCCGAGCGCCGTGACGGTCTCGAACTCGTCGGGAGCGAACAGACCGTTCTCCCCCACGTCGATGAAGACGCCCTCGAGTGGCTTGCCGAGGTCGCACCACGGGGCCGCGTCGGGGCCGAAGGCCTGAGCCAGTGTCACGGGTGTCGGGCAATCCACCAGCGGAATGAACTTTCCCTTGCGGCGGATGGGCCCGAAACCGATCTCGCGCCACGCGATGGTGGCGGTAGGCTTGATTTCGATCGTCGCGGGACCCCCTGGCGTGCGACCCAGCAGAAACAGGAGCAACGACTGGGCGCCCGCTACGGCCGACTTGGTCAGCAGCGGCCGGCTGGGGCGCTCCTCGGAGTGGGTGTAGGGAATGTTGAATCCCATGCCGCCGGTGCCGCTCGTGCCAATCTTTACATACGCTTTCGTCTCGGCGCGCCTGAGCGACTCGACCAGGATCTGCACGTGTCGGATCAACTGCGGCAACGTCAGCAGCAGCACGTGGCGCTCCACGGTGGCCTCATCCACCTCACCCCGGCGCGCCAGCGCCAGCAAGTCCTGCGCGCTCCGCAGGGCATCCTGATAGGCGAAGGCCGTCGCGGTGTTGATGCTGTCCACGACGGCGTCGGGCTTGTACTTCAGGAGGAGCTGGCACAGGAAGCTGCGGTGGAAGACGTCGTCGCTGAGCTCGCTCAACAGATCCTGGAGCATCAGCCGCCGGTGCTCGGGGTTCGCCATCACCGAGCCGCGCTCCAGTTGAGCGAGGGTGGCGGGGAGGAACACGTTGCCCCATTCGACCTCGATCGTGGCGCGGCCCTGGTACGGCTCGAGCGCCCGCGCGGTCGCGCGCACCTCGGCTTCGAACAGCGCGACGAGCACCACGCGCCGCGGCGCGGCGCCGAGCAGCCGGCGCGCCACCGCGTGGCCGACCAGCCCGCTGCCGCCGAGGATCATCACCGTTCGATCACGTAGCTCCATGCAGTCGCTCGATGGCGTCGACTTCGTGCGCGGCGAGCCGCCGGTACTTCCCCTCGGCCAGCCTCCCGAGTCGCACCGGCCCGTAGGAGACCCGGTGCAGCCACTCGACCTTGAGTCCCAGCGCCTCCGCGAGCCGCCGGACGATGCGCTGCCGCCCTTCCGCGAGGGTGACCTCGACCTCGATGCTGCGGTCCACCGGGCGCACCCGGAAGTCCACGACCCGCACCGGGCGACCGTCGATCGCTGGAGGCCGCTCGAGGGCGGCACGCACCTCGGCCGCGCCGTGGCCGTGGACTCGCAGCCAGTAGGTGCGCGGTACGGCGAACCGCGGGTGCATGAGGCGGTGCGCCGCCGCACCGTCCGTGGTGAAGAGCAGCAGCCCCGATGTCATGACGTCCAGTCGCCCAACGTACGTGAGACCCGGTACGTTGGGGAGCAGGCTGTAGACGGTCCGCCGTCCCTCCGGATCCCCGCGGCTCACCACATAACCGACCGGCTTGTTGAGCACGAGCCAGGTGACGGGCCCCGCGGCCTTCACGGCACGGCCGTCTACCGTCACGCGCTGCCGCGCCGGATCCACGCTCATGCCGATCGTGGCCACCGCGCCGTCCACGCGCACGCGACCGGCGCGGATCAGGTCCTCGGCCTTGCGCCGGGACGTCACGCCCGCACGCGCCAGGGCGCGTTGTAACCGGAGTGTCCGCTTCGGCTTCGGCTCCGGGGGACGATCCCGACCTTCGTCTCGTTCGGCCACGGGGTGAAGTTGACCTCCAGTATGCGTCTCGGGGTCAAAGGTAACGGCCGCGATCAGCGGGCGCAGCGTGGCGGCGCCGAGCAGCGCGAAGTTGCATGGCCGGGCGGCAGGAGTTTGCGTCGGGTTTGTATTGACACTGTGCATTTTGTGCAGTACTGTGGCCTGCACAAGCAAGGCGCCATTCCGGCCCTTTCGCGAAATTCCGCCCCGCTTGCGGCCCTGCGAGCAAGGAGGGGCGCATGCCGGTTCCTGATTACTTTTGGCACGCAGGTCTGCTGTGGCAACTCGATTTCAACGCCCCCGCCAGATGCTGGGTAATCACCGCCCCAGGTCACCACATCGTGTGGTCCGCCACCGAGCGGCCTATCTGGCCCCACGCCCTCCTCGCGAGCGCGCCACTCGAACAGGCTAAGGGCCACATAGACCAAGCAGGATGTGGTGCTCGTACGTGCGGCTGCAAAGTGCTGATCTAACCGTTCCGCGCTTTTCTTCCGCTGTCCCGCTATGCCACGTTGAGGGCCCCCGTCATCGGGGGCCCTCGTGACTGTGTGAGTGTGTATGAGCCGTTAGACCGTCCAGCGCCGCCGTCGTGGCTTCGGCACCTTCGCCCGAACGGTGATTATCACGCTATCGTCAGCGCGCCAGGGCGCGTTGCAGGCGCATCGGCGTCATTCGGGTTCGGCGGGCGCGGGCGGCCGGAGCGACACCGACAGCTCTTCCAGCCGCGGCAGCTCGTCCAGGTCCTTGAGGCCGAGGATCTCCAGGAACTGCGGCGTGGTGCCGTATAGCAGCGGCCGTCCCAGTCCTTCCCCCCGGGTGACGATCTCCACCAGTCCGCGCTCGCTCAGCTTGTCGATCACGGCGCCCGAATCCACGCCCCGGATCTCGTCCACCTCGGACCGTCCCACGGGCTGCCGGTAGGCGATGATGGCCAGCGTCTCGAGGGCCGCTGGGCTGAGCCGCCGCGGACGCAGCGCGAACTGCGCGCGATCGATCGCTTCCGCGTACTCCCGCCGCGTCAGGAACTGCCATCCCTGCGCGATCTCGATCAACTCTACCCCGTGGTCGCCCGTGGCGAACGCGTCCCGCAGCTCGGCCAGTGCGGTGCGCACCGCCGTCGCGCCCGCCTGCAGGTCGAGGGTCGCGAGCTCCTCGACCGTGAGCGGTCGCGCCGAGGCGAACAGGGCCGCCTCAATCAGCTGCGCGAGGGGACTCACGTCGGATCTGAATCGGGGCGAATGGCCCCGCCTGGTCAACGTGCAGAGCGCCGCGCTTGGCGAGCTCGAGCAGGGCGATGAATGCGGACAGGACGTCCACGAGTGTGGGGCGCTCCCCCACCACGTCGCCCCACCCGAACGCCGCGCGCTCGGCGAGGAGGGCTTGAATGCGCTCGGTCGCGCCTTCCACATCGAGCGGCCGCGGTACGACGCGGTGCAGCACCGGCTCGGGAATGAGCGCGATCACCCGCTCCGCCGCCGCGAGCAGATCGTTCAGGTCGATCACGAGCGGTGCGGGCGGCGCGGCGGGCGGCTCGGGAGAGAAGCCACGCCCGAACTGCTCGGCCCGGCGGGCCGCCGCCGCCCCCAGCCACTCCACCAGCTCGCGGATCTGCTGGTACTCGAGCAGCCGGCGCACCAGCTCGGCGCGGGGATCCTCCCACTCGTCGTCGCCCAGGCGCCGCGGCAACAGCATCTGCGCCTTGATGCGCAGCAGTCGGGCGGCCATCTCCAGGTAGTCCGCCGCTTGGTTCAATCCCAGCTCGCTGATGACGGCGAGGAACTGATCGGCGATCTTCGCGATTGGCAGGTCGGTGATGTCGACCTCGTCCTCGTGGATCAGGTGCAGCAACAGATCCAACGGGCCCGAGAACTGCGCCAGCTCGACGATGAAGCCGGTTGAGTCCTGCGCCACGGGATTCGTCGGCGCGCTCACGAGGGAAAGGCTCCCGGAGACACGGCGAACCCGCGCACGAGTAACAGCCCGACACCCATCAAGTGATACGCGGGCCATAGCAGCACCTGCAGCAGACCCGGAAACACCCAGACCAGCAGCATGACCGGTATGAAGCCGAGACCCTGGAGTTGCCTGTACTTCAACCCCCAGCCCGGTGGCAGCAGATGATAAAAGACGTGACTCCCGTCCAATGGCGGAACGGGGATCAGGTTGAAGAAGGCCAGCACCACATTGAGCCACATCCCCCACCACAACATGCGTTGCACGATCTCGAAGGTTGTGGTGAGTGACGGGATGGCACTTCCTACCAAGCCGACGAGCGCGAACAGTATCGTGCACGTGAGGAATAACCCGATATTCACCGTGATCCCCGCGAGCGAAACGATGATGTCCCCGCGGCGGTACTCCCGGTATTTGCGGGGGTTCACCGGTACCGGCTTCGCCGCCCCGAAGGGTGGCGCGCCGATTTTCCACAACACGAACGGGACGATCAGTGTCATGAGGGGGTCAATGTGCTTCAGGGGATTGAGCGTCAGCCGCCCCAGCATGTAAGCGGTGTCGTCCCCCTGCCGGTAAGCGGCTTCGGCGTGGGCGTATTCGTGGGCCACGATGGAGAACAGAAGCACCGGTGCCCAGATGAAGAATTCGAACGAAATAGCTGGACTCGGGGGTCGGTGACGGCCTAAGATAACGAAGCGGCGGGGGCCCGGTCAACGGCGTAGCGCCTTGACCGACCTGCACTTACCCTCTATCTTCCGCGCCTCACGAGGAGGCCGCGAGTGCCGAGAATCAAGTCCGCGAAGAAGGCGATGCGCCAGGGTCGCGCCCGCCAGCAACGCAACCGCGCCCAGAGCTCCGCGCTCCGCACCGCGCTCAAACGCGTGCGCACTGCCACGACCGCCGCGCAGGCGGGCGAGGCCTACCGGGTGGCTGCGCGGCTGCTCGATCGCGCTGCCCGCAAGAATCTGATCCATCACAACAATGCGGCCCGGCACAAATCCCGACTGGCCGCGGTTGTTCGAAAACTCTCGAAGTAAATAAAGACGTCAAGCTAAAGCGTCACGCAGAGGCGTCTCGCAAAGGCGACGCTCTTGCGTGACGATTTTGCTTGACGTTTTCGCGTGACGTTTCTTTTCTTCTAGACCGCGTCGAGTTGACCGCCACACTGCCCGCAATACCACTCCGTCGGCAGGTTCATGGTGCCACACTCCTTGCACCGGAGCGTCCGCGCGACTTCCTCGTCGCCCGCCGCGGACGGGTCGGGAACGATCGGAGCGGGCACGGGGTTGGCGGCCCGCTGCGACGGCGGCACCGCGGCCCGGGGCGGATCGGACGGGATGTTGGGCTGGAACTGGGCGCCGCTGGCGCGCCGAGCCGACGGAGCTGCCCCGGTGTCGTCCTCGGTGACGGACTTGATGAACTCCAGCTCGTCCACCTGGGCGGGCTTCGCCGGCGGCTCTAGGGGTATGAGGGGGAGGTCTTGGGGTGTGATAGTATGAGCTGCCGGGCGCGCTGGCGGTGCCGGGGAGGGCGTAGCTGCCGGTCTCGGGGCCGGCCGGTTGCGGACCAGCGCATCCAGCTCCTCGAGCTTCTGGATGTCCGCCTCGACCGCCTGCAAGTCCTCGCGTACCGACACCAGCTCCGCCAGAACGTCCTGGTGCACCTGTTCCCATTGCGACTCGTCGTACTCGCCGACCGAATGGCGCAGCTCCGTCTCGGTCAGCTTCTCCGCAGCGAGCGCCTCCTTTTTCTGTAACTCGCCGCGCGTGTATCGCTTTTCCTGGATCGCCAGCCGCGCGCTTTCGGCGTGGGCTTTGAGCTCCTCCATCACAGCCACCAGGCGAGCCTCATAGTCCTCGCGCACGCGCGCCCGCACGTTCCCCGGCGTCGCGTCCGCCGAACTGTTCAGACGCGCGATCCAGGCTTCGTACTGGCGCCGCTCCTCCAGCAACCGCTGGATGATGGCTGTGCTCTTAGACATGCCCTTCGGCATCTTGCTCCCGTCGGAGGCGCGCTACCGCCTCAGGACTCAGTTCGTTCACGCGCCCGAGCGTGCGCGCGATCCAGATGATGCGCGCGCCGTGCTCGAGACTCTCCATCCGGATCCACGCCGCGTCGAGCGTGGGCCCGACCGTCACAGCTCCGTGGTTCGACAGCAGCCAAGCATCGTGCCCTGCCAGGTGCGGCTCGAGCCGGTCGCCCAACTCCGGCGTCCCAGGCGTCCCATAGGGGACGAGCGGTACGTCCCCGCACTGCAGGATAAGCTCAGGCAGGACCAATATATGCAAGTCTTGGCCCGCGACCGCCAAGCCGGTCGCCACGGGCGGGTGCGCGTGCACCACGGCCCCGACGTCGGGCCGGCGCGTCAGGATTCGAACATGTAAGTCCAATTCACTCGTAGGGTTATGGTGCCCACGGCGCTTGCGCCCGCCCAGGTCCACCTCGACCATATCCGCGGCCTGCACCAGCGCCTTGATCACCCCGGTCGGGGTCACGAGCACTCGGTCGGGGCCCAACCGGACCGCCAGGTTGCCGTCTTGCCCGGCGATGAGCCCCCGTTCCGCGAGTTGCCGGCAGCATTGCGCCATGCGGCGGGCCACCGCACGCGCCGTCACGAGCCGACGGGAGCCTCCGCCTGGTAGGCGACCGAGCCGTCGACGATGGTGAGCGCCGTCCGTCCGGTGAGTGCCCGGCCCGCGAAGGGGGTGTTGCGGCTCTTTGAGAAGAACGCCGCCGGGTCCACGGTCCAGCGCGCAGTGACGTCCAGTACAACCACGTCGGCCGCCGCCCCGGGCTGCAACGTTCCGCCGGGGAGCCGGAACAGGGCGGCGGGCGCGGTACTCATCCGGTGAACGAGCTCCGGGAGCGTGAGGAGGCCTCCCGTTACGAGGTCGGTGTGGGCCACCGCGAACGCGGTCTCCAGCCCGACGATCCCGAATGGCGCGTCGTCGAAGGCGGCCTCCTTGGCGTCGTAAGCATGTGGGGCATGATCGGAGGCGATACAGTCAATCACGCCCTCCTTGAGGGCCTGGCGCAGCGCCGTCAGGTCCGCCGCCTCCCGCAGCGGCGGATTCATCTTGGCGTGCGTATCGTAGCGCTCGCAGTCGCGCTCGGTGAGCGTGAGGTGGTGCGGTGTCACCTCGGCGCTGACCCGCACCCTCTGCTCCTTGGCGCTGCGAATGATCGCGACCGAGCCCCGCGTGGACACGTGGCACAGGTGCACGTGCCCGCCGGTCAGCCCGGCCAGCAGCACGTCGCGGCCCACCATGATCTCTTCGGCCGCCGCCGGGATGCCCTTGAGACCCAGCCGGGCGGCGACCAGTCCCTCGTGCATCACGCCACCGGCGGCGAGCGTCGGCTCCTCGCAGTGATCGGCCACCGGGATCTCGAAGGTGCGTGCGTACTCGAGTGCGGTGCGCATCAGGTGGCTCGACACGACGGGCCTGCCGTCGTCGGAGACCGCGACCGCGCCGGCGCCTACCATCTCACCGAACTCGGAAAGCCGCTCACCCTTCTGGCCGACCGAGATGGCGCCGATCGGATAGACGCGCGCGAGCCCGGCCCGAGCCGATTGGCGTACGATGAAGCCGACCGCCGCCTGGTTGTCGGTGACCGGATCGGTGTTCGGCATGGCGCACACTGCGGTGAACCCACCCGCCGCGGCGGCGCGCGCGCCGCTGGCGATCGTCTCGACATCCTCGTTGCCGGGCTCGCGCAGGTGCACGTGCAGATCCACGAGCCCGGGGGCCACGACCCTGCCCCGTACGTCCCGCACCTCGGCGCCGTCGGGCGTCCCGAGCCCGGTGCCGACCGCGGCGATTTTGCCCTCCTGGATGAGGAGGTCTGCCGTCTGGTCGAAGCCCCGGCTGGGGTCGATCACGCGGCCGCCCTTCAGGAGTAGCGGCCGCATCACTCCGGGCCTCCGGAGCGTTTCGCCGCGTCGGCCAGCTCGGGCCGCCCGCCGGCCAGCAGGTACAGCACCGCCATCCGGACCGCGACGCCGTTCGTCACCTGATCGAGGATCACGCTGTGGGGTCCGTCGGCGACGCGCGAATCGATCTCCACGCCGCGATTCATCGGCCCCGGGTGCATGATGGTCATGGGGCGCCCCGCCTTCTCGAGCCGCTCGGCGGTGACGCCGAAGACGCGGTAGTACTCCCGCACACTGGGAATGAAGCCCATCTCCATCCGCTCGAGCTGGAGGCGCAGCACGTTCAGCACGTCGGCCCACTCGATCGCCTCCTCGATGCGGCGGAAGCGACACACGCCGAGCTGCTCGATGCCGCGCGGCAGGAGCGTATCGGGACCGCACACGCCGACCTCGGCACCCAGCTTCAAGAGACCCCAGATGTTCGAGCGGGCGACGCGCGAATGCAGCACGTCGCCCACGAGGCAGACCTTGATGCCCTCGATCTTCCCGTGCTTGTCGCGGATGGTCAGGAGGTCGAGCAGGCCTTGTGTGGGATGCTCGTGCTTGCCGTCGCCGGCGTTGATGACGTTGGAGCGGATCCGATTGCCCAGAAATTCGGCGGCGCCGGAGGAGGGATGACGGATGACCACCATGTCGATCCGCATCGCTTCGAGATTCCTGGCCGTGTCGACCAGCGTCTCGCCCTTCTGCACCGAGCTGCCGCTCGCCGCCACGTTGACGGTGTCGGCGGAAAGACGCTTTTCCGCGAACTCGAACGAGATGCGCGTGCGCGTGGAGGCTTCGAAGAACAGGTTGACGATGGTCTTGCCACGGAGCGCCGGGACCTTCTTGATGGGCCGCTCGGAGACCTCCTTGAAGGGCTCGGCGGTATCGAGAATGAGCCGGATCTGGTCCGCCGAGAGGTCCTCGAGCCCAATCAGGTCCTTGCCGAGCGGAGCCGTCACCCCCGGCCTC
>WNGI01004033.1_pt1 | contig 13055 bp, 9 predicted proteins | sample 5400621 | NCBI WGS metagenome assembly WNGI01 (sample SAMN13153374, study PRJNA577476) | soil metagenome | isolation source: 20 cm soil or saprolite under Garry oak tree replicate 1 | place: USA:California | collected 2016-06-15 | reverse complement strand
TGGGGTTACGCATTTCATTACCTTGTGCCCGTTCTCAGTCCCGCCAACCTCTTTTACCGACGATCACGTGCCGCCACGCTGGCTGAATTTCAAAATGGGTGCCTGGAGCCCGGCGAACGAAATCGCCGTTGATCTTGGTACCGCTAACACACTCGTCTATGTCCGCGGCGAAGGGATCGTGCTCAACGAACCCTCCGTCGTCGCGATCGAAAAGGCCACCGGCAAGGTCAAAGGGATCGGGCTCGAAGCCAAACGCATGCTCGGCCGCACGCCCGATGGCGTGCTTGCCGTGCGTCCGCTGAAGGACGGCGTCATCGCCGACTTCGATGTGACCGAGAAGATGCTGCGCTTTTTCCTGAAGACGATCATCGATCGACATCTGTTTCGCGTCCGTCCCAAAGTGATCGTGTGCGTCCCTTCGGGGATCACGGAGGTCGAGAAACGGGCGGTGCGCGACTCGGCGCAGTCGGCGGGCGCGAAAGAAGTGTACATGGTCGCCGAGCCGATGGCCGCGGCGATCGGCGTCGGCCTCCCGGTCGAAACGCCGACGGGCAACATGGTGATCGACATCGGCGGCGGCACCACCGAAATCGCGGTCATCGCGCTGTCGGGCATCGTGTCCGACACGTCGATTCGCACCGGCGGCGACGAGCTCGATCAGGCGATCGTGCAGTTCATGCGCAAGAACTACAATCTGCTGATCGGCGAACCGACGGCGGAGCAAATCAAGATTCAGATCGGCTCGGCGGCGCCGATCGGGGAAGAGCGGGAGATGGAAGTGAAAGGCCGCGACCTCGTCTCGGGCATTCCCAAGATCGTGCGCGTGCACTCGAGCGAGATTCGCGAAGCGGTGCAGGAGCCGATCCAGCAGATCGTCGATGCGGTGCGCCGCGCGCTCGAGATCACGCCGCCGGAGCTCGCGTCGGACATCGTCGATCGCGGCATCGTGATGACGGGCGGCGGGGCGCTGATTCGTGGGCTCGATCTGTTGCTGCAGCAGGAGACCGGCCTGCCGATCCATCTCGACGAAGACCCCATGACCTGCGTGGTGCGTGGGGCGGGGCGGATCCTGGACGCTCCGGAGAAATACCGCAACGTCCTGACCACGTAGCCGCATGGCGATCGGCACAGATCGCTACGCTTCGCGCGGCGACACGCTGCTTTTTCTCGCCTGCGTGGGGTTGTCGATTGCGGCGCTCAGTCTCCCCGATCAATGGCGCGATCCGCTCGCGCAGGGCCTGCGCCAGAGTGTGCTGGCGCCGCTCCTCTTTCTCCAGCGTCAGACCGAGCTCCTGGCCGCGGCGCGCTACCGCTACGACGCGGTCGTGGCGCAACGCGATTCGGTGGCGCTGGCCGCGACGTTTCTGCCCGAGCTGCGCAGCGAGAATGTCCGTTTGCGTGGCCTGTTGGGCCTCAGCCAGCGTTTGGGGGGCGGCTACGTCTCCGCCGAGATTCTGCATCAGCCCGAGCCGACCAACCCGCTCAGCTTCGTGGTCTCGGCCGGGAAGAAGGAAGGCGTGCGCCAGCTCTCGGCGGTCGTGAGTCCCGAGGGTCTGGTGGGAGTGGTCGCCTCGGTGGACGAGCATTCGAGCGTCGTGTTGAGCTGGGCCCATCCCGAATTCCGCGCCAGCGCCATCGCGACCGACGGCAGCGTGGTGGGCATCGCGGCGCCCCACGGGGCGGACGGCCCGAAGGTCTGGCTGCTCGAGCTGCAGGGCGTGCTGTACCGCCAGCAGGTCCAGCCGGGGACGGTGATCGTCACCTCGGGACTCGGCGGCGTGTTCCCGCGCGGCATTCCGATCGGCACCGTGATCGGGCAGGCCGGCGAGGAGAAGGGATGGGGGCGCACGTATCTGGTCCGTCCCGCAATTCATCCGGCCGAGCTCTCTCACGTGATGATTCTGACGACTCCGCGCGCCGCCGGGTCCGATTTGCGGAACGCCTTCACCGCGCCTGACAGTTTGGCACCCGGCGAGCCCCCGCGATGAGACGCACCGACCGCTATCGCTATCCGTTCATGATGACCCTGCTCGTGGTGTTGCAGTTCACGGTGCGCAGTCATCTCGGCGGCGATCGGATTGCCCCCGACTTTCTGCTGCTCGCGCTGCTGCTCTACACGATTCGCGCCGAGCCGGGGAAGAGCGCGCTGGCGGGATTCATCATCGGATTGCTGCGCGACGCCATGACGGTCGTGAGTTTTGGCGCGGGCATGCTCGCGCATACGCTGGTGGCGTTCGCGTCGTCCTGGGCGAAGGCCGTGTTCTTCGCCGAGCACGTGTTCGTGAAGGGTTGTCTGTTTTTCGCGGGGACGTGGCTGCGGAATTTCCTTGTGCTCGCGATCTCCGGCAAGCTGCAGGGCTCGCAAGTCGCGTGGGAGCTGCTCGTCTGGTCGCCGCTGCAGGGTCTGACGACGGCCCTCGTCGGCGTCGTCGTGCTCTGGTTCTTCGGCGGCTGGCTGTCGCCGCGCCGGCCCGGAGTCATCGGAATCTCGGTGTGAACGCGTTCCATCCACATCTGCTCGACCGGCGGCTCGGTACGGCGCGGACGGCCGTGTGGATCGTGCTGGGCATCATCGTGATGGCGTTCTTTCGCACGCAGATCCTGGGACACGGCAAGTATCAACTGCAGTCGGAAACGAACCGCCTGCGGCCGATTCCGTTGCCCGCGCCGCGCGGCGTGATCTACGACCGCAACGGCCACGTGATGGCCGAGAACGTGCCTGGCTACACGGTGTCGCTGTTGCCGGGTCCTGAGGCAAACCTGCGCGCGACGCTCGCGCGGATCACGTCCATCGCCAACATCGACAGTGCCGAAATCGAACGCGTGCTGCAGCGCGCGCGCCGCGCGCCGTACCAGCCCGCCCTGGTCCTCGGCAATGTGCCGTTCAGCGTCGTGTCGGCGCTCGAGGAGCGGAGGATCGCGATCCCCGGCCTGCTGATTCAGGCGGAGCCCAAGCGCTACTATCCGGATACCGCCGTCGTGTCGCATCTCCTCGGCTACGTCGGTGAAGTGACCGAAAGCGAACGGGCGACCAGGCCCGCGGTGCGCTTGGGCGGGATGGTCGGCAAAGACGGCTTGGAGCGCGAGTACGACGACACGCTGCGCGGCTCGGAGGGTGTGCGGTTCGTCGAGGTGAGCGCGCGCGGCCAGATGGTGCGGGACGCCGAAGCCGCGAACAATCTCCCGCCGGTGCCGGGGGCCGACTTGCACACGACCATCGATCTCGATCTGCAGAAGTACATCTCGCAGATCTTTCCGGCGGGCCAACGCGGCGCCGTGCTCGCGTTGAATCCCAATACCGGCGAAGTGCTGGCACTCTACAGCGCGCCCGGTTTCGATCCCAACGCGTTTGTGGGCGGCGTGCCCGCGCCGTACTGGCGGGCGCTCAACGAGAGTCCGGCGCATCCGCTGCTCGATCGCGCGATTCAGGCGCGCTATCCGCCCGGCTCCACGTGGAAGCTGGCCGTGGCGGCGATGGCGCTGAAGCGCGGCATTGTCGGCCCGCGCAGTCACATGCCCATCCCGTGTCGCGGGGGCCTCCAGTACGGCAATCGCTTCTTCCGCTGCTGGAACGCGCACGGGCATGGCGATCTGACGCTCACCGAGGCCATCGCTCAAAGCTGCGACGTCTACTTCTATCAGCTCGGCATCAAGTTGGGTGTCACGTCGCTCATCGAAGACGCGAATGCGTGGGGGTTCCGGGGCCGCACCGGCATCGACCTGCCCGGTGAGATTCCCTCGGAATTTCCGACGGGGCCCGAATACTACGACCGCCTGTACGGTCCGCGGCGTTGGACGTCGGCCGTCGCGCTGAACCTCGCGATCGGTCAGGGCGAAAACGCGCAGACCCTGGTGCAGATGGTGCGGCTCTATCAGCAGCTCGCGAGCGACGGCCGCGTGCGCGTGCCGTTTGTGGTCCGGCCGACCTCTGCCGGTTCGACCGAAAACGCGTCCCTCGATCTCAGCCCGGATCAACTGACGATTTTGCGCCGCGCCATGATCGCCGTCGTGGAGCAGGGCACCGCGCGGGGCTCACGCCTCGCGAACCTCACTATCGCGGGAAAGACAGGAACCGCCCAGAATCCGCATGGGCTCGATCACGGCTGGTTCATTGCCTTTGCGCCGGCGGACAAGCCGGAGATCGTGGTCGGCGCCATCCTCGAGTTCGCACGGCACGGCACCGTCGCGGCTCCACTCGTCACGCGAGCCATCGCCCACTACCTCGGTATCGATGAGCAAACCGCGGCGACCCTGCGCGTGACGATTCCTAACGACTCTGCGCCGGCCCCGTTCCAGCTTCCGGTCATCCTGCCGGACACCGGGCTCCAGCTCCGGCTGCCTTCCCCGCAGGTCCGGCCCATGCCGATCAGACCCGACAGTGTTCTCCCGCGTCCGCCAACTCGATAAGTCACTCGTCATCGCGGTGACGTTGCTGGCGCTGTACGGGCTGGCGACCGTGTACTCCGCCGGGCAAACGGACGTGCCGACCTTCGTGGCGACGATCTGGAAACGGCAGCTGCTTTTTCTTGTTATCGGACTGATCGTCGGCGGGCTCACGTTCCGGACGTCGCCCCGCATGCTGGAATGGGCAACGCCGTGGGCGTACGGCATCACGCTGTTCCTGCTGCTGTTGACGCTCGCCATTGGGACCGGCGCCGGCACGGCGGCCGGCACGAAATCATGGATCGCAATCGGACATGTTCGCCTCGGGCAACCCTCAGAGCTCGCCAAGATCGCCGTGGTCCTGATGCTGGCACGCTGGCTTGCCGCGCTGCGCGAGCCACCCACCACGATCCGGCAATTGCTGATCCCGCTCTGCATCGCCGGAGTCCCGTTCGCGCTCGTCGTCCTGCAGCACGATCTCGGCAGCGCGATCGTCTTCGTCGCAATTCTGTTCTTCATGCTGTTTTGGGCAGGCACCAAGCCCTCCGTGCTCGTGTTCCTGACGTCGCCAGTCATCGCACTCGCGTTGGCCTTCAACACCCTCGCCTGGACCGTGTGGATCGCCATCCTCATGGCGCTGCTGTTGTGGTGGCGGCCCTATCTGTGGGAAGGCGTGCTGGTGATGGCGATCAACCTTGGCATGGGCATCGTGGCGCTGCCGATGTGGAACCGCCTCGCACCCTACCAGCAACATCGTCTGCTCGCGTTTCTGAGTCCCGAAGTCGATCCCCGCGCGACCGGGTGGCACGTCATTCAGTCGAAGGTGGCGGTGGGGTCAGGCGGGCTCCTGGGGAAAGGATTCACTGAAGGCACGCAGAAGCGCCTCGCGTTTCTTCCGGCCCAGCACACTGACTTCATCTTCTCGGTCGTCGGAGAGGAGTTGGGATTCGTCGGCGTGCTGGTCGCGCTGTGCCTGTTCGCTTGGCTCCTCTTCAGCCTGCTGCGAGTCGCCAGAAGGGCAACGGATCCGTTCTCGAGCCTCTGCGTCTTCGGCATCACGGGACTGTTGTTCACGCACATCGTCGAGAACGTGGGCATGACGATCAACCTGATGCCCATCACCGGCATTCCGCTGCCGTTCTTCTCGTACGGCGGCTCTTTCCTGCTCGCCTGCTCGATTGGCGTCGGCATTGCGCTTCGCGTCGCATGGGAGTCCCGTCAGTCCGGCTATGCCGAACTAGGGTAATAGCTTAGCGCGCCGGGACTGGCGTCCCACCAAACGCGGTCACAAATTGTGCGCTTCGTCACTCTATGGCTCGAATGGCCTGGTTCAAAAAGGAACGGAAGCCGCGCACCTCAGAGCGAGTCAAGCTTGAGATCCCGGCGGACGCCTGGGAAAAGTGTGATCAGTGCGGGCACGTTGATATTCGCGAACGCTTCGTTCGCGCGCTCAACGTGTGCCCCAATTGCGGCTACCACCGACGCATCACCGCACAGGAGTACATCGATCTCCTCGTCGATGAAGGTTCGTGGCACGAGCTGTTCGCTTCGCTGAAGTCCGCTGACCCCCTGAAATTCGAGAACTATGCCGAGCGCGTGCAGGCCGCCGTGAAGAAGGCGGGGCCGCTCGACGCACTCCGCGCGGGCTATGCACGCCTGCACGGCATGGCGATCAGCCTCGGCGTCATGGACTTCAGCTTCATGGGCGGCTCGATGGGATCTGTGGTCGGGGAGAAGATCGCCCGCCTAACCCGTCATGCCATCGACAAGCGCACCCCGCTGATCCTCGTCTCCGCCTCGGGCGGGGCGCGGATGCAGGAGGGCGTGCTGTCGCTGATGCAGATGGCCAAGACGTCGGTCGTCATCGCCGAGCTGCAGGGGAAGGGCGTCCCCTTCGTGTCGGTCCTCACCAATCCCACGACCGGCGGCGTGTCCGCCTCCTTTGCGATGCAGGGCGACGTGATCCTCGCCGAGCCGGGCGCGGTGATCGGGTTCGCCGGACCGCGCGTGATCAAGCAGACGATCGGCCAGGACCTCCCGGAGGGGTTCCAGACCGCCGAGTTCCTGCTCGACCACGGGATGATCGACGCGGTCGTGCCGCGCGGCGAGCTGCGAGACACGACGGCGCAGCTGCTGCGGCATATGACCGGCGCCTGGCCGGCTGAGGCTGCCGACTGACTTTCGAAGACGCCGTCCAGTATCTCTTCGCCCGACAAGCCGGTCGCATCAAGTGGAGCCTCGGCCCAACCGAGGGGCTGCTCGACGTGCTTGGCCATCCCGAGCGGCACTTTCCGGCCATCCACATCGGCGGGACCAACGGGAAGGGCTCGACGTGTGCCTTCGTCGCTAACGAGCTGCGCGCATATGGCTGGCGGGTCGGTCTCTATACTTCGCCGCACCTGATCTCCCCGGTCGAGCGCATCACGGTGGATGGCGTCCCGATCAGCGAGGAAGCCTTCACTGAGTGGACGGCGCAGCTCAAGCCGCACATCGAGCGCCTCGACGCTTCGTTCTTCGAAGCGACGACCGCACTCGCCTTCGCCGATCTCGCGGCCAGAGGCGTGGACATCGCGGTCATCGAGGTGGGACTCGGCGGGCGGCTCGATGCGACCAACGTTCTGACGCCGCTGGTCAGCGCGGTCACCAAGATCGCGCTCGAACACGTCGAGTATCTCGGCAGCGACCTCAAGGGGATTGCGCGGGAAAAGGCCGGCATCGCCAAACCCAAGGTGCCCTTCGTGACGGGCGAGGCCGACCCCGACATCCGCGCGGAGCTGGTCAAGGAAGCCAAGCGGCGTGGGGCTGACCCGATCATTACGGTCGATACCACTGTCCGGCCACGGAAAGACACGCGGCTCGGCCTCAAGGGTCGGCATCAAGTCGGCAACGCCCTGGTGGCGCACGCCATTCTGAACGCCTTGCCGCAGCCGTTTGGGCCGGTTGGAAAGACGCTGCCCACGAGTTTCGCGCACGCCTACATCCCCGGCCGCTTCGAGGTCCGCGGAAAGTGGATCTTCGATGTGGCCCACAATCCCGACGGCATGCGCGTCGTCGCGCAGGCGCTCGCCGAGTCCGCCAAGACAATCCGGCGGCCGCTCAATGCGCTGGTGGGAATTCGCAACGACAAGGACTGGCGGGCGATGCTCGACTCGCTGCGCCCCCTGGTAGACCGGCTGACGCTCACCGTGCCGCCGTCGATTCCGCTTATGCAGCGCTGGTCGATCGAGGACATGGGGCCGGATGTCTTGTTCGAACCGGATTTCGAGCGCGCCCTGCACGACATTCAGGAAGGAGCCGGGACGATTCTCGTCACCGGATCGTTTCACACCGTCGGCGATGCGATGGCTCGCTTGCCCGGCTTCGCGCCCGTCGGTTAAGTTGTTGCGATGCAAGGAAAAGCCCTACCCGGCTTTCGCGATTTTTACCCTGAAGACCTGAGCCTCCGAAATCACATCTTTGCGACGTGGCGCGGCGTGGCAGGCCGGTACGGCTTTGAGGAGTACGACGGCCCGCCGCTCGAAGCGCTCGACATGTATACGAAGAAGAGCGGCGACGAGATCGTTCAGCAGCTGTACACATTTCGCGACAAGGGAGACCGCGAAGTCGCGCTCCGGCCCGAAATGACGCCGACCCTGGCCCGAATGGTGGCCGCGCGCGTGCAGGCGCTCAAAAAGCCGATTCGCTGGTTCTCCATTCCGCAGCTGTTTCGCTACGAGCGGCAGCAGCGGGGCCGCCTGCGCGAGCACTTTCAGCTCAACATGGACATCATCGGCGAGGCAGGACCGCTGGCGGATGCCGAGCTGATGGCCGCCGCGGTGGACATCATGCGAGCCTTTGGATTGGGACCCACCGACGTGCAGCTCCGGGTCTCGGACCGCCGGCTGATCCGGAGCGTCCTGCTGCGCAAAGGCCTTACTGAGAGCCAGCTGCCGGCAGCGTTCGCGGTCATCGACCGTCGCGAGCGCGTCCCCAAGAATGTGCTCGAAGAGATGCTCCGCGATGCGGGATACGGCAAAAAGGAGACGGCGGCGGTCTTCGACGTCGCGGACCTGCAAGGCCAGGCGGCGATCGAGGCGGCCGGCGAGGCGGGGGAGCCTCTGGGGCAAGCGGTCCAGGCCTTGGAGGCTATGGGTCTCGGTGCGTTTGTCTCGGTTGACCTGACGATCGTGCGGGGCCTGGCCTACTACACCGGTATTGTGTTCGAGCTGTTCGACGCGCAGAAGAAGCTGCGCGCTATCGCCGGCGGTGGCCGCTACGATGCGCTCCTGGACCAACCCGCGCTGGGGTTCGGCATGGGCGATGTTGTACTCGGGGAGCTCCTCAAGGAGCGCGGCGTGGCCCCCAAGGCGTCGATCGAACTCGGCGCCTTTTTGATAGCGGTAGGCGGGGACGACATGCCGTGGGTGCTCAAGCTGGCGCATGCGATGCGGGAGCGCGGGGTCGCGGTGGAGTACGGGCTGCGCCACACCGGCGTGCGTAAACAGCTCGAGCTGGCCGCCGCGCGTGGGGCGCCGCGGGCGGTGATCATCGGCCCGGACGAGCGCGCAACCAACAGCGCGGTGGTGAAGGACCTGAACGCCGGCACTGAGACCAAGGTACCGTTCGACAAGCTTCTCAACGGATACTTCGACTAATGGCTCAAGCACAGAACGCGAAAGCGCAGCGGATCACACCACGCGCCAAGGACTTCAGCGAGTGGTACGGCGACGTCATCATGCAGGCGCAAATGGCGGACTACTCGCCGGTGCGCGGCTGCATGGTCATCCGGCCGCACGGCTACCGCATGTGGGAGTTGATGCAGCGGGCGCTCGACGACCTGATCAAGGCGACCGGCCACAAGAACGCCTACTTCCCACTGTTCATTCCGATGAGTTTCCTCGCGAAAGAAGCGGAGCACGTCGAGGGGTTCGCCAAGCAAGTCGCGCTCGTCACCCATACGCGGTTGCGTGCCACGGGGAAACAAGGCAAGGACGCGATCGAGGTCGACCCGACATCCGCGCTCGAGGAGCCGCTGGTGGTGCGGCCGACGTCCGAGACGGTCATCTACGCGATGTTCGCCAAGTGGATCCAGAGCTATCGCGATCTGCCGCTGCTCCTGAACCAGTGGGCGAACGTCGTCCGCTGGGAGCTGCGCACGCGCCTGTTCCTCCGGACGATGGAGTTCCTCTGGCAGGAGGGCCACACGGCGCACGCCGACGAGGCGGGTGCTGAACGCGAGGCGCGCACGATTCTCGAGCGTGTTTACCGCCGTTTCGCCGAGGAGTGGCTGGCGATGCCGGTGCTCACCGGCCTGAAGACCGAAAGCGAGAAGTTTGCCGGGGCACTGCGCACGTACGCGATCGAAGCGCTGATGCAGGACAACAAAGCGATCCAGGGCGGGACGTCACACAACCTCGGCCAGAACTTCGCCAAGGCGTTCAACGTGCAGTACCAGACCGCCGCGGGCGGGCTCGATTACGTCTGGAATACGTCGTGGGGAGTCAGCACGCGGCTGATCGGCGGCCTCATCATGACGCATTCAGACGACAACGGGCTCGTGGCACCCCCCAAGGTCGCACCGGTCCAGGTCGCGATCGTGCCGATTTGGAAGACTGACGATGAAAGGAGTCAGGTGTCTGGAGTCGGGAGTCAGGTAAAGGCCGATCTGGAGAAAGCCGGCCTGCGCGTCGAGCTCGACCTCCGCGACACGATGAAGCCAGGCGCGAAGTACTTCGAATGGGAGGGACTTGGCGTACCCGTGCGGCTGGAGATCGGCCCTCGAGACGTCGCCAGCGGGCAGGTCGTGCTTGCACGTCGGACCGGCGGAAAGGCTCCCGTTCCACTGCAAAGCGCAGTGGGGGCGGTGACGACCGCGCTCGATGAGATCCAGGCGGCGTTGTTCGCCGCCGCCAAGGAGCGCCGCGAGAAAAACTCGATCCGTGGCGCGACCAAGGCGCAGTTCCTCGAGTTCATCAAGGGAGCCGGTGGTTTCGCCTATGGCGGCTTCTGCGGCGATCCTGCATGTGAGGCCGAGATCAAGCAGGAGACGAATGCAACGATTCGCGTCCTGCCGGATCCCGAGTTCCGCAGCAAGGAAGCCCCCAAGAACTGCATGTGGTGCGGTGCGCCAAGCATCGCGGAGGCCGTGTGGGCGCAGGCGTACTAGGGTTCGATCCGGGCCTGCTCCAGGCCATCGCGGATCGAATCGGTACGCCCACCTACGTCTACAGCGCCAATCTCATACGCGCGCAGTACCACGCGCTCGACGACGCGCTCCACGGCATCCGGCATCGCATCTGTTACTCCGTCAAAGCCAACGGCAACCTCGGCGTACTTCGTGTCCTCAAGCAGCTCGGAGCGGGCGCCGACATCGTGTCGGTGGGAGAGCTGCGGCGGGCGCGGATCGCGGGGTTCGATCCGGATGGCGTCGTGTTCTCCGGCGTGGGCAAGACGGCCGGAGAAATCGAAGAGGCGATTCGCGCCGGCGTCGGGTTCATCAATATCGAGTCCACGAGCGAGCTGGCGACGCTCACGACGGTGGCGAACGAGCTCAAGCTGACGGCGCGGGTCGGGATTCGCGTCAATCCCGACGTCGCGATCGACAGTCATCCCTACACCAAGACCGGCGAGAAGACGGCCAAGTTCGGGATTCCGTTCGACGAGGTCGTCACGGTGGCCCAGCGGATCGCCGCCGAGCCAAGGCTCGTGCTGCGGGGACTGGCGATGCACATCGGCTCGCAGATCACCGATGTCGCTCCATACCATCGCGGTGCCATCAAGCTGATCGAGCTGGTCACCGCGATCCGCGCCTCCGGGACGAGCACCCTGGAGGCGCTCGACGTGGGCGGCGGGCTGGGCGTGCGCTACCACAACGAGAAGGCGCCGTCTCCCAAGGCGTTCGCCGACGCGGTCGTACCCGCGGTGGAGGCGGCCGGCCTCGGGCTGCTCTGCGAGCCCGGGCGTTATCTGGTCGCCAATGCCGGCGTGCTCCTGACGCGCGTGCTGTATCGCAAGCACTCGGGTGGGAAGGAGTACGTGATCGTTGACGCCGGGATGTCCGATTTCGTGCGGCCCAGCCATTACAATGCGCACCATGAGATCCTGCCGCTGCGCGACGGCAAGCGCCCTGAGGAGACGGTGAACGTCGTCGGCCCGATCTGCGAGAGCGGCGATTTCCTCGCGCTCGATCGGAAGATGGTGGCGGTCGGACCGGGTGAGGTGCTGGCGGTCCTGGGAACTGGAGCGTACGGCTTCGTGATGAGCTCGACGTACAATCAGCGGCCGCGGGCGCCGGAGGTCCTGGTTGATGGCGACCGTTACTATGTGGCGCGGCAGCGCGAGACCCTCGACGATCTGATTCGCGGGGAAACGACCGAACCGACCACGTGGTACAAAGCGTGAACCGGATCCTCATTCTCGACTGCGGATCGCAGTTCACGCAGCTCATCGCGCGGCGCGTCCGCGAAGCGAGCGTCTATTGCGAAATCCATCCCGCCACCAAGGGGCTCGATCTCGCATTCGTCCGGTCGTTCGATCCGAAGGGGATCATTCTCTCGGGCGGGCCCAATTCGGTCTTCGAGGACGGCGCTCCGACGGTCGATCCCAACATCCTCGAGCTGGGCGTCCCGGTGCTCGGCATCTGCTACGGGATGCAGCTCATCGCGCATCTGTCGGGCGGGAAGGCGACGCCGGCCACCGCGCGCGAGTATGGGCGCGCCGAGGTCTCGGTCAAAGAGAACAAGGGACTCTTTGCCGGCTTCGAGCCCGAGGCGCGTGTGATCGTGTGGGCAAGCCACGGTGACCGCATTGACTCGCCGCCGCCCGGGTTCCGCGTCACGGCCACCAGCGCCAACGCCCCGGTGGCCGGGATGCAGCACAACGCGAAGCCCGTCTCCGGCGTCCTGTTCCATCCGGAAGTCGCGCACACGCCGCGCGGTGGCGAGATCCTCCACAACTTCCTGTTCGACATCTGCGGCTGCACGCCCGATTGGACGCCCGGTCATTTCATCGACCAGGAGATCGGCCGGATCCGCGCGCTGGTCGGCGCCGAGGGACGCGCGATCTGCGGACTCTCCGGCGGTGTGGATTCGGCGGTGGCGGCCGCATTGGTGCACCGCGCGATCGGAAACCGGCTGACGTGCGTCTTCGTGGACCATGGGCTGCTGCGCCGCGGCGAGCGCGAACAGGTGGAGCACACGTTCCGCGCGCACCTCGGCATGGATCTGCGGGTGGTGGATGCCACGCACCGGTTCCTCAAGGAATTGAAAGACGTCGAAGACCCCGAGGAAAAGCGCCGCCGCATCGGGCATACGTTCATCGATGTGTTCGAAGACGCCGCCAGCCACGTGGAAGGGAGCGTCGGATTCCTGGTGCAGGGAACGCTGTATCCCGATGTGATCGAGTCGACTTCGCCGAAGGGCGGTCCCTCGGCGATCATCAAGACGCATCACAATGTCGGTGGTCTGCGGCCCAATCTGCCGTGGAAACTGATCGAGCCGCTGCGCGAGCTGTTCAAGGACGAGGTGCGCCAGGTGGGACGCGAGCTGGGGCTACCGGATGAGATCGTCGGGCGGCATCCGTTTCCCGGGCCTGGGTTGGCGATCCGCATCCTTGGCGCGGTCAGTGAAGACCGTCTCGACCTGCTGCGCCGCGTGGACGCGATTTACCTGGAAGAGATCCGTGCCGCCGGGCTC